>JADMIO011057165.1_pt1 | contig 52330 bp, 46 predicted proteins | sample 8958161 | NCBI WGS metagenome assembly JADMIO01 (sample SAMN16585339, study PRJNA669376) | soil metagenome | isolation source: Crop rotation soil | place: USA: Cullars Rotation, Alabama | collected 2011
GAAAGGCCCAGTCTTTCGACTGAGCCTTTCGTTTTATTTGACCATGTTGGTATGATTTAAATTAATACGACTCACTATAGGGTCAGTGCGGCCGCGACTTCAAGTCACGTGAATTCCAAGCTTCGGATCCCACTGTGCTGGAAAGGGCGATCGCCACGGAAAAACTCAATCAGGTGATGAAGAATCCGGACAAGGCCATCGATGCGGCTAAAGGCATTCTGGACATGTTCAAGAAGAAGCCCGACGCGCCGCAGCAATAAGCGTTCCGCGCCTGAATTAAACTAATACTGCTATGTCGATGCACAACAAATATCTTGAAGACAACCAATGGTGGGTGAGTCCTTATAACTATGCGCCGGAAGTGCGCTCGCAATTCACGCTGCCGGAGCGCGTGGAGATTCACGACGCCACGCTGCGGGATGGTGAGCAGACTCCCAGCATTGTCTTCAGCGTCGCCGACAAGATTGAAATCGCTCAGAAGCTGGATGAAATCGGAGTGGATCGCATCGAGGCCGGCATGCCTGCGGTGTCCGATCAGGATTTCGAGGCAATTAAAAAGATTTCGAAGCTCGGACTGAAATCGAAGATTTACACGTTCGCGCGCGCGATGACGGCCGACATCGACAAGGCCATTGAATGCGGATGCCATGGCGTGATTATCGAAGTGCCGATCGGGTATCCCAAGCTGAAGTATCAGTTCAAGTGGACCTGGGAAGACGTGCTGCGCAAGAGCGTGGACGTGATCAAGCACGCGAAATCGCGCGGGCTGCACGTGGTTTATTTTCCGTACGACACCACGCGGGCTCGCGAAGAGGATTTGCAAAATCTGCTGACGCGCATTGTGCAGGATTCGAATCCCGATTCTGTGGGCGTGGTCGATACGATGGGGTGCATTCTTCCGGAAGCCATGAAGCATATGGTCCGGCTGGTGCATTCCTGGACGAAGCTTCCGGTAGAGTGCCATACGCATAATGATTTCGGCATGGCTGTCGCGACGGAACTGGCGGGTGTCGAAGCTGGAGCCGTTTGCGTTCATAGCTGCGCGAACGGGCTCGGCGAGCGCACTGGAAATGCCGCGCTCGAGGAATTGATTGTCGCGCTGCACGTGCTCTACGGTTACAACACGCAGTACAAGCTCGAGAAATTGCCGGAACTGGGCGAGTTGGTCAGCCGGATTTCCAAGTTCCCCACTTCTGTGAATAAGCCGATTCTGGGAGATCGCAATTTCACACGTGAGTCGGGGATCGGAGTGGACCTGGTGGTGAAGGAACCGCTGGCGATGTTCGGCACTCACCCGGCGCTGACAGGGCGGAAGGGCGACGTGGTGCTCGGCAAGAAGAGCGGTAAGGCTTCCATCACGTATCACCTGGAACTGCTTGGGATCAACAACGCTCCGGACGAAGCGGTGACGGAGATGCTGAAGATCGTGAAGGATCGCGGGATCGAGAAGCGCGGGTTGGTGAGTCCGGAAGAATTTCGCGGGATTGCGGAGAGCGTGCTGGGGGCTCGGGCGGAGGCTGTCCGCCGCTAGTCGCTCGTGGCGCACGCTTCAGCGTGCAGCGTCGGCATTCGTGCCGACGTGGCTTTCGGTGACGGGGCGCAAAACCCACAGCGGCACGAATGCCGCTGCGGCACGCTGAAGCGTGCGCCACATCCAACGTCAGCTATTTCTCGAACCAGATCACGCGAATTTCGCCGTCGATTTCTTCGGCTCCGGATTTCGCATACTCCACGCGGACTGCGGCAGGCGTTTGCGGTCCGCACTGCAGGTCGAGTTTTCCTCCGGGCACTCCGACGATCACAATTTTTTCAGGGTCGTCGATTCGGAAGCGCTTTTTGGCCGAACCGGTGTCGACGACAAAATTGGCGTGATCGCCCAGGCATTGAAGCTCCACGAATTTGCCGGATTCCGTGGGCAATTGTTTTGGCACCGGAGACGACCGGTCCGCCAATTGCGGCGTACGCCGCAGGGTGGTCTCTGACGTGGGCGGTGGCTCCTCTTCTAAATCTGCCTCGGGACGCACGGCTTCGCGAGTAACTGGTGTCGCCAAAGCCCGCTCGTCTGCGGATGCCAAATATGATTTCAATCGCTCCAGGTCACTGCGATCTCGTTCGCTTTTCGCGTATTTTTCCAATTGAGCCACGCTGGTTTTGGCTGCGTCCGTCGCTTTCATGCCGATTTCGGCGTAAGCGGAGAGAGCGAACAGACGCGGAGCATCGGCGGCGTTGACCTTCTTGATTTCCCGCAGGAGCATCAAAGCTTCTCCGGCGCGGCGCTTCTGTAATGCGATTTGCGCTAGCTCCAGGCGAATGTCAATGCGATCCGGCTGGCTCTCGAGCAGTACGCGCAGGATATCGGAGGCTCGCTGCGGGTCCGCGCCTTCTTCCAGTCGCCCGTAGTCCCATAGGAATCGCGGGGCGCGATCGCCTTTTTCGAAAGCTTTCGCGAAGTTCGCACGGCTTTCGTCCAGATGGCCCTGACGCCATTCGATGTAGCCCAGCGCCGACCAAGCTTCCGGTCGTTCCGGCTGGTCTTGGGTGAGTTTCGTGTACCTTGCTCCGGTTTCGGATTCCTTTCCGCGGCCTTCGGTGAGCTGCGTGAGCACCAGGTTCACGTCGTAATCTTTGGCGCTCTCCACCGGAGTCGAATCCTTGGATTTGTCCAGCTTTGCGCTCACCAGGGCGCCGTTGAAGTAGCTGCTGTGAATGTAGGCCTGCAATTCCTTGTCGATTTGCCAGAGAGGCTTGCCGTAAACGCGTTCCAAAGCTTCCTGCGATTCGCCTCCGTCCGCTAGCGCGGCGAGCACCTGGGGAAATTTCGGCCGGTACTCCTTCGTGAGCGCGAGCATGTGAACCAGCGCCCAGCCTTCGTTATATAAATGTCCCGCGCGAGCTTTTTCGTTGTAATAGGGCGAATCGTGGTCGGCTTCGACGATGGTCTGAAGCTCGACCCAGCGCTCGTGCGACATCGCCTGCAAGCGTCCGGCGATGGGAGTTCCGATGAGGATTCTGTCGCCTTGCGGCTTTAAGGTCGAGTAGAGTTCGGCCAGTCCTTCATTGAGCCACGGGGGGAAATTGAATCCCAAATGGCGGACCACCAGGTGGGCGTATTCGTGCACGGCTACAGGAAAAGCATCCGGGCCTGGGCGGCCCATTACGATGTAATCGCGATCGGCTCCGGCGCGGTAGTACGCGATTGCGAAGTCGTTCATGCGGTACGGCGTGTATTCCTTTTCCGAGCTGAATTCGACTAGATAAACTTTGCTGTCCGGGGTTGCGTTCGGGATTGCTTCGCGGAAAAAACCGCGGACTTGTTCGAAATTTCGCAACGTTTCGCGCGCGGTTCGCTCGCCCGCGGAGGAGTACAGTTCGAAATGCTCCGATTCCAGGCGCAGCCATTTTTGCTCGCCCTTCGCGAGAAGGGGGAGTGAGCCGAGCAAGAAAATTGCGCGGGAATTTCGGCGCATGGCTTGAATTTTAGGATAAATTCCGGTCAAAGTCGATAGAACTTGTGGGGGGGGGGCGTTTTGTGCGGAAACCGCTCCCTCGCGGTCGCGGCTCGGTGCCGGGTCGGGTAGACGGGCGCGAGTCAACGGAACCGCGACCAGTCCGGTCGCTCTATTTCATGCCGAGCTGCCACGCCAGGAACGCTAGTTCGTCCGCGGTAGTTTCGATTTGCTTGTCGACCGGCAGTCCTGCCGAGTGGCCGGCTTTCGTGTCGTAATGCAGCAGGACGGGCCTGGTGGAAACCGTCGAAGCCGCAACTAACGCCGCCATCTTTCTCGCGTGCAGCGGATCGACTCGCGTATCGGCGTCGCCGGTGACAAACATGACCGCTGGATACTTTACGCCCTTGTCCACGTGATGATAGGGCGAGTATTTGTATAGCACTTTGAACTGCTCGGGATCCTGAGCTGAGCCGTATTCGGGAACCCAGAATTTCGCCACTTTGAACTGATCGTAGCGAACCATGTCTAAAAGAGGTGCGACGCAAATTACGGCCTGGAATAGCTCCGGACGTTGCGTAAGCGCGGCGCCTACGAGCAATCCGCCATTCGATCCGCCCCAGATCGCGAGCTTCGAATTGCGCGTGTATTTTTCCTGGATCAAATACTCGGCGGCGCCGATGAAATCGTCGAACACGTTTTGCTTTTTATCGAGCATGCCGGCTTTGTGCCAAGCCTCGCCGAATTCGCCGCCTCCGCGGAGGTTCGCTAGGGCGTAGACTCCGCCCATGTCCATCCATGCGAGCGCCGTCGAGGAACTCACCGGGAGCTGGGAGAGATTGAATCCTCCATAGCCGGTGAGCAACGTGGGATGCGAGCCATCCAGCTTGATCCCTTTCTTGTGCGCGATGAACATCGGGATTTTAGTACCGTCTTTGGACGCGTACCAGACCTGCTTCACTTCTACGCTCTGCGGATCGAAGGGGATTTTCGCCTGGAACCACATCGTTTGTTCCGCAGTGGCGATGTCGTAGCGATAAATCGTCACGGGCTGGCCGAAGGAATTGAAGTAATAGAACGATTCGTTGGAATCCCAGTGACCGTAGGGTCCGCTGGTGATGCCGAGCGAGGGCAGTTTTAGCTCGCGCACCGGTTTGCCATCGGCGTAGAAAATCTCCACTTTCGAGTGCACGTTTTCGAGCCAGCTTGCGATTACGTTTCCGCCTATTAGAGAGAAGCTGTCGAGCACGCTGGTGCGCTCCGGCACGATTTCCTTCCAGGTGTCCGGGCCGGCGCGGCCTGTCATCGCGTCTTCCACGCTGAAGGTGAGGATGCGGCCGTTGGGCGCTTTCCAGTTGGTCTGCGCGAAGATGCGGTCGCCCCCGATCTGGACGTCAAATCGCGCGTCGATGCCTTTGATCACGGGTACAAACGGACCGTCGGTGCGCAGATCCTTTACATAGGCCTCGACGACGTCGGCCGAGGAACCTTTTACGAAGGTGCAGTACAGCCAGCGTCCGTTTTCGGAGATATCACATCCGCCGCCGTAGGTGGAGTTGAACTGTTCGCCGAAGATGATTTGGTCTTGGGTGGTTGAACCGAATGCGTGGTAATAAAGGCGAGGGCCTTCATCCAGCATTTTCACGTAAAACAAACCGGAGCCGTCGTGTTTAATCGATACGCTGAAGTAACGCGCGGGAGGCCAGCGGTCCGCCAGATCCTGCTTCGTATCGGTCTTGCGCAGCAGCAAAGACGTTTCGTCCGCGCCGCCCTGGCGGAGTCCGTAGGCGACCAGGCCGCCATCGTGCGAAATGTCGAGCAGCACGGCCGACGTGGTGTGATCCGGGCTCAGCGAATTCGGGTCGATCAAGAGTTCATCTGCGCCGTTCAGTCCGCGGCGGACGTAGAAGACGTATTGGTTTTCCGTAGCTTTGCGTTTTTGAATGAAATAGAGGCCATTGCGAACGGAGGGCGCGGCCATCGCGTCGATTTTCATCAGCTCGCCGAGACGCTTGCGGATGCGCTCGCGCTGCGGAACCTTCGCCAACTGCGATTCGGTGTAGGCAGCCTGCGAATTGATCCACGCGCGAGTTTCCGGGCTCTCCTGATCCTCCAGCCAGCGATAGGGATCGGTGATCGTGACGCCGTGAATGGTTTCGGTGACGGGTTGCACTTTGGTTTTAGGAGCTTGCGCTGGCATAAGCGCAGCTAAGGCGAGGAACACGCCGGTAAGCCGCATGATTTTAATTAACCACAGATGGACACCGATGAACACGGATCGAACATCTGTGTCCATCCGTGTGCATCTGTGGTCAATTTGCTTTTACGCGAGGTCGAATTTTTCGTGATGCAAGAGCGCGTCGCTCTTGATCAGGACCGGACGGCGCAGGATTTCTTCCAGCTCCTCCAGATATTTGTTCTGGTGTGATTTGAGAACCTTCGCCACATCCGGATGCACGCGCAGCATTACGTCTTTGCCTTCGATGCTAGACGCCATCTTGCGAGCTTCCGTCAGAATTTCGGTCACCACCGTGCCGACACTCTTCACGTATCCGGCGCCTTCGCAGTGCGGGCAGGGCGAACACAGCGTCCGCTCAAGCGATTGCTTTACGCGCTTGCGCGTGATCGCCACCAAACCGAAATCGTTGAACTGAAGAATTTTGTATGGCGCGCGATCGACTCGCATGGCTTCTTCAAGCGCCTGCATCACCTTCTGGCGATTCTTGCGCTCATCCATGTCGATGAAGTCGATCACGATGATGCCGCCCAGGTCGCGCAACCGGATCTGGCGCACGATTTCCTTGATGGCTTCCGTGTTCGTCTTGACGATGGTGTCTTCGAGCCGGTTCGATTTCCCTACGAATTTGCCGGTATTGACGTCGATCGCGACCAAGGCTTCGGTCTGGTTGATCACGATATAGCCGCCGGACTTGAGCCACACCTTCGGACGCAGCGCTTTTTCCAATTCGTTGGTGACGCTGAACGCATCGAAGATCGGAATCTCGCGCGTGTACAGCTTGACTTTGCCTACCAGCGCCGGCTGGAACCGCTCAACGAAGCGGAGAACGTTTTCGTACACCTCTTCGTTGTCGATCCAAATGGCTTTAAAACTTTCGGCCAGTTGATCGCGAAGAATGCGCTGCACGATGTCCAGATCGTGATGCAGCAGCATGGGGGCCGGTTTGCGCTCGGCTTTGGTGCGGATGTCCTGCCAGAGGTTGTAGAGGAACTCCATGTCCGCGCCGATTTCCTCTTCGGTGCGTCCTTCGGCTGCCGTGCGGGTGATGAATCCGCCGATAGGGCCAGGCCGCTTCGCCTGCAATACGCGCTTCAGGCGATGGCGCTCTTCGTCGCTCGCGATCTTGCGCGAAACGCCCATGTGCTCGAGCGTCGGCATGAACACCACGTATCGCCCAGGGAGCGCAACGTGCGAAGTGATGCGCGCGCCTTTCTGGCCGAGCGGCTCCTTGGCGATCTGAACAATGATTTCCTGACCTTCTTTGAGAAGATCGGTGATCGAGGGCAATCCGGCGGTGGGACGGAAACCGGGACGCTCGCCACGTTCTCCGCGATCTCCTCGCTCGCCTCGTTCCCCACGTTCCCCTCGTTCGGGACGCCCGTCGGGACGGCTCACCTGCCGGCCTTCCTGCTGGCCTCCGCGCGCGTCTCCACCTGGATGCGGGCCGCGTCCTCTGCGGCGATTGCGGCGCGAGATGCGGTGCGGGAATCGGCCGCCTCGCTCACGGACTTCGGCGGTTCCGGCAACCGGCTCTGCTTCGGCTTCCGAACCGGATTCGGCGGAACCCGCAGCTTCGGAAACTTCTTCGACGCCTTCCGTACCGCTCTCTTCTTCATCGAAATCGACTTCGCCGACTTCGCCCAGAATCATCGCTTGAATATCGTGATCTTCGTCTTCGTCGATTGCAGCGGCAGCTTCTTCGGCGGCGGATTCGTCGGCAGAAGGTTCTTCAACAGAAGACTGTTCGGCGGAAGCTTCCTCGGCGGCGGACGGCGCGAACGCCATCGGCGGCAGTGGCGGCGGCAACTCCGATACCGGATCCAGGCTCGCGTGGGGCGCCGGCTCTTCGAGCATCATGTGCGCGGGAGCGTCGGGAATCACGTTGTCCGGCGGATAGTGCACCGGCTCGTCGTATTCGACATCGAAACTTTCTTCGTCCTCGGCCTCATCTTCAGCCGGCTCGGAGACGGGACCATCTACCGCCCCAGCGGGAGAAGCTGGTTCCGTTTCCGAAGTGTGCCGTGAGGCAGGAGCCGAACGATACTTGGCTAGAGATTCGCCAGGCAGGATAATGGGAGGCTCTGAGGATTGCGCTTCGGCTGTTGCTTCCGGCTCCTCCGCCTCGGCCGGTTCCTCCGCTTCGGTGGTTCGGGCAGGCTGGTTTAATCCACCGGAAACGGAAGCGTACTTGGATTCGGGAATTCCTCGCCCGCGATTTCTGCGGCGGCGCGAGCGCCTCCCGCGACGTTCTCCGCGATCCCCGTCGCGATCTCCGCGTTCGGCGCGGCCCTCGGTTCGGGCTTCTGCAGATTGTTCAGAGCCAACCGGAGCGGCACCGTCTCCCGCAGGTACGGCGGATTCCTCGGCAGGTGCCGAGCCTTCCACGACCGCAGGTTCCGCGGCCTCCGCGGGCTGGGCTTCGGTTGCTGCCGGGGCGGATGCGAGGCGCTCTCTTCGCCGGTCACGATCTCTATCTCCTCGATCCCGATCGCGATCCCGACGGTGTGGGCGGTCTTCTCTGGCTCCCTCGGTTCTTCCACCCTCGGGCCTGCCGCCCTGATCGGTTACCTGATCGATGTCTTCATGCTCTTCGAGAAAATCCGACACGTAGAGAAACGTGTCGCGCTCAAGGCCGAGATCCACAAACGCGGATTGCATGCCCGGAAGCACGCGAGTAACGCGTCCTTTATGGATGCTGCCCGCGAGTGAATACTCGTTGGAGCGTTGAAAGTGTACTTCTACTAGCTGGTCGTCATCCAGAACGGCGACGCGAGTCTCATGCCGGTTGGCAGAGATCACCAATTCCTTGCTCATTCCATTCCTCCACCGCGGTCATTGCCGCGGATCGTCCTGCGGAGGCAATCGTTTTGAAAGCCACCGCGGTTGCCGGGCGGCGCACCGCCCGGGCCCACTGGGCCTCGTTTGAAGGAATGGAAAACTACAAGGCGAACCGGCTGAAATCGCCACCGTCCGCCGAAGCCGGCCAAAAGCTACATCGGAGTGGAGCCGTCCCTCAAACACCCCGCGCCAAGCTGCGACTGACAGCGCATTGCGAACCGCCCTGCCCTCTGCCGTTCTGCCCCCAATTGGGCTGCCGGCGAACCAGCGAAGCGGAACAAAAACTTGAACTGCCTAAACTCGCCTGAAGTCCCCGCGCTTCCCCGCGCGAGTCCCTAAAAATCTGTCTGACTCATTCGGGCCCGCGCGAAGAACAGGGACGCGCCGGAACCCAATCTCAAATCGCAAAACCTCTAACTTCAAAACCTTGTTTACTTCAACCTGGATCAACTGGCGAACCGCCGGAGCCGCACATTATTCACCAGCCCCAGCATCATAAAAACCGAAAACATGTTCGAGCCGCCCGAACTCATCAGCGGCAGCGGAATTCCCGTCACCGGCATGCTACCCACCACCATGCCGGCATTGACCAGCAGATGGAACAGAAGCAACGTCGCCACGCCCATGCATATGTACATCCCGGCGCGGTCCGGTGCTGTCTGCGCATTCTGCACGATCTGCATCAGCAGCAAGAAGTACAACCCAAGTACGACCAAAACGCCAATAAACCCGTGCTCTTCGGCAAACGCCGAAAAAATAAAATCTGTCTGCGGCACCGGCAAAAACCGGAGCTGGGTTTGCGTGCCGTGCGTCACGCCGCGCCCCCACATGCCGCCTTCCCCCACGGCGATCTTGGACTGAATCACCTGGTATCCCGCGCCCTTCGGATCGCGCGAAGGGTCCAGGAACGTCACCAGCCTGGTCCGCTGGTAATCCTGAAGGAAATACCAGACAACGGGCATAGCCAAGCCGCAGGCGATCACGATCGCCGCCACGTATTGCCACCGGATTCCCGCCAGCAAAATTCCACAGGCGAGCACCGGCAAATACGTAAGCGCCGTGCCCAAGTCCGGCTGCCTCACCACCAGCGCAGTAGGCAACCCGACCAGCGCCGTCAGCTTGAGTACGTCCGCCAGTTTCATTTCGTCGCGTTTCAGCTCCGAAAGGTACCTGGCTACCACTAATATTATCACCAGTTTGACGAATTCGGAGATCTGGAAATTGAAGCCCAGAATCCGGATCCAGCGGCGCGAGCCGAAAACCAGCCGTCCGAAGGCGAAGGTCGCCAGCAGCGCCGCAATCCCAAGTGCATACAACCAGGGAACTTGTCCCAGAAGCGTGTGGTAATCGATGGACGTCGCCGCCCACATGATGCACAGCGCGATTCCAATCCAGACGATCTGCTTCCACCAAGCATCGTGCCACTTGGTGTCGAGTGTGGCGGAGTAAATCTGCAGCACGCCAATCGAGCAGATGATTAGCGTGAGGATCAACAGAGTCCAATCAAAATCCCGAAAAGACCGGTAACGCGCCACTAGACATTATCGTAACCCAAACATCTGGTATACGCTTGAAGAGTAACGTGGCGTAACGCGACGTCGTCATCATAAAGAACCATTGACACTCGCGAAAAGGCGATGCTACGCTTACAAGTCAAGCTTTGGTTTGGACTTAGAGGAGATTAGAAGTGAAACGATATGTGATGTCTGTGATTTCGGCCGTGGGGGTGCTCGGTCTCTTGTCGCTTTTGCCACTGGTGGGCCAGGAAGGTCCCCCCGCGGGAGCAGCCAAAGGTAAAGGTAAAGCAAAGCAGCGGCCGAAGGGCACTCCCGTAACTCGCACTCCGGATGGAAAGGTTGATTTCGGAGGCCCCGGAGTTTGGGGAGTTCCCTACGTCACCGATATGGCGAAGGCTTCGCAGTGGGGCGGAACCGATGTGGATGTTCCCTTCCTCCCGGCAGCGAAGGCAGAATTCCAGCATCGCGTGGATACGCTCTCGAAGGAAGATCCCGAAGGACACTGCCTGCCTCCCGGCGTGCCGCGCATGATGTACACGCCTTATCCAATGGAAGTGCTGCAAACGCCGAATCGCTGGGTGTTCATTTATGAAGGCGGCGCGCACGTGTGGCGCTCCGTGCCCATCGGACCCAAGGCAGAGCTAAAGCATCCGGCGGATCCGAACCCGACTTACCTCGGCGACTCCTACGGATATTGGGACGGCGACACGATGGTAATCGACGTAGTGGGTTTCAACACGATGACGTGGCTGGATTTCGCAGGCCATCCGCACGGCGAGAAGCTTCACGTGATCGAGCGCTACACGCGCGAGGATTCGCTGAACCTGAAGTACACCGCCACCATTGAGGATCCGGAATATTATTCGAAGCCGTGGGACGTGACCGTGTACATCCCGTATCGCCCCAATGACAAGCTGCTCGAGTACATCTGCCAGGAAAACAATCGCGACCTGCAGCACTTGGTCGGGAAGTAACTGACATCCTAATTTCGAAATGAAAGGCGGGGAGGCGCAAACCTCCCCGCTTTTTCTTTATGCTTGGAAAATGGCTTTTTCCAAGGTGGCAGTGGTGACGGGTGCAGGCTCCGGGATCGGACGAGCTGTTGCCGTTGCGCTGGCGGGAGCCGGATATGCAGTCGCATTAGCCGGACGCCGTGTCGCAGAACTGAAGAAGACTTCGGAGCTTGCCGCCCCTGGCCGCACGCTTGCCGTTCCTACGGACGTGGGCGATCCCGCACAAGTCCGCGCACTCTTCGCGCGCGTTAAAGAAGAATTCGGCCGGCTCGATCTGCTGTTCAACAACGCAGGAATGGGCACTCCGGCGATTCCGATGGAGGAACTCTCCTACGAGCAGTGGAGCGCAGTCGTCGCCGTGAATCTCACGGGCTCCTTCCTGTGCGCGCAGGAGGCGATGCGCCTCATGAAATCCCAAGACCCGCGCGGCGGGCGCATCATCAACAATGGATCGATATCGGCGCACGCGCCTCGACCGAATTCGGCGCCTTACACTTGCACCAAGCACGCGATCACAGGGCTCACCAAGTGCATTTCGCTCGACGGGCGCAAGTTCGATATCGCCTGCGGGCAGATCGACATCGGCAACGCGGCCACTCCGTTGACGGAACGCATGGTGGCCGGCGTCCTGCAAGCGAACGGCGAGACAAAGCCCGAGCCGCGCATGGACCTCAAGCACGTCGCCGATGCGGTGCTGTACATGGCAGGCTTACCGCTCGAAGCGAATGTCCAGTTCCTGACGGTGATGGCGACGACGATGCCGTTTGTCGGGCGGGGATAGGATTAACGGTATGGCGATTTCACTGAAGCCCGTGGACGTGGCCGTCGTTGGATTAGGCGCAGCGGGCGGTGTTGCCGTCCTCCCGCTGACTCGTGCGGGGCTGAAGGTCGCGGGTATTGAGGCAGGCACGTGGCTCGATCCGCACAAGGACTATCACGCCGACGAGATTTATAACAACGTTCGCAGCGCAGTTACCTCCGTGCCGAAAGCCAAGCGCGAGATTCCCACGTTCCGCACGAGTCCCGATGCTGTCGCGCGGCAGGGCGCGAATCATCCCATGATGAACGCGATCGGCGGCACGTCGATTCACTATCACGCGCAAAGCTGGCGATTCAATCCGTGGGATTTTCAGGTGCGCTCGGCTTCGATCAAGCGTTATGGGCCGAACTCGATTCCGCAGGGTTCGACGGTCGAAGACTGGCCGCTGACGTATGCGGATCTCGAGCCGTTCTACGACATTGTGGAACACGAAGTCGGCGTGTCGGGTAAAGCGGGCAACCTTCAGGGCCAGATCGATCCCAAAGGAAACAAGTTCGAAGGTCCGCGGCAGCGCGAATATCCTATGCCTCCGCTCCGCGAAACCGAATTCACGAACATGATGGCGGACGCGGCACGCAAGCTGGGATGGAATCCGTTTCATCAGCCTGCGGCGATCAATTCGCAGCCGTATCGTGGGAGACCTGGCTGCGCGTATCACGGCTACTGCGATCGCGGCGGATGCCATGTGAGCGCGAAGAATTCGACTGCCGTCACGACGATCCCTGAAGCAGTGCGCACGAAGCACTTGACGATTTTCGATCGCGCACAGGTGACGCGCATTGAAACCGATGCAAACGGCAAAGTTTCAGGAGTCACTTACGTGCGGGACGGCAAGGAATACTTTCAGCCAGCCAAGGCCGTGCTCATTGCGTCCTACACGTACGAAAACGTGCGCCTGCTGCTGCTTTCGAAATCGAAGGCGTATCCCAACGGACTCGCGAACAATCATGGGCAAGTCGGCAAGCACTATTTTGGACATTGGGACGCGCAAGCTGGCACGGGAGTCACTGCGCTGTTTCCGATGGACATCAACGTCTGGTACGGCGCGATCGCGCAGGGCGTCACCTGCGACGAGTGGGCCGACGACAACTTCGACCACAGCGGCTTAGGCTTCATCGGCGGCGCGAGTATCCAGATCAATACTGAGAAGCACCCGATCGCAGCCGCGGCAAGCGCCACGTGGGGACGCGCTCCGCAGTGGGGTTCGAAATGGAAGGCGTTTATTCGCGAGTACGCGGGGCGATCCGTTGGCGCTTACATCCAGACCAATACGCTGCCGTATGAGAACACGTGGCTGGATCTCGATCCGACGTTCAAAGATCCGCTGGGCGATCCCGTGTTGCGTGTCACCAGCGGTCCGAAGACGAATGAGCGTCTGGCCGCGCAGCACGCGCAGACCAAGATGGAGGAGTGGTTCCGCGCCGCGGGTGCAATCGAGTTGGCGAAGGGTATTCCAGGCGGACCCGCGCTTACGACACACGCGGCAGGCGGCACGCGCATGGGCGCGAATCCCGCGACAAACGTCGTCGACGCCTGGGGCTTTTCGCACGAGGCCCCGAATCTGGGAATCTTAGGCGCGTCCGTGATGGGGACGCACGGGGCGAGGAATCCGACGCTCACGGTTCAGGCGCTCGCTTGGCGAACGGCGGATCATCTTGCGAAAAACTGGAAATCGATCGCAGGTTGATGTGGGGCAGGCTGTTAGCCTGCGGCCGACTGTCAGTCGGCCTAGTCGCGCGAAGGAAACCGGGGAAGGCCGAGTAACACTCGGCCGCAGGCTGGACAGCCTGCCCCACTTAGTGTGCGCTGTACTGAGCCTGTGGAGGCTTAAGAACAACCTCGATCGTCTGCTCGTCGTCATCCACCATGATTGTTTGGCCGTAGGTCTGGTAATTGCTCGCGATCACCTGTACCTGCACGTCGCCTTTGGGCAGCTCCGGAATTTTTGCCACACCTTCCTGTGAAGTGCGCAGCTCCCAGCTCTTCCGGATTTTGGTCATCTTGATGTAGTTCCGCCCCTTGACGAACTTGACGATCACGGCCGCACGATCCACAGGTTTACCCCGTTCGTTGGTCACATGGATCGTGATTCTCGACATGTCGGCCGCGGAAGACAGAACCGCAGCTGCCATAAATCCCAGAAGAAGCAGGAATCGCCGCATGATTCGATTATCCACCCTTGCCAAAAGCGCGGAGGGGCGTGCTTAGAACCTGGAGCAGCCGTTCCGAACGCACCGGCTTCCGAAGCACCTCGTCCACCAACGATCGTTCGCCGGACATTTCTAGCTCCGTTGTACGTCCCGAAAGGACCACGATGCGCAGATCCGGCGCAGCGGCCCGCCATTCGCGAATCAGCGCCAGGCCGTCTTCAGCACGCGGGAGCCGCAAATCCATAACAACCGTATCCGGTGGATCGGCCGCAAATCGCTCGCGCGCTTCCTTCAAGCTCGCGGCGATCTCGACCGCATGCCCGGCACGTTCGAGAATCGACCGGCGCACGGGTAGCGCATCGGCGTCGTCATCGATCACCAGAACTCGCGCCATTCAGAAGAATTTAACACCGGCGATGACCAGTTGGGGCATCGCCTGATTCCAGCTTTCGGGGATTTCGTCGAAAGGCAATCGGAAGGATTTTGTTTCGCCGGGCTTGAGGCCGCCCATGCGTTCGCTGACGATCGGCACTCGCTTGCGCAGCACAAGCTGCCCGTAGGAATCGTAAAAAACGCAATTAATATCCACCACGGCGAGCGGCCGCTCACCCGCATTTCCCACCTGGCCTTCGATTTCAATAATGCGCTGATTAACGTAGCTGTCTGTTGCCTTCATCGTCACGTCGCTGAGGCGAAGGTTGCGAACGTAGGCCTTGCCCTCAGGCGTCAGGGGAATGTCGACCGCAGGTTTGGGCGTCGATTGCAAATAAAAAAACAACCCCACGCCGAGCAGCGCAAACGCCGCGCCCACGTAAACGATCGCGCCAATAGATTTCTTATTCGATGAAACCGCGCTACTGGCCACTGATGGTCATCTCCCGAATCAGCATCGAGGGAGAAGCTACAGAAGAACGAAACTCGAGATTCGAGCCAAGCTGTTCCACGTCCATCAGCATCTGCTGAAGGTTTCCCGCGATGGTGATCTCGGAAACAGGATACGCCAGTTCGCCGTTTTCAATCCACAGTCCCGCGGCGCCGCTGGAGTAGTCGCCGGTGACCGTGTTGGCCCCGCCACCGAGCAGCTCGGTAACGTATAGCCCTTTGGAAATGCCCGCGATAATTTCTTTCTCAGATTTCGTTCCGGCTTCGAGATAAAAATTGCCAGGGCCGACTCCGGCGTTACCCGTGATGCCGCGCGAAGCATTGCCCGTAGTTTTCAGGCCGAGCTTGCGGGCCGTGTAGGTGTTTAGCAGATAGCTCTTGAGCACTCCGCGTTCGATCACGACCGTGCGGCGGCAGGTCACGCCTTCATCGTCGAACGGCGCGGTGCCGAAAAGACCGGGCATCGTCGCATCGTCAACCAGTGTGAAATTGTCGGCGGCGATTTTCTCACCGAGCTTGCCTGCCAGAAACGACGCGTGACGGTAAATCGCGCTGCCGTTCACGGCATCGAACAACTCGCCTAAAATCGCCCGCGCAGTTCGAGGCTCAAACAGCACCGGGATTTTCTGCGTCGCGATTTTGCGGGCGTTCAAACGTCGGAGTGCGCGCTCGGCCGCGCGGCGGCCCACTACTTCGGGACTCTCGAGACGCGCTGCTGAGCGCGAAGCGCTGTGCCAGTAGTCGCGCTCCATGCTGCCGTTTTCTTTTGCAACAGGCACCGCGCTAAGGCTCACACTTGAGGTCTTATAATCTCCGGCGAATCCAAGCGAATTCGCGAAAATCCAGCGGCCGATATAGGAATCGAACGACGCGCCCTCAGAGTTTTGAATGCGCGGATCGGCGGACAGCGCGACGTCTTCCGCCTTACGCGCCTGCTCGATTTTCCATTCGGATTCCATCAACTCTATGCTGGGGTCGTACAAGTCCAGCGGAGTGGAAACCTGTCCGAGTGTTTCGGGATCCGGAAGACCCGCGTGCGGATCCTCGCTCGTAATCTTTGCGAGCTCCAGCGCGGCGCGGACCATGTTGGCGGCGCCGTCTTTGGATAAATCGGACGTGTAAGACGATCCGGCGCGCTTGCCGTTTAAAACGCGAATGCCCATGCCTCGCGATCCGGCCTGCTTGAGGTTCTCCACCTGGCGCATGCGGACGTTCGTGGAGAATTCCTCGCCTTCGGAAATCGTACATTCGGCGGCGGAGGCCCCAAGCTCCAGGGCCAGCTTTATCGCGGATTGTGCAGTATCTAAAAGTTCGCTCATATGTGTGGGGCAGGCTGTTAGCCTGCGGCCGATTGTTAATCGGCCGGCCGACTGACAGTCGGCCGCAGGCTAACAGCCTGCCCCACTTAGGCCGCAGTCCCTCCGACGGTCATCTTGTCGATCTTTACGGTAGGAATACCAACGCCGACCGGAACACTCTGCCCTTCCTTGCCGCAGATGCCGATCCCCTCGTCGAGCGCCAGATCGTTGCCAACCATGCTGACAAACTTAAGCGCTTCAGGGCCGTTGCCGATCAGGGACGCTCCCTTCACGGGGCTTGTGAGGCGTCCATTTTCGATCAGGTAGCTTTCCGTTGCCTGGAACACGAAATTGCCGCTGGTGATATCCACCTGCCCGCCACCGAACGTCGTGCAGTAGAGCCCCTTCGGCACGCTCTTGATGATTTCCTGCGGATCCGATTGGCCCGCGAGCATGTATGTATTCGTCATGCGCGGCATGGGGATGTGCTGGTACGACTCGCGTCGACCGCTGCCCGTCGAGTTGCTTTTCATCAGGCGCGCCGAAAGCGTGTCCTGCAAATATCCGCGCAGGATTCCGTTTTCGATCAGCACGTTGTTCTGCGTAGGATTGCCTTCGTCATCCACGTTGAGCGATCCGCGGCGGCTGCCGATGGTACCGTCGTCAATCACGGTGCACAAAGGACTCGCGACTTGCTCGCCGATCCGGTTTGCGAATGCCGACGTTCCTTTGCGATTGAAATCGGCTTCGAGTCCGTGTCCTACCGCTTCATGCAGCAGAATCCCAGGCCAGCCCGGGCCGAGCACCACCGTCATCTCGCCCGCGGGCGCATCCACAGCATCCAACTGCACGATCGCCTGACGCCCAGCTTCATTCGCGAACTGCTCCGGTGTCTTTTCCTTCAAGAAAAAGTCGAGCGTGACACGCCCGCCGCCGCCGGAGTATCCACTCTGCGGAGGACCATCGCCCTTGCGCGCCAACACGGTGACGCTCAGGCGAGCCATGGGTTGGCGATCCGTGCTCAGGCGACCATCGCTTGTGGCGACCATGACCTGGCGCACGCTATCTGTATAAACCGCCTGGACCTGGAAGACTCGCGAATCGTAGGCACGGGCGGCGCGATCCGCACGGCGCACCAGATCCACTCGCTCCGCTAAGCCGGTTTCATGCGGGGCGGTTAGCATCGGATAGAGATTATGCTTGCGAGCTTCCTCAAATCCGGTCTTGACGATGCTCGCGGGTCCCCGGGCGATCAATGCGGCGACTCGCGCGGCTTTGCGGATGCTGTCGGGTTCCAGGTTGTCGCTGTAGGCGTACCCGGTGCGTTCCCCGGCGATTACTCGCACGCCGACGCCCAACGTGACGCCTTCGGTCGCGCTCTTGATGATGCCCTCGTCGATCCCGATCGAGCTGGTCGAGAGGTACTCGAAGTACAGGTCCGCGTACTCGCCGCCAGCCGAAAGAGCTTCGCTCAGGTAAGCCTGGAGGTCGCGTTCCGTCAGGCCGAAACGTTCACCGAAAAAGGAGGATTCGAGGCCCATGATTCGAGGGTAGCATGGGGTGATTTTACAAAGGTAAGTTATTGAAAAACAGTTACTTTTTGTCTTCCACCATGCGCCGGACGCGATCCAGCTCGCGCTTCAGGCGGCGCTCTCGCAGAACGATGGTGGCCACATAGGCCACCAGCAAAAGCCAGGCTGCGGTGAATCCCAGAAAGATGTAGTTATACTCGCGAGGGTCCATTCAAGTTCCTTAGTAGCTGGAGCTTAGTGGCTGTAGGCTCAGTGACTATGAACCATGCGCCGCATCGAATCGATTTCGCGCGCCACTGCTTCCTGGCGCATGCGCACGATCACCAGCGCGGTGGATAAGCACAGCAGAGCCAGCCAGTTCCAGTAAATCGGCGCCTCCATGCCGGGGCCCATGCCGCCTCCATTGCGGAATCCGAGCACCGGAGCCGGATGCTGCGTCCGATACCACTCGATCGATTTATAAACGAAACCTACATTGACGAATCCGAAAATCGAAACCACCGCGCAAAGCCGCGCCCGCTGCGTCGGTTCCTCAATCGCGCGCCGCATCATCAGATAACCTGCGTACATCAACCAGCAAGTCAGCATCGACGTGAGCCGGGCATCCCACGTCCACCAGATGCCCCAGGCGAAGCGCGCCCAAATCGATCCGGTCACCAGATTGATGGTTGCGAACGCCAGCGCAACTTCCGTGACCGAGGCGGCGAATCCGTCGTATTTGAATTTTCCGCTGAACAGGTACAATCCGCTGGCCACCAGGGCAATGCCGAATCCGAGCAGCGCGGTAAACGCGGCGGGCACGTGGAAATAGATGATCTTGTATCCGCCGACGTTGGCTTCATTCGGCAGCACATAGAAGATTTTGTAAATATTCCACGTGAGCAGGATCGCAGCCGCCAAGGTAAGTAGCAGCGCGATTTTGTCTCGAAGCGTATTCTCGGCCATCTGTTCACCCCACTAAAACAACATCTATGAATACCACGGCCAGCGCGGTAAATACGACGTCGAACCCCACCAGGACCCGAAACCAGATCAGGTTGTCCCCCGCAACCGATGCCCCGGCCAGCAAATCCGTGGTCAAGGTCATGGCCGCCATCAGTGGCGGAATCAGCATGGGATAAACCAGAATCGGCAGCATCAACTCGCGCATGTGCAGGTTCACCGTGAGGGCGCTGAACATGCTGCCGATCACCACCATCGCCCAGGTCGCCAGAAGTAAGACGAGCATTAGCGGCCAGAACTTCCCGGAAACGTGGACATCGTAAAAAATCGCGAAGACGCCGAGAGAAACAATTTCGACCGCGATAAGCAGCGCGAAATTTGAGAGCGCTTTTCCTAGAAATACCGCGCCTCCGGGGATGGGCGAGGCGACCAGCGCGTCCAGGCAGTCATTTTGCAATTCGCGCGCGAAGCTGCGATTCAATGCTAACGCCCCTGCGAAGGAGTAGGCGAGCCACAGCAAGCCTCCGGAAAACTCTTTGAGCGTGTCTGAGGAGGGGTCGAAGGCGAAACTGAACAACACCAGAATCACGATGGAGAACGCGAGAGAAGCGTTCAGCGCCTCCTTGGTGCGAATCTCCGAGCGGAGATCCTTGGCGGCAATGGTGAGCGCGTCGCGGAGCATCCCGAATTATTAACCACAGATGGACACAGATGGACACGGATAAAACCGGCGTGCGTTATCTGTATACATCCGTGTCCATCTGTGGTTCAAATTAATTTTCTCCGTACGTCCGATAGAGCCACCCGGAGTCTTCCAGCATCTCCGAGCGCCGCTCTCCTGCATACGCAATCTGCCCGCGTTGCAGGAACGCCACGTGCGTCGCAAGCTCCAAAGCTTCCCGAAGCTGGTGCGTGGACATGACGATGGTCGCGCCACGATCTTTTGCCTCTTTCAGCATCTTTTGCAACACCGCGATGGCGCGATCGTCGAGCGCGGTGAACGGCTCGTCTAATAGCAGCACATCGGGATCATGCAGAAACGCGCGACCGACAGCGAGCCTCTGCCGCATGCCTCGCGAAAACTCACGCACCAAGCCATCGCGCACGCGAGCAAGCCCCACACGTTCGAGCATCTCCTCAGCGCGCCGATCCGGATCGGACAAATGATACAAGCGGGCGAACAAGCGCAAATTCTCAACAGCGGCTAGTTCGTCATACAGCGAAATGCCGTGACCCAGCACGCCGATCCGGCGGCGAGTCGCCTGCTGCCGCGTATCGATCCCTTGAATTTTCACCGCGCCCTGCGAAGCCTTCGACAAGCCCGCCATGATTCGCAGCAGAGTCGTTTTTCCCGCGCCATTGCGGCCAAGCAGCGCCACCGTGGATCCGGCATCCACCTTCAGACGCACGTCCCGCAGAGCAGGAAAATCGCCGTAATATTTCCAGACGCCGTCGATTTCGAGCGCAGCAGCACTCGAGGGCGAGCTCACGCCGCCCCTTTGCGGAAAAGGTAGGTTCCGCCCAGCGCCAGCGCGGCGAACGCAAGACCCAAAACCCAGTACAAGCGATTGTAGATGCGCGCCTGTACTTCCTGGATCTGCGGCGCTCCACTGTCTTCTTCGGCTTTTTTGCTGGCGCCGCTGTCTTCGTCGCCTCCGCGATGCAGGCTGCCGACGCCGACAATGTTCGCGTCAAACGAATTTCCGGTGACTTCGTACAAACGTGCCTGCGTTTGCGGTTCCTGCCCCAGATCGCGAATGTTTTCGCCGGAAAGTGTGACGCTGCCGGGCGTAGCCAGACGCGTGGGACCGTCGGTGCGCACCAGCTTCACCGCAAACTTCTCCGCTGAGGGCATGGTGTAAGAGAGATCGAAGCGAGTCTCACCAGGCTTGATCGGAAAGTCCAGTTTATAGATGTTAGGCTGGGCGGTCTTGGTCAAAGGCCGGCGAATCGGCATGCCGCCCGGCGCTTCCACGGTCACTTGGAGTCCATCGCGCGGCTCGCCCGGAATGAATACTTGAACCGAACCCTTAGCCGCATCCTGAAACGTAGCTTTGGTGTCGTTCGAGAACAGAAAGGTTTCGCTAACGCGCAACTGCTCCGACGTGGGCTCGAACACGTAAATGTGCTGCTCCATCTTGTCGGCGATCGCAGCCGTTGTCGTATCGTTCACCGTCATGGTCACGCCGGAAGACGGCGCGCCCGGAGCGAGCACCAAGTTATAGTTGACGCCCTTGTAATCGGCTTGCAGGAGCGCAGGCGGCGCAGGGACTTCTTTGTCGATTTGAAACTTCCCGTTCGCGTCGGTCTCGGCGCTTCCCAATTGCTGCATTCCGTTTTGTCCGGGATGCACCAGTCTGACCTTGACGCCGGCCTGCGGCTTCTGCGTCGTGTCGTTTATGACGGTGCCGTCGATTCCGTACAGAAAGGAGCCGGAAACTAAAAGGAAAAATGCGGCGAGTTTCATCCCATCGCCTTTCCGCATTCGCCGCAGAATTTCATCGGATTTTCGAACTCAGCTCCACAGTGGGGGCACACATAGTCCGCCTTCGCCACCGGTTTTTCGGCCTTCACGGGCACGCTCACCGCACCCGGCTTCCCAGCCGATTCGATCTCCGCGAGCACGGTCGCCAGTTCACTCTGCAAGGCAGTCTTCGTCTGCTGATAATCTCCATCGGAAAGTTTACCCACGCGATATTCGAACTGCAAATCGCGTAAGTTTTCATAAATCTGCGCCTTGCGTTCTTCCAAATGGCGGACAGGAGAAGCCGCTTCGGCCTGAGGCAAGTCGGCCGGGCGTACTCCTAGCGTGAAATACATCGTCACGGCGACGACGAGAATTGTGGCGGCAAGCAACAGCATCTACTCGAGCTTTGAAAGATCCTTGTCGATTTGGGATTGATAGCGTTCGAGCAGTTGGGGGTCGATTTGCGCCGGCGCTGCAGCCGGACGCATGTACCGCCGGATTACCATGAACACACCGGCGAGTCCGATGCCTAACGCGAGCGCGGGCATCCACCAGGCGAGCAGCGAAAATCCCTCAGTGGGTGGCACCGCAAGCGCTTGCTTCCCCTCTTCCTTCACGAACGCGTCGACGATCGTATTGTCGTCTTTACCTGCCTTCTGCATCTCCGCGATCTTCTCGCGAGCAGGCTCCGAGTAGTGGCAGTGCAGCATCGGGCATTCGGCTACCGTGTTTTTACAGGAGCCGCACAGGCAGGCGAGCCGCATCGCGACGCGCTTGCCGTCCACGGACATAATCCCGGAGGAAGTTTGCGCAATGGAGACGCCCGCTAGGATACCGGCCGCGAGCAGCGGTGCCCACACTCTTCGAAATCCTTGACTATACCTTTGCATGTTTCCCCGCGATCCCCACAACTTCGGTCCGTGGGAAGACCAGCTTCTGCTTCGGCGGCACCAGGCACACCAGCGTTCCGAACAGCGTCACCCAGTAGCCGATCCAGATCCAGCTCACCAGCGGAAACACGTACATCTGGATCACCATCTTGTCCGGACCATTGGTTCCGGCGAAATTCACGTACAGATCCTCATCCAGGCGGCGGCGGATGGAAACTTCGGAGGTCTGCTGGCGCGAAACTTTGTAGACGCGCTGTTCCGGCTTGATCTGGCCGATCGGCGTGCCGTTCTTGGCGACGTCCAGCGTTAAAATTCCCCAGCGGTAGTTGTCGTTCTCGCCCGCTTCAAGCCCCGCCGACGTCAGCGCGTACGACCCGATATGCACCGTCTGGCCCTGCGAAATCTCGACAGTCTGGTCTTTATCGAACGCCTTGCCCGTGAATCCGACGAAAATGACCACGATGCCGATGTGGACCAGGTAGCCTCCGTACCGGCGTGTGTTGCGATGCGTAAGCTCGACCATCGATTGGATCAGGTTCGCACCGCTCTTCGAACGAATCGCGTTCGCGCCTTTATAGAATTCAATCGCCACAGTGACGACAACGAAAGCGCACAGCGCAAACGAAACCAGCGCGTAGAAGTGCCGGACTCCTGCGGCGAACAATCCCGCGGACACGGCCAGTCCCAAAATCGCCGGCCACTTGAACGCCTTCTTCAAGCTTTCAAATGAACTCTTGCGCCAGGCGATCAGCGGCCCGACTCCGGTCAGGAATAAGAGGAACAAACCAATCGGAACATTGACGCGATTGAAGAACGGCGCATCCACGCTGATTTTCTCGCCCGTGATGGCTTCCGAGATCACCGGGAACAGCGTTCCCCACAGAATGGAGAAGCAGCTCGCCACCAGGATCAGGTTATTGAACATGAACGCCGATTCCCGCGAGAGCACGCTCTCCAGCCGCGCTTCAGATTTCAAATAATCCAGGCGGTTCAAGACCAAGTACAGGGTGCCCGCGATGCCGATGACCAGGAACGTCACGAAGTAGCGGCCCAGCGGCCCCTCGGCAAATGCGTGAACCGAGTTAACGACTCCGCTGCGCGTCAGGAACGTTCCGAAAATACACAGGAAAAACGTCGCGGACACCAGCATGATGTTCCAGACCTTCATCATGCCCCGCTTTTCCTGCATCATTACCGAATGGAGGAATGCAGTCGCCACAAGCCAGGGCAGGAAGGAGGCGTTCTCCACTGGATCCCAGCCCCAATATCCGCCCCAGCCAAGCACCGCATAAGCCCAGCCCGCACCCAACAAAATTCCGGTCGTTTGAAACAACCAGGTGACCAGCGTCCAGCGGCGAGTCGTGTGAATCCAGGCGTCGCCCGGCTGCTTCGTGACCAGCGAAGCGACCGCGAACGCGAATGGCACCGCAAATCCGACGTAACCCAAATACAGCATGGGCGGATGGATCACCATCGTCCAATACTGGAGCAGCGGATTCAGTCCCTGCCCGTCGCCCACATCGTAAACGCCCTTGCCGAGCCCCAGCATCTTGAATGGACTCTCGACAAACGCGATCAGCAAAATGAAAAACGCCTGCGTCGCAGTGAGCACCGCCGTGACGTACGGCATCATGTCGCGGAATTTGCGGCGATTCTGCCAGGTCACAACAACGGAATAAGTCGAAAGCAGCCAAGCCCACAGCAACAGTGATCCACCTTGTCCACCCCACCAGGAGGTGAACTTGTAGATCGTCGGCATGGCTTTATTCGAATGCTCGGCGACGTACGCCATGCGGAAATCGCCTTGGATGAGCGCCGTAACCAGAATCGACGCGGCGATCGTAAGAAGGACCCAGACTGTATAGACAGCGCGCTCGGCACTAAGCGCCAGGAATGGCCGCTTGGCGAGCTTCCCCACCAATGAGCCGATGACGGCGTAGATCGCGAAGCAGAATGCGAGCAGAATCGCCAGCGCGCCTATATTTTCCATGAGTCCTCTTCTTTTTCGCCCGGGACGACGTGGCGCACGCTTCAGCGTGCAGCAGCGGCATTCGTGCCGCTGTGGTCTTTCTCCACCGGGCGGCTACATCTGACTACATTCCTCTAACAGCGGCGTTCGGGACCGAAGGCTTGGCTTCATACTTCGAAGCGCACTTCGCCTGGATCTTGGTGGCGTGAAACACACCGTCCGACCCCATCTTTCCGTCCGCCAGCGCCTGCGCGCCCGCGCGGAAGGTGTCCGGCAGAGGATCGATTCCCGTGTAGACCACGTTCAATCGCAAATCGTTTTGCGCCAGAGTGAAGAAAACGTTGTTGCCCTCGCGGCGAACGGGATCGGCAGTGACGTCCCCGCCCACACGCAGCCGCTTATCGACGCCATCCTGCCCCATCTTCTTCAGTTCGCCGATTTCCTTGTAATAGGTTTTGGTGTCGCTGATGCCGCCAACGGCCAGCCAACCAAGCACCGCCAAAATCACGACGATTAAGGCTCCGAACTTCACGTAGGGTCTGACATTGCTGCTCATGTTTTCACCTTCCTAAAGCGCACCCTTCAGTATAGCTCCAGCTATCAGACGTGGCAGAGCTGGCAGGCGACACGAAGGTCATCCGGAGTTGAGCATTGTAACGTGAATGCCAATCCGCGCATGCTCCAGGAATAGACTGAATCGGAATTGCCAGGAAATGGGTGGGAATCGATCGGGGGGGCGCCTGCAGGTTTGGTTACGGTGAGTTGTCCACGACGGCCATTCACCGCGAAGGAAATTTGTGCTCGATCTGCATCCGTATGCGCGGCTGCCAGGTGCAGATCGCGGCGATCTTCGAAGGGTAGGGTCAACCCTGATTTGGTCGAAACCCATTGCCGCATCGCGCGAGCGCCGGGCGCCGGCCGAACACTCCACAACACGATGGCAATCACGGCGACTGCTGCAATCGCCATTGCCCAAACCTTTTCGTGCCGCACGGAAACTCGTCGTTTTACCCCGGAGTCCGCCGCGAATGCTGCAGCGTGTGCTACTTTTTCCGAAACGCGATCCCAGAGTTCCGGCGGTGCCGAAACCGGACGCAAATCTCTGCTAAGATCCCCTTCCAACATACTTCCTCCCCTTCGAAAGCCGCCGCGCGAGCGCTTTATGTGCGCGATTCAGACGCGAGGCGACAGTCCCCCTCGAACAGTTCAAAATTTCGGCAATTTCTTCATACGACCGCCCCTCCGTATACCGAAGCACGACCACGATACGCTGATCGGGCGGAAGCTTCGATACGGCGGATTCCACCCCGCGCGCTTCTTCGTCGCGCAACAGGCGGTGCAGCACGTTTTCACCGGCTGCGATCCAATCCCCGACAATCGGCACGCGGCGGACGGCGCTGCGGCGGTGGTCCAGGCAGCGGTTCACCACCACCCGGTAGAGCCAGGTTTCCAAACTCGCGTCGCCGCGAAAATCGGCAAGCGACGAGTACAGCTTCAGGAAAACGTCCTGGGCGATATCCATGGCGGCGGACGCATCGCCCGAATAACGGAGTGCGATCGAATATACCCGGTCCTTATGCGCTTCGAACAAAGCGCGAAAGGCCTCCGGGTCGCCACGGCGGCAAGCGTCGATCGTTTCACGGGAAGTCGCGTCCAACACCATCTATCGCTAGGTTAGACGACCCGACGGCAGAAATCTTCCGCATTTTTCAACCGGCCTACAAAGACTTACCCCAATTTTGCCGAACGCTGCGTAGAATGCGGAAGGGAGCCGCCAGCGCGTGCTGGATCCGGCCCAGATCATATGGCCACTGAGGAACAACGCTGCGAAGAGGCGAAGAAATTCCAGCGAATTGATGCCGCATTCCGTCAGGGGAACCTGGATGAATTGCGCGCCGCCGTCGACGATCCGGGCTTGATTCCGAACGGCCCGATGCCGGTCACGATTGGATCCTGCCTTGTGTATGCCATCTACCATAGCCCGCTGGCTTTTATCCGCATGCTTCTCGAAATCGGCGCCGACCCGAATGCTCCCACGGACGATGGTTTTCCCCCGCTGATCGCTGCACTGAGCTGCGCCCAAGACGTGCCCGGGGGGAATAAGCGCCGCGACGTACTTAGCATCCTCAGACTACTGCTGAAGTTTGGCGTGGATCCGAACCAGCGCGGCATCAACGATTACACTCCGCTCCACATGGCCGTTGCGGTTCGGGATGCGCTTGCCGTCCAAATTCTGCTCGATGGCGGAGCGAATCCAGAACTGCGAACACGCATCGACGATTATGAAACGCCCCTCGAAATCGCCACTGCGGCCGGCTTGACAACCATCGCAGAGCTGCTGGCGCGCAAGGGAGAACCTCTTCGTCAGCGTATGCGGCCCGGCCTGCTGCTACTGACGGATATACCCGGCTCGGGCGATTTCGTTCGACGCCAGCACAACTATCGGGCTCGGCTTCGCCTGTGGTTGAGTCGAGGAGAGCCGGTTCGCTGGCAGGACCAGTGGGGCTCGCCCGCTATTACGGTCGAAGACGATGGAGAGGCGCTCATCAGCGAAATGCGAATCAATCGGGGTTCGATGATCAACGGATTGTTCTACGGCGTCGAAAGGATGCGAATCGGGGGGACTCGCCGATTGGAAATCGCGCCGCACCTGGCCTATGGCGAGCAAGGCATACCCGGCAGGATTCCGGCGAATGCGAAACTGATCGCCGAAATCACAATCCTCGAGGCGTGCAACTGGCCCAAAAGGGAGAAGGGGAGCTAGGCTCCCCTTCGCCGCGTCGTTCGCGGTCAGTTCTTGAATTGTGACTTCCTGGTCCCCTTCACATCGGGGACTTACAGCGTACCGCATCCCAACAAATCCGCGCAAACCGCTTTCTACAAGGAACTGACCGCGGCTCAGTAGAAGAATGTATCCGCATGGTCCTGACACCGAGCCGCGACCGCGAGGGAGCGGCCTGCAGGATTAAGAAATCGGATCTTCGTTGACGGAGTCGTTCCCAAAGATCGCCCGAATCAAATTTTTCCCCGCCTCTCTCTTGCGATCAGCGTCGTTGTAGGCGAGAAAGCAGCTGTACGAAGACCTCAAACGTTCAGTGGCTTGCGGCTTTTTCTCGGACCGGATGGCTGGAGCGCGATTCAGCTTTGCGGTTCGTCGCTTATCTGTCATTGTGTCGAGGGCCCGAGCGATGGTTGTGTGGATACAGATTGTTGCTCGCAGAACTACGGCTGTTTCGCCAGATCCTGCGTCACGAACCGCACCAGGGATTCCAATAACGCAGCCCGCGGATACTTCCCCTTATCGGCAAACGACCGCACGGAAGCGTCCGAAGCCTTGTCGAACGGCAGCGCAACCGCCAAATGATCCGCCCGTGCCGCGCCCAGGATTTTCGATCCCGGCAGGATAGCGTCCTCGTAGATGAGCTGGCTGTCCTCGCGACCGCCGAACACCTGCAGCAGCTTCCAGGTCTCGGCCAGCGCCTTGGATGTAGTCGAAGAATCCGAAACCGCCGGCAGAGAGTAGCTGGGGACAATCGGATTCGGATACTGCGCCAAGAACGCCCGGCGCACCTCGCGCTTGAGGCTCTTGAATGCGGCGCTCACGTCACCATCGCACTTTCCGAGCTTGAACCGCTCAATCCAAAGATTCGCCTGCGCGGGGATGATATCCGCGATCGGCGATCCGCCCACTGCTCCGGCCACCGCGATAAACGCGGCGACGGCCGACTTTGCATCGGGTGACGTTGCGAGAGCCGTCTGCACGTCCGGCGCTCCTTTGCTATATCCCAGCACGATAAATTTCCGATTATCCGACTTCATCTGGTCGCGAAGATAAGCGGCCAGCCCCGCACCGTTATCTTCCGAGGAAGCATTCGGTGGCACCCACCAATCCACGGTCAGGCCATGTTTGTCTCGCAGATGATCGACACCTTCCTTGAACGCAGGAGCGATGCTCGACGCGCACTGGCTGAAAAATCCCGGCACCACCAGCACGCGATACGTCTTCGGAATCTCCGGGAGATCCGGGCGCGACTGTGCGGCCGTTTCGAGGAACTGCGTGCACGCGCCCCAATCGCCCGTGTCCGGATTCTCCTTTTCTTGAACCGAGCAGAATAGGTTCGCGAACAACTGGTCCGCAGCGTTCGGACTCGACATGATGGCGGATCGAGCGCTATCGGGAATCAGGTGAACGATCAGCATCCGCCCGTCGGAATGGAACGTGGCACCCGTGGCCGTACGCGCTTCCTTCGACGGCGAACCAGGATTGATGTAAGACAACTTAGCCACCAGCCCGGTAGCGTCCAGGCTCTTGCCGACGAACTCGCGCTCCAGATCGACATCGGGATCGATTTTGTGCGTGATCCCGTTGTTGCGCTGGTCGCGATCGAAACCGATGTCATGCGTCGCCGCGCCCACCCACACTTCCTCATCGCCCGCTTTGAAGGGAGCCTTCCATAACCGCAAATGATGCCGCTGGGCGACCACCTGCACCGGCTCAGCGTGCGCCAGTCCGTAATCCTGCACGCGGCCGAATAATTCCAGCTCGCTCATCGGAAGCGTGAGATACGCCTGACGAGTAATCGTAGCCATCACTCCGGCCAGCAGCGCTGAGTTGCGGTCGCGATCCACCTTCACCCATCCCGCAGCCATGAAGGTGTCGATCACTTTCTTCTCGGCACCCACGACAACGAAGTTGGTATTGTCGCCCGCATTCCCCTGCGCATCCACCACGCGGCGCGGAATCTGATCGATCATGGCCTGCGTGACTTCGGCGAGCTTCATATTCGCCGGAAGCGGCGCGATCTCAGGCCCGCGGGAAGAGAAATCGATTTTCGCGTGGAACGAGCCGTCGGCCGTGTCGTTACCGGATTTGTTAATCCCCAAGTACAATCGCCCGGCACGTGTGGCCTGAAGCCGACCATTGGCCCCCGCCAGAAACGGCGTCGCGACATCGTCATTGCCGATACGGCCGATGAGCGCGCCTATTCCCGCGCTGTTCACTGGATAAGACTTGATCAGATCCCGAAATCCTCGGCTCGCGCCCGCGGGCCCCGTGGACTTACCCTGTCCGATGTTCAGCGTTCCAGTGGCAGTGATCGTTATCGAATCGCCCGCGCGCAGGTCGAGGCCTGTGTCGGTCCAGGAATCGGAACCTTTGACATCGATCTCTTTTGTCTGTGCGAAAGCAGACAAACAAACAACAAAAAGCAGGACGCGGTACCGCATACCGCCATGCTATCTCACAGAAAAGTGGGGCAGGATTGGAGCCTGCGGCGGGCTGTCAACCCGCCTGCTTGTACCTTTCGCGAAAACCGGCGAGGCCGATTAACAATCGGCCGCAGGCTGACAGCCTGCCCCACATGGATCACTGCACCGGAATAATAATGCCGCTTTGCGAACTCAGCCCGTTGTAGCGAATCACCACCGGATATTCCCCCGCCGTGAGATTCGGCACGACGATGTTCACCTGAAACTCACCTACCGCCACCAATCCCGCAAAGGACACCGTCGCCGTCGCCGTGCCGACCGTCGCCGTTACCCCGGATACGCCGGCAGGCGCATCCACGACAACACCCCCGGGCGTTGCTTGAATCCCAGTCGCGAATAAAGAAATGTTGTCGCCCGCCTTTGCCTTGCGCACGCCCGCGCCCGCCGCTGCCGGATCGCCCACAATATCGACACTGTTCGCGAACACCGCCGCCGGATACGTCTTCCCGCCGACGGCATAGCTGAACAGTCCCGGAGCATTCGCCACCGCCGGACCGCTGATCGTGTTCGACGCGATGCCGTCGCGAATCACCTGCACGTTCGCGGTGCCGCTCACTGCCGTGGGCACCTGAAAATTGATCTGTCCCGGACTGATGTAGTACACAGCAGCGGGAAGATTGTTGACTTTTACCTGTACGCCGCTCAGCGCCGTCGGCAGATTCGGCACGTTAGTGAAATCTTCCTCTTTCCAGATTCGCGTCACGCCCGCAAGGTTCTGCCCCTTCACCTGCGCCCATGACCCGGCGACCACGTTCGGCTGATCCGTAGCTCCGTTGTGAAGCGATCCGCTGTCGAGCGCCGGAGCATTGCTCTGCCCGGCCGGAGGCTCGCGCCACATCAGAATGCCGGTTCCAACGGCGGAATCGTAAGTCTCCTGCCAGAACATGTACAGCTTGTCGTTGCCGCCGTACAGCAGCGCAATCGAGCTGGGATACGGATTGAAGAGCTGCGTGACACTGAGATCGTCCGCGGCGCAAGTCTTCCATGTGTTCAGATCCGAGGAGCGCGACAGCTTCGGATTCCCGCACACCGAAGTGCCCGTTCCGCCGTTTTGTCCGTACGCGATCGCACCGGCTCCTGTAGAACTCAGCGCCAAATCGAACGGGTAATCGGTTGAGGAGTCTCCATCCGGCGGAATCACCACCGGCGTCGTCCAAGTGGTCCCGCCGTTATCGGAGCGCGCAAAATGCAAGCCGACGCCGAAATCCGCATCCTTCCTTTGCACGTAGACAGCGACTCGTGGATTGGTTCCCGAAAACGCCAGCTTCACGGAAGCTTCGTCGCTTTGCTGATTCTGGCTATCCATCACCTGCACCGGAGCCGTGGTTCCCGCCGGACGCCAAAACAGCAGGATCTGGTTGTACGAATCGGTTGTAGATCCGCCCCAGTAAGCAACCGCCGGCGCGCCCGAGCTGTCGACCGCGAGCGAAGGCCACGAGCCCAGCGTCGTCCCATTCGGAACCGGCGCGGTTTTCGTCGTCCACGTTGTCGATGCCGCGCTCAACGCGCCCGTGACGTACTTGATGCCCGTGAACGGCTCGTAATAAGCGAGGTAAATGTTCCCGCCGCGCAGCGCGAGCGAAGGTTCGGAACTGCCGTTGTCCGGTTTGATCGTGGCCTTGGAGGTAAACGTCGCACCGCCGTCCGTCGAAACCCACACGAGAATCGATTCGCCCTGGTTCGTCTCCGATGCTACGGCGAAAGTATTTGTGCTCGCGTCGTATCCCAGCGAAGTGCTCTGATGAAACGTCGACGTTGCGTCGCCCACTCGCCCCACAACCACCGCGTTGTTCCACTGATAGGTCGCCCGATTCCAGGAGCGGAACAGAAGCTGCGTGTCGGTATGATCGCTGTCCACGTTCGGATCGTCGAACAAGAATGCGATAGCCGGATCGCCGTTGGCATCCAGCACCAAAGAGATGTCAAAGCCGTAATTCGACGCAAGCTGCGATCCAGCCAACCCCGGACCCGTGGCAGCTACCGAAAATCCCGAAGGGGGAGGCCCCGCGGTCACCTGATTGGAAGGAGTCGTCGATCCGCTCGCCGCAACAATTTGGTACTGATACGTCGTGTACGGATCGACGGTCGTATCCGACGCGGTGGTGGCGCTGACCGTGGAGATCGTTGCATAAGATCCGCCCAACGCCCTCCGCTGCACGTTGTAGCTTGCGGCAGTGCCGGTCCAGGTCAAGTCGACTCGAGATTTCGTTGCCGCGCGCACCGTGAGTCCCGTAGGCGCTTGCGCGAGAGCGCCAAGAGGCAGTAAAAATACAATCGCAGGGAATTGCTTTCGCAAAAATTGCATAGTTTCAAGTTTAAAAAATCCGAATCGGAGGAGTCTATTCCTCCATCGATACCGATCGCCGGATTAAACTAAACGCATGAGAGTTTTCCCGCTGCTGCTGGCCTCTTCGGCGGCCTTATTCGCGCAGAGATTGCCGTTCAACGTGAATGCGCTCCTGCAGATTCAGCGAATCAGCGAGCCTCAACTCTCTCCCGACGGCCGAACCGTCGCCTTCACGGTGCAGACTCCGGATTTGGACAAGAACACCCGGCCGAAACAGATTTACGTCGTCCCCTCGGGGGGCGGAACGCCCCGCCAGATCACCTTCGAGGGCACATCGAATGAGCGCCCGCGCTGGTCGCCCGATTCGAAGCAGATTTTTTTCATTTCCAATCGCGGTGGATCGTCGCAAATCTGGGCGATGGAACCCGAGGGCGGCCATCCGCGCCAGGTCACAAACATTTCAACCGAAGCCGGCGGCCTCCTCATTTCGCCCGACGGGAAGAAGTTAGTGTTCACGTCCAGTGTCTATCCCGATTGCGGCGCGGACGACCCCTGCAACCAGCGCCGCATCGATGACGATGCGAAGGCGAAATCGAAAGCGCGCGTCTACACGTCCCTGCTCTATCGCCACTGGACCGAATACCAGACCAAGCGCCGCAGCCACATCATGTCGGCGAACATCGACGGCACCGGTTTGCAGGATCTCTCGCCCGGAGTTCACGATGCTCCACCGTTTTCGCTCGGCGGCCCCGACGATTACACCATCTCGCCCGATTCCACCGAAGTCGCATTCGCGATGAATGTGGATGAAGACGCCGCCTTCAGCACAAACTCCGATGTCTATGTCACGCCAATTGGAGGCGGCGATCCCAAGAAAATCACCACGAGCCTCGGCGCCGACAACGCCCCCGCTTATTCGCCAGATGGCAAGTACCTGGCGTTCCGCTCCCAAGCGAAAGCCGGATTCGAAAGCGACCGCTGGCGTCTCCTGGTTCTCGAACGAACCACAGGCAAGACCGCGAACCTTACCGAATCGTTAGACCGCTGGGTCGACAGCTTCACCTGGTCACCCGATTCGACGCGCATTTTCTTCACCGTCATCGATCGCGGACGCGTCGGCCTGCAAATGATCCAGGTCACCGGCGGAGGCGTCCGCAGCATCATCAGCGGATCCTCGAGCCTTGACGATGTGCAATTCAGCTCCGACGGCCGCAACCTTATCTATACCGAGCAGAGCGGATCGAAGCCCGTCGAAATCTATCGCGCATCTTCCACCGGCGGAACACCGGTCGCGCTGACTCACCTGAACGACACGCTGCTCTCTCGCTACACGCTTACACCTCTCGAAGAGTTCACTGTCGATAGTTCGGACCGGACCCGAATCCATTCCTTCCTTCTCAAGCCCCCGGATTTTTCACTTGCCAAAAAATACCCGGTGTTACTGCTGCTTCATGGCGGACCGCAGGGCGAATGGGGCGAAAGCTGGACCTATCGCTGGAACGCCCAGGTTTTCGCAGCCGCCGGTTACGTCGTAGTTATGCCGAATCCCCGCGGCTCGGTAGGCTACGGACAAAAGTTCACCGATGAAATCAGCGGCGATTGGGGTGGCAAAGTTTACGACGACATCATGTCGGTGACGGACTACGTCGCGGGACTCCCCTATGTCGACGCCGACCGCCTGGCCGCCGCCGGCGGATCCTACGGCGGCTACATGGTCGATTGGCTTCTCGGCCACACAACTCGCTTCAAGGCTTTTGTGTCACACGCGGGCGTGTTCGATCTTCGGAGTGAAGCCGGCACTACCGAGGAACTGTGGTTCGTCAATTGGGAATTCAAAGGCATGCCCTGGGACAACCCGGAAATGTACGCGAAATGGTCTCCCAGCTATTTCGTCAAAGATTTCAAAACCCCCACGCTGGTGATGCACGGCGAGATCGATTACCGCGTTCCCGTAGGCCAGGGGATGCAACTTTTCACCGCGTTGCAAACGCAAAAAGTGCCTTCGAAGATGGTGCTATTCCCCGACGAAGGCCACTGGATCCTGAAGCCGCAGAACAGTCTTCTGTGGTACACGCAATTCCTGGACTGGATCGGCGAATGGACCCGCAAGCCTTAAACCCCTTGTCTAAAAAGGCCCGTGCCTAAAACCCATCGCCGCGAGCTGAGGTGGCGCACGCTTCAGCGTGCAGCAGCGGCATTCGTGCCGCTGTGGGTTCTCCTGTCATCTTGCGGAGTCTCCCCCGAAGCCAACCTCCGCAACAAACTAGCGACTACAACCACCGGCCTGTTAACCCTCCCCCGTGGAGTCATCGCAATCCATGAAGAACTCGTAGTCCCAGCCTCCGCGCACGACCTGGACATCGTCGGCTCAGGCACCACGTTACTCGCCTCCGAATTCCAAGGCCGAGCCCTGTTAGTCATCGACAGCGCCAAAAACATCCGAGTCCGCAACATAAATTTCGACGGAGCCCGCGCCCCCGAAGGCAAACCCCAGCCGACACAAGAAATGGTTCCCCCCGAAAACGCGCTACGCGTCTGGTACAAGTCCAACGGCATCCTAGCCGATCAAGTAGAAGGCCTTGAACTCCGCGACCTCCACTTCGCAAACGTAGTAAGCTTCCCCATCCTAGTAAGCCGCTCAAACCGCATCAGAATCCACGAAGTTCAAGTAGAAGACTCCGGCTCGAAAAACGCCAAAGGCCGCAACAACCTGACCGGAGGCATCCTAATCGAGGAAAGCTCGACAGATTTCGAAATCCGCAACTGCACCTTCCATCGCATCCTAGGCAACGGCCTATGGACCCATTCCCAGCGAACGTCCAAGCGTCTGGAAGACGGCGTATTCGCCAACAACAAATTCGACACCATTGGCCGCGACGCGCTCCAGGTAGGCCACGCCACCCGCGTCCGCGTCGAACAAAACACCGGCACCCGCATCGGATATCCCGAGCAAATCGTCGACGTAGAAAACGGCGGCACGCCCGTAGGAGTCGACACCGCCGGCAACGTGGACAAATCGATCTACGCCCGCAACACCTTCGAAGAAATAAACGGAAAATGCTTCGACCTGGACGGATTCCACGATGGCGCCGTGCGCGAAAACTCCTGCGCCAATCGCAAACGCCCCGAGGATTACACCTTTGGACACTTCGGCATCGTGATGAACAACTCCGACCCCGACGTTCGCAGCCGCAATATCCAAATCATCGACAACAAAATTTACGGCACCAAATACGGTGCACTGTTCCTGATGGGCTCGGGACACCGGGTAGAAGGCAACCGCTTCGAGCGAATCAATCAAGCGCAGTGCAATGAATCGAACGCCAAATTTGCCTGCGTCTATAAATTAGACGAACCGGAGATGCTCGAATCCGGAATCTATCTCGGCCGTGGAGTCGCGCGCATGGAGGAAACGCGAGGCAACACAATTCGCGATAACGTAATCTCCGGCTTCAAAATGGCGAAGCGCTGCATCCAGGCCGCGCCGAAAGTGAGTCTTCGCGCGAACACCATCTCCGACAACACCTGCTCCGACGCCGCCGCCAATTAGGGCGATTACTGACTTCACGCACCCAGTTTGTGGTAGGGTGTGGTGAATGGGAAATAGCGCCGACCGTAGAAAAGAGCGCAGATTGGCGGAACGGATTACTGCCATGTTGGCTGCTAAACCAAAGAAGCCGGTGGACGCATGGCTACAGTTGGGGAGCGTTGTTGTGGGTATAGCCTATTGGCTTTGGCCCGACAAGACTCCCACGACAACGGTTACCGCACTGTTGCTAATTGCTGCGTGCCTTGTGCATCCGGTGTGGAATTTCTGGTGGATCGATAAAAAACTATCGAGAAGAATAACTGCTGAAATCGTATTATTCGGGGTGCTGCTAATTGCTGGAGTCAAAGTGTGGCCAGCACCACCCCCTGTGCTAGTACCGATGGAATTCTTTGCTGTCGCCACTCCAGCAGGTTATTCTCCGGGGACGCGGATCGACGGGATTAGATGGAAAGAGGAATTTTCCCAAGTAACGTTAAGAATGGACAACGTCAGCTCCGAGGATTTCGACAATATCGAACTAAATCTATCCCCGAAAACTTATATCATCAACATCGTCCAGAAAAGCACGCTGTCCAATGTGTCGTTCGTAGACTCGATGTCGGAACAACTAACAGGTGTATTCCTCACAGACACCGATGGAAAGGGCAAAACAACAACACGCCCACCTCCGGTATCGATCTCTACGGACTACAAAGTTATTTGCCAGCGGATACCCGATAAAACCCCGCTAGAGATATCAATAATCGTTGCGGATTTTGCTGGCATGGGGACTGCAAAAAATAAGGATGGAAGACCGAAGCTGTTCGTCAAAAAGATTCCAAATTCCATCAAGATCACGGGACACTACTCGGTATCCAATAAACGGATAGAAGTAGATCAGTCCGTACCGGTGCTCAAATGACTGCGTTAGCATGGGGGTGCAATGGCGCGACCGCGAACACAAATCGCAATACCCGAACCCAAAGGTTCCGAATTCGAGAACTTCGACCGACTCGTAAGTACACTGGTAAAAGCCAAACCGATGAAGCCGAAAAAAGCGGCGATGAAGCGCAAGAAAAAGAGCCCGCCCAAGGCTTAGCGTTTTCGCTTTCCCCGCCCTTGGCGTTTGGCTCCCTTTCCCTACTCGCCCTTTCCAGTAAGCCGATCCCACGTCAGGCGACGGCCTGCGACTTGAGAGCAGACATGCGAGAAGCGCTCCGCGTCCGTGGCTTTGCGGTTGTTGTAGCGGAAGGACTGTTCGTCGAGATAACGAAACAGATGGAACGGCTCAACGCTGATGTAAGTTCCGTGCAGTTGGCGCTTCACCAGAGACCAGTAGTTCTCAATCGTATTTGTGTGAACGTTTCCGCGAACGTATTCCACCGCATGGTCGATGACAGCGTGTTGATAGTCGGCATCAAGCCCGTCGTAGGATTTCAGGGCGTCACTGAACAGCGCGGAGCCCGCTTGGATGTTGCCGCGAACCTTACCCTGCAATTCATGCTTGCGGCGCGTAGGAACGGCAAAGGCGCGAACATTACCGCCACGCTCCACCATTCCCAGAGCAATCGCTTTGTCTTTACCGCCAGTGCCCGTGATGACTTCCGCGCGGCGCTTCGCATGCATATTGCGCGACTTGCCGCCAATGAAGGACTCATCGACTTCGACTTCGCCCGAAAGTTTCGTAGCAGTTTTATCCTGCATCGCCTCACGAACTCGGTGAAGCATAAACCAAGCGGTCTTTTGAGTGACTCCCATGTCTCTGGATATTTCACAAGACGAAACACCGTTCTTGCAATTGGCAACCATCCACATAACCGGGAGCCACTTTTCCAGCGGAATCGCCGACTCATTCATGATGGTTCCGACCTTCACCGAGAACTGTTTGCGGCAACGTGTAGCGCGGCACTTCCAAATACGCCGCGTCGAGAGAAACATCGGTTCCTTGGTTCCGCAGTAGGGACAGAACACGCCATTCGGCCAACGCTTAGACACAAAGTAGTTCAAAGCGTTATCGGGATCGGCGAAATAAATGATCGCTTCAGCCAATGTTTGCGGGGTGTCCATGACTGAATTATGTCATATAAAACTGGGTGCGTCAAGTGATTATTCGCCCCAATTAGCCTAGATGCTCTATCCGTGTGAATCCGTGCGCATCTGTGGCCCCAGTCCCCCGACAGTCTAAACTAGTTTTTTATGGCCATTGAGTTTCGAGGAGTGACGCTCTCCCCGCTTGAAAACTTCCGGGCAGTGGCTCCCTCTGGCGCGATCATTGGCGTGATCGGCGAAAAGGGCTCCGGAGTCACGGAATTGCTCAAGATAGCCGGAGGCGCAGACGAAAACGCCGCCACCGGCGACCTGGTTGCTGATAAGGAGCGCCGATTCGTGAAACTCGGCGATGCGCTGAATCTTGCGCCCGCCTCTGTGATCGCACTCGATCAAGCGCTGGCCACGCAGGATGCAGTCGTCCGCGCACGCACGCTCACTGGCCTCGACCGCCTCCGCCGCGCTGGAACAACCGTCTTTCTCTCCTCGCACGACGAGAAGCTGCTCGAATCCATGTGCGACGAAGTCTGGTGGATCGACAGCGGACATTTAGCCGCCAAAGGCGATCCCAAAGAAACGCTAGCCAAATACCGCCGCCACGTAGCCGAACGAGTCCGCTCCTGGGGCGAAACGATCCCCCCGCGTCTTGCGCCCGCATTCCGGCGAGGCGACGGCCGCGCCGAAGTCCTCTCCCTTGAGTCCGCAAACGCAGAAGGCAAGCCCACCATCGTTTGGAAGAGCGGCGAAATGGTTCAGGTCCGAACCACGATTCGATTCCACGAAGCGATAGAAAATCCCGTGCTTGGCCTGTTGATCCGAACGCAAATCGGATTCGAAGTCTACGGGACCAATACCGAACTCGAGCGCGTCGCCATCGGTCCGCAACAGGCCGAAGATACGATCATCGTCACGTTCGCGTTCCTCTGCGATCTTTGCCCCAACGCCTACACGCTGACCGTTGCATCGCACGACCCGGACGGCACCGCGCACGACTGGCTCGATGATGCGATTGCGGTAACCGTGATCGACGACCGGACTACCGCGGGGGTCGCGAATCTCCACGCCAAAGTCACCGTTCAGAAGGCAGCCGCCGAAACAGCAGTTTGATTTCATGAAGCGGTCCCGAAACAAAGCAGAATCTCCGCAGCCAATGCGGACAATGCCCGATACGCCTGCAAGCCCCGCCACATTGAAAAATGACAAGCTCCGCTTGTGGATCTCCTTCGCACTCGCGGCAATCGTCCTGGCGATCTACTACCCCGCATTCGGTTTTGGCTTCGTAACCTTCGACGACCCCGAATACATCACGCTAAATCCGTACATCGCCCAGGGACTCACCGGATCCGGAATCGCGTGGGCCTTCACCTCGGGCTATATGTTCTATTGGCACCCGCTCACCTGGATTTCCCACATGCTGGATATCCAGTGGTTCGGCGTGGCGAACGCAGGAATGCATCACGTCACCAATGTCCTGCTGCACGCCGCCAATTGCGTCCTTCTCTTCCTGCTCCTGTTTCGTTTAACCGGCGCCCTTGGGCGAAGCGCGTTCGCCGCATCGTTATTCGCCGTCCATCCTCTGCGCGTCGAATCCGTAGCGTGGGTCGCCGAGCGCAAGGATGTGCTCTGCGCCTTCTTCTGGATTCTTACAACGCTCGCGTACGTTGGGTACGCGAAGAATCCTTCCTGGAAGCGCTACGCGTCAGTGGTCTTGCTCTTCGCCGCCGCGCTGATGTCGAAACCCATGGCAGTAACGCTGCCATTCGCGCTGCTTTTGCTCGATTACTGGCCTCTCGAACGCGCACGCGATTTAAGCTGGCCCTCGCTCGCGCCCTTAGTGCGCGAAAAGATCCCGCTGTTCGCGATGACCATCGTTTCAAGCATCATCACATTTCAAGTTCAGCACCAGGTAGGAGCAGTCGCCGGACTCGACGCATTCCCTCTGTCGATGCGCATCGGCAATGCTCTGGTTTCCTACGCTGCATATCTCGGCGATACAATCTGGCCCACCAGTCTCGCCGCGCTATATCCGTTTCAGCGTTTAGAGACCTGGCAGATTGCGATCGCAGGCGTGCTGCTCATCGGGATTAGCTGGGCTGTATGGCGTTCGCGCCGCCCCTATCTCTTAGTCGGCTGGCTTTGGTTCATCGGAACCCTGGTCCCAGTAAGCGGACTCGTACAGGCCGGCGGCCAATCGCGCGCGGACCGGTTCACCTACATCCCCCTCATCGGATTGTTCATGATCGCCGCCTGGGGCTGCGGCGAGTTAGCGCAACGGTCCCAAATCCCCCGCACTGCGCTGGCCACAGCCGCCGCGGCACTCCTCGTCGTATGCGCCGTAGCGTCTCGAATTCAACTCTCCTATTGGAGCGACAGCGTAGCCATGTGGCAGCGCGCGATTTCCGTAACCACCGGCAATTTTCACGCGCATAATAATCTCGGATATTTTCTGGCGACCCAGGGCCGATTGCCGGAGGCGATCGCGCACTTCGAAGAAACGCTGCGCATCCGCCCGGATTACGCCCCCGCGCATAATAATCTGGGCGCAGCGTTGTCTCAACTAGGCCGCACCCAGGAAGCCGTCCCGCATTATCGCGCCGCGCTCGAATCAGACCCGCAAAATGCCGACGCACACAACAACCTGGGAGTCGCCCTGGCAGGCGAAGGCCACACCGAAGAAGCCCTGCGCGAATTTCAGGAAACCCTGCGCATCCATCCCGACAACGCCAACGCGCACGCCAACGCCGGAGTGATGTTAAGCGATCTGGGCCGCCGCGCGGAAGCCCTCGAACAATTCAACGCCGCTTTGCGCCTGGATCCCAATCACGCGCAGGCCCGCAGAGGATTGGCCGAGCTCCAACGCTAGCGTCTGTTCTCTTCCATTCGCCGGAGAACTGTCCCTTCCGCGCTCAACCCGAAGCCGCTACGCTAAACCATGGAGATCCCCATTTACCAGACGGATGCTTTCGCTTCCCGTCTTTTTCGAGGAAACCCTGCGGCGATTTGTCCCCTGGATTCCTGGCTACCCGACAAAATTCTGCAAGCCATCGCAGCGGAAAACAACCTGGCGGAGACGGCCTACTACATCCCCACCGGAAAGGATCGCTACGCTCTGCGTTGGTTTACTCCGGCAGTCGAAGTGGATCTCTGCGGCCACGCCACTCTCGCGACAGCCAGCGTAATCGCCGAAGTTCGCAAAGAAACCTCGTCCTCAAGAGTGACCTTCGAATCCAGAAGCGGCGATTTGATCGTCGACAAGGAAGACGATCTCTACTACTTAAACTTCCCTTCCTGGCCTCCAAGCCCGTGCCCGCCCAACCCCAAATTAAACGAAGCGCTCGGTGCGACTCCGCTCGACTTACTAGGCGCCCGCGATTACCTGGCGGTCTTCTCCTCCGCAGAAGAGGTTCTCGCGCTCAAGCCCAGCATGGAGAAACTGTCCGCGATTGACCGCTTCGCCACCATCGCCACCGCGCCCGGCAACGACTGCGACTTCGTATCCCGATTCTTCGCCCCAGCTAAAGGTGTTCCCGAGGACCCGGTAACCGGATCCGCACACACCACTCTGATCCCCTACTGGTCGCAGAAACTGGGCAAAACCAAGCTGTTCGGCCGCCAGGTTTCGACTCGCGGCGGCGAACTCTGGTGCGAGGATCTGGGCGACCGGGTCCGAATCGGCGGCCGCGCCGTTCAGTATCTGGAAGGCCGCATCCGCGTGCCCGACGCTCACCGATAGCCCGCTCCAGCTACAATCAGATGTAACTACCGCAATTGCGGAGGCATCATAACACTATGAAGACATTGGCGATTTCGCCCGCGCTGCTTGCTGCGGCCTTTCTCTTTTCCAGCAGCACCGCGTCGGCGCAGTTTGTGGAAATGTGGTTCAGCGGGGGACAATCCCTGCTTCAGAATCGCAATTTGGGCACCGATCTCGCATTCGGCGGGAGCAAGGACGATTATCAGCTCACGGACGGTTTCCGGTTCGCATTTCGAGCCACATTTAATAACCCGGCGATCTTCGGGCACGAGGTTTATTACGCCTACAGCCGCACTCATCTTCGCTATAACCCGGGCGATACCGAAACCGGCATGGCAATCCATCAGGGCGGCTACAACTTCCTGCTATACGCAATGAAAGAAGGCAAACGGATCCGGCCGTTCGCGACCGGAGGAGTCGGATTTGCGAATTACGTTCCTCCGGGGTCGTCCGCTGCCAGCGGTGGAGGGGACACGAAGTTCGGCATCAACTACGGCGGCGGGATAAAGGTAAAGATCGCCTCAATCTGGGGCTTTCGCGTGGACATCCGCCAATACACTACGCCCAAGCCATTCAATTTAAACCTAAAAGACGGTTGGATTCGTCAGAACGAGATATCGGCAGGAATCGGAGTACTCTTTTAGGCGCGCAGGTGGGGGACACTCGAGTGCGAGCCTGTGAACTCGCGCTCCTGAGGCGTTGCGCGCGGCGTTAGGCGAGGCCCCGAGGCTCCAGCCAAGCCCCGGGTTTCTACTCAAGCCGGCTAGGCAGCCGCAGTTTCTTTCGACTTGTTCCGGCTACCCGGCGGGCGGCCACGACGTTTCAGAGCCGATAGCCAAGCCGGGGGCCTACCCCTGCGCCGTCCGCGGCCGCGAACCAGACGTTCGAGTGTCAGGATTGCTTCCTCGATCTGTTCGCGTTCCTGCCTCAGCTCCGTTAGCATCTTCAGAACATCCATCTGCTTTCCCTCTCTCCTTATTTGGTTGATCCGGTGAATACTCGGCCGAGCCCAGTCCTTCCAGGGCCGAAAAGCTCTCGGCCAAGCCGGTTCAGTTCCGAAAAACGAACAGAACCTCTTCATCGGTACAAGAAGCGACTCCTGAGTTTAACCCCAGTTCAGAATGATTTTCAAGAGATATGTTCGGAATTCAGAACAAAAAACTCCATTCGGTCCCATGTTTTTCGGCCAGTACTGCATTCTTCCACAGGTCCATGCCAGAATGCTGCGGCTGCCACATAACGCAATGAAAATACAGCATGGACGCAGTGTTAAGGATGTGAACTGGTTCGAGATAGCCCGGCCGTCTTGTTCCGAAAATAGAACACAAAGGCGGCTCCGGGAGTTGGTCAACTGCAAGAAATTTGCAAATATCGACGCAAATTAACTCGCTGCGCCCGGCTTCGGGCGCGAGTCTGCGATTAGGCAGGAAACCGCGATTCCGACAGCGAACGTGACCGAAGTCCCGATCAGAACGTACCAGGTGAAGGCGATGGACGTTGCAAACCGAACGTAAAGCATTGCGGCCAACCCGGCAGCCATTCCGCACATTGCGGCGATTTCGCCAGTTCGGTGCGTGAGTAATCCCAAAAGAAACACGCCCAAAAGCGATCCATAAATAATGGACGCAATGGATAAACCCGCCTGAAGAACGCTGCCCCAATTCCGCGCCAGCAGTGCGACGCCGAGCAACGCCGCCGCCCACACGAGCGTCGCAAGGCGCGCTCGCTGCAGCCAAACTCCTTCGTTATCGGCCGTCGCCGCGTTCCTTTCCTGAACTGCAGGCCGCAGGAAATCCATCACGGTGGTGGAGGCCAGCGAATTCAGGGCAGCGCTTAAATTGGACATGGCTGCCGCCAGAATCGCCGCGATAATCAAGCCTGCGATTCCGGTCGGAAGCTGTTCCCAAATGAAGCGCGGATAAATGCTATCGGAAACCGCCGGAGGCGTCACGCCGCGGTCCGAATAGAGCGTGAATAAACACACGCCAATTATAAGAAACAGCGTAAATTGTGCGAGGATTACCACCCAGCTTGCGAAAAGTGCCGCGCGGCTTTCCCGCTCATCCTGTGCCGAAAGCAGCCGTTGCACCATGAGCTGCTCGGTTCCGTGACTCGCGGTAGTGAGGAAGCAGCCGCCGATAATGCCTCCCCAAAAACTGTACGTTCGGGCGAAGAATTCGTGCGCCGGACCGAGCCGAAAATCGAACACCTGAAATTTCGCCATCGGCGCGGCAACAGCTACGACGTGCTGCCATCCGCCGTCGATCTGCGCGAGGATTGCCCAAAGGCTCACGATGGCTCCGAAGACGTACAACACCATCTGCACGACATCGGTCCAGATCACCGCCGTCATTCCGCCTTCGTAGGTGTACAGCAGAGTGAGGATCAGAATCGCGATAATCGACGCCATTTCTCCTGTGCCCAGAACCACGGAAATGACAATCGAAATCGCGAAAACGCGGACTCCTTCCGCCAGAGCGCGAAGGATCAAGAATGTTCCCGCCGTGAGCTTGCGGATCCGCGGCCCGAATCGGCGGCGCATCAGCTCGTAAGCCGTGAACATTTCGCCGCGGAAATAAGCCGGGAGGAAAAGGACTGCAATTACGATTCGCGCCAGCAGGTATCCGAACACCAGTTGCAAAAATACGAAGCTTCCGTTGAAGCTAAGCGCGGGAGTCCCGATTACCGTCAGCGTGCTAGTCTCGGCCGAAACGATGGAGAGCGCGATAGCCCACCAGGGCGCCTTCTTTCCGCCCAGGAAGTAGTCCTTCAGCGAGTTCTGGCTGGTGCGGAACCGCGCCCCAAACCAGGTGATCCCGATCAGGTACAGCACGATGACGCCGAGGTCAATCCAGCGCATGACCTCGCTCTTTGGAGTTGCGGATCAATGCAGCGAGCCTGTAGATGCCGTGCACGAACTTGCCGTAAGGCATCGACACAAAGAACGCGAACACGACGGCAAGATGGAGCGCCAACAGCCCGGGCATAAGCCAACCGTTTCGCAAGACCAGCAATGCCAGACCAGTTACGGCGCTCAATTGAAGTGCGCCCAGGAATACAAGATCGTCGCGGCGTTGGGCGGAATCGTTCATCTCAGCGGGCTGTTTCTGCCGGAAGCGTATCTGTCTTGCGGTTCCGATCACGATTCCGACTCCGCCGACAGTGCCGAGCACAACAGGCAAGCTCAGATACGGGTACGGCGCCTCCCACCGCAGCACAAAGTGATAGAACGCAGCGACGGTGGTTGAGGCGAAGCACAACAGAAATCCATAAAAGGTGAAGTGGTGCGCTACGCGCCGCTCGCTCTTGTGCATGTTCGTCTGACGGAACGCGTCGCGGAGGCCACTCGATATGTCGGCAAACCTTGGCCAATCGCCGCGCCACGCGCGACCGACTCCGATAGCGAGAGCAAGTAGAATCCACACGCCGAGCAGGGAAAAAACTCCGGCCATCACCGCATGCGGGATCACTTCGTAAAAGGTGACGCCGCGAGGGGACATCCACATTCCGGCGGCAAACAGCGCAATACCCAAAGCGATCCAGCCATAGCGGCTGAGGCCGAAAAACGCTCCCGGCCATGAATACTCTCGATACGACTGCGCCCGAATCTTCGCGAGGGTCACGGGCACGTTCAACGCGTACTCATGGGGAGGAGTGTAGGGGCAGGCGGGATAGCATTCGCCGCAGTTGTGGCAGAGGTTCGCGAGATAGTTCAAATCATCCGCGGAGAAGATCGTGCGCCGCTCCATCGCCGGGAACACCGCGCAGTAGCCTTCGCAATAGCGACAGGCATTGCACAGCGTCATGATGCGCGCGCCTTCGGCGATGAGAGCCTTGGCTTCGGAATTACCGGCGGACACTGCGAGCAGCCTCCTGCCCCGCAATGCGTCCGAACACCGTTCCAATGGTCATGCCGATCCCCGCCAGATATCCTTGACCCAGAATATTGCCCGCCATCATCTCGCCTGCCGAGAAGATGTTCGGCGAGGGCTTGCCTCCGAACAGCACCGCCGCGCTCTGGTTCACCTTCACACCCAAATAGGTGAACGTGATTCCGGGGCGCAGCGGATATCCGTAGAACGGCGGAGTGTCGATGCGTTGCGCCCAGTGTGTCTTCTCGGGTGCCAAGCCCTGCGTGCGGCAGTTATCGAGAAGGCTCAAATCGAACTGGCCCGGCTGCACGGCTGCGTTATATCGGTCGATCGTCTCCGCCAACGCAGCAGAATCAAGATTCAGCAGACGCGCAAGCTCGGCGATGGAAGCAGCTTCAAATGGAGGGAACGCTGACGGGAGAAACTTTCCCATGATCTTTGAATCTATGATCGAGCACGCGATCTGATCCGGCTGCTGCGCAATCAGGCGTCCCCAAATCGCATAGCGCTTAGGCCAGAGGTCCTCGCCTTCATCGTAGAAACGCTGGGCGTGTTTGTTGACGACGATCCCCAAGGGGATCGTGTCGAGCCGCGTGACGATTCCGCCATCGAACTTCGGCCCGCGCGCGTCCACTGCAATGGCGTGGCACTGCGAGGCGTCGCCCACGCGATCGGCTCCGGCATCGAGCAGCAGACGAAGCACGCGACCTTTATTGTTCGGCGTTCCGCGGATCATGAAGTTCTTCGCGGCGTCGCCCCAAGCTTCACGCAGCCAGTCGATATTGGCTTCGAAGCCTCCCGACGCAGCTACGAAGGCTTTCGCGCGGTTATCTTCGAAGGTCTTGCCTTGCCACTCGATCGTCGCGCTTTCGAACGTTCCGTTGTTTATTCGCAACCCCACGATTTCGGAATCATACAGAACCGATATTCCCATGCGCTCCGCTGCAGTGTAGTAGGTGTTGGTGAGAGCCTTGCCACCACCCAGAAAGAACGCGTTGGTGCGGTCGAGATGCAGCGTCCCTTCGAGCGCCTGTTGAAAGCGGACGCCGTAGGTTTTCATCCACGCGTAGCACTCCGGAGTGTCGCGAATGGCGAGCCGTGCGAGACCTTCGTTGGTGCGCCCGCCGGTAACTCGCAGGAGATCGGCGAAATACTCGTCTTCGGGGTACGTCTCGCTCATCCGGCGGAAGTTGCGAGCATGGCGGCTGTTGCCGGCTCGCAAGTGCTTCGGTGCGCTCTCGATGATCACGACGGTCGCGCCAGCTTCGCGGGCGCACAACGCGGCGCACAAAGCTGCGTTGCCTCCGCCGGCCACGAGCACATCCGGCGGCGAATACGTAAAGGCCACTACCCCTCCGCCTCTGAGAACCTGGGCATCCTGTGCCGGGAGAGGAGCAACAAAGAAACAAGGCCGAGCGCGGCGGTGAGCGAGAGCCAGGCACCGGGGATTGCCGGGTTGCCGGTTGTTTTGATGAGATACGTGGAAATCGCGGGAGTGAATCCGCCGAAGAGCGCTGTCGCCAGACTGAACGCGAGCGAGTAACCGGACGTGCGGACTTCGGGCGGCATGATCTCCGTCAAGTAGACTACCATTGCTCCGCTATAGGCTCCGAAGAGAAGTGAGAACCAGAGTTCGACCACGAGCAGGCGAGTAAGGGACGGCGCGCTCACCATCCAGGCGAGTGCCGGATAGGCCGTGACCAATGCCAGCACTGCGAAGGCGACGAGGACGGGCCGCCGTCCTACGCGATCGGTGATTGCTCCCCAGGCTGGAACCCAGATGAAGTTCGATACTCCGACGGCGAGCGTCACGCCGAGCGTTCCGGTGCTCGCCAGATGCAGCACGTTGCTTCCATACGTCGGCGTGTAGGCCGTGATCAGGTAGAAGCACACCGTGGTCATGGTGGAGAGCATGGTGCCGAGTAGGACCACATACCAATTCGCGCCGAGGCTGCGGAAGATCTCCGCTGCTGTGGGGCGATGTCGGCGCGCCAGAAACTCCGGCGTTTCGGTGAGGCTTCTGCGGATCGCGAACACGAACGGAATGATCAGGCAGCCGAGCCAGAGTGGGACTCGCCATCCCCACGCGATCATCTCGTCTCGCGAGAGGTTCAACGTGAGGACGATTCCCAATAGTGCGGCCAACACAACGGCAACCTGCTGGCTGCCGGATTGCCAGCTTGCATAGAATCCGCGGCGGCCGGGCGTTGCGATTTCGGCCAGGTAAACGGATACTCCGCCGATTTCTACTCCGGCGGAGAGGCCTTGCAGCAAACGGCCCGCTAGCACCAGGAGCGGAGCAAGCAGTCCGATGCTGGCGTACGAAGGTGTGCAGGCGATCGAGAACGTTCCGATCGCCATCATGCCAAGCGTGAGCAGAAGACCCTTGCGGCGGCCCTGCTTATCGACATACGCGCCTAGGATGATCGCGCCTAGAGGCCGCATCAGGAATCCCGCGCCGAAGGTCATCAGCGTGAGCATGAGCGAGGCGAACTCGTTTCCGCTGGGGAAGAAGGTGCGGGAGATATAGGTTGCGTAGTAGCCGAAAACCTGGAAATCGTAGGCTTCTAGGAAGTTCCCGGCGGACACGCGGATGACGGGCCGCAGTTTCGATTCGGTGCCCGCTCTGGCCGGTGCCTCAGTTTTCATTCAGCAGCGGTATGTCCTTGCGTGCGGGCGCCGCGGGGATCGATTGCAGGTACGCGTAGACGTCGGCGAGTTGCTCGTCGGTCATCACCTTCGCGGTGTAGGGAGGCATCTGGCCCGTCGGCTGGCGCACATACTTGGTGAAGGCTTGCAGGTTAAGCGCGGTGCGGCCGATACGCGCTCCTGCGGCTCCGCCTTGGCCTACGTAGCCGTGGCATTGATAGCATCCGTTGGCGGTGAAGAGCTTCTTTCCCGCGTCGGCGTTACCGGACGGTTTAGTTTGGGCGAATAAGGACATTGTCAACCACAGATAGACACAGATGGACACGGATTTCATAGCTACCTCGGTTGCGTTACTGCATCGATCAAGGCTGGTTCTCCGCGTTTCACCACTTCCAGGGCGCGTTTGATCGCGGGGCCTAGTTCGTTGGGATTCGTGATTGGGCCTTGGCCATAGAGGCCGTAGGCTTGGGCCAGCTTGCTGTAGTCGATGTTCGGATCGGTTAGCGTGGTGCCGATGTGGCCGCGGTCCACGCCTCGATTGTGCTGCGCGGCCATGATTTGCACTTGCATCAACTCTTGATGATAGGCGCGGTTGTTGTGCATCACGGTGAGCAGCGGAATACGATGGTGCGCGGCGGTCCAGAGTACGGCGGGGGCGTAGTTCAGATCGCCGTCATGTTGGATCGCTACGCTCAGGCGGCCGTGTTTGCGATTCGCTAAAGCTGCGCCGACGGATGCTCCGGCTCCGTAACCGACGCCTCCTCCGCCCTGGCGGCCTATGTATTGGTAGTGCTTGTCGAAATCCCACAGGCGCAGGGGCCAGTGGCTCAGGTGATGCGCGGAATCGGAGACCAGGGACCAGTCTTCGTTCTTGATTTGCGCCCAGAGTTCGGCGGAGAGGCGGGCGAGGCTGATCGGGCTCGCGTCCCATGCGTAGACCGCTTGATCCCGGGCTTGTTCGCGAGAACGGCGGTGAACCTCGGCCAGCTTCTTGCCGCGGTCTTCGAAGAAGCGCTTGCGATCTGGCGTGATCTGCTTCTTCACCGCTTCGATCAACGAAGGAAGCGTGGCTTCGGCGTCGGCGGCGATGGAGAGGTCTACTTCGGTGTAGCGCTGGAAATCCTGATAGTTGCTCTTGTGCGATAGATCGACTGCGGAGATGCTGACGATCTTCGCGTCGGCGCGGGCCAGGCGCTCGGGCTCGGCGTAGTTGGGGAGTTGGTCGCTCTGCTCGTTGATTACGCCCCAGAGGTCTTGCGCTTCGAGCGCGAGAATGACGTCGGCGCGCTTGATGTCGCCTGAGCCGAACAGGTAGTTCTTGGTCGGGAAACAGACTCGCATGCGCTGATCTAGCACGGGGGCTTGGAGGGTGTCGGCTAGCTCGGTTAGTAGCTTAATGCCTTCCTGGGTGGCGGCTCCGCGCGCGGTTACGATCAGCGGATATTCGGCGTTCACCAACAGTTTCGCGGCTTGCGCTACGGCGGCGGAATCGCCTTGCGGCGGGGCGGGGATCGTTAATTTCGGAATGTGGAGCTTCGCATCGGCGGGAATTGGGCGTTCCTGGAGTTCGGCATCGGCTACGATCACTACCGGCTCTGTGGGCGGCGTCATCGCGATCTTGTAGCCGCGGACGGCAGACTCGGCGAAGTGCTGGAGAGAGACGGGCGAATCGTCCCACTTGGTGAAGTCGCGAACCATGGCGGCGGCGTCTTGCACGCTGTGGTACCACTCGGCCGATCCTCGGCGGAAGTTGGCGTTCAGAATGTTGCCGAGCATTACGTAGACGGGAACGCGATCACAGTAGGCGTTGTAGATCGCCATCGAGGCGTGCTGAAGGCCGACGGTTCCGTGGGCGAGAATCAGTAGCGGCTTGCCTTCGATCTTGGCGAATCCGTGCGCCATGGAAACCGAGGACTCTTCATGGCAGCAGGTTAGGAACTCGGGGGCGCTGTTGCCGCCGTGGTTGATCAGCGATTCCTGAAGCGAACGGAAGCTGGATCCGGGGTTGGCGCAGACGTATTCGATGCCCAGGGACTTGATCACGTCGACCATGAAGTCTGAGCCGGGGCGGTCTGTGGTGAGCGCTTCGATGCGCGCGGGCGGTGTGAGCTTTTCGGCTTCCACTGCTCCCGTCGACGGGATGGGGGCGCGGGTGCGCGCGGGTTCGGCTTGTTGCGCCTTCGTCACCGGACTGGCAGCTAGTGCGGCTGCTCCCGCGGCGGCGCCTTTCAGGAATCCACGTCTGGACTTGGGCATACCGGCTCCTTCCCCAAGCGAACATATCACATGCGGGATGCGCCGTTAAATGTTTGTGGGATCCTCAGACCGCTCCCTGACGGTCGCGGCTCGGTGTGGGCGTTTCGAAAACGGTTTACGACTTTCGGCCAGCGCCGATCTGGGTAAGGGCGTTAGCTTAACGCCGAAGCGAGCGCTCGACCGAGCTCAAGCGCGTGCGCCGCGGGATCGGCCGGAGTCGTTCGCGGGCGAACGATGTGGCAGGCTGCGGATACGGCGCCCGTCTCCAGGCCGTCGCCGAACACGGCAACGCGCTTTCCTGCTCCGCACTTCCGCAGCAGATCGAAAAACGCGTTCCATTCCGGAGCGTGGGCGCCGTCCTGAGACGTAAGAAGCACCAGGCCGTCCGCGCCCTGAATATCGATCTCACGTGGAGCAATATACTCCATCGACATGCGTTCGCGGTTCTCGCTCCAATCGGGGACGCGCTCGACCTTTTGATCGTCAATCTCTTCGCGGAGCCAGCGAAGCCGGATTTGGGCTCGCTGCTGGACGGCGCCAACCGCCGCGGTCATGGCCAAGCGTTCGGTGTTGCCGGTTCGGGACCAGAAGACAACTACGACGGTTGGCTTCGCCATGCGTTATGCCAGGTCGAACAGCAGGACTTCGCCGCCATATCCGCCGGTGATCGAGATCTCGAGCGGTGAGTCGTCCGCACTGAGCGACGCCGCGTCACCTTCTTCGAGTTTTTCGCCGTTGAGTTGCACGTCTCCCCAGGCTACATGAATGTAGGCGTGGCGTCCGGCTGGCAGGGTGTAGTGGACTGTCGTTCCGGATTCGATGACGGAGGCGTACATTCTCGCGTCTTGGTGAATGACGGCGGAAGGCTTCGCAGGATCACTTTCCGGTCCTGCAATCAGGCGCCATTTGCCGAATTTTTCATCGGGATCGAAAGCGAATTGTTGATAGGCCGGGGGGAAATCCTCGGCGGACGGCTCGATCCAGATTTGAAGAAGATGCACGGGCTCGGTTTTCGAGGCGTTGAACTCGCTGTGGACTACTCCGGTTCCGGCCGACATTGCCTGGATAACGTTTGGTCCGAAGATGTGGTGTTCGCCGGTGGAGTCGCGATGCTCCAGGCGTCCGGAAAGAATGTAGGTGACAATTTCCATGTCCCGATGGGCGTGTGCGCCGAATCCGCGGCCGGGGGCGATGGTGTCGTCGTTCAGGACTCGCAAGGCGCGGAATCCCATGTGTTCGGGGTCGTAGTAACCCGCGAAAGAAAAGGTGTGGTACGTGTCCAACCAGCTATGTTGGGCATGGCCGCGCTCTTTGGAGCGGCGGATGGTCATAGTTTTGGTTTCCATGATGTCCCTTTCGATGCTACTCCACGGGAAGCAGATTCAGGGCCGTAGCCTCCCCGTAATTGGCCTCCCTTATATAGGACGTTCCTGAAGGTACAATTTCTTGATAAAATAAAACGAAATTGACCGAATTTGAACAGCGCCGCCAAAGCCTAGCAGCGGCACTGCCCGGCGCAAAAATCGACGCGCTGCTGGTTTCTTCGCCCGCGAGCATCCGTTATCTAACCGATTATTCCGGTTCCAACGGACTGCTGCTGGTGACGCCCCACGAGTCTCATTTCTTTACGGATCCGCGGTATGGAGCGGATGCGCAGGCCAAGATCTCGGGCACCGTACACGTTTCCAAGCGGCCGCTGATTCAGGACGCGGCTGCACTCATTAAACGGAAGAAGCTGAAAAAAATCGGCTTCGAGCCTGGTTGGATGACGGTGGCGGAGCATCAGTCGTTGAAGGAGAATTCCGGGCTCGGCGCTGGGCTGAATGCGTCGGGTGGACTGGTGGAGTCGCTACGGGCGGTCAAGTCGCCTGCGGAAATTGGGAAGATTCGGCGTAGCGTCCAGGTCAATTCGGAAGCTTACGCGCGAACGCTGCCGCGGATCAAACCTGGGTTGAGAGAGCAGGAGATCGCGGCAGAGCTGGATTTTCAAATGCGGGTGCTGGGGGCGGAGAAATCGGCGTTCGACACGATCGTCGCCGCGGGAGTGAGATCGGCGCTGCCGCATGCGCATCCATCGCAGCATCGGCTGACCGAGAGTGAACTATTATTAATTGACATGGGCGCGATCCTGGACGGGTATACCAGCGACATGACCCGGGTTTGTTTTCTTGGGAATCCGTCGCGCCAGGTTCGCCAAATGTATCGGGCGGTCCTGGAGGCGCAGCTGGCGGCGATCGACGTGGTGCGCAGCGGAATTTCGGTCGCTCAGGTGGATTTAGCTGCTCGTAAAGTATTGAAGCAATATGGGCTGGAGAAGGAATTCATTCATTCGACAGGCCATGGGCTGGGGTTGGAAATCCACGAGCCGCCGCGGATCGCCAAGAAGGAAAAAACCAAGCTGAAAGCCGGGATGGTGATCACGATCGAGCCGGGGGCTTACGTCAATCGCCTGGGCGGCGTTCGGATCGAAGATACCGTACTGGTGACCGAAAACGGCTGCCAGATTCTTACTCCTACTTCCAAGGAATTCATTCGCCTGTAGTTCGTTCGCCGAGCCAATTCATGACTATCGACGAAATCAAGGAACTCATTCAACTTTTCAACGAAAGCGGTGTTGCGGAAATTGAAGTACAGCGTGGAGAAAATCGGCTGCGGTTGCGGCGGGC
>JADMIO011167743.1_pt1 | contig 52326 bp, 42 predicted proteins | sample 8958161 | NCBI WGS metagenome assembly JADMIO01 (sample SAMN16585339, study PRJNA669376) | soil metagenome | isolation source: Crop rotation soil | place: USA: Cullars Rotation, Alabama | collected 2011
GCCGCGACTTCAAGTCACGTGAATTCCAAGCTTCGGATCCCACTGTGCTGGAAAGGGGTGGCATTGTTGGCTTGGAATCCTTCGTCGTTCTTGCTCATTTTGGGATGCAGTCCGAGATATAGGATTCTGAGAGTCAAATCTTGAAGGTGTTCGATAGCTGCGCCGAGCCGCTCGTTCTGGCAAGAGCGGGCGATGATCATGCAGAACTCCCGGTTCGCCAGGAGGAATTCCACCTTCTTTTTGCTTTCCTGGGTGGTGTAGCTGTAGGTCGTGCGGCAGCTTTCGCGCATGGCACGCAGTTGTTTGTCATCGAGCCGACCCACAATCAGTTCGACAGCACGAGGCTCCAAAATGCGCCGTAACTCAAAAATGTTACGAATGTCGCGTATGGTAATTGGGGTAACGATGTGACCTAAACGACGGCGATTGGTGACTAGGCCTTGCTCGACGAGCCGCTGTAACGCCGAGCGCAGCGGCGCGTGCCCAAGCCCATAACGCCGTCTAAGGTCCGCCTCTGAAATTTTCTCTCCTGGCTTTAGAACATACGTCACAATATCAAAGCGAATCCGCTCGAAAGCCTGGTGCTTGAGCGAGTGCTTTCGCGTGGCTTCCTTTACAACCTTAGTCCTGTCTTTCTTTCGCGTGTTTTTCATCTTCAACCCCAGAAACTACGGCAAGCGTTCGAAATCACACGACGGAACGGATGACTGAGCGCAGACACGTTTGATATACGCATTGACCTCTTCCTCCAGTACGCCCAGCGGCATGCTGCCACTTCCTAACAGGACGTCATGAAAGTCACGTACGTCGAAATTGGTTCCTAGCACTCGCTCTGCTTGATGGCGCAATCGCCAGAATGTCTCGTAGCCGACGCCATAGGCTATGGCTTGCCCGGGAAGGTCTGTTGCATAGCGCAGGACATCGCTGGCGATTTCCTCATCCGAAAGGAGGGTCTCGCTACGAAGCAGTTCCTGAGCCTGCCTTTGTGTCCAGCCAAAATAATTGAGCCCAGTATCGGCGACGAGTCTGGCATAGACATGCGATTGCATTAAGTATCGTCCGTACAGTGAATACGCATCATACGCGCCAACTTCAACCCCGAGGCTCGCCGCATATTCGCCCCATCCCTCGTTGTAGGCGAAAAACCCGAAATTGGCTCGCTGAAGCGGATGAAGACCCAAAGCTTCTTGCTGCGTCGCGACGTGAAAATGGTGACCGGGTATAAGTTCGTGGAAGATCATCGCGCACGCAGTCAGCGTCGGCTTCTCGGGCAGGTGGGTGCCGTTATAGTAGTAATAGCCGGTAGTGCCCGGCACCTCCGGTCGTCCGTAGTAGCCGAACGTCATTCCTGCCTCGGCTTCGGGTCGAACTCGCCTGATTGCGTAAGGAGCCTTGGGAGTGGCATGAAACAGCGCAGCCAAATGTGGCTCAAGCTTATGAAGACACTCGTTGTAAGTCGCCTCAAGATCGGCCGGTGACGAGGCAAAAAATCTTGGATCAGTACGCAACGCCTCGCGAAGTGCTCGGTCGTCCGCGAATCCCATATGGCGGCGCGTGTTCGCCATACGTGTCTTGAGTTCTTGCATTCGCTGCACGCCCATATCTCGAACTTCTTCAGGCGTCAGATTCAATGTAGTGTTTACACGAACGAGATAGCGATAATAATCCCGGCCGCCAGGGTACTGTGAAACACCGAGATTACGCTGGGCAGGTTCAGTATTTCGGCCTGAGTAGTGAGAGGCGATAGCCTTTAATGCTGGTCTGAGTCGGGAGTCGATCAACCGGATCAGCTCTTGTTTAAAGGTTTCGCGAAGGGAGGGAGCGAGGGCGCCGAGCCGCTCATCACTTACGGTAATGAGTTTCGGTATCGAGATCGCCGATTCGTTGAAGAGCTTAACGATGCCGGGAACGGCAGCGGCAGAAGGCCGAATTTTCCGTTCCTCCTGTTGCTTCGCCCGCAAGAGGATTTGATCCAGATAGTCGGAATACTCTTGCACCAACCGTAGGTAATGCTGCGCCTCCGTATCAGTCCTGAGGTCGCTTCGAGTGAATACTGGTGTTACACTATTCGAGAAGAAGCTTGCCTGATATGGCGTAACCTGAAATCCAAACCAGAAATAACGGGGCGCTTCAATGAGCCGCTCCATCTCATAGTGGACGATACGCCTCTCGAGGTCACGTTCATGCGTCAGGTCTCTAAGCGCAACCACATTCAGTTTGTCGATGATGCGACGAGCGAACGCCGCATCGTTTAAAGCGCGCTCAAGCGTGACCGGGTAAATATGGTCAACGGGAATGCCATTTTGAAGGCGCAACGAAGGATCTCGATCGAGCTTCCATTGCCATACCTCATTCAAGATTTCGTCAAGTTCGCTATCTGTCTGCGTTGCGCTGCCAACTGCTAAAGGCGGAGCCGCGAGTGCTTCGCAAGACAGCACGCAGCACAACGCTGCAAGGGCCAGGGAGCGCGCCCATTTAAAGCGTCGCATGTTGCCGCTGTAAGCAAGGCGTCTTGGCGATATCGTCATTGAAATATTATACCAATGGCAATGAAACATGAAAATGGTCGGAAGTCTCGTGGTTCGCTGCAAGCGTCGTCCAGTTCTAGAACTAGGGTCGCCGGATGGAAGCGGACCGACTCAGCGGTGATGTCTCCGCGCTTAGCCCATGCGACCTGCGTCCATAGATCAAGTAGATCGCGACGCCCAACGCGAGCCAGCATCCGAATCTGATCCACGTCGCAATGGGTAGCCCTAACGCCATGTAGCCGCATACGAGAATTGCCGCTACGGGGATGTAAGGCACGAAGGGCACACGGAACGCTCGATGCGCTTGCGGCTGACGGCGTCGCAGAACGAGCAAGGCAGCCGCAACCGTCATAAATGCCAGAAGCGCCCCAACCGACACCAATTGACTGAGCAGAGTGATGGGCAGCACAGCCGCAATTGCAGCAGCAATGATCGCTACGGCCATGGTCGCCGCGGTCGGTGTGCGATGGCGTGGATGGACCCGCCCAAATAGTGGCGGCAACAGGCCATCTCGGGACATCGCATAAAGAATGCGCGATTGTGCCATGAGTACGACCAGCAACACCGAAAACATACCGATTAGGGCGCCGATTTCGACCATCGTGTTGATCCACGCCAGTCGCGGACCGACAGCCTCGAGCGCAACGGCGATGGGGTCCGCCACATTGAGGTTCCTATAGCTCGTCAAACCTGTCAGGACCAGCGACATGGGTATGAACAGTGCCGTGCAAATAAGTAGGGAGCCGATAATTCCGAACGGCACATCCCGTTGAGGGTTCTTAGCCTCCTGTGCGGCAACCGACACTGTATCGAAGCCGAGATATACAAAAAAAGTAACTCCCGCTCCGCGCACGATCCCACTTAATCCGAATTCACCCCAACGCCCAGTATTCGGTGGCAAAAAGGGGCGCCAATTCTCGGGATCAACGAAACAAGCGCCGACGACTATGACGACAATGACGACCCCCACCTTGATGCAGGTGATGACAGCATTAACGGTTGCTGAGAGTTGTACATTGCGCAACGCGACCAGCGTGGCGATGGCCAGGATTGCGACTGCGGGAAGATCAAGCAGCCCTTCTCCAAACTCTATAGTACCCGCTGCATTTGTCGAGATCGGGGAGCGGATAAGCTCTTGGGGTAGGTGCAAGCCGATGCGTGCGAGCAGATCCGTGAAATAAGCTGACCAGGCTACGCCAACTATCGCGGTGGCAAATAGATATTCGGCAACGAGAAACCAGCCAACCAGCCAACCGGCTAATCGTCCGAAGCTCCGGTAACTGTATACGTACGCGCTGCCGGCTTGCGGAAACATGCTGGCAAGTTCTGCGTAGCACAGTCCCGCCAGAGCGCACCCGCATGCCGACATCAAAAACGAAAACACGATTGCAGGCCCCGCGAACTGAGCCGCTGCTGGGCCAGGAACCGAAAAAATGCCCGAGCCCACAATCGCTCCAACGCCCAGAGCCAGTAGACGCCCTTTGCCAAGAACGCGCGTCAGCTCCGGGGGGGAGTTGGTCGCCGATCCACTTTCATCAGTCATGGCTTCCCATTTCACAGGACGGTCAAACGGCCCTGGTTTGCAATGATAACTCGTTTATTTAATACCTCAATAAATTTATATTGAAATTTCAATCGGTCCAAAATACCATTATGCTTCATCGGTCGCAAACTGGGGGAGATCATCGTGAAAATCGTCTGTTCGAAGCGTGGCATACCGGTTGCCACAATGTCGGTTCTGATCCTCACGGGGGCCTCCGCTCCCACGTATGCGCAGGAGTCACCTCCGCGCGATGCTTCACAGCTTGAGGAAATCATTGTAACTGCGCAGAAGCGCCAAGAGCGGCTGCTTGAAGTTCCATCTTCGATAAGCGTGCTCACTAGCGACAGCCTCACCAGTATGGGTGCAACGCAGCTGACGGATTACGCGAGCTACGTTCCCGGCCTTCAAGTCACCACGGGTGGTGCGCCCGGTCAGGCTCAGATCGCAATCCGCGGGGTCAGAGCGCAAGGCGGCGGCTCAACAGTGGGCACATACATTGATGATGCTCCGCTTGGCGCCAGCAATGCATACGCGCGCGCAAACATCTTTCAGTTGGATCTTTTTCCCTATGATATTGAGCGCATCGAAGTACTGCGCGGTCCGCAGGGCACGCTCTATGGGGCGAGCACAAACGGCGGCCTCCTGAAATACGTGACACTACGCCCCAATCTGAACGACTTCGAAGCACGCGCTGGCGGCGACTTATCTGGGATGGCAAACAGCGGTGATACCGGTTGGGGTGCCCGAGCAGGAGCCAACGTGCCCATCGTGAAAGGTAAACTCGCCCTTCGCGGTAGCTACTTTAAGGAGCACACTCCTGGTTTTATCGACAACGTCGCCACCCACAAGAACGACGAAAATTACGCCACTCAGGACGGTGGTCGTCTCTCTCTTCTGTGGAAGCCGACTGATGCAATCTCCATTAACCTGTTTGGAATGACTGAGACGAATCGGGCTGGCGCGTTGAGCGCTGTGGATGTTCTCAAGACTGCGACTGCCGGATCAACATATGGCACCCCGCAGTTTGGAGATCTCACGCGTTCGCATCCCGTTCCTGAGCCATATTATCAGAGAGTAAAGTTCTACGGTGGGACGGTTAATGCGGATCTGGGTTTCGCAGACTTCACATCGGCCACGAGCCGCTCCGAAACCCGTACGACGCAGGTATCCGATATCACCTTCGCCTTCGGCCCACTCCTGCCGCTTCTCGGGTATGCTCCCAGTAGTTATGCGGACTTTGGATTGCTTCTTAAGGTCGACAAATGGACTCAGGAGTTCCGACTGGCTTCGCCCTCGGGTGGCTCATTCGAGTGGCTGGTCGGCGCGTTCTATACCTATGAAAAGATACTCAATCTGCAGACTGGCGATGCGTTAAGTCCTTCGATTCAAGTTCTCGGTCGGTTCACGACTGTCACCGGGGACTCGAGCTACGAAGAGAAAGCCGCATTCGGTAATTTGACATACAAATTCAACGACAAATTCGACATCACAGCCGGACTCCGCTATGCGGCTAACGATCAGAAGATTAACCAAACGCAGGTCGGATCCCTCGGCAACTCCGCGTTCTATGGAAATTCAGACGAAGGCGTTCTGACGTATCTTGCCAATCTGCGCTTTCATCCTAGCGAAGACACTATGATCTACGGAAGGATTGCCAGCGGATATCGCCCTGGCGGTCCGAACGGCATCATTCCCGGTGCGCCACAAGTGCCACCGTCCTTCAATTCGGATACGCTCGTCAATTACGAGGTCGGCATTAAGTCAGAGTTAGCCGAAAAACGAGCGGTCGTCGAAGCGGCTCTGTTCTATATCGACTGGAATAATTTCCAGACAGTGCAGATCTTTACGACGCCGGTCGGGGGATTCGGCGCGACCGTAAACGCCGGCGGCGCCGTCAGCAAAGGAGTAGAGGTCTCCACGTCATTAACTCCAGTGAAGGGGCTGACCATTGGTGCCAACGTTACCTACACGATTGCCGAACTGTCCCAGAATGCGATCACGCAACTTGGGCCCGTTGGTGTGAAAGGCGCTCCACTAGACCTGACACCGAAGTGGTCCGGCGCGCTGACAGTCGACTACAGTAAGCCGCTATGGGGTAATTGGATTGGTCGAATCGGCGGCGGCTACCGGTACATTGGCGACCGCGTTGGGATGTTTCCACGGCCCGGAACGCCTGGTCAGCCGGTCATTCGCGACCAGTTTGGCAACTATCAAGTCGTTGATCTTCATGCTGGGTTATCCATCGATAAGGTCAGTTTTCAACTGTTCGCCAAGAATCTATTCGACAAACGTGCGTACCTGAACGGAACGGGACTCGGAAACTACTATACGGTCATTCAACCCCGAACGGTCGGAATGTCTGTCGACCTCCGTTACTGATTGGATGCAATCGATTTTACATTGTCTGGCCGCTTCTATCTCGGTGAGCGCGGCGAAGGAAGCTCCATGAACGGAAAGTATGCGGTATCGGTGGGGGGAGTGCTAATGCTCTCGGTCTGGGTGCATTCCGATGTCACTCAGGCGGCGAGCGTGGAAACGGACAATGCCGTCTACCGTCAGATGATCGATTTCACGTCCTTAGTATCCAATGCCGATGTGGGAGCGCACTGGCTTAGCGACAATACATTGGAGTGGACCTTGGAGGATGAGAACGGCCGTTCCTTCCTTGAAGCCGATCCGAAAGCGAACAGCGTGCGATCTATATTCGATGCGTCCAGGTTGCGCACTGCACTCGAGAAGCAGACAGGCAGGGTTTTTGCAGGCCGTGGTGTTCCCTTCAGCAACTTCGATTACGTCGAAGGGAAATCGAAGGTGCGCTTTGCGATTGTGAAGGATTACTATGAACTCGATCTCGATTCCTACGCCGTCAGACCAATCGCAGCGCCGGTACAATCACCTTCGCTTTCGGCTCAGAGCGCCAAAGAGCTCTCGCTATACGGACCTCGTGAGGTTCCATCTCCGTCGCAGAATCACGTTGCGATCTTCGACAATAACAATTTGTTCATAAGGCCGGCGCAAGGCGCGCCCATTCCGCTGACTGCCGATGGATCGGAGTGGTTTCCCTGGACACTGCGCCCTTTCTCCTGGTCTTCCGATGGCACACGGCTTCTGGCCGTTCGGAACGACTGGCGCGACGTCTATCACATGCCTGTGGTGCAGTGGCTGAAAGAGGGAGAGCCGGTCGAGCACGCGCTATATCCCTACAGCGGCGGTGTGATGGAGAAAACTGAGCTGTATGTGCTGGACCCCTCCAGCGGTGCCAAGTCGCAGATTCAGGCGCAGTCCGAGCCCGATCAGCAGATTTGGCCATTGAGCTGGCGCAAGGCTCACTCTGAAATCTTCTTCGTGCGAACCGACCGGACAACCAAGTATCTCCAATTACTCGTCGGTGATGCCCAGACAGGACAAGCTCGTGTCGTTCTCACGGAACGGCAGCCCACCTTCGTCGAAGGCGTTCTGCTGAGTCCAGGCGTGCGCCCGCAGAATTTCTTTTATCCGCTTGGCGATGGATCGCAGTTCATTTGGCGTTCCGAACGTAGCGGATGGAGTAATCTTTACCTTTATGACCTGAGCGGCAAGTTGCTTCGATCGCTAACCTCCGGCGAGCAACCGGTTGAAAGCGTCGTCGCCGTAGATGAGGAGAAGGGGTGGGTTTACTTCCTCGCGGCGGGAGATCGAAAACGCCCTTACGATCTACAACTATACAGAGTTAACCTACACGGTGGCCAGAAAGTGCGCCTAACTGATGGTCCTGGCGTTCACAGCATCAGTTTCTCGCCTGATAAGACGGCGTTTGTAGATAGCTATTCGACTCCCCTCCATCCACCGGTAACGGAACTCCGTAGAGCGGATGGAACGAAGCTACGAGAACTTGCCTACGCCGATATTTCCAAGCTCCTGGCGCTCAAGTGGCGCGTTCCGGAGGAATTCACCGCTAAAGCCGCCGACGGAAAAGCCGATCTCTATGGCGTGCTTTACAAGCCTCACGATTTCGACGCCTCGAAGCGTTATCCAGTCGTCGAAATCGAATACATGGGCAACTTTGGATCTGTTGTGCCTCACACCTTCCTTTCACGGCGAGGCAATGAGGCCAATGCGCTTACCCAACTGGGCTTCATAGTGTTTATCGTGGATGGTCGTGGCACGCCGGGCCGAGGCAAAGCCTTTCAGGACTTCACCTACCATAATATCGGCAAGATCGAAATTCCGGACCACGTAGCCGTTCTCAAGCAGGTCGCAGCAGACCGACCCTACATGGATCTCTCACGTGTCGCCATCACGGGAGGCTCCTGGGGAGGTTATTTCGCCATACGCGCAATGCTGACTGAGCCCAGCACTTATAAGGTCGGCGTCGCGGCAATCCCAGTCGTCGACCTGACTGCCGCCCGGCATCCGATAGAACCGTACATGGGGCTTCCTCAGGAAAGCGTTGAGGGATATGCGCAAGCTTCGAATATTCCGCTCGCTGACCGTTTACAGGGTAAGCTACTGATCATCGCCTCCACGAGCGATACCAACGCGACATTTAGCGCCACAATGCGGATGGCCGACGCATTCATCAAGGCCAGGAAGCATTTCGATCTCGTAGTGCTGCCGGGTGAGGAGCACAATTTCTCCCCATCAGCCTACGCTTATTATATCGAGGCACAGAACAGCTATCTCGTCGAGCAGCTTCGACCGTGATTCCTCTATTGCCTCAAAAAGGATGACGCTGTGGCATTGACTCACCCCATCTCAAACGCGATGTTCACGCCGAAGTGGGCGGCCTTGACAATTCTGCTCTTGATCTCTCAGGCGCCAGAAAGCGCCTATGCTGGGGGGCGGGACGCAGTCTACGAACAGATGCTGGACTTTCGCTCGCTTGTGAAAGGTGGATCGATCGACCCGCATTGGATGAAGGACGGACAGTCCTTCTGGTACACCGAAGGCACGCCGGCCGATCGACACTTCATTAAAGTCGATCCGCAAAAGAACACCGTCAGCCCCATGTTCGAGGTGGCGCGCCTCCGTTCGGTGTTGACATCGACGCTGGGTCACGAGCCCGCGCGGCCCGGCATTCCTTTCGACACTTTTGATTCACTCGAGGGAAACACCATCGTGGGTGTCGCAGTCGACGGCCGCTATTTCAGAATAGACCTCGCAACCTACAAAATCACCCCCCAGTCATCTCCGGTGGTCCCGCCTCAGGCGGCCGCCGCGGAGCCCGTTGTTTATCAGTATGGCTCACGGGATGTTCCTGCTCCTGGCGGAGCGTCATCCGCACTTTACAAGGATTTCAATATCTGGCTCCGCTCGGCTGACGGCGGCGCCGCGGCACTTACGTCCAATGGAACCGACCGGTATCATTGGAGTTTAAGATCGTTCTCCTGGTCGCCGGATTCGAGGTTGCTCTTCGTAACCAGAGTCGACTGGCGTAACACGCACTTCACCCCGATCGTCGACTGGATGAAGCCCAACCAAGTGGAAATTTCCTACTCGCCATATCCGTCTCCGGGCGGAAACATGGGGCGGGTTGAACTTCATATTCTCGATCCTGCTTCTAAGAACGATCTGCGGATCGACGCTGGCGAGGAGGAGGGTGATCAATTATGGCCCATCGGTTGGTGTCCCGATGGGTCAGAAGTTCTCTTCATGCGGACCGACCGTCTGATGAAACGCCTCGACCTCATGGCGGCGAATCCTAAGACCGGCCGATCGAGGGTTATTCTGACGGACACCTCGAAGACTTTCATAGAGCGCATCATCCCGATCACGGACAACCTCTTCTATCCGCTCAGTGGCTATAGTCGCTTTATATGGAGATCCGAGCGGGATGGTTGGGGTGATCTTTATCTCTATGAGATGTCCGGCAAGTTGATCAGAAGGCTAACTTCCAAAACCGGCCCCGTTCAGCGGATTGTTGCGATCGATGAGCCCGGCGGGTGGATTTATTACCTGGCTTCTGGCGACTCCAAACGTCCTTACGATGTTCACGTCTACCGGGTTCGCTTAGATGGATCGCAGGCATCCCGTCTGACGAAAGCGTCCGGGATTCATGTCCCGATGTTCTCGCCCAATAACCGATATTTCATCGATACTCATTCGAGCGTTGACCGGCCACCTGTGGTCGAGCTGCGCGTGTCGGATGGAACGGAAATTCGCGAACTCGAGCGTACAGATATATCGACCCTGACCGCGCTCGGGTGGAGGAGTCCCGAGGAATTTACAGTGAAAGCCGCCGATGGCACTACGGATCTCTATGGCGTGCTTTACAAACCGCACAACTTCGACCCAAACAGTCATTATCCCGTAGTTGACCTCGCTTACCCGGGCAACTGGTCGCATCAAGTGCCAAACAGCTTCGTGGGAACATGGCTCGGCGATGAGGCTCAAGCGCTTACCCAGTTAGGATTCATCGTGTGCATCACCGATGGACGTGGGACAGCTGGTCGTGGCAAGGCCTTTCAGGATTTGGCGTATCGCCATATAGGCGAGATTAGCGTCTCCGACCATGTCGCTGTACTGCGGAACCTTGCCCACGACCGCCCCTTCATGGATTTGGAAAGGGTAGGCGTAACCGGCTACTCTTGGGGCGGTTGGTTTTCAATACAGGCGTTGTTGAAAGCGCCTGAATTTTTCAAAGTGGGAGTGGCGGGCGCCCCTGTTGTTGAACTTCTGGGGCTTGAGACTTTTTTGGGAATGCCTGAGGAGAACGAGGCGCTTTACAACGCGATGTCCAATCTTCCGATCGCGGGCAACCTTCGCGGAAAATTACTCATGGTCACGAGCACGAGCGATCCCGGCGCACCCTTCGGCAGTGCGATGCGCATGGCCGAAGCGTTCATCAAAGCGGGAAAGCACTTTGATCTGCTCATCTTTCCCGGCGAACATCACGCCCTCAGTCCCATCGCGATGAGCTATTACATTGAGGCGCGCAATCACTATCTTGTCGAGCATTTGCGGCCCGAAAAATGATGCGCTGCCTCAATCATCTCTGGGCGTTCGCCGCGTTGCTATGGGTTGGATTTGCCTCCTCCGCGTCATTGGCTCAAGTCGCTGCAGATAAAGCAGACCCGATCACGCGCTTCGCAAAACGCAGCGAGATGATTGTTATGCGTGATGGGGTGCAACTTTACACGGAAATCTATTCGCCAAAGCAGACTAAGAAGCCGCTACCGATTCTATTAATACGTACGCCTTATGGCGTGTCCCGTTTCGGTGGAACGCCCAGTGCTTTCGCGGGCGAGCTCCGTGAGCTGGTAGATGATGGCTACATTTTTGTTTTTCAGGACATCCGGGGGCGGCATTACTCACAGGGCCTGTTTGTCTTGGCGGCAAACGCCCGTGACCATAGCGATTCACGCGCGATTGACGAGGCGAGCGACACTTACGATACGATCGACTGGTTGCTCCAGCATGTCGGGCACCACAATGGCCGCGTCGGTATGCTCGGAACATCCTATGCTGGCTGGCTTGCAGTCATGGCGGCGATCGATCCGCACCCCGCGCTAGGGGCGATCTCGGCCCAAGGCTCACCAGCGGATGTCTATATAGGCGACGATGTGTTCCATAATGGCGCATTCCGTTTGAGCTATTCGTTCGAATCCGCGGCGATGATGGAGCGTGGAGAAGGCAATAACGTATTCGACTTCGGCGTATACGACACTTTCGACTGGTATCGCCGGCTCGGACCCTTGACCAATATCGAAGCAAAATATCTGATCAATGACCACACTTCATGGACAGACTATGTGGCGCATCCAACCTATGACACCTTCTGGGAGTCGAAGGCAATCGTGCCGAGACTTGGCCAAATCCGTATTCCAAGCCTGACGGTCGGAGGTTGGTATGATCAGGAAGATGGCTATGGTCCCTTAAAGATCTTTGAGGCTTGGGCAAAAGGCGATGCCGGCCGGCTCAATTATCTCACCGTCGGGCCGTGGATCCACGGGGGATGGCGTGCGACTCAGGGTCAGAAGATAGGTCAAATAGATTTTGGAAGTCCAACTGCGCTTTATTACCGTCGAGAAAGACTGGCCCCCTGGTTCGCCTTCTATTTGAAAGATCGTGGCAACCGGTTGCCGCCAGTGCAGGTATTTCAGACGGGCGCCAACCAGTGGAGTGAATTCGACACCTGGCCTCCCCGCAATGGCGAACCACGTAAGCTCTACCTGCAAGGTAACGGGAAGTTGTCCTTTGACGCGCCGACGTCCGATGAGGCCGCGGATGTTGATTGCTATGTATCCGATCCGGCCAAGCCAGTGCCCTATAGACCACGCCCAATCGAGAGCACATTTGCTTCGTTTAAAGGCCAGAAAACCGGCTGGGGAGATTGGCTTCTTGCCGATCAGCGCTTCGTCGATGGGCGGCCCGACGTCCTAACTTGGGTCTCCGATCCGCTCGACCAGGACATTTCCGTCGCTGGGCCGGTCACTGCAAATCTCTTTGCGGCCACAACGGGATCCGACGCCGATTGGGTGGTTAAGCTCATAGATGTTGAGCCGGACCTCGATCCCTCCGAGCCTGCCCTAAGTGGTTACCAGCTAATGGTAACGAGCGAAATATACAGGGCACGATATCGGCAGGGGTTTGGGCAGGCACGCGCGCTTACCCCTAATCAAATCGAGGCCTATCGAATTGATTTGCATGACCGTTTTCACCGATTCGCAAAAGGTCATCGCATCATGATCCAAGTGCAAAGCACTTGGTTTCCTCTCTATGACCGCAATCCACAACGCTTCGTCTCAAACATATTTGAGGCCAGGGCAGGGGACTTCGCGAGTGCGACGCACAGCATTTACCGGAGCCGGTCCCATCCTTCCCATATCGAGATAACGGTGGTCCCATGAGTCTCGTACGCATTCGCTCCTTTTCCTGCAGGGCGTTCGCCTTTTGGGTGTTTGTTCTTGCTACGGCTATGCCGACGCCGATGTTCGCTGCCTCGCCGAAACAAGAGGCTGTTTACCAGGCGATGCTGAATTTTCGCTTGCTTGTCAAAGGGGGCGCAATCGACCCGCATTGGATGAAGGATGGTCAGTCCTTCTGGTATACCGAAGGTACGTCGGCCGATCGACGTTTCATCAAAGTCGATCCGTCTCTGAACTCGACTTCCCCGATGTTTGATGTCGGACGCTTGCGCGCGGCTCTCACCACTGCACTGGGGTACGAGCCACGTGAGCAAGGGATTCCTTTTGATACGCTGGACTCAATCGCGAACAACGACATCATTGGCTTTGCCATCGACGGTAAATACTTCCGCATGGACCTAACGAGCTATACGATTACACCATCGGCACAGCCAAGCATGCCGCCTCAGATAGCGCCTGCTGCGCCGGTTCTCTACCAATATGGCGCTCGCGAAGTGCCTTCTCCCCTCGGCGGCTGGTCCGCGACTTATAAAGATTACAATATCTACCTCCGGTCCGCCGCGGACGGGCGAAGCGTGCCAATCACAAGCGATGGTACCGACAAATATCACTGGAGCTTGCGCAGCTTCTCATGGTCACCCAACGCAACGCAGCTATTTGTCGGTCGAGTGGACTGGCGACGGACTCCATTCGTACCCATCGTGCATTGGCTAAAGCCGAATGTTGAGGATATTACGTATAGCCCTTATCCCCCTCCTGGAGGAGATCCCGGAACAACTGAGCTTTATCTCATCGACGTAATGTCTAAAAAAGTAACGCCGATTAACGCAATGGTGAGCCCGGGTGATCAGCTTTGGCCCGTAGGATGGCGCTCCGATGGCTCGGAGGTGCTGTTCATGCGCACCGATCGTGATATGAAGCGGCTCGATCTGATGGCCGCGAGCAGCACAACGGGCCGGTCGAGAATCCTAGTTGCCGATCGATCCGATACCTTCATCGAGCGCATTATTCCAACCACCGACAATCTCTTTTACCCGCTAACCGATGGCAAGCATTTCATCTGGCGGTCGGAGCGCGACGGTTTTAGCAACCTCTATGTCTACGACTATTCTGGCCAGCTGCAGAGGAAGCTTACAGCTCAAACCGGGCCAGTCGAGCGCATTGCGGCGATCGATGAGAGTGAGGGTTGGGTTTACTTTCTTGCCTCAGGCGATCGTAGTCGACCGTATGATGTCCATCTTTATCGAGTTAGCATCAATGGGGGAGCGGCCCTGCGTTTGACCGAGTCAACGGGGGTGCATGCGCCACAATTTTCACCCAACCATCGCTACTTCATCGACACTCGGTCAACTGTTGACCACGCTCCGGTTGTCGATCTAAAGAGCGCCAACGGAAAGCAGATGCAAGAGCTCGCGCGCGCCGACATTTCCGAATTGCAGCGGATGGGCTGGCGAGCTCCAGAGGAATTCAGGGTCAAAGCTGCGGATGGGAAAACCGACCTTTATGGCGTTCTTTACAAGCCCGCTGATTTCGATTCGAATGGAATCTACCCGATAATCGATCTTGAGTACCCAGGTAACTTCGCCCACCAGGCACCAAGAACCTTTGTCGGAACCTGGCTTGGTGATGAGGCGCAAGCGCTTACGCAGCTGGGTTTCATTGTATTCATAGTAGACGGACGCGGCACCACCGGGCGCGGCAAGGCTTTCAATGATTTTACATTCCGGGGCTTGGGCTCCATCGAGGTGCCTGATCAAATCGCCACACTCGATCAACTTGCGGCAACTCGCGCTTTCATGGATCGGTCGCGGGTCGGCATTACCGGATATTCGTGGGGTGGATGGCTGGCCATACGCGCGATGCTTACAGCCCCTAACATCTTCAAGGTCGCCGTTGCGGGTGCGCCGGTGGTCGATCTTTTGGGCGTCGAGCCCTATCTCGGATCTCCCGAAAAAAATGCGGCAGATTACGAGCGTGTCTCGAACCTTCCCTTGGCAGACAAGCTTCAGGGAAGGCTGATGATGACTACGGGCACTAGCGATCCAGGCGCGCCGTTCGGTAGTGTGATGCGTATGGCAAACGCATTCATCAAGGCGGGGAAACACTTCGACCTTATCGTCTTCCCAGAAGAGGAACATCAATTAAGTCCAGCGGCGATGGCCTATTACACCGAAGCGCGGAATCGTTATTTTGTGGAGCACCTCATCTCTACCCCGTCGGGCGGGCAAGGCAGATAAGAAGTTTTGCCTGGATTACCGCCATGTAGAACTGTGTCCCCATTGATTCGCCATCGCGGCAAAAGCTACATCGCTCGCAACATGATATTGTTTGAGGAAGAGACGGGAAATGGCCAAGTATTCAGCGTTCCGGCTGTTTCGCGAGGCCTTACGAGGTCATGCCGGTTGGGAGCCTACTTGGCATGATCGCGCGCCTTACTCCCGATATGATGTGATCATCATCGGTGGTGGAGGGCACGGTCTTGCCACCGCCTACTACCTCGCCAAGAACCACGGCGTTCGGAATGTGGCGGTACTGGAAAAAGGCTGGATTGGTGGCGGCAATACTGGCCGAAACACCACGGTCATCCGTTCGGATTACTTCTATCCGCAAAGCATCGCCCTCTATGAGCACTCGATAAAACTTTATGAAGGCCTGTCAAGGGATTTGAACTACAACGTGATGTTCAGCCAGCGAGGGATGGTTGCGCTTGGGCATTCTCGGCATGATATCGAGAACATGCGGCGTCTGGTGGGAGCCATGCGCTTGGGCGGCGTCGATGTGCGCATGATGGATCGCGACGAGATCGCTGCTCGCATTCCCCCTCTCGATATGTCGAAGGATGCCCGCTATCCGGTATGGGGCGGGTACGTGCAGGATCGCGCCGGCACGGCGCGTCACGACGCCGTGGCGTGGGGTTATGCCCGTGGTGCGGATCGCCTCGGAGTACACATCATCCAGAACTGCGAGGTGAACGCATTCCGCCGCAGCGATACGGGTCGCATCACCGGCGTTGAGACTAATCGCGGATTTATCGCCGCTGACAAAGTGGCAATTGTCGTCGCTGGGCATTCTTCGGTGCTCGCGGCCAAGGCGGGCTTTGATATGCCGGTCACCAGCTATGCACTGCAGGCGTTCGTGAGCGAACCGGTGAAACCTGTTCTCGACACAATTGTTCGCTCGCTGGCCACCGGACTTTATATGAGTCAGTCCGACAAGGGCGGGCTGGTATTCGGCGGCGGTCTCGACTTCTACTCCTCCTATGCTCAGCGTGGCAATTTTCCGATCGTGCAGACCGTTACACGCGCCGTGGCCGAACAGTTCCCGAGCTTCGGGCGCATCCGGCTGCTGCGTCATTGGGCCGGTATCGTCGATGCGGTGCATGACTCTAGCCCCATCATCGGCGAAACGCCGGTGCCGGGGCTTTACATCAACTGCGGCTGGGGCACGGGCGGTTTCAAGGGCATTCCCGCAGGCGGCTGGATGCTGGCCCATCATCTCGCCACCGGCAAAGCGCACGAGATCGCCGTACCCTTCGGTTTGGAACGCTTCCATAACGGCAGGCTGATCGACGAAGCCGCCGGCGCCGGCATTGCGCATTAGGAGCGGAACATGTTGTTGATCACCTGCCCCTGGTGCGGCTCGCGCGACGAGGTTGAATTCTACTGCGGTGGGCAGAGCCATATCACGCGGCCCGAGCCTTATGACCAGGTAAGCGACAAGACCTGGTGCGAGTACCTGTTCTTCCGCATCAATCCAAAGGGCGTTCATTACGAACGCTGGGTGCACAACGCTGGATGCCGGCGCTGGTTCAATGTGGCGCGCGACACCGTCACCCATGAGATCAAAGCCACCTACAAAATGACCGATCCGCGGCCGGAGCTAGGCAGATGAGCGGTTTTCGGCTACCTGCGGGCGGGCTGATCGACCGGTCCAAGCCGCTCGGGTTTACGTTCGAAGGCAAGACCTATACTGGTTATGCGGGCGATACGCTTGCATCGGCCTTGTTGGCCAATGGCGTGCGCGTTGTGGGACGTTCGTTCAAATATCATCGCCCACGCGGACTCATGGCAGCCGGTGTGGACGAACCCAACGCGCTGGTGCAGTTGACCAATGCCTCGCGGTCCGATGTCAACCTTCGCTGCACTGAAGTGGAGCTCTATGACGGGCTGGCCGCCAAGGCCGTGAACTGTTGGCCCAGTGTGAACTTCGACATCGGAGCCGTGAACAATCTGCTAAACCGCTTCTTGCCGGCGGGATTCTACTACAAAACCTTTATCTGGCCCCAGTGGGGACTATTCGAGCCTCTCATTCGCCGGGCCGCGGGTCTGGGCAAGATCGAGGGCAAAGCGGATCCCGATCGATATGAAAATCGGTATGCCCATTGCGATGTTCTGGTGGTGGGAGCGGGCCCTGCAGGACTTGCCGCAGCTCTTGCGGCTTCGCGCAGTGGAGCGCGTGTCATCCTGGCCGAACAGGACAGCTTATTGGGCGGGTCGCTGCTGTGGGAAGCTGCATTTGTTGACCAGATTCCCGGCGATGCATGGGTCAAAAAGACCCTGACCGAACTTATGACATTTCCGGAAACAACTGTGCTCTCGCGCACCACAGTGGTCGGATATTTCGATCACAATGGCCTCGCCATGGTGGAGCGAGTATCTGATCATACGCGAGTCGTGAATCCGGCCCGCATACCACGGCACCGCATGTGGCAAGTGAGGGCCAAGCGTGTGATCTTGGGGGCCGGGGCTATGGAGCGGCCGCTGGTGTTTCCCGGAAACGACAGACCCGGGGTGATGTTGGCTTCGGCGGTGTGCCAATATATGGGGCGTTATGGCGTTTGCGCGGGGCGTAATATCGCGCTGTTCACTAACAACGACCATGCTTATTCTACTGCCGACGCCATTCTGGATGCTGGCGTAAACGTTGCCGCGGTGATTGATGCGCGCAACAACCCTTCAGCAGTTGCCGTTAAAACGATTGAGGCGCGCGGAGTATCTGTTCTGAAAGGCGCAAAGGTTATTGGCACTCACGGCTCACATAGTCTGGAAGCCGTCACCATTCGAGCAGCCGGGGGAATGATACAATCTATAACGGTAGACATTTTAGCTATGTCCGGCGGATGGAGTCCCACTGCACACCTTTTTTGCCAGTCGGGCGGCAAGCTTGTTTGGGATGAGAAGCAGGCGCTATTTCGCCCAGGTGCACCGGCACAGGCAGAGCAGTCGGTGGGCGCCGCTGCGGGTGACCTGGATTTGGCAACAGCTCTTACTCAAGGCTATATGGCAGGAGCAAAAGCTGCGGCGATTGCTGGTTTTAGAGCATCGGATCAAAGTACAGCGCCCAAGGCGGCGCCGGCCCGATTTGAAGGTAGCATAGAGGCGCTTTGGCAGGTCAATGCACCTGGAAAAGCTTTCGTCGACTTCCAGAATGACGTCACTACCGCCGATATCAAACTCGCGGCGCAGGAATCATTTATCTCGGTGGAGCATCTGAAGCGCTACACCACCCTGGGCATGGGAACGGACCAGGGCAAGACTTCGAACATTAACGCGCTGGCGCTGATGGCGCACCAGACCGGCCGCGGAATTCCGGAAACCGGCACGACCAAATACCGCTTTCCGTTTACCCCTGCGCCACTGGCCACGCTTGGGGGCCGGGCGCGCGGCGCGCTCTATCATCCCTTACGGCATATGCCGGCCCATGGCTGGCACGAAGTCCATGGCGCGGTGTTCGAGGAATACGGCGGTTGGGCGCGGCCGGCCTACTACCTGAAACCAGGTGAAACGCCGCTCGATGCGGAACAGCGCGAGGCGCTGGCGGTGCGCAGCGGTGTGGGTCTATTCGAGGGCTCGCCCCTGGGCAAGATCGAGGTGAAAGGCCCAGACGCAGCTGCGTTCCTGGACCGGATCTATGCCAATACTATGTCGACGCTGAAGGTGGGTAAGGTGCGTTACGGCCTGATTCTCAATGAGTTGGGCGTCATTATCGACGACGGTGTGGCGGCGCGTTTTGCCGAGGATCATTTCCTGGTGGGCACCACCAGCTCCGGTGCCGCGCGCATGGGTGCGTGGCTGGAGGAATGGCTGCAGTGTGAGTGGCTCAGGTTCAAGGTTCTGGTGGCGCCGGTCACTACGTCCTGGGCGGTCGTGACGCTGTCCGGTCCCGTGGCGCGGCAAGTACTAGAAGCGGTGGGCGTGGATTTTCCGATTTCAGCGCAGGAGTTTCCTCACCTGACGTTCCGCGAAGGCCATGTGGGCGGCATTCCAGCGCGGGTGTTCCGCGTGAGTTTCACCGGCGAAGTGACCTACGAGATCAACGTGCCGGCATCGCGCGGGCGCGAGCTGTGGGAAAAGCTTTACGCCGCCGGCGCTTTTTGCGGCATCACGCCGGTGGGTATCGACGCCTGGATGCTGCTGCGCACCGAGAAGGGTTTCCTGCATGTGGGCGCGGACACTGATGGCACGACCGTTCCCGATGATGTGGGCTGGGGACATATCATGAAGCGCACGCAGGATTTCGTCGGCCGGCGCTCGCTGACTCTGCCGGACAATGTGAAGTCGGACCGGCTTCAGTTCGTGGGACTCGCGGCGCTTGAGCCGATCAAATCCTTCCCGGTGGGCGCGCCGGTTTGCAAACCGGGTGCGTCCAAAAGCGATGGTTACGTTACATCCGCCGGACATAGTCCGATCCTCGGCCAGGCTGTCACCCTCGCCATGGTGCGCGGTGGTCGCGCCCGTCAGGGAGATATGGTCGATGCCCTGGTCGAGGGGCAGCGCATCAAGGCACGCATTACCCCGCCGGGCATCTACGATCCCAAGGGAGAGCGGGTCAATGGGTGAAGCCTATTCCTATTGGTGGCTGAACAGCGGGGATATTTCGGTCAGGCAGGTTTCCAAACCCCTGGCGATGGTGCGCATCAAGGACTTCGACGCAAATTGCCATGCTGCATTGACGGCGGCGTTTGAGATTGCCTGGCCGGATAGGCCCAATACGATCGCCATAAGGGGCGCATTGACGGTCCATTGGATGTCGCCCGAGGAGTGGCTGGTGATGGGCGCTTCTGCTGCCACGGTTGTAGAACTTGTGCGACGTGGCTGCATGAACCACCTCTATCACGTGGCTGATGTGACCGACGGCCGAGTCATTTTCGAAATCTCCGGCACCTATGCGCGCGACGTGTTGGCAAAGGGCTGCAGCCTAGATCTGCATCCCCGCTCCTTCCATCCGGGCCGGTGCGCGCAATCTTTATTGGCCCAGATTCCGGTGTTAGTTGCAGCGCCGGCGGAGTCCACCATACCGTTCATTGTGACGGTGGATGTAAGCTTCACAACTTACCTGAGAACTTGGTTTGAAGATGCTGCTCGCGAATACATCAGCCAAAGCTAACAAGCCAGCCACAGACGGTCGCTACGTCCTGACCGTCAAATGCCCCGATACCAAGGGAGTAGTGGCTGCGGTTTCGGGGTATCTGGCCAACAGCGATTGCTCGATCGTAGAATCCAATCAGTTCAACGACCGGATCTGCAATCAGTTTTTCATGCGTACGGCGTTCGGGCCCGACGGCAATATGCCACCGTTGGACATGCTCAAGGACGGGTTCAAGCCCATCGCCCATCGCTTCGGCATGGACTGGCAACTTCGTGACACGGCGGAAAAATGCAGGCTGATCATCGCCGTTTCCAAGTTCGGCCATTGTCTTTACGATCTCCTGCACCGCTGGCGGACTGGTATCCTGGATGTGGATGTTGCCGGCGTAATATCCAACCATGAGGACATGCGCTCGTTCGTAGAATGGAACGGCTTGCCCTATCACCACCTACCCGTGAGCAAAGACACCAAGGACAGGCAAGAGCAGCGTTTCCTCGACCTATGCCAGGATGCGCAGGCCGACTTGGTGGTGCTGGCGCGTTATATGCAGGTTCTCTCACCGGCCATGAGCAGGGCGCTATCGGGCAAGTGCATCAACATCCACCACTCGTTCCTTCCGAGCTTCAAGGGCGCCAAGCCCTATCACCAGGCCCATATGCGGGGTGTGAAGATCATCGGCGCGACCGCGCACTATGTGACCGACGACCTGGATGAAGGGCCGATCATCGAACAGGGCGTGGAGCGCGTTTCCCATGCGCAGACGGCCGAGGACTTCGTACGCATCGGCCGCGACATCGAATGCATAGTGCTAGCACGCGCCGTGAGCTGGCATGTGGCTCACCGCGTGGCTATGAACGGTGATCGCACGGTCATCTTTATGTAGGAGGTCGACAGTAGTAGTCCAACAAAGTTCTGATTAGCGTGTTTTATGGGCGAAACTGCACATCCCCCAAACATCTTAGTTGGCAGTCTTTATCGACCAATCTGTGCACAAAAGTCGCGTAAATCGACCATTTTGGCCGCTTTTTCGCATCCTTTCGACTGGCATTCTCGCGTGAAACGAGCGTGCATGTCGTTGAAAGGAGCTCCACATGCCTATATTGCCCCCCGATGTTATTGCTCGAGAATTAACCAAATTATCCCAACTTCCTGTCGAAGGTCTTCGCGTTGAATGGTCTCGCATTTTCAATGCCGAGCCACCAAGGAATGCTCGTCGAGAATATCTTTTGCGTGTGATCGCTCACCGCTTCCAATGCGAAGCGCACGGTGAGCTGTCTCCGAAAACCTTACGGAGTCTTCTCAAGCTTTCCGAAAGTAGCAAAACTCCAAACACCTCAGCAGCGTCGCCGTCAACGCGAACACTGAAGCCGGGTGCCCGAATCCTGCGTGAGTGGAAGGGCAGGGTTCATGAGGTCGAGGTGGTGGAAGCCGGGTACCGATACGAGACCCACATATATAAGAGTCTCTCCGTCATAGCCCGCCAGATCACCGGCACCCGCTGGTCCGGGCCAGTTTTCTTCGGTCTAAAGCAAGCTCAGCCGGAGGTGGCCCGTGGCGCTTGATGGTCGTAAGAATCTAGCCTGCGCGGTCTACACCCGTAAGTCTTCAGAGGAGGGATTGGAACAGGAGTTCAATTCCCTGGATGCCCAGCGGGAAGCCTGCGAGGCTTATATTCTCAGTCAGCGCCACGAAGGTTGGCGCGTCGTGCCGACCCTCTATGATGACGGTGGCTTCTCGGGCGGCAACATGGAGCGCCCGGCTCTTGCCCAGCTCATGGAAGATATCCGGTCACGGAAGATCGACGTAGTCGTGGTCTATAAAGTGGACCGGCTCACGAGATCCCTCTCAGACTTCGCAAAGATCGTTGAAGTTTTCGATGCCCAAGGGGTGTCGTTTGTCTCGGTCACCCAACAGTTCAATACGACCAGTTCAATGGGTCGGTTAACCCTCAATGTCCTTCTGTCCTTCGCCCAATTTGAGCGCGAGGTTACAGGCGAGCGAATCCGAGACAAGATCGCTGCTTCTAAGAGGAAGGGTATGTTTATGGGGGGTGGGTTCCCTCTGGGGTATGATCTCCAGGACCACAAGCTCGTTGTTAACCACAAGGAGGCCGAAGCCGTCCGGACGATCTTCACTCTATATAAGGAGCTGCGCGACTTTCGCCGCCTTAAGGCAGAACTAGATGGTTTGGGCATTGTAACAAAGGTTCGCACCAGCGAATGCGGTCGGGTGTCTGGTGGCAAGCCGTTCGCGAGGGGTAATCTGTACTACCTTCTGCATAACCGCACCTATCGGGGCGAAATTCTCCATAAAGGGCAAATACACGCTGGCCAGCACGAAGCTATTATTGATCGCACTCTATGGGATGAAGTGCAGGAAATTGTGACTGGTAATAAAACCGCCAAATCAATGGGTGAACGCTCGCAGCACCCTAGTCCGTTGGCAGGATTGATATTTGACGACTGTGGAAACCGCCTTACGCCTTCGCACACAAAGCGGGGAACTGTGCGGTACCGATACTATGTGTGTGAGGCACTACTGGAGCGTCAGCCGGAAAAGGCTGGAGTGCTGAAGCGGGTTCCCGCGGTCGAAATTGAGGACATAGTGACTGCGCAGGTTCGCGGCCTTCTCGATCAACCGGGCCAGCTAATCGCCCGTTTGCTCGGCAAGTCTGCCGTCGGAGAATTAAAGCAAATCATCGTAGCCTCTACCGCGACCGTATTGTCTGAAGCTGATCAATGCGGACAAAGGATCTGGTGGAACTTTGTTCGCACGGTAGTGAGCAAAGTCGTGACTGGTGCCGATGAGATAAGCATAACATTTGATCAAGCCCGTCTGGCGGCTGCGCTTGGATTACCGATAGACTCGAATAGCGTTCTTGAGGGTAAGTTCACCATTACTGCACCGGTCCGACTGACCCGCTCCGGTCGCCAGAAGCGCATGGTCATTGCCGATGATCAGGGTCAGCATCGATTGGTGAACGAAAACATGGTGATGGCGGTGGCCCGGGCGTTGAGATGGGATCGCGAAATTCGCGCTGGCGCCTCGATGAGAGAGATTGCGAAACGCGAGGACCTAAGTACTGGTTATGTCACCCGCGTATTGCCGCTGGCGTTCCTTGCGCCGGATATCATTCAAGAGATTTACGAGGGGCGTCAGCCTCTCGACCTGAAGGTCAAAGCGCTCTCCAAGAATTTGCCGCTCGATTGGGTAGAGCAACGTCGGGTCCTCGGCTTCCCGGCCAGATAATATCCCGCAAACTCTCTCCCGTTTGTTGCACAGTAACGTGTTCGCATGTTGCGGTGCGGGCGACTCTCGTTCGTACGGCAAAATGGCCCACCGAATGGGCCAAGATCTGTCCAAAAGTTGACCCTGAAATTGGCATTCGGAGAATTTGAGCCGCTGTTACCCCCGAAACGCAGAAGTGCGGTCCGTGAGAGCAACTCTTTGCGCCTAAGACGGCGCACAAAGCTTTGAAAAAAGGCGGTTTCTGCGAGGGTCCGGAGAGAGGGATCTCTCACACCGGAATGGGTGGCTGTGTCGGCAGTCTGGCGTGGACAATTCTCTCTAAAATTCCCAGCTAACAGGCAAATTAACAGGGAAATTGGCGAATTCCCCCCTTTCTGTTGCTCTGCAACATCGATTAAACCTCATAGATGCGCGGTTTTGCGACAAATTCCCTAAGTAAAAGAACAGGGAAATATTTCAGCGGATTAAGGACGTTGTACGGAGAGCAGGGGGCTATGTGAGCGGTAAGGTTTCGTCCAAATCTGTATCGAAACGCGGCAGGGCGAATGTGAACTTCCCCCACGATAACTCCCTCGTGCCCGTCGCCGAGATCAATGCCTGGTTCGAGCATGCACTTAAGGGGCCGGATAAGAGGCGGCCTTCCGCGAACGCGCTTTCTCGTCTAGCCCGGGACATCCAAGTCATCATCAATAATCAGAATAACCGACAACTCCAGCAGGCAGGCGATGTGCCGCTATTAGAGTTGAAAGACGTCTCAGTGGCTCAGCTTCTAGATACCAAGCTTGCCAAGGTGAGGGCCGCAGCCCTCCAAATGCTCGCTGCGTTTAGCGAAGTGGAGAAATTTGCTGGCGGATATACATGGGAGGGGTTGGGGATGCGTTCTTCCATCTCGTTTCACGAAGCAAAGGAATTGATCAGAGCTATTGCTCTACATCCGGATGGATTTCGTGCATCGCCTCCAACGACCGATAACATCCGAGTCGGCCGACCCAAAGCGGGTTGGCACGAAGCGGGAAGAGAGATCGCGCAATTGATCAAGGCGGTTATGCATGAGGCCGGGTACCGGGGGCGACTACGTACACGGGATCCAGAGAGCGTGGTCGCGATCGTCGGTGCTCATGTAGTTAACCGGGCTTATGGCACTAGTATCGAACCGCGAGGGTTTGCTCAGGCCATGAGCTCACGGGATAGGCGCCGACCTGCAATAAAAAAACGAACGAAGTAAGACGCCAAACTACAGTGAGTTTGGCGCGTTACGATACGGCGTAGCCCCACAGTACTTCTAAGCGTGCTGATTCAACGCTTAGGAGATCGCCAATGGGATCATATTCCGCCTGCATCGCGCCGGGCTCCGCGTCGCTAAAATTGACGCGTATGAGGCGCATAACTGAAATCCGCGACGCTGCCGTAGCACGTGCGATGAGGGAGGGCTCGTGGCATCGGATACGTTGCTGTAGAGCGCCCAATGGAGAGCTGCCTTCATTTAGATTTGAAGGCGGAGGCTTCACGATTGCGCTGCGGACGCCCTTCGAGAAACGCCACGCCCCCCTAGAATTATTGAAATATTTTGCTGCGCTGCGCGAGCAGGGAGTGGCAACGCCTCGCGTGGCATTGCCTTGGCAAATGGATATTTGGCCGGGTGTGGGGATGAACACCAGGGGCAAAGTACTCAACATCGAATGGGATGATTACGGGACGTGTTGGATCACATCCTTCCGCCGTGGACCTTGGGAAGACGAAATTTTGCAGTGGAGGACTGCAAATGTCTAAACCCAGAAAGCGATCCTCACTGAAAGGGACGGATAAGAAAGCGACTAATTACACCCCATCCTATCAGCCACAGATCGAGCGTGTTTCGATCTCTAAAGTTAAGAAGAACCCTAAAAACGCCCGAACTCACTCCCGGAGACAGATTCGGAAGCTTCAAGCGAGTATCAACAAATTCGGCTTTATGAATCCCCTGCTTGTCGGCGATGACTATGTACTGCTTGCTGGCCACGGGCGGCTGGAGGCGGCGAGATTGGAGGGGCTGACGGAGGTTCCGGTTATACGGTTCAACCACCTCTCTGCAGCTCAGAAACGCGCCTATTTGATCGCAGACAACAAAATTTCCACAGAGAGTGGGTGGGATCGTGAAATGCTGGCGATCGAGTTAGGGGAGCTTAACGAGCTTTTGCCGACGGAAGGGTTGGACGTCTCGTTAACTGGTTTCGATCCGGCAGAGGTTGACCTGATTCTTAGCGATATGGGGCCTTCGAAGCCGACCCCAGAAGACGCTGTGCCCGACCCGCCTCCAAACCCCGCCACACGCCGGGGAGACCTCTGGCAGCTCGGAAAGCACCGGCTGTCATGCGGCGATGCACAAGATCCCAGTCTCTTTACCCGGCTGATGGGCGGCGTTTCGGCGGGGGCTCTATTTGCAGATCCCCCGTATAACGTGCCTGTCCGTTCGATCGGAGGCCGAGGGAGCATTAAACACGCTGAATTCGCCTTCGCATCTGGAGAGATGTCCCCACAGCAGTTTAAGCAATTTCTTGCGACGACGTTCGGCAATGCAATCCGTGTCTCGGCGCCTGGCGCAGTCCATTACATTTGCATGGACTGGCGTCACATCCATCTTCTGATCGAAGTCGCCAGTGCGCTCTACGACCAAATGTTAAATCTCGTAGTGTGGAATAAATCAAATGGCGGCCAGGGTTCATTCTATAGGTCGCAACATGAACTCATCGGCGTCTTCCGGGTTGCCGGTGCCCAGCACCAAAACAACATTCAACTCGGCCGGTTTGGTCGTAATCGCTCCAATGTTTGGAACCATCCTGGGATAAATACCTTCGGTCGCGGACGTATGGAGGCGCTTGAGGCTCATCCGACGGTAAAGCCTGTCGGGTTGGTCGCTGACGCGTTGCTCGACTGCACTTCACGCGGAGATGTGGTGCTCGATCAATTTGCGGGCTCGGGAACGATTTTCTTGGCCGCTGAAAAAGTTGGCCGTATCGCCTATGGCATCGAGTACGAGCCTGGTTATGTCGATGTCGCCGTTAAAAGATGGCAAGACCTGACCAAGTTGGACGCCATTCTTGAGGGCGATGGCCGAACATTCGACGAAATCTGTGCGGCGGGTTCGCAGGAGCGCTTGGCTCCCAAGCAGGCCATCCAGGCGTCTTTGCCGCCTAGCAGGCCCCGTAAAGCTCCCGCTGGCCCCAAAACGCGGGCCAGGGCTGTGCGGAGGTCTAAGCATGGCTAAAGGTAAAAAGCCCGCACCGGGTGCCTATGCAGTTGGGTATGGCAAACCACCGCGGGCGACGCAGTTCGCCCCTGGCAAAAGCGGCAATCCCAAAGGCCGTCCTAAAGGCAGCAGGCCAGTTGGCGCCATCCTGCAGGACATCATCGCTAAACGGGTCACCGTCACCGAAAACGGCAAGGAACGCCGGATTGGTACTTTAGAGGTGATTCTACGTCGATTGGCCAATGAGGCGATGCGCAGTGACCAGGGCGCCATCAAGTTACTGCTGTCTCTGGTCGATCGTTACGGCGATTCCCCCGAGGCTGCAGTGCAACTCCGCGACCTGCTCGTGGAGGACCAGGAAATCCTCACCCAGTACGTTCGTAAGCCCGTTGCTGACCCAGCACCCCGAAGGAGGACGAAGCGCCGTGGCAAAAACACATAAACAGCGGGTATTAGAAGCGCTGCTCCGTAATGATTTTCGTCCATTTCTGCACAAAGTGTTCAATACGCTGGCGCCTGGCCAGACCTACGTGCGGACATGGCACCTGGAGGCAATCGCGTGGCAGCTGGAGCGTGTTCGCCGGGGTGAGGTGAAGCGGCTTATCATCAACATGCCCCCACGGTCACTTAAATCGATTGCGGCCTCGGTTGCGTTTCCAGCTTTTATTCTAGGTAACGACCCCAGCCGGCGCGTTATCTGCGTCAGCTACTCCGGGGATCTGGCTAAAAAGCACTCCAATGACTTCCGCGCGGTGCTTGAATCAGCTTGGTATCCGTCTATCTTCCCCAACACGCGGATAGGCGCCTCCAAAAACACCGAGTCTGAGATCGAGCTCACCGCCCGCGGCTTCCGCTTGGCGACCTCGGTCGGTGGCACGCTGACAGGCCGTGGTGGGGACATCGTTATCATCGACGATCCGCTCAAACCTGACGACGCTCGGTCAGAGCCCAAGCGGACCGCCGCCAACCAGTGGTTCACGAATACGCTGCTCTCTCGTCTCGACGACAAACGTACGGGTGCCATCATCGTCGTTATGCAGCGCGTCCATGTAGATGATCTGACGGGCTTCTTGTTGGAGCAATCAGACGAATGGGAGGTCTTGAGTCTGCCCGCCATAGCGTACAACGACGAGGTTATTTCCCTTTGGAAAGGGGGTAAACATCATCGCAAGGCAGGCGAAGCGCTGTCGGAGCGCGAACCACTGCCCGTTCTGGAGGCCTTAAAGCGCCAACTCGGCAGCGATGATTTCTCTGCACAATATCAACAGACGCCAGCCCCGCCGGGCGGCGCCATGGTGAAACGCGACTGGATCAAACGCTATTCGGATTTGCCGCCAGCATCTGAGCGTTTGCTCACCTTACAAAGCTGGGACACGGCCAGTAAGGGCGGCCCCGGCAATGATTGGTCGGTTTGTACGACTTGGTTCGTCTGCCGCACTAAAGAAATGTATCTCGCAGATGTTTGGCGGCAGCGCGTAGATTACCCCGCTCTTAAAGCAAGTGTGAAGGCACTCGCACGGCAGTGGAGAGCGAGTCGTATCTTGGTGGAGGATGCTGGCGCAGGAATTTCGTTGGTCCAAGAACTGCGGCGCGAAATATACGGAATCATTGCAGTGAGGCCGGAGGGTGACAAGGAAAGTAGAATGGCGGTGGCTTCGGCAAAGATCGAGGCAGGCCAGATATTCTTGCCATATCGCGCGCCATGGCTGCCTGATCTCGAGGCCGAATTGTTCGCGTTTCCGGGTAGTCGGCACGACGATCAATGCGATTCCATTAGCCAAGCCCTACTGGATAAAGGCTTCTCGTTGACCAAGTGGTTGGGGACACCGGACGGAAAGCAGTTCTTGGTCGACCTTAAGGCCCTCCCTCCGGCACCTGGCTTAAGACCTGGTGGCCAGGTGGGCCTTTATCGCAATATCTTCCGACCATTCCCGTGAAGTAGGCCGCTAAGGTGATGCTTAGTTAAGCGCGGCATTGAACGCGATGCCAAGTTGTGGATATTGGTCCTTAAGCGACTCCATGGCGTTAAGCCAGGTGTCCCCACCCCACTGAGTCGAGAATGCATAGGTTTTGCCGTTGGAGTGGATTAGATCACCCTCAGCGCAGAACCACCGTCCCTCGACGAACTGTCTGCCTCCGGACGCGGAAATCTCACGGGCCTGACTTTTGAAAAGTTCGGCGTCAAGTACACCGTCCAACGTGTACCAGATACTGGTTGGACGGGCCGGAAATAGACTGCCGATTTCCTCCGGCGTAACTCCCGTTTCGCACAGCCTTTTACATATCGCGAAGAGGGCATTTCGTTTCCTCATCGCCGGATATGTTTGACCCTTCAATTCTAGATCGTATCTCGTGAAGTCCACGCCTCCGTTCCGGGCAACACGTTCCCTGCGTGCCTTCTCCCGTATTTGAATCTGGTATTCTTCGACTTCCGGGAGCGGGATGATCTGCTGCACGTCGACCAATGTGTGGCCGGCAAGGCTATAGGGCTTTAGTCTTACGCATCGTACGTCGACGCCATGATCCAACAGCCACAGAACGGACGAGGTGAGTTCCTTAGAAAACTCGGCTGAGGCGAGGATTATATGGACGTCCTGTCCAAACTCGCCTTGGTCAGGTTGATCCCATCCAAGAAAATTCAGCATCGTCGCGCGGGGGTCTTGGCTCTCCCTTCCGATCTGTTCCAGGTACCTTCCGAAAACCTCGCTGGCTTGATCAAAGGTCATTGTTGAGACCATGGCGGCATAGCGAATGGCTTGCAGTTCCATGTGCCCGCCATCTTCAGTGCGCTTTAGTTCGACAACGACCAGGTTGGCGTGCTTATCGATGGCCAGGAGATCAATGCGCCTGCGGGATTCGTCCCATTCGCCAAATTCCTCGGAAATAACCAGGATATCGGACCCAAGGACCTCAATGTGTTCTCGCAGTAGGCGCTGCAAATCACGCCGCTCTCGCAACCCCAATTCCCCAAAGTTTGTTTCTTTAATGGGTATGATTTCGTTCTGCCCGAACTCGTAGATCGGCATTTTTCGGGTGCTCCGCACGCGACTCTTGACCAGACGCACCATGTGCTATTTCGCTATTTTGTTCAATATATCGAGGTGCAATATATTGAACAGACGGCTCTCTTTTCCCTATGGACTTGCGGGAAGTTTTTGCCGTCAATCTGCGTCGTTTGCGGGCCCAAAAGGGGCTTTCGCAGGATGAACTCGCGTATGACGCGGAAATGAGCCGGAGCTATTTAAGTCAGCTCGAAAAGGGTGCTTTTTACGTCAGCTTACGTATCATCGAGCGGTTGGCGGGCGCTCTTGATGCGGAGCCAGTCGAATTTCTAAAGAAGCCGCCAAGACGCTAGGTGCGGCGCTTGTTTACTGTGCGCTCGCAAAGTGCAGGCAAATCTCGACAACCTAGGCCGTTGCTGACTCCTAAGTTTCCAGTGCAGTCGAGTTTCGGCACTCGATGTGCTGCAGTGCATTTTACCACCTATCGGCTTTCGGCAGACTGGGGAATTATTCTTGTATGCACGGCAGCAAGTCGCTACCGGGTGTGCGCTGATTGACGAGGTCGAGGGAGAGTCCGCCATGTCATATGATGAAGGGCTAATTAAGAGACGTTTGCATGGAATTGTGGCGTCTCGACTTCAGACGTTCTTGGAAGATGCGAACGCGGCGCGAGGATTACATCCTCAGCCCGGCTCAGCTCAAGGTCACGGAATTGGAAAGGCCGCGCGAGCGCAGTGCTACGGTGCCCTTGAGCGAGTGCTATTCAGTTACCTGAACTACTGTATGACGGAGCTTACAGACCCAGCGGATCATGTGGTCGACGTTAAGACCGAGGTGAAGTGGCTCTACGATGAGATTTTGACGAACACCTCGAACGATAACCGGGCGCTGGTAACGAATTGGCTTGAACAATTTGTTGTCGATGCCGAGGTAAGTTATGAACAGGCCGCCACGGGGCGTTGGAACGATCAGCAAATATACAGGCATGAGCCATGGTGGAAGCGTAGAGCCGCTAAATGGTTTTCGTTATCCGGCGCACTTATCGCTTGGATTTTTGGTTTGGTTAAGCTTTATCAGGCTATCTTTCAAAATCACCCTTAAGCGAATGCGGCGGGCTGAAATTCTCTCGCGCCATAAGTTCACATTTTTATTAAGTGCGGCATCGCCCAGGTTTGTAGCTGAACAGTGACGGGCCATCTCCCGCTGAACTTGCGCGCAAGACGCACACGCGCGCAGACAAATATACATGGTGAAATGAGCGGCCATAGAATGCAGCGAAGCGCAGTGGAATTCCGCAATTTCGTCGCGCGCATTACGCCAATGACACAGAACAAAGTGGCGCTCTTGCCGTTGTCTTGAAGACGGCGCCGTAAAACATTCCTTTCGGTCTGTAATCGGCGTTCGCAAGCGCCGCTCCGCTCGGCGGATTTCGAGGAACGAGATCGGGTGTCACCCCCGGATTCGTTTGCAACAGAAAGTCCCCGCGGAGCGGCGTCTCACCCTTTACCAACGGAGGAGGCAGACATGAGAATGGCCCCCAGTTATCTCGCCATCGCCGCGGCGATTGGCTTAAGCACTCTGGGCACGGGCGCAAATGCGCAGCAGCCTGTGGGAGAGTGGGACGTCACCGTGATGAGCACGACGCCGGACGACGTTATCGTGCGTGCCAGCAGAATGCCTGAAAACACACCGATTGCCCTGGCTGGTACCCTGACTCAGAAAAACGGCAGCTCGCTGGTGCTGACGCGCACCGCTGGAACGCCAGCAGCTTACATTCCGGAAAAGGTCAATTGGTCGACCAATGATTCCAATGCCATTGCACAAGGCATTCCGGTCGGAAGCTCGGTCATGGTCTACGGTAAGCTACACAAGAGCGCCAATGGCCCTACTCGCGTGGAAGCTGACGCAATCTACGACGAAAGCAATGGCCGCATGTACTTCCTGAACGGCGCTGTCGGTATCGCCTCTAACAGCGCGCCACGCCATGTCGTCACTGATAAGACCGCGAAAGAATTCCTAAAGACCTACCAACCGATGGAATAGCGCGCAAGTTTCAAAAAAAAGGACTGCCCCCGGGTTATGCCGGGGCGGTCCATTTTTTTAGCGACTCGATCAGTTTAATACTTTGATAGTGCGCCACTTCTCTATTGCTGCCTCTCGTCCGAATGGGCGCTCTTACGCGATGTTCGCACATAGCCTATTTGTGTTTTTATGATAAGTGGTTATTTGCGACGAGAAATACACGGATGGCCAATGAACGGTAACAAGATACCCTGTCCTCATACAGAATCCGAACTGGGATCGATAAAATATCGTTCTATAAACATGGCCATTATCTTTTCCAAAATGTCCGGAACGATGTGGCGGTTGTCTTCCTCGCCGACACCAAAGAACGGCCCAATATGACCCGCCAGCCATCGAATCATCTCGAAAGAAGGCCAATAACTTGTGTTATCTGGACTTTCTTTGAGGAGTTGTTCGACCGCGGCCCGGAGAATGCTTTTCGATAAGCAATCCTGGCCAAACACAGATGGATGGTTGGGTGACATTTTAAGCGGGATTGGCGAGACGGTAAGGACGACATGAATTCCGGGGTTTATGTCACGCACCATTTTGATAACCGACCGGATCGCGTCACATACTTCTTCGTGGGTCATCATTCGAAAAACGATGCGGTCAACCAAATCCTTTCCCCAACCAAAACACGGCTCCCCGTCCAAATAGGACTGGAGCGCAACGCCAATGGTTAAGATCAGAAGAGAGGCAGAGTGAAGTCTTTTGCGTGCCTTGGGGTAATCTCCATCATCCCGAGTCAGCACGTGAGTAAGGATCCGCCTCGTACCTAGAACCATATTCAGACTTTCGCCGACGCCAAGCAATTGCGCTTGCATTCCAGATTTCACCATTGCGGCCGCAATGTTTTCGGCAAAGCAAGATCCAATGGAAACAACGCCAGAGCCCCTTGTAAGGAAAGGGGCGTCTGGCGCGTATCGTGGCAGTATGTATTTCCGGGCGGCCTCGCGGAAATCGCGAAGTTCGTTTGGGTCCAGTGGAAAGCGGTTTAGTTGTAGCGGCATTGAGGCCTCGGATCGGGATGTCGCACGATATCGCTTCCAGCAGCACTAAACCAACGGGCAAACTCGTTTGGAATACCGAAAATCTTACCGCGAGTAACCGCCCGTTGGCACAAATAAATCTAGATGCCCTCAATGCACGGAGCGTCGGGATACTAATAGCCGCCCGACACTGGCGCTATCTATCGAAGCTGGAGGTAATTCGTTATTAATGGGGGCGGCGACATTGCTGCGATCAAGCGGAAAGCGAATTAGGCGTCTTAAAGTAGTGATCGACAAACATGCTCATAATTGCATCCAGGACTGGCACCGAGACATGGCGATTATCTTCACCATCCACACCGAAGAATGGCCCGGAGTGTCCGCCTAACCACCTCACGATTTCGAAAGATGGCCAATACGATATGCCCTGAATATTTCTGTCGAGTACGGCTTCAATTGCGGTTCGCAGAATGCTCTTAGAAAGGCAATCTTGGCCGAAGACCGACAGATGGCTCGACATCTTTAGTGGAATTGGTGACAACGTCAGGACGATGTGGACATTTGGGTTCTCGGCGCGCGCCATGCCAATTACTTTCCGCAGGCATGCATAAACTTCGTCGACGGATAACATACGAAACGTAACCCTCCGCCCAACTTCGGCGCCCCATCGTTGAATCGATTGTCCGTCAAGGAAAGATTGTAGGGCTACTCCTACGGTCAAGATCAGAAGCGATGCTGAGCGCAAGTTCTGACGGGCCTTAAAATACTCTGGCGTGTCGCCGGAAATGATCTTGGTCATAATTTCTTCGGTTCCGAGCACCATATTAATGGTCTCACCGACACCCAATAGCTGAACCGGCAATCCTGCTTTTACTAACGTCGCTGCGATGTGTTCTGCAAAACATGATCCAATGGAAACGACTGGGGTGTTCATTTCAAGAAACGGTGCATCAGGCGCATAGCCTGGCAAGATGTATTTCGCAGCCGCGCTTTTGACGTCGGCCAATTCGTCCGGACTTAAAGGAAAACGATTTAGTAAAAGCTGCACTGCGACCTCGCACCGTCAATGAGTCCTAGAATACCTTGCGGTCGCCTTTACCACAAAGTTCAGATTGGTGAATCGAGCCAGTGGCTTACCAAAAGTTCCCTTTCGGGTCAGGGCCTTTCAAAGCCAGACCTGGCTGCGCCAGTTAGTGGTGAGTCCAGAGCCTCTCTCCCGTCTTTAAATGCAGGCTCCCGATCGACGCTTATGTCAGGATCTAAATGTCTTTGTGCGATAAGGCGGTGAGTGGCGACGAGAAAGGTCAGCCGATCCTCTGGCCTGACTCTTTGTGCTTACCCGCTTAGCGATATGGGGGAGTAGTTTGGCGAACAGGTCCGACAGGTGCCACAAAACGTGTTCCCAAACGCTCGCCTCGGGAAAACCGATTCAATCCAAGGGGCGTAGCCAGTGGAGCGCTATATGTCAACGCTGATAGCGGCGCCAGCGCGCTAGTAACTAAGGGCCGCTAAGTACGGAATATGTTATTGCAGGGCAATTCATTGCCACACTAAGCTGTTGATCAAGCAATAGCGGTTGATTGTGTGTGCTAAATGATCGTTTTCACAATTGTTTTCGGCGAGAAGTATATCGAAAGGTTTTTCGAGCGATCCTTGCCGTCACTCTTTGGGCCCGACCGTCCACTTGACCTGGGTGGCGAGAAGCTCAGTCTCTTTATCTTTACCTTGTCCCGGGATGAAAGATTGGTTCACAAGCACTTGAGGGGGCAACCCCTCAAGTATTTCGAGAAGATCGGCGATATCAACATCATCACCGGGAATGTTGATGGGATGCCGGAAACTCATGACGATCCGCAGCTGGTGGCGGCTAAAAACCGGGCCATCGCATGCAATCTTTTGATACGGGCCATGAAGCTATGCATCGAGAGGGATGAGGTATTTCTCCACGCGGTACCCGACTTGGTTTATTCCGCGGCAACGGTAAATACCTGTTACCATTTGCATCGCCTGACCGGTAAAAATGTCGCGATATTTAACGGCCGCGTAGCGCCGAAGAACGATTCAGATTTCACCTTAGAGGAGCTGCTGAACATAAGCGCCTCGCCTCACGACATGGTCAGGTTCTTTTTTGAGAACATGAACAAGGTATGGGCTCAGCACTATACTTCCGATTTCAATCGCATAACGGGTCAGATGGCCGGTCATTTGATTTACCAGCTTGGGCCCGCACCGCTGATCTTTTGCTCCCATCCCAATCCCATTCTTGGAAAATTCAAGCCCATCGATATTCCGCATTTCACCAATAAATCCGCCTTTGCGGCGTGGGACCACGGTTGGAAAGATTTTCTTCTCCTCAGCAATCGCTTGGTGGTGCAGACGGGGCTAGACCTGGGCATGAGCGTTGAGCCGGAGAGCGCTGCGTCAGGCGACCACGGATTTTGGAACCACTCGTTTGACTGGGCGATGCAGGCTTTTGGGGCCGCCTCCGAACAAGCTATGCGCCGGGAATACAAGTTCGGGAGCCAGAGTTTCCTGTTCACGACATCTTATAGAAAATAGCCGCTTTAGAATCTTCCGTGTTCCCTGAGCAAAGCAGCTTCCCCTTGTGAAGGCTGTGGAATCGGGGCGCAACACCCTGGATGTGTGCGGAACATGTGCCCGTTCCGATTGGCTACAGCGAGGCCGTTGAAGTAAAACAAAAGTTGTGCGGACCATTGAATTTTCTGTGGCGCCGCAATTCTTGCTCCTGGATGCCTAGCAAAGTTCCCGCTCTGGCCACGCCATCGAGTTGTGATTCCAGGAAATGTTTTTCATCCTTGAACGCGGGTTCCGGCTCGATGCTCATGCCGTTATTCAGGTTTGTCTGAACCATCAACCGGTTATTGGCGGCGAGAAAGTCCACCCAATAGTGATCCCAGCTGTGCATGCAGTCGCTGTCGGAGAGGACACTGACATCGGCCGTATTGAATTTGCCCAGAACCGGGTTGGGTGTTGAACAAAAAATCAGGCGCATCGCCGACGATTGATAAATAAGGTTTCCCGCGGTTGGGCCCGGAATGCGGGAAGGATCCTGCGTCGCGTGCAGGCGCCATTTGAAATTCATATTTTGGAAAAAGTATTCGGCCAAATCGCTTGAAGTTCTGGCGGCCTGCAACAGCGCAGCTGTGGCCAGCTCGAGCATTCCGTGGGCCGGCGCGACGCGCCCGTTGAAGACCACAACGTTCCTACCGGTCAGTTTGTGAAGTTGGTAGCAAGAATCCACAACGCCGTCGCCGTAGACGATGTCCGGCGAAAGATGGAAGAAAATCTCATTGCTGCGCGCAACCTCGGCGACCGCGTGGGCCAGCAGGCTGGAAGCTATGGATCGACCCTGAGTTTTTGGCGCGGCTTGCGCATCGCCGGGCTGCTTCGCATTCATGGCGATGACTTGCAGGTTGCCGGCTTTGTTGAAGAAGCGCAGTTCTTCACGGCCGAGATAGGAATTTATCAAAGGCATGCTGTCATTGAAGGTGTAGATCACCAGCTTGACGTTCTCGCCCTGCACACTGGGAAGGCCTCGAGGCCCCATGAGGGAGGGCAGGCTGCGTTCGAATAATTTCCGGATGTAGCTTTCGCCGAACGCCACGGTGAATACTATCATAGTTCCCTCGAGAAACGGTCTTAAGCTTAGCGGCTGATCATAGCGGAGCGCGCCCTTGGCATACCAGAAATTCCCGTCACACGCCGGGGGGTATATAGATGCTTCCCCGCTGCGGCGCAGCCTTATTGGAGGGATGCGGACAAAATCATGTTTATCCGGGGGCTGCCGGAGACCTTAACGGCTGGAGCAGCGTAGCAGAGGCATTTCTATGTTTTGTAAGGATACTCAAGTATCATCGAGAGTGGCTTCCAGAAATAAGCTCAGGTTTTCCCATTGTGCGGCGATAGCAAGAAGCTGATCCCGCACCTCCGGCACCGCTGCTTTGCTTGCCAAATCGCGAGCTTCCTGAGCACGGGAGTTATACAGGGCTATCCGTCGGTGCTTAGCCCCCGAGGTGTCACCTGAAATTCCACCCCGCCGGAGCGCCTGCTTATGCGCGTCGTCGTCTGTATCCATAGATGGGTGGACGTTCACTCATGGGAATTTATTCCCCTGCCTGCTGGGGAATCGCAGCTGAGTTTAGATGGGCTCTAAGAGGTTTGCGCTGAGGTTGTGCGTCTATTTGAGGCGATGCGCATGCCATATGCACCGGCCAATTATCTGCATTTCAGCTTCTGTTCGCTCGTAACTTTCGTGCGCAGGATTGCTTGGGCGAACACTGATTGTTGGCGGATTAGAGTTGGCAACATAGGCCAAGCGCCTGACGATGATGTTGAACCCATCATTTAAAGCATATACGCCCGATGACCTCGGTTGCCGGTTTTTTCTGTCAACCAAGACAACGTCGCCGGCGAGCATATTTTTTCCTGGTAAACCTGTCATTCCGTCGTCGGTCACCCGCAAAATGCACAGACCATGTTCGCCTACATTCAGTTCCTGAAGATAGCTTGCTGGAATCGCCCACAGCTCCTTAACGGCATCAGCAGGAACCGATAGCTCGACATCGCCCAGTAGCCAGTCGATTCCAAGCGTAGAGTCTATATCGATTTCGGGAACGTGGACGGAACCAGATGGCGCTATTTGGGCTGTCCGCGCTCCATGGCGCATTACACCCCCAAGCGCGAGAACTTCTTCTTCTGTTATGGGAGGTCGTCCTTGCCCGACTAGCCCCTTAATAAGCTTGTGAACGATGTCGGCTTTAATAAACTTATGACGCCGATAGCTTTCCTCAAGTTCATAGCGCTGATAGCCGGACGCGTGGCTGAAACCTAGCAGTTTCGCCATTTTTGCCATCGACCACCCAAGGCGGTCTTCGCGAATTAACCTAAGTTTCTGCGCAGTCGTAGACATTGCGTCAGCCTAGCACACGCCGGCGCAATTCTTCGAGGCTCAACTCCTCTATATATGCTGAACTAAATGACGGCCCTTTTGGTGATGCGGGACGCTCGAATGGGGTGATGGCCGGGGCGCGGTTGGCCGTCGTTTTGACGGGCAAACCCGGGCTAGAGAGCGGGGCAAGTGCTAAAGGCTTTACGTCGAGCACGTCAATCGAAGCCTCAAGATCCGAGGCGGAAAGGTGGGCATATTGACGGGTTTGCTCAAAGTTGCAGTGGTTCATCAGTTTGGAGATATTTTCTAGCGGCACGCCCTTACTAACAAGGCGAGATGCGTAGGTATGACGCATTGTATAAAGATTAACGTGATCCAGCCCTAGAGCGCCTTTGATCCTATTTAAATCGTCGGCCCCTCTTATGTATCGCGTCGTGACATCGCGCTGGACTCTCCAATTACCCGCTTCTTCGTCGCGATATCCGCGTTGTGGTTTATAGGTAAATACATATGGCACAGACGGATCCCTATTCGTCTTTAGCTCAATCAGCATTGACCTAACATTCTCTGGCAATGGCACGGAGTGGGGCCTGCCGTTCTTTGTTGCTGGGAATACCACCCAAGACCGCCGGCCAGGTGTGTTGAATGTGACGTCGTCCCAGGTGAGATTTGTTGCTTCCGACGGTCGAGCGCCCGTTCCCAGCATAAAAATCAGTAACACTTTCAAGCGTGCAGGCGCTGCTGCTAGAAGTTTACTTTCCCCTTCCTCGCTCAAATATATGAGTTTGCTCGATATTGGATAAGGCCGGAGTCTTGGAATCAACTCCACCAGATTCCATAGGTCATGGCAGCTGCGCAAGAAAGCACCGACTATCTGCATGTATCGGTTAATGGTCATATTGCTCAGACTCTGTCGTGCCAACAGATCGCGGAAATCTGACAATGTTGTGGACGACATCGAACAGACAATACTGCTGTGACCGACGGCGTTGCAAAATCTTATAAGAATGTTTGCGTCAGCTCGCGCACGGTTCAACGACACTCTTCGAGGTAAAATATTCTCCACATAGTGGGTGACGGCATCGACAATGGTTACTTGCGGCAGGCCATTAATCTGCGGTGCATCGCTAAAGGCCAAAGGCATCGTTGAATCGGATGCTTCTTTAAGAAGGAGGTGGTCGCGCTTTTGGCGAGTCTCATATACTGCGTTGTTTACCCTTTTCCTAAATTGGTGGAGGACAACTAGGGGGCCATTTTTCTTCAACATGATGCTCTCCTGGATCTAAGAACAGGGTTTCGACGGAACGCCGAGGTGCTCAGTACAATTTAGTTGGGGGGCAGTCACCGTGAGTTCAACAATTTGTTGCGTGGTGATTACAAGCGACGGCTAGAATGCGAGAGGTGACGATCCTCACTGATTTGCGCGTTACAAGGTTCATCGATGCCAATTACCGACCTTGAGATTTATAGCGCGGCCAGCGTGACAATTAAGCACTACGGTCCCGAGGCGTGGAACCATGCCGTAGAACGCGCCGAGATCTTGGACGAATCGGGCGACGAGGAAGGCCGTGATGCGTGGGTCAGGATTGCGAACGCCATCAGGGAAATCCTTCGGAAGGGATCTCTATCCTAGGTGAGAGCGCCCCATTGGAGTGAGTTTCCACGACCCTAAGGTCTACCGGATTTTCTTCGCAAGCCAGACCCTACGTTCTGAGATTTTGGGATGGTTGTTGCTCAAGGGGCAGTTCTCAATAATGGGATGGCTGCTCACTGCAGCTCATCCAGGCTGACCCATGCGCCGTCCTTAAAGACCTCAATCTTGGTGATCGGATGAATTTCCCAGAGCGTAGAGCGGTATTTGCCCAAATGCGCGCGATGTTCTGGATCAAGCAGCGTCCATCCGCTGATGCGTACCGGCGCATCGGAGTTGACCCAATCGCTCAGTGCGGTTGGGGTCCATTGTGGATGAGATTCGCGCACGCGCGGCGTGGTCTCCACCACAATGGCGGTGTCCTCAGTGTCGCCGGCTTTCTGAACGAGCGGCATGTGCCAATCGACCTCGTTCGCCTTTGTAAAATGGCAGTTAGTAGACTCTCCACTGCCGCCTTTCTCCACCTTCACTGCAGTCAAATACCCGACCACAGAAACCGCAACGCCCTCATAGGGCTTAATCTGATTTAATTGCGACGGTGTCCAATCGGCTAGAGACCGCTTTGCAACGGGATAGGGCAAAGACTGGAGTGCCTTCCAGGTGATGGCGTGATATTGCGCCGGCACGTCAGTACGGTTCTTACGCGTGTTTGTGAAAGTGTCGCCGCCGTCCCCTGAGGGACCGCAAGGGCCGTCGTCCCCATCAAAAGTGGTGCTATTAGGGTCTGGCTTGGCCCAGCTCGTGTTAATGCTCGATAGTACGCCGGCGGTTGCTGCGGGCTGAGGTGCCCGAGAGGCGACTATAGGTGGACTGACAGGTGAGGGGACACTGTCAGTAATTTCCAGGCTTCGCCCGTATACCCAGCCTTCGTCGCCGTCTGATGTCCGTACATGGTAGTAATTTGCGGTGGGCGTTGGATCGATAAGCTCTACGTCGTCGCCTTCATCCAGCGTGAGGATTGGCGCATGTTGTGATGAAGGATCATGGCGAAGCGTTGCGCGGTGTTTGAGGATCGCTTCGGATGCGAGCGCTGAATTTACAGTGAGACAGAACGCTCCAACCAAAAAGAGAGCGCGGGTCCAATCTATTACAAACGCCGTACTTTGAAGCTTCATCGCATTCTCCAGTATTTTCAAAGCCGATGACGCTGAGGCCGCCGAGCAAGCTTTTGTCGCTGCTGGCGGCAGCGGGAACACCTGTCGACTCTCTTATTTCAGAGATAGGAATCAAGAGAAAAGTTTGACATACTCCCCTAAAGGTTGAGCGTCTGCCCGGAGGTTTGGAATGAAAAAGCACCTGATTTTGGCCCTTTCTTTGTCTCTATGTTTTGGGGTCGCGGCCCCCGCCTTTGCCAAGGGTGGCAAGGCTTCTGCGTCCCACAGCAAGGGCGCCGCGGCGAGCAAAAGCTCTTCGTCCAGTAAAAGTACCAGCAAGTCCAGTGGCACGACCAATCCAAGCAGCCATAGTGTGAATGGCTATACGACGAAGAAGGGCACCGTTGTTGCTCCGCACCGTCAGACCGATCCCAACAGCACCAAGAAAGACAATTGGTCCACGAAGGGCAACGTGAACCCAATTACGGGCAAGGCAGGAACGAAGAGCCCGAACTAGGGCATCAAGCAAATTCGGGCAACGAGGGGGAAATCATGAAGTGCACGGCCATCGGCGTTTTAATTGGCTCAATTGTTCTCGGAGGCTGTTCTGTCTCCATGGCTGCGAAGAAGCGGGGCGTTAGCATAGACGAAGCAACCAAATGCAACGTACGTGCCTGCTTCCTTTCCCTTCGTGATTCGCAGGTCGTGAGCACTCAGACCCAGCCAGATGGCACAATGGTCGAGACCTATAAGATTTTGCTCGAGCAGGGCTCAACGGGTCGCGCCGTTATGCACGGCCTTCTAGATGTAGCGACTTTGGGGATATGGGAAGTTGCGGGTACGCCCATCGAGGGATCCGCGAATAAGGACCAGTTCACGATCATAACCGCAACGTACGACCTGGGTGGAAAACTCACGGCGGCGACATTCGGAGATCGCGGTGTGACTGTCACGAGAACGTTGGATTCTACGCCCTCCGGCAATCAGGCATCGTCGCCCACAACTACCGAATCTCCCAAGCCGACCGCCCCAACCAAACAAAACTTGCCCTTTTAATCCTTTGGAACGTTTGCCATACGGCTTTCGGCGGCCAAGCAGTTCAGCATCCCCGGTTGCTAATAGCCGCCTGGAAACAGCGTTATGAAGCTTGAAACCATCAAGAAGCACCTCCGTCCTCAGAAAATCGCAGGCCGCAAAAGCACCTTCAGTAACGCCTTTGCATCGGCACTGGCGCCCCATGATGAATACGACCGGGAACTTGTGGCCCAGGCCATAACGCATTTAGGACAAAACCCCGATGAGGATCTGATCTGCGTCTACTGCGACGGCGCCGCAGCAACGTGGGATCATTTATTTAAGCGTGTCGAACGCGGCGAATATTCCGGTCATGGACATCACATCCGCAATCTGGTGCCGAGTTGCAGGACTTGCAATGAACGTAAGGGCGGCAAGCCTTGGCAGGAGTGGATAGATCATAAGAAAGCGGCGGATGCCGATGAACGCAAGGCCCGTATCGCAGCATACATTGCTGGTGGCGCAGGCCAGGGAATGGCCCAGGAAGAAATCAATGCGGTAGCCGGCGAGGACATGGCGCGTTACCGCGAGATTCGCGACCAGATCTATGCGCTTCTGGTTGAAGCCGATGGCGTCGCCGAGAAAATCAGGGCGAAGCTCTCAGCGGCTCGGAAGTAGACCTGCTCGCTTGGCTGTCAGGTTTGGTCATAACATCTCATAAGCGACCATGATGTAGCCGGCTGTAAGTGCTAGCGGTGCGACCGATCTAAGAAGACGGAATGGATAGATTGTTCTCAAATGTCTTATATGGTCGACATAGAAGGCGCAGATTAGCGAGGTATCTAGTCCAAGAGTTTGTGTCTAGTAGTCTTCAATTTTGGTGTCTGCATTATACTCATGATCGGGCACACTCTTGATTATTGCCTGCCTGCAGATCGTGCGATTAGTGCTGCTGTCGAAAGTCAGCGTAGGGGCTCCATAAAGTTGCCATCCACGATTTAATAAGGTCGTTATTATCCTCCGGGGTTATTGTTCAATTGCGGCCGTCATTTGCTTGAGATGTCTCTTTTTCGTTTGCTGAAATTCTTGCATCCTTGCTCACGATATCGATGTTAAACAGCAAGCCCCAATTTTTCTACAATGAGGGTGGCCGCAGCAAAGTCTTCAACCGCGGTGCCTACCGATTTAAATAGGGTGATTTCGTCGTTGGATCTTCGTCCAACAGCGCGACCGGATACTAAATCCGAGATTTCACCTTCAATATCGGCCCGAGAAAGTATTCCTGCATTCATCGGGATGATTATATCACCAGCCTCACTGAGAGCTCCGCCAAACGTATCCACAAAAATTCGTGATCGACTTATGACGTCGTTATCAGCTTCGCGCTTATCGGGCAAAAAGCTTCCCACGAGATCAATAAACGTACCGGGTCTAAGCCAACGACCCAGAAGGACAGGGTCTGCACTTGTTGTAGCGCAAGATATAATGTCCGCCGATTGAATGACGGCTTTTGACAGAGGTAGTGAAACTATTTGAACGCTTTCGTGAACCACCGAACGAATGCCAGCTAGGCAACTTACTATGCGTTCTGGATTTCTCCCGCAGACCGTTATCTTCCTAATGGAGCGAACAGTACAGTGGGCTAACGCCATGGCAGGCGCTTGAGCTCCGGCTCCAATAAGGACGAGGTGGGAGCTATCTCTTCGCGAGAGATATTTAGAGGCGAGCGCTGAAGCTGCGCCCGTCCGAAGCTTGGTGATTGTAGTGCCGTCTAATTGAGCTATCGGCTGTCCGTTCTGGGAAAAGACCGTCACGAGCGCCTGAATGATTGGTAGATCGCGATCTATATTGTCAGGGAAATATGTCACAAGCTTAACGATCGTTCTCCCTGTCTCATCAAACGCTTGCATCGATAAGAATAACCGATCCCCTTTGCCACCGGGAAGGCGTTCTATCCGCCGGGGCGTTGTCTGAATTCCGCCTCCAAAAGCATTTTGAAGAGAATCAATCAAATCAGCCATTGAGATAGAGGCCGAAGTTTGAGTGGCATTTAGAACTAACATGTTGCTCAACCTTACATGCCCAATAGTAATCCCAGCAATTCTCCAATCATCGACAGAGGGAGTATGGTGCCGGTTCTATCTCCGGCTTATTCCCGGTAATGAGATCTACGACAAGTTTCGCTGAGCCTGCCGCCATGGTCCAACCCAGATGCCCGTGACCTGAGTTGAGCCACACTCCATTCACGGCGGTAGCACCAATATAGGGTACGCCATCTGCGCTCATGGGCCGTAGGCCAGCCCAAGGCTCATAGGCTGTAGAGGTCAGAATATTTGCCAAGGAAGGATAGAGTTGCCGTAAAAAGTCGACCAAGTTTGCTATGCGGTGCGGCGACACTGTTTTGTCGTAACCCGTAAATTCCGCAGTGCCAGCAATGCGTAGTCGACGCCCAAGTGGGGTCGCCACCGTATGGGCAGCGTTGTCAATTACTGGTATTCGCGGCAGCGCTACGCTCGCGGGCGCGGTGAATGTGACTGAATAGCCTTTTACCGGCGTTACCGGCAGACGAACGCCAAGTTGACGGGTAAGCGCGCTTGAGGAATTGCCGGCGGCAACGACCACCAATGACGTTGGCGCAAAACCGCGATCGGTTTCGACCCCGATCACCTTATTGCTTTTAGTAACGATTCGGAGGGCGCTTGTACTCGTTTTAATGGTGCCACCCAGCGCCTCGGCTTTTGTAGCTAGGGAGCGCGTGTACATGCATGCGTCACCTGTGCCGTCGCTTGGATAATAAATGGAGCCGTAAATACGATCTGCGATAGCTGCAAGGAGGGGCTCCTTCCGAATCGTACCGTCCCGATCAAGCACGTTGTAACGCAACCCCAGGGGTTCAAGCATGGTCGTGAGAGCACGTGGGCCGGCCATAGCTTCCCGGCTCTCGAAGAATTTGAGCGTACCTATCAAAGACGCGTCGAACTGCAGATCGAGAGTTTTGTGCAGGAAATTCGTACGGCGAACGGACGCGGACGCCAACCTGTAGTTGGCACGAGTTGCCGCTTGATAGCGCGCTGGTGTCGAATTGCGCAAAAACTTGAGGCCCCAACCCAGCAGACCGGGAATGGCATGGAGCTGGAGCTTCATGGCGGACCGAGGATTTACAAGAGAATCGAACAAATGGCGTCCAACGCCCGGACAATTCCAAGGATCGGACATTGAATCAGTTAGAAGGCCGCCGTTTGCAAAGCTCGTTTCGCAAGCAACCTCTTCGCGTGTCTCAAATAAGGTCGTAATAAATCCAGCATTCACCAATTCATACAGCGTGGATACACCTACAATCCCGCCGCCAATGACAATCGCGCCCTTGGGGTCGGCATCCACGGTGAGTTTCTGGGTCAAGCGAATACCGCGATATAATTGCGGGTCCAGACGACCCGGCGAGGATATGGGCTCTCGCATAAAGCTGGCAGGTCATTCGATATCACGGCCAATTTGCAGCGATTCCGTATTCAAAGACGTTCTCGTACCGACAATCCGCAGGTATTTCTTATGTGATTTGTACGAGAGAAGTGTTTGTCCGTTGGGACAAAACTGGCATCCTCACAAAGCTGGGAGAGGCAGCCACATATTGGCGGAATCGGTAATCTTGCGGTTTGACGGCAATATTGCGCCTAATACGGGCCGCGATGTGGTGGAGCGTGCCTATCGGCAGTATTGGACCGATCTTTGCCAATATGTACGGCGCAACTTCGGAGTAGGTCCTCCCGAGCCAGAGGATATCGCACAAGAAACATTCGCTCGATTCGCAGCGCTAGAAAATGTTCAGACGATTGATAATCCCTGGGGTTTTCTGCGCCTCACCGCCCATAATCTCGTGATTGACGCACATCGCAAGCTCGGGCGCGGAAACGTCATTCTGCGTGATATTCGGGTAATCACAATTAAGCGTGAAGTTTCGAGCGCCGAAGACGTCTTATTATCAAAGGAACAGCTTCAACGGGTGGAGCGCATCGTTGCTGCATTAAAGCCCAAACAGCGCGTCGCATTTTTATTGCATCGCGTTGATGGCCTTAGATACTCGGAAATAGCAAAGCGAATGGGGGTTTCCGAGGCTGGTGCCAGGTTATTGGTAGAAAAGGCCTTTGCTATTTGTATGAATAAGATGAAAGCAATCCGGTGACCTTGGGCGCGACGCCAGATAATGACGATTGTCCGATTGCGCAGATGGCGCGCGAATGGATTCTTCGTCTCAATTCAAATCCCTCTGTGGATGAGGCTTGTATTCAATGGCGATCTTTGGATCCGGCAAACGAAGATGCTTATCAAAGAGCCAAGTCGATTTGGGATGCGGTCCCATTAACCAGCATTGTCGTTAATGAGGCGTGGCGAACAGAAGCCGCCGAATTCTCTGTTCGCTCAAGAAGAAAGTCTTGGTGGTATGGCGTCTCTGCGGCGCTTGCCGCGAGCATAGTTACCGCAGTAGTGGTGCCTCATTACCACAAATTAAAATCTGGTTTGCGTCTTGAGACAAGAACAGCAGAAACACAAGTTATGGCGCTTGAGGACGGGAGTCGTATCACTGTCGGTGCGAGATCAGGCGTCGATGTTCGCTTTCAAGAGCAAAGTCGCCAGGTGGTTCTAGAAAGTGGCCAGGCATTCTTTGAAGTGGCACCGGATAAATCGCGACCATTTACCGTCATTGCCGGAAGAGCAGAAGTTCGTGTTACCGGGACTAAATTTGATGTTCGATATGACGGCGATAACGTCAAGGTGACTGTGCTGGAGGGAAGAGTGGAGCTCCGTCGTCGGCCAATTTTACCTGTACTTGCGGAACGAATTCCTGAGCAAGTTCTTATTGCAGGTACTGGCTCCGAATTGAGGGAAGGTGGAGGATTCACCAGCGCGCATGCCGCAGCGATCAACGCGGGTGAATGGCGTAATGGTTGGTTGTATTACGCCGATGCTCCTCTAGGAGAAATTGTTAGAGATCTGTCTCGCTACAGTGAGACACCAATACAATTCGAAACCTCTGACGTAGCAAAACTAAGGTTGACCACGTCGTTCCGTGCGAACGACGTTGATCACTTCCTTAGCAATTTACAATTGACCCTTCCAGTTGACGTGCATCGTGTGAGCACCGGTGTCGTGCTTGTTTCGCGTCAGTGAGTTCCCCGACAAATCTGCGAAGATTTTCATGCTATTTGCCTCCCGATAGTCGTCTTTGAGTATGGAGGTGTGATGTGCCTCCGCGAGTAAGCGCTCGCGTACATAAATTGGGGGGCCAATATGACGACTAAGATATGGATAAAACTCAGAACGTTGCGTGCGCGTTTGTTGAATCAAGTTGCCGCGCCGGCGTTTATGGTGATGTTAAGCGTGGCGCCGTTGCCGGCTGCCGCTCAGGCGCAAATGGTTCCGTTTGATATTGCGCCCCAGTCTCTTGCCGACACGCTGCTCCAAATCTCCCGCCAATCCAATATTGGAGTAATGGCGCCCGCCGGTCTGACTGGCGGCCGAAGTGTTCAGGGGATTCATGGAAAGATGTCTGTCGAGGAAGCGCTTATGCAAGCGCTTAAGGGAACTGATCTCAAATATCGTGCGGCTTCCGACGGTAGTTTTGTTATCGAAGACAGTTCTTCATCGGGTACATCATCCCGGCCTAAACAAAAAGGGGAGGCGCCATCTCCTTCGCATTCTGTTCAAACAGCTGGCCTAAACAGTGCGGCTCAAACCTCCTTCACAAGCCCGACTGATAATGTTCCGTCACATATAGAGGAAGTTGTAGTTACAGCTACAAAGCGCGCAGCGAGCGTGCGTGATGTGCCTATGAGTATCGCCGTAATCGGAAATCAGGACATTGAGCGACGTGGCCTGATCGGTATGGAAGATTATTTAAGATCTATTCCAGGCGTAAATCAAATTGATGTCGGAGGCAGAGATAATGCCATTGTTATTCGCGGCATTACCACATCGCCGGCAAATGAGAACGCTGCATCAGGCGCGACGGTCGCAACTTACTTTGATGAGACCTCTATTACTGGTGGAGCGGGGCTGTCTGCGGGCGGGATTGACATCCGGCCCGTCGACATCGAGCGCATAGAAGTTCTTCGCGGACCCCAGGGTACCTCGTTTGGGGACGCCTCGTTGGGAGGTGTGCTTCGTATTATTCCCAAAAAGCCGGATCTGAACGAATGGAGCGGAAAGGTCTCCGGTTCCTATTCAAATACGGAGCGATACGGCGGCGACAATTCCATGGTGCAGGGTGTGCTCAATATTCCCGTCATTCCTGGGAAACTCGCGATCAGAGCGGTAGCCTATCAGTTCGACGAGAGCGGTGCGTATCGGAATATCGTCGGCAACGACGCCGCCACGATTGCGCGGGCACAAACATACGGTCTAGGAAGTCTTGTGCAGGGTTACATCCGAAATGATATCGGCAGGATGTTATCGGAGGGCGGTCGTCTGGCAGTCCTGTGGGCCCCGGCAGACAATCTCGATGTTTCTTTTAATTATTTACGCCAAACAATTAAACAAGATGGTTGGCCGGTTTCCGATGTTGGCTCCTATCTGCAGTCACATATTCCGGCTTCGCCTCTGTGGAGTGTTCGTGGTCAAGACGGAGAACTAGCTGATACAAAGATCGATCTCTGGAATGCGACCGTAAATTACAACTTTGGTTGGGCAAAGCTGACGTCGATTGCTTCAATGGTCGAGAGTGGTTCTATCTCGGTGAATACGGGTATTTTCCCTCCGCCTTATTCGACGACCAATATAAGCAAATTCAAATCGATCACTGAGGAAACAAGATTAGTGTCCCAACTGGATGGACCCTTTCAATTCCTTAGTGGGATCTTTTATGAGAATACGAAGGATCGTGGGCCGTCAGATACTTACTGGCCAGGAACCGCGGCGACAAATCCATACTCGACCAATCCAATTCTCTTCAACGAAACCGATCGCAATCTTGTGCAATATGCTTTTTTTGGGGAGGCATCCTATAATCTAACCGATAAGCTTACGGCGACCGTAGGCGCTCGATATTTTAATTACGATAAGGATGAAATTTCGCTACGAGAGGGCGCATTCGCGGGCAATATACCTATCGGCTCCGGCGTGCGCACAACCGTACAAAAGGATGAAGGCGGCCCGATTTACAAGGCCAATCTCAGTTATAAGCCAGTAGATGATAGTTTGTTGTATGCGTCCTTCTCCCAAGGGTTTCGCTTAGGGCGCCCGACTGCAGGCGTAATATCTACCTGCGACGCTAATAACGACGGCATTGTCGACGGTACAAATGTCACAGTTGCATCCACCAGGTCTATTAATTCAGACTCGTTGGACAATTATGAAGTGGGTGCGAAGTCTTCGTTTTTTGACCAACGTCTTGTGCTCGATGCTACTGCGTTTCATATCGATTGGAACGGCCTTCCTACCAGCGTACTTATTAGCTGTAGCGGACTGTCGCGCACCTATATCGCCAATGCGGGCTCTGCGACCTCTGATGGCGGAGAAATTCAAGCAAGTCTGATGGTAGCGGAAGGGCTCCGAGCAGATTTCGGCGCTGCGTATACACACGCTAACTTGTCGCGAGCTGTTCCGGCGTTGGGTGTTCCAAATGGAGCAAGACTGCCCGGCTCTCCGACATTCAGCGCCAACATGTCCCTTCAATATGAGTTCAGGGTGTCTGGGCATAAGGCATTCGTGAGGGAAGACTCTTTGTACACGGGTGCCTTCTATGGCGATCTATTACAGACACCCGGACTTAGGGCTGGGGATTACTTCAAAATGGATGCCCGAGCCGGAATACAAATCGCAAAGACAAATATCGAGTTGTACGTCAAGAATGTGATGAACGAGAACGCCTTTACCTGGCGTGGTGCATTTGGTGGGACAAATCCCTTTGCGGGTTACCAATTGAGACCCCGAACGATCGGTATTCAGGTCGGCTATATCATCGAATAAAGGCGAATCTCCTCCAGGACTGCCGGGCTCATACGAGCTCGGCAGTTTTTTTACGAGACATTTTAAATTGCAGCTGCAAGAGCACGGAGTTGATTGGTGAATCTGAACGGATCTAAGAGCTATCAGTCGCAGCTAGATACTGTAATGCATGCAACCGGTGCTACCGGGGCATCCTTCGCATATTGGGATGGCACAGAGCTGCACATGGCAGCGTCAGGAAAGAGGAATAGTGTAACGGGCGATCCTGTGACCACAGATACTGTGATGCACATTGGTTCAATCACGAAAGTAATGAACGCCGTTTTGTTCATGCAGCTTGTAGATGAAGGTAAGCTCAGACTAGATGATCCGGTGACCAAATACCTACCTTCCCTGAAGTTAGGCGATGCGGAAGCTTTGCGCGAAATTTCGTGCGCAATGTTGATAAATCATACTAGCGGCATAAACGGGGACTGGCTGCCGGAATACGGACCAGACCGCGAGCGCATTGTGGATGCGGTCGATCGCTGCGTTAATCTCGAGCAGATTCACCCGCCAGGTAAGGCGGCGTCTTACTGTAATATTGCAACGGTTATTGCAGGCCACCTTGTGCAGGAGCTGCGCCAGTCCAGCTGGTACACTTTAATCAAAGATCGGATTTTTGAGCCGCTCGACATGCGGCACTCCCTCGCCGACCCACTTGAACTACCCCGGTTTCGTTGCAGCATCGGAGATATTTCAGATTTCGCCACCGGCCAGCTCTCGCAAACACAGCGCCCCTTTCTCGCGCCGAGTTTCGCGCCTGCAGGGTCGACCGTAATGACCACAGCTACCGACCTGGTGACCTTTGCGCGGGCATTGGTGAGTCAGGGCGTTGGGCCCAACGGAACCAGAATCCTCTCCGCCGATTCGACGGCCCGCATGGCGCGCCGAACAGCTAGCTTTGCAGTGCCGGCATGGGATGTGGGATTGGGATGGATGATCATGCCGAGTGGCGTACTGTCTCATTCTGGTGGAGGGCGTGGCGTTCAGTCGCAATTATTCGCTCATCCCAAAAGCGGACGCGCTGTTGTGTTGCTCGCAAACTGTGAAGTTGGCGGCGTCCACCCGGCAATGATTAACCCGATACTGGATGAATGGAACACTGGCGATAAATCTGTGTCGCCTAAAGTGGACGTAAAAGGTGCAATTGATATGAGCGCCTACATAGGAGTTTACGAAAATAATCTTATGCGGATCGAAGTATTCGCCGATGGAAAAGACCTTGCGGTGCGGCGGTCTAGCAACATGACCGAACTTCACGACATAAATCAGTCACTAGTTGGGCGCTTAACCCCAATCGGCAAGGATCGATTTGAGGCGAAGTTTAACGCACCAGGTGTCCCAAATGCCGAATATGGCTTTGTGCAACCCGATGCGCATGGCCGAATGGCATACATTGCTTCCGGCTTCCGATTGCGTCCACGCATTCAATAGCAACCCCCAAAAACCAGACCGTGATGAAAAATGCGGGGGAGCTTATGACGGACAAAAATTACAAGAAATATCTCTTAATTTTACTCCTTGTGATTTTGGCGTCCAATGCCCTCGACCGATTGGCGTTGGGCCTGCTTCTGCAGGACATAAAAACCGATTTAGGGCTCACTGACACGCAACTCGGCCTATTAACAGGCATCGCTTTCGCCTTGTTTTATTCAGTCATGGGAATACCCATTGCGCGTTGGGCGGATCGTGGGAACCGCGCGCTAATAATTGCGGTCACAACAGGGCTATGGAGTGTGGCAGTTGCAGTCTGCGGCCTTGCGAATAATTTTACGCAACTGCTTCTCGTTCGAATTGGTGTTGCAGTCGGTGAGGCAGGATGTATGCCGCCGGCTCATTCTCTCATTGCCGACTATTTCAGGCGAGATGAGCGCCCACGCGCGCTCTCCATTTATCTTCTAGGTGCTCCGTTAAGCTCAGTTGTTGGATATTTCATGGCTGGTTGGCTCAATGAACGTTACGGCTGGCGCACAACGTTTATATTCCTGGGATTGCCAGGGGTCCTGCTTTCTATCTTGGTGGCTTGCACCCTTCGCGAGCCCCGTACAAAGGCAATACCTCAAAGCAATCAAACTTGCGGAGATAACCCCTCCAGTCCCGGGGCCGTACCCGGATTAACTCAAGTCTGCTTGAGTCTCTGGTCCAATATCACCTTTCGCCATCTTCTTATCGGCTCTGCGGGAATGTCCTTTTTTGGTACCGGCATCGCCAAATGGCTGCCGTCCTTTTTCATTCGCAGCTATCACCTTCAGACTGGAGAGCTAGGAGCATGGTTTGGGGTGGCGGTAGGGCTAACCGGCCTCGGAGGCACATTCCTGGGAGGGATGCTTGCCTCCCGTTTTGCGCCCAACAGCGAAGGGCGGCAACTTATAGCCGTAGCGCGTCTATATCCTCTTGTGGGAATTGCTTGGAGTTTGATCTTTCTTTCGTCAAATAAGATCGTCGCATTTAGTTTTATTGGTGTCGCGAGCATTGGAGTGACACTGGCTAACGCGCCTGTTTACGCAACTATTCAGTCATTGGTACCTGATCGAATGAGGGCCACGTCAGTGGCGCTCATGTCTCTATTCTCCAATTTAGTCGGAATGGGATTGGGGCCGCTTGTAGTGGGTATGTTGAGTGATCGCTTTCGACCATGGGCAGGCGACGAGTCTCTTCGTTATGGGCTACTGACGTTTTGCCCCGGTTACCTATGGATCGGTTGGCACTTCTGGAAGGCGAGCAGAACTGTTGCTTTCGATTTGGGCAAAACGGAGGGCGTTGTTGTTTGAGCCCCAACGGGGCACCCCGGGGATTATGAGACTTTCCAGCACATTGGGATCCTAAGCTTAGAATTCCACGTGGACAAGTTGTCGCG
>JADMIO010604002.1_pt1 | contig 52320 bp, 74 predicted proteins | sample 8958161 | NCBI WGS metagenome assembly JADMIO01 (sample SAMN16585339, study PRJNA669376) | soil metagenome | isolation source: Crop rotation soil | place: USA: Cullars Rotation, Alabama | collected 2011
CGCGACAACTTGTCCACGTGGAATTCTAAGCTTAGGATCCCAATGTGCTGGAAAGGGCCTGGTCCAACCGCACGCGGCCGGATCGCAGCTAATGGCACGCCCTGGCGTGCGCGCGGAGGTTCAGCGTGTCGCGCTGGACATGCTGCACAACGAGATCCTGCCGCTCGCACTCGCAACCCATAAACGGCTGCTGAGTGATGCCAACGTGCCGGCCGGCGCGCAGCTGGGCGCGACCAAGCTTGCCTACGACCAAACGTTGGGCGCCGACGACGGCAAGGCCGAGAAAGAACCGGCCGAGATGACCTATGCCGAGCTTCAGGACTCAATCGAGCGGTTGAAGCGCCAGCAGGATGCAATCGCCGACCAGGCGCGCAACGTTACGCCCCTCGAGCAGCCCGACGGCGACGTTTTTGGGTAGGTTGTGCGCAACCGTGGCCCATCTTCGCCGCTAAGCCGTTGTGCCTCAACGGTTGTGTCTGTATCAGTAATCTAGTCCGTGGCTCGTCGGCGAGCCGCACCCCGGCTGCAGAGCAGCCGGGCCACCCCCTGGGGATCGTCCGGCGCGCTCAACGGTAGCATCGCCGCGCGCCTGTACAAATTTGCGCCCCAAAAACCGACCCGGACATCCTGTCCTATACGCCTTCGCGCATATTTCGCCGGCATCGCGAAGCCGTATAGGCCGCTCTTGCGTGTCGGTCCTTGTCGGCTTACAGTGCCAGACGAGGGAGGTCAGGGTTCATCGCCTGACACGCGGTCGGTGGTGATGCGCCGCACCGCACTCCCGAGGAAAACGACGAGAGGGACCGTTCCGAATGCTACGCCTCCAAGCCGCAATCGCCGCAACGCTCCTTCTCGCCGCCCCTGTCTTCGCGGCGGACTTCAAGAACCCCGCGTGCCCGACCATCACCGAGGTCGAAGCGCTGCTCACCGAACAGGGCGCAACGTTCGTCGAGCTCGACGCGCTCCACCTGCTGAATGTGGCCGTCGATGCGAAGGTTCTGATGGCGGCGTTCAAGGGCTACGTGGTCTTCGGCTACGTCGACTCGAACGGCTGCCTCACCGGCCCCGTGCCGATCGCCCAGATTCCCCCGACCGCCGGCGCCTGACTCTTCCACACCTTGAGGACCAAATGCCCGATACGACCGACCAGAAATCCGCCCCTGTCGCGCCGCTCCGTGGCGAGAACCGGATGCTAGTCAACCAGACGACGATGCGCGAAATCCTCGCCAGTTGGCTGAACAACAAGCAGCCGAACGACCCTGACGTCGACGTGGCTGATGTCTACTACGAAGGCGGCTGGTTTCACGTCGTGACGCGCGAGCGCGCCTGACGTGGCCGATTTCCCGGCATCCATCCGAATCGGGTACCGCGACTACGACGTCGTGGAACTGCCGGCTCGCGAAGGTGAGGGCGAGGGCATCTACGGACGGCACAGTGCGTTTCTGAACCGGATCGAGGTACGGGCCGACGTGAAGCCATTCGAACGGGCCGACACCCTTCTGCATGAAGTGCTTCATGGCGTGTGGCAGATGGCCGATCTCCCCAAGAAAGACGAAGAGCGCTGTGTGACGCTCATCTCGCGCGGGCTCACGCAGGTCATCCGCGACAACCCCCACCTGATCGCCTACCTCCAGGACGCGTTGCAGCCGCCGTTGCCGCCCGGCTGATTTTGCGATACGTTGTCGGCTGACATTTGAGAGAGGCCGACTCCCATGACATTGAGTGCTCCCCGCGGTAAGGGCATTGGCGTCTACGCGTCGGCCAACTTCACGCCGGCAGCGGCCGCGTACTCGGCCAACGACCTGATGGACGTTGCCAAGGAAATGCCGTGGTATATCGCCGACACCAACGGCTACTACCTCGTGCCGCCCGGCTCGCTGATCCGCGTGACGACGTCGATCATGAAGATCGATGTAACGGCGCTCCAGTCCGGCGAAGGCGAGTACAAGCTGCGCAATTTCAGCGTGACGCCACCGACCGCCTACGCCGACAACGATGCGTTCGCGCCGCTGGTCTCGGCGAACCTGTCCGCGTACCGTGGTGCGTTCAGCCTTGGGACGCCGGTTGACGAAGGCAGCGTGCTCTACATCAAGCAGGGCGGTCTCACCGAAGAGATCCACCTGGCCGCCGATCAGTCCAGCAGCTGGGGGCTGCTGCAGACCCTAGCGGGCTTTACTGCGACAGCAGTGGCTCGTCAGGTCATCCTCTACGGTTTCATCGTCTGATGCACCTGGCAAAACATCACGCCCTGCTATCGGGCGTGGGGGGCTGGTGGCTTCCGGGCGTCGGCCTCGACCTCGACTTCGCCAACAACCGGACGTTCAATCGGACGGGCAACGCGGTATCGACGCCGGCGGCATTGCTCACGACGGTGCGCGCGTCGGCCGGTTCGTACTTTGACAGGGCGGGCGTTTTGCAGCAGGCGGCCAACAACGCACCGCGGATCGACTATGATCCGGTGACGCTCGCCGCTCTCGGGGTGCTAGCTGAGGAGCAGCGCACGAACCTGCTCCTGCGGTCGGCTGAGTTCGGCAACGCCGCGTGGACCACGAGCAATAGTTCGATAAGCTCGGATGCAGATGTGGCCCCAGACGGGACCACTACGGCCGACCGACTAGTCGAAAACACTTCCAACACCACTCACCGCGTCCAGCAAGACGTGACGAAGGCCGCCTCAGCGATCACGTACACGTACAGCGTGTTCGTGAAGGGGACGGGCCGCCGGTTAGTCGTTAATGCCGAAGACCCTGGGACCGGCGGAGTCTATGCGGTCTTTGACATCGCCGGTGGGCAGGTGGGGGTCGCGGCGACCGCCTATGGCTCTGGATTTGTCGCCGTGGGCGCTCGGATCACCAGCGTTGGGGGCAGCCGTTACCGGTGCGAAGTTACCCTGACATCGAATACCGCCACTACTCTTCGCTGCATACTCGGGTTGGACAATGGGACCGGCACAGGCGCGCTCAGCCAGACCTATACGGGCGACGGCTCAGCTTTTCTGAGCATCTGGGGCGCGCAGCTTGAGGCTGGTGCCTTCACTACGTCCTACATTCCGACCGTCGCCTCGCAGGTCACGCGGGCGGCCGACGCCATTACTCTCGCGACGAGCGCGTTCCCGTTCAGCGACACGGCCGGCACCATCGTTGTTGCAGCCAGACTTAACCCGGCTTTCGACACGGTGAACGTCTGCTGGAACCTAGACGACGGCACGATCAATGAAGTGATCTCGTTCAACGTCGAAACCTCCACCGTAATTCAGAATTTCATCTATGACGGCGGCGCTCTACAGGCCAATCTCGACCCTAATCCGGGCACGATGATCGGCGGCGTGCCGTTCAAGAACGCGATGGCCTGGGCACTCAATGACATCGCGGCCGTGCTGGACGGCGGGACTGTCGCGACAGACGCTTCAGCAACCCTACCAACGGTTACTACGCTGAGGATCGGCAAGCCCAGCACTGCTTCCGGCTGGTTCAATGGCCACATCAAGCGCTTAAGCTACTGGAACACCCGCAAGTCCAACGCCGAGCTACAGGCACTCTCAACATGATCGACCTCTTTTTCCGCTCATTCTCGCGTGCCCGCTGGATTACCGTCGCTACCGCTCGTGGCATCTACGACGCTGATGGGAATATTCAGCCTGGCTTTGGCGTCGATGAACTCGGCAACGTCGTGGTGACGCCCGCGGTTCTCAATCCGGATGGTTCGGTGCAGACCCCAGCCGTTGTGGACACATGGTGGAGCGTCAACCTGCGGCTTTCCGGGAATGCAGCGGATGCCGATGACGACACGCTCTACCCCGGCGACACGGACACCGGCTTCAAGTTCAACAAGTCGAAGCTGGCGCGTTGGGTGAGAGCCCAGGCCGCCCCGGTCACGGTGGCAGGCATTAGGGGCTACCAGTTCGGCACCGGCAATAACCGGGTCCAGTTACTCGACACGCGGGACATCACTACGCCGGCCCGCGTGTGGGCGGGCGGGATGAGCTTCTAGTCAAAAATTGTCGGTGTGCTCGTCAGTCAAAGCCAGCACATCGACCAATACATCGCGCTCGATGAGAATGTCGCATGGGGCTAGCGCAATGCGACCATGTTCAACCCGGTATTCAAAAAACCGCGTGTAGCCCGACGCCTTCATTTGCGCCTGAAAATCGCGGATCGGGACGCCCGCGGCTTGTAGGGACGCATAGTTGATCTCCACCGCGACGACAGGCCGATATTGATGCAAGGTCTCCTGCATCCCTGCCCAGATCAGTGGCTCGGCACCCTCGGCGTCGATCTTGATGAGGGGGAGGCGTCGGCCATTGAGAGGGGTGATAGTCAACAGCCGGTCAAGGGTGGTGCACGGGACGGAGATTGCTTGCACCACATCGGGAGCGGCGAGCCGGTTAGGAAAGCTGCTCGTATTTCCGAGTGTAGCGGTTAAGGAAATGGCGACCGTCCCCTCTTCGGCGCCCAGGGCGATTTGGTGCGCAGAGACATTCGCGTAGGCGTTTCGCTCAACGTTTCTAATCAACCCTTCGAAAGCGCGAGGATCAGGGTCGATGCTCACGACAAGACCACTGGGGCCGACGAGCTTGGCCGCAAGACACGAAAAGTAGCCCTTGTGCGCGCCAATATCGATGAAGGCGTCGCCTGCCGAGAGGCGGCTACGCAGAACTGCACTGAGACCGGGCGCCCATATACCACCGTCTAGAACGACCTCGCGATCGACGCTTTGTTGGGGGTCGAGGTGCATCCACGAACCATCGACCGTCCGGCGCCAAGCAGGCCGCACAAATAGCGACTTGCGAAAGAGACGAGCGCTGCGTCGGACCAGTCCACGAACAGATGCCATGCCGAAAGACTAGTGGGCTTTCCCGTGGCCTTCCAGCCCCACGCCCCAACCACATGTGTGGGGGTCTACATATCGACGTTGAACTCCACCGCGTTGAATCTGTCCGCGACCATCCTGCCCGCGCCTCGCGTATGGACATAGGTCTCGATGAAGATGGCAGATGATTTCCAATCCCCTGCCTCCATCGCCGTTTTTATGTCGATTCCCATGTTCAAGGCGTTTGTCGCGAAGCTATGTCGGCCGCAGAGATGCGGGCTTTTGTAGGCGAGCCCAGCGCGCTCACAGATGGCTTTGATGCGCTCATTCACCGAATACCGCGACTGATACCGGAACACGCGTCCCTCCGGCTTCATGTCGCCACCGTAAGCGCGCAGGCGGCCAACAAGCTCGTCGGTGAGGTATCGCAGCGAGTTCTTGGATGTCTTCGTACGCAGCAGCACGGCCTGCCGCGCCAGGAGGTCCACGTCGCCCCAGCAAAGGCGGACGGCTTCGGACACGCGAGCGCCGGTCTGCGCCATGAACATGACGAGGGCCGCAACGTGAGGAAGGTTGTCAAGATCGCACTGCCGGCAGAATATTTGGAGCCATGCGGGCGAGGCCGGCGCCTTTCGTTTGGGCGCGTCCTGCTTGAACCTTGGGAGACGCATTAGAGGACACCAGCCGCGCTCGTAGGCGTGGATAATAACGGCGCGAGCGGGCGTCAAAGCTTGGCGGTTGAGTGTAGCGTTGCAGTGGCTTGGGTAGAGGGCTGTGGCCATCGTTCGGATGTCGAACGGCGTGATGCTGGCGATCGGCACGTCGCCAAAGTAGTCAATGATCGGCTTGAGGTAACGGATTTCGCCGTAGTGTTCCAGGTAGCTGGCCGCGGCGGTGCGGAAGCTGACGCCATTGCGGTCAGCAGGAATCAATGCTCTGATTTGAGCAGCCATATCGAAGCTCCACTTCGGTTTTGGTTAGAGCGCGTCGTGGCCTGCCAGGGCCTCGATGCGCTCGCCCAGCTTGAGGGCAACACTCCTTTAGATCACCGAAACGACCGCCGCTAGCTTTCCCGCTCACTTTGTCGTATTTTACGGCCAACTCTTGCCGACAGAGGCCGACAATTGGCGGACCCGCTCAGATACGATCCGTCCTACGACTTCTCCGACTTCCAGGAGAGTAACTCGGATTCGCCGCTGCCGGGCGTGCAGGTCGACACCCAGCTGGCCGACATCTCGACGGCGATCGCCGACCATCGGAACGCCATCATGGACGTGCGGCGCGCCGACGGTGCGCTCGCCAACGGCTCGGTCGGCCCCGACCAGCTGGCCGACTCCCTGGTCATCGGCTTCACACTGCGCGGCGCATGGGACGAAGACGTCGACTACTCCACCGGTGACGGCGTCAGCTACGGCAGCGCCCTCTACAAGTGCCGCGAAGCCCACACGTCCTCGAGTGGGCACGAGCCGGGCGTCGACACGGACCTGTGGGAGTTCCTCATCACGTTGTCGACGCTCTCGATCGACGACGAGAGCGTCACGCCCGACAAGCTGACGTCGGGCGACGAAGCGGCCTTCCAGGCGAAGATCGGAACGGGCGCCCAATTGGGTGCGCTGATCGATGCGCTGACGGGCAAGACCACGCCCGTTGATGCCGACGAGCTCGGTATCGCCGACAGCGCTGCGTCTTACGCCAGCAAGAAGCTCACCTTCGCCAATCTCGCGACGTGGATCGGCACCAAGCTCGGCGGGCTGGTCGCTGCGGCGACAAGCAAGTCGACGCCGGTCGACGCCGACAGCCTGCTGCTCTCCGACAGCGCCGCGGGCAACGCCACCAAGAAGGTGACGCTCACCAATTTCGCCGTCTGGGCCAGCGGCAAGCTCGGCTCGTGGATCTCGGGCGCGACGGCCAAAACGACGCCGGTGAGCACCGACAGCCTGGTGATCTCGGACAGCGAAGCCTCGGGCGTCTCCAAGAAGCTCACCTTCGCCTACCTGAAAGTGTGGATCGGCTACGCCATCGGCGACATGATCGCCGCTCAGTCGGCGAAGAGCACGCCCGTCAACGCCGACAGCATCGCGATCTCCGACAGCGCCGATTCCGACGCCACCAAGAAGGTCACGCTCACCAATCTCTGGGCCAATTTCCTCAAGGCGAAGGCCGACGCCCTGTACCTGACGGGGCCGGCGAACAGCCTCGGTCGTTTGAAGAACAACGGCTCTGGAACGTTGACCTACGAGAGCGCCGAAGACGATCTCGGCACCATCAGTACGACGAGCGGCACAGGCACCAAGACACTAAACGTGACCCTGACTGGCTATCGCCGTCTGCGCATCATTATCAACGCTCATTCGCAGAATGGCGGCACGTTCACGCTGTCGCAGAACAGCCAGGTGATCCTGACCGCGACGGGCGCGGGCGATGTGTTCAGCGGACTTATCGAGATCGATCTGGCGTCTGGATTGGCGTTCTTCATCGGTAACAAGACGGCCGGTTCCCTCGCCGTGACCTGCGGCTGGCAGAGCGGGTTGTCGACGGCTTCGACGTCCATCTCCTTCGTGTTGAGCGATACGGGCGACGGCGGCAGCATCAAGGTGTACGCGATATGAGACCTATCCCGGAATGGCGGCGCGTCCTTCGACACGCCTGGAGCGTTCGGTTCAACGCCGCCGCCGTGCTGATGAGCTCGGCGGGCGGCGCGTTGATGCTTCTCAACCCGCCGAGTGACCACCCGTTCCTGTTCGCAGCGGTCGTGTTCTTCCTGTCGGCGGGCGGCGGGCTGTGCGCCATCATCGCGCGCTTCGTGAAGCAGAAGGACGTCCCGTCATGACGTCGCGCCTCAAGAAGGGCGGCGCGATACTCGTGACGCTCACCGCGCTGGTCGGCAGCTTCGAAGGCCTGCGCGAGTACGCCTACAGGGACCCGGTCGGGATTCCGACCATCTGCTTCGGCGAGACGCGCGGCGTGAAGATAGGCGACCACAAGACAGCCGAAGAGTGTCGCACGATGCTCGGCGACCGGCTGGTCGAGTTTGCCGCCGGCGTCGATCGCTGCCTCACCTACCGCGTCCCCGACAAGGTCTACGTCGCGTTCGTCAGCTTCGCCTACAACGTTGGCGTAGGTGCGTTCTGCGGCTCGACATTGGCCAAATTAGCTAACGCGGGCCGCCTCGTCGCCGCCTGCAACGAGCTTCCGAAATGGGTGCGCACCCGCGGCATCGTGCTGCCGGGTCTCGTGAACCGGCGCGCCGCCGAACAGAAACTGTGCCTTGAGGGAGCGGCCGCATGAGTTGGCAGATCGTAGCACTTGTCGGCGCCATTCTCGTAGTCGCTCTCGCCGCCATCGCTTGGGCGGCCGCGCGCCTCGACCCCGAGGTCTATTACCCGGCTGAGATCGGCGAGGATGAATACCCGGCTGAGATCGGCGAGGATTAATACCGCTGATGCTGACCGCATTCCGCGCCCTCCCCCTTCTCTGGCGTGTCGCCTCGGTCGCCGCAGTCCTTTTCGGGCTGCTCGGCGCGCTCGCGGGCACCTACGCCTACATCCGGCATCAGGGCTACGTGGACGGCTATGCCGTCGCCCGGCAGGAGTGCGAGCGCGAGAAGGCGGCGCAGGAGGCCGCCAACAAGGCCGCGATCGACAAGGTGCGCGAGCAGCTTGAGCGCGCCGTGCAGGAAATTCAGATGAAGGACGCCCAAATTGACGACTACATCAAGGTCCTCGACCTGGCTGCTGACAAAGATCCTGACGGGGCTGGTCTTTGCCTTGGCGCTGACAGCGTGCAGCGCCTCAACGCCATCCATTAACGCGTCGATCAGCCTGCCGTCGCTTCCGGCCCGGTTGACCGCAACCGGCTGCGCGCCGCAGGCGTTGCCCAAAGGGCCGCTGACGAAGGCACAGGTCGAAAAGCTGTGGGCGCGTGATCGTGCCGCGCTGGTCAAGTGCGGCTTCACCGTCAACGGCCTCGTCAAGTTCTACACCGACCTGCAGCGCCGATTGGCGGCAGCAAAGAGGAAGTAGGCCGTGACTCTCACTCTGGAAATGCTGCTCACGATTGTCGGCGCGCTGGTGCCGGTGGCTGCGCTGGCGTGGGGTCTCGTGTCCTGGGTCATCGCGCAGTTCGCCAGTCGTGACGTCGAGATCGCCAATCTGGGCAAGGATCTTGCCGGCCACAAACTGCATGCGGCCGAGACCTACGCGACGACGCACGAGCTAACGACTGCCCTGGGTCGCGTAGAGACCTCGATCGAGCGCCTGAACGACCGGCTCGATCGCTTCCTCGACCCCTCCAAAATCACGACCTGATGCCGAACAACCGCGTCAACCCCCTGACCGGCAAGCGCGTCGATTGGGAGAAGCAGCAGGCAGAACTCCAGAAGGCCGACCCGAAGGTTCTGGCCAAGGAGATCGCCGTCCGCGAGCGCATGTTGCGGGCGCTCCAGGCGCGCGAGTCTTTGCTGACCTATACGCAGTTCACCATGCCTGATCCGGCGTCGCCGAACGACATCGAGCGGTCGCGCTACATCTCGACGAAGCTGCATGTGGAGGTCGCCAAGGCGCTGACCGCCTTCGTCAAGGGTGAGTTTCACAACACCGACGGGTCGATCTGCAACCAGTTGATCTTCTGCATGCCGCCGCGCCACGGCAAAACGCAGCTTTCCACCAAGAGCCTGTCAGCCTGGGTTAGCGGGCTCTACCCCGAGTGGGACATTGGAGTGGCATCCTACAGCGACACGATGGCCGAGGACATGGGCGCCGATACGCGCGCCATCCTGACATCGCCGCAGCACAGGCAGGTCTTTCCGAACTACCGGTTGCGTCGCGGCGGCACGTCGAAATCGAACATTCAGACCGAGAGGGGCGGTCGGCTCGTCTTTGTTGGTCGTGGCGGCGCGCTGACCGGCCGCGGCATGCATCTGGGCATCGGCGACGACCTTTTCAAGGATCACGAAGAGGCGCGCTCGCAGACGATCCGCGACCAGGCGTGGAACTGGTTCACCAAGGTCTTCATGACGCGCCGCATGGGGCGCAAGCTCGTTATCCTCACCATGACGCGCTGGCACTCCGACGACATCATCGGCCGCATCACCGACCCCGACAACCCGAACTACAACGAGATCGAAGCGCGCAAGTGGAAGATCATCCGCCTGCCCGCCATCGCCGAGGACAACGACCCGCTGGGCCGTGCGGAGGGCGAGGCGCTGTGGCCTGATGCCTACGACCTCGAGTTCCTGATGTCGCAGCAACGGCTCGACCCGCTCGGCTTCGCGGCGCTCTACCAACAACGCCCGACCGTGGCCGATGGTGTCCTGTTCCGCCGCGAGAACATCCAGCGCTACGACCCCAAGGACCGCCCCGAGCACCTGCGCTTCTACTGCGCGTCGGACCATGCCGTGGGCACCAAACAGCGCAACGACCCCTCCTGCTTCGGCAAGGCCGGCGTCGACGCTCAGGACAACCTATGGTTCACGGAACTGTTCTGGGAGCGTGTGCCGACCGACCGCGCGGTCGAGCAGATGCTGCACATGGGGACGGGTAAGGACGCGCCGCTCCTCTGGTGGGCGGAATCCGGCCACATCAGCAAGTCGATCGGCCCGTTCCTCAACAAGCGCATGCTTGAGACCGAGCGCTACGTGAACGTGCGCGAGATCGTGCCGAGCGCCGACAAGGAGACGCGGGCGCAGTCGATTGCTGCCCGTGTCGCCCTCGGAAAGGTTTACATCCCCAAGGGGCCGCTGTGGGACAAGGCCGTCGAAGAGATGCTGGCGTTCCCGAACGGGACACACGACGATTTTGTTGATATGCTGTCGCTGTTCGGCCTGGGGCTGCAAAGCCAGTTTGGCGTCAAGCCATCCGCGCCGGAGAAGGCCGAGCCGCGCGTCGGGTCCGTCGCGTGGCTCAAGCGCATGGACAAGTTTACCCAGGAGCGGGAGCGGTCGCGAGCGGCCGGTAGGTTCTGATGGCGGTGTCTGATTACGAGGATAGCACGGACCTGACGGCGCCCGACACGGTCGAGGCTCCGACCCCGCAGGAGGCCGAGCAGCCCGAGAGCGAACGCGCCCTGGTGGCCAAGAAACTGGGCATCATCCGTTCCGACGAGACGTTCCACGACAAGGCCTTCAAGCGCATGCGCAAGAGCATGTACATGGCCTTCTGGGGGTACGACGACACCTGGAGCGAGAAGCTCTACAAGGCCAATATCGCGGGCCGGCACGTCAAGCAGAAGACGAACGCCCTCTACGCCAAGAATCCGACCGCGACGGCCACGCGCAAGAAGCGCCTAGATTTCAAGGTGTGGGACGAAAATCCGAAGTCCCTGATGATGGCGTTCCAGATCACCCAGGCGGCGCAGCTTGCCCTGCAGCAGGCCGCCATGACGCCGCCGACGGCCGATCCGGTCACGGGGCTTCCGGTACCGGTCGATCCGCAACTGCCGCCTGGTTTCGAACAGGCGCAGGCGATCATCGCCGATTTCCAGCAGGGAACGGCCTACCGGACGATGGTCGAGAAGCTCGGCAAGACGCTCGAAATCCTGTTTGCCGACGCCCTGCACAGCCAGAAGCCGCTCAACTTCAAGATGGCCGCCAAGGCGCTGGTGCGCCGCGCCTGCACCTGCGGTGTCGGGTACATCGAACTCGGCTTCATGCGGCAGTACGGGCCGCGGCCCGACATCGACGCCGAGCTATCCGATGCGCGCGGGCGGCTCGACCACCTGCAGCGCCTCGCCCAGGACATTGCGTCGGGCGAGATCGACGAAGATGCCGCCGAGGTCGCCGAGCTCAAGGCGTCGATCGAAGCGCTGATGAACGAACCCGAGGTCGTGCTGACCGAGGGCCTGACTTTCGACTTCCCGCAGTCCACCAAGGTCGTCCCCGACCAGCTTTGCACGCAGCTGGTGGGCTTCGTCGGTGCGCGCCACGTTACCATCAAGTACCTGTTCACCTGCGAGCAGGTCGAAGAGATGTTCCCCGGCACCGACATCGCCAAGGCGGGCTACAGGGCTTACGGCCCGAACGGCAACGCGCTCGGCCCCGAGGCCCAGCCCGAACTTCCGTTGTGGAATGAAGATGCGGGCGAAAACGAGAGCGGCGAGCGCAAGGACCCGCGCGGCCACGGCCTCGTGTGCGTCTACAAGCACTACGACAAGATGAGCGGCCTCGTTTACTACATGGCCGACGGCTACAAGAGCTTCCTGCGGCCGCCGGCGGCACCCGACGTGTTCGTCGAGGACTTCTGGCCGATCTACGCCCTGACCTTCAACGCGACCGAGAGCGAGAACGAACTGTTCCCGCAGTCGGACGTCGAGCTCATCGCCGACCCCCAGATGGAGCACAACCGCTCCCGGCAGGGTATGCGCGAGCATCGCAAGGCCGCGCGTCCGCGCTGGGTGACATCCAAGGGTCTCCTCGACGAGGAGACGAGGACCGGCTTCCAAAACGGCCAGCCCTTCGACGTGATCGAGGCCAACAAGGACCCCGACACGAAAATCGAAGATGTCCTAGAGGTCATTCCGGTCCCCGGCGTCGATCCGAACCTCTACCAGACCGAGCAGTTCGACCAGGACCGCCAGATTGTGGTCGGCGCTTCCGACGCCAACATGGGGGCCGTCTCCAAGGCCACGGCAACCGAGACCACGATCGCCGCGAATGCATCGCTGGCGAGCGACGATTCATCGCGCGACGACCTCGACGACTTCCTGTCGGTCGTGGCCCGTGCCTCCTCGGCGATCCTTTTCGCCGAAATGAGCGCCGAGCAGGTCATGCAGAAGGTCGGCCCCGGCGCCGTCTGGCCCGAGCAATCGCTGGCTCAGATCGCCAACGAAATGTACCTAGAGGTCGAGGCCGGCTCGTCGGGCCGCCCCAACCAGGCCGTCGAGATCGAGAACTTCACCAAGCTCGCGCCGATCCTCATGCAGATCCCCGACCTCGACAAGACCGAGCTCGCCAAGGAAGGCGTGCGCCGTCTCAACGACAAGCTGGACGTGAACAAGTTCATTCTCGCCGGCGCCCCCTCGATCGTCGCCGAGAACCAGATGATGGGTTCCACGCCGGCCGCTCCTGCGGCGGAGCCGGGCAGCGACCCCAACCAGCAGGGGGCCGAAGGCGGGCAGAACGCGCCTCTACCGCCCGGCCCGGTGAGCCCCGGCGGTGGCGTGCCCTTCGGCAGCAACCAGGTCGACAGGCCCGCCTTGTAGGTCGCTTGTCAGTTATCGCGCATCACAAGTGGACGACGCGACCGACATATGATATTCCGTAGGCACTTTCTGAGGAGCATGAATGCCCAAAGAGCAGGACGTTGAAGATATGGACGCGGACTCGTCCGCCGCGACCGCCGACGAAGCAAGCACGACCGAAAAGGTCGAAGGCGAGCAACCCGCGGAATCGTCAGCCGCGACCGACGAAACCGAAGCCGACACCCTCTCCGTCGTCCGCGATGTCGTGGAAAGCAGAGAGAGCGAGCCGGCAGAGGCGGCCCCGTCAGCCGAAGGTGAAGAAGGCGAAGGAGCCGACGAAACAGCCCAAGGCGAGCAGGACGACGAAGACTACTCGGACGTCCCGTTCAGCAAGCACCCCCGCTTCCGTAAACTGGTAGCGGAGAAAAACGCGTTCAAGCAGGACGCGGCCCGGTACCGCAATGTCGAAGCGTTCCTCGACCAGGCCAACCTGGACCCCGAGGAAGCCGCCAACGTCATGACGATCGCGGGACTCGCCAAGACGGATGCCGTCGCGGCGTGGGCGCAGATCAAGCCGTGGGTGCAGAACCTTCTTGTCGCAGCCGGTGAGGTCCTCCCGCAGGATCTGGCCGAACGGGTCAAGAAGGGTGAGATCAGCCAGGAACTGGCCCTCGAGCAGAGCCGCATCCGTGCGCGGGACGCGTCCCGTGAATCGGTCGCGAAGTTCAATCGGGAGCGTGGCGAGCGACAGCAGCAGGCCGAAGTCGGCCAGCGTCTGATGCAGACCGCCGAAGACTGGCTGACCAATCGTCGTCTCAAGGACCCCAACTTCGCCAGCAAGGAAGCCCGCCTCGGCGAGAGGATCGCTTACCTGCAGCGTATCGAAGGCCGTCCGAACACTCCCGACGGCGTCAAGGCCCAGCTCAAAAAGGCCTACGACGCGGTCAACAAGGAGGTCGGCACTCCGGCCGCCAGACCGGCGGCCAAGCCAGCGGTACCGCAGCGCAAGCCAGCGATCCGACCAATCCAGGGCGGGACGGTCGCAGCAAACGGCGCGAGCGCCGCACCGACGTCGACGATCGATGTGATCCGACGGGTGCGGGAACAGCGCGCCACAGCGTGAAGGGTTAAGCCGAGATGGCTTTCACCGTCGACGAAATCACCAATATCAACAACGCCTCGCTCAAGGTCTTCCTCGACAAGCCGAAGGTCTGGGCGCAGAACATCCAGGACAAGCCGATGCTTGCTGCCTTCCAGCAGCGCGCCGGCTCCTTCCCCGGTGGCGGCACCACCGACCAGAAGGTCTCGCTCGGCGTCAAGTCGGGCCAGGGCGGCGGGTCTCTCGCCGGGTTCACGGGCGACGACCAGCTGTCGTTCTACAACCCGGCCACCGGCAAGCGCGTCGAGTACACCTGGCGCGAGCATCACATCGGCCTCAAGGTCACGATGACTGAGCTCAAGATTGGTGGCATCAACGTCACCGAGGACGGCACCGATCAGTCGACCGGCGACATGGACGGGGCCGAAGAGTTCCGTCTGGCCAACCTGCTCGACGAGAAGAACGAAGACATGATGGAGGACTACAACGCCTCCCTCAACACCCTCATCCATAGCGACGGCACGTCCGACGCGAAGGCTCTGGCGGGTATCGCTTCGCTCATCCTCGAAGATCCCGACACCAGTTCGACCGGCGGCCTCAACCGCGTGGTCAACTCCTGGTGGCGCAACCGTGCCCTGACCTCCTCGGGCGGCGGCGTTGTGACCGTCTCGGCTACGGCCGGTGGCGCGCTCATCACCGCTCTCGACAAGGAGTTCCGTCAGCTGGCCCGCTACACCCCGTCGGGTCTGGCAGGCATCCAGCTGTTCGCCGGCTCGGACTTCATCGACGGCTACAAGCTGGAACTCCGCTCCAACGGCTATTACAGCCAGGACATGTCCGTCGACAAGTCGGTGCCCGACGGGTCCATGAAGGACCCCAAGCACGGCGGCAAGCAGATCATCTACGACCCGTGGATGGATGACAATAGCAAGTCGAAGTACTGCTACGCCATCGACATGTCGAAGAACGGCATTCGCCTGCTGTACATGAACGGCAACCGTATGAAGCGCCACAATCCGGCGCGTCCGTACGACCGCATGGTCATGTACAACGGCATCACCACCACTGCCGTCATGGTCGCGCGTCGCCTGAACTCGTCGGGCGTCTACGCCATCGCCTAACCCCAACTCGGCCGGCTGCTCCGCGCAGTCGGCCACAACCGTTTGAAAGGGTCAAAAAGTGACCGCATTCAAGGACCGCAGCTACTCGACGTTGGGGACCATTCTCGCCTCTTCGGTGGCGGATGCAGGAACCACGACGATCGCCTACCCGTCCGGCACGAGCCGGTACGACTTCGACAACGGCCTCGCCAAGCTCTCGGGCTGCTACGTGATGCTCGATCACGGCAGCAAGATCGCGTACGGCTCGGCCGGCGTCTATGTCGGCATCTCCTTCGGCGCCTCGAACATCACGATCACCAACCACTCCGGCTTCACCTGGCCCGCGGGTACGGTGGTCGACCTGTTCCTTGACGTCAAGGAAGGCAACCGCCGTTGCCTCGTTTTGCCGGTTCCGCCTCTGGCGACCTGGACTGCCGCGGACATCATCACCGAGATGTACCCCGGCATCGAGGGCGATCTTGAGTTCGCCGAACTGGTCGTGACTATCGCCGTGACCACCGGCTCGAAGCTGGCAACGCTGAACTTCGAGATCGGCACGACTGACGTGACCGGCATGACGCTGGCCCTGACCTCGGCCGCCGCGACGCCCAAGGGCATCGTGCTGCCGTTCGGGCTGCCGACCGCCGGCTACACGCTGAGCCGGTCGAGCAAGCTGTCGCTCGAAGCGTCGGCGGTGACGGCGTTCGCGGAAGGCGAGGGGTACATCAACCTCTACATCCGCGACACCTACCAGGAACAGTACTGATCCCCCGCTGACGCAAGCCGTCCGCGTGAGGCGGGCTTACGAGCCCGCCTCTACTTCACCCGACCTCAGACAAGGAAGACCAGATGCAGACCGCCAAGGTCATCGTGAATCTCGGTGGCGACAAGGGCAATCAAGTCCCGAAGATCGCCACGGCCGCGGAGATCGCGGTGCTGCGCGCCATTCACGGCGACGAGTCCGTGCAGGACATCGAGCCGTTCGAGGACGTGCAGCGATCCAACCGCGAGGAACTCGACCGGCTGCGCGCCATCTACGGCCGCGCCACCGACGGCGAGAACCATCCGCACATCAATCGCCTCTTCCCCGGCGCCGGCGCTCGCGTCTTCCAGACGCTCGACGAGCTCGACCTGCCCGAGTCATTCTTCAAGCCGCTCACCCGCGCCCAGGCGCGCCCGGCGCCAGTCGCCGAGGCCCCTGCCGTATCGAAGGTCGACCCGCTCGACCATGACGGCGACGGCAAGAAGGGCGGCTCGAAAGCCCGTAAGGCGAAGGCCGCCGAACCCGAGGTCGTCGAGACCAGCGTGCCCGCCGAACCCGAGGTCGTCGAGACCAGCGTGCCCGCCGACACGGAGTCGGATGGCGTTGCCGAGATGGCCGACGCCGGCAAAGAACTGTTCGCATAGGGGCCGATGAATGGCGCGCGGGCAGACGCTTGAAAGCATCCTGAACCTGATGCGGGCGGAAGCCCGCCTCTCGCTCTCGCCCGCCAATAATACCCAGGTCCGCGACAGTCATATCATCCTGCTCCAGCGCGAGCAGGTGCGGCTCTGGGAAGACTTCAACTGGCCGCATCTGCGCAAGCACTACCTGCTGCCGCTGCAGGCTGGCCAGTACCTCTACAGCCCGCCCGGCGGCACGTTCGACGCCAATGCGGACACCTACACCGTCAACATCGACCGGGTTGAGCGCGTCTCCGTCCGCGACGGCGGCGCGTGGGTCCCGCTCACTCCTGAGATCACCGAGGCCAACTACGCCGCACACGAGACGGCTCTTGATGAGCGCTCGTCGCCGGCGCGTGCCTGGCAGGCCACGTCGAACGACGAAATCGAGATATGGCCAATCCCCGACACGAATGCGGACGCCGACACGCTTGAAGGCTACGCCCGGATCACAGGTATCCGCGACCTGCAGCCATTTGCCGCCGCTGGCGATCGTGCGGATCTCGACGACCGCCTGATCGCCCTCTACGTCGCTGCGGGGCTGCTCGCAGCCTCGGGCGCCAAGGACGCGCAACTCAAGCTCGAGGCGGCCAACAAGCTCTACACGAAGCTCAAGGGCAAGCAGACCAAGACGACCTCCTTTAACATGTTCGGAACCGTGAACCGTGCGCCGTTGCGCCGGAAGCCGGTCATCACGCGCTACGTGCCCTGATGGGTAAGGTCTGGGTCAAGGAACTGACCGGCGGTCTCGACACCCGCCGCCTGCCCGAGACGTCGCCCGGCGGCGTGCTCATCAAGGGCCTCAACGGGCACATCAACTCCGGCGGCGAGTTCGAGAAGCGCGCGGCCTTCGTCCTCACTTACTCGCTTCCCCCTGGGACCGTCGGGCTCGCCGGCGCGACAATCTCCGAAGTCGACGTTGGCGAACTGCCGACGGTGTTCGGCAGCGGGGCCGACCCCGGCGTCCCCAACGAGACCGTCGATGGCCGCGTTGTGCCGATGTACTACCAGCGGCTGGAGAAGGACACCAAGGCGCTCGTCGCCGTGCTCTCCTGGGACCGCTTCGCAGATTCGATCTACTCGGTCGCGCTCTTCGACGATGCGACGATCGTCCACTTCTACGACGACAACGAGGTTACGGACTGGTTCGACGGCCGCGCCCGCGCTTCTTTCCGCGTCACCGCGGGGACAGCGGTCGGCTCGGCGCAGCTGGAGGCCATCACCGTCAACGGCGTCTCTATCCTCGGCTCCCCGGTGCCGTTCGACACCGACCTCGTGACGACGGCCGCCGCAATCGCCGCCGAGATCAACAGCAACACATCATCGCCGGAGTACGAGGCCACGTCGGTCGACGACCGGGTCAATATCGTCGCCTCCACTCCCGGCTCCGACGCCAATGGCCGCTCCGTGTTCTTCACGCTTTCGGGCGATCTCGAAGTCACCCCGCAGACCGATCTCGCGCTCGCGGGTGGGGCCGACTCCTTCCTCTTCCAGCCCGGTACCTTCGTGAAGACGGTCGGACGCCAGATGCACGCGCTGTCGGCGGCGACATGGTACCGGAGCGGCATCGACGACCCGACGCACTGGACCACTGAATACCCCGGAGCGTCGTTCTTCAACCAGGCGAAGGAGGCCTCGCGGCCGGGCCTCGCCAGAGCGATCGCGGACTATCAGGGCTTCGTCGCGATCATCTGCGACTACGCCATCCTGATCTGGTTCACGGACCCCGACCCGGACCTGATCTCCAAGCGCCAGGTCCTCAAGAACACGGGCACGGTCTCGCCGCGCAGCGTGACCGAGTATGGCGACGCTGACGTGTTCTACGGCGCCCTGTCGGGGCTGCGCTCGATGCGCGCCCGCGACTCCTCGAGCAACGCGACCACCACCGATCTGGGCTCGCCCATCGACAGCCTCATCAAGGCGAAGTTCGCGGCAATGCAGGCGGTCGAGCGGCAGCTTCACGTCTTCGGCCTCATCAATCCCGTCGATGATCGCTTCTGGCTGATTTTCCCCGACGGCGAGATCTTCGTGTTCAGCTACTTCCCGAACGCCAAGATCAGCGCCTGGACGACCTACGAAACCGGCTTCACGATCGACGAAGCGACCGTCATGCGCAACCGCGTCTATCTGCGGTCGGGCGACGAGATTTACACCTATGGCGGCATCGACGACGAAAGCGACCTCGTCTACGACGACACCGTCGCCAAGGCGCATCTGCCGGCTTTCGACGGCAATGCGCCAACGATGACCAAGAAGTGGACGGGCTTCGACGCCGCGGTCGAGGGAACGTGGAAGGTCTTCATGGCCTCCCAGGTCACGGATCTGACCATCCGCGAGCTCGTGGCGACGATCGACGAGACCACCTTCAACAAGCCGCGCCACCCCTACGAGGCCGACGCCACGCACGTCTCGCCGCAGTTCGAAACGACCGGCGACGGCCCCGCGAAGCTGAGCTCCGTCGTGCTGCACAACGACATGGCCGAGGACGGCTAGTGCGGATCGAGCCGCCCTGCACCCGAGATGTCGCTTACGTCGGCGCCTACATGCGCCAGCGCGATCGCGACGAGTTCATCGCCCTGACACACTTTGCTTCGTACGGCGAGCTCGTCTTCTCGCTGATCGAGCGTTTCGCCAGCCACCCGGATGTCTTCGTCGTTCACGACGAGGAGCCGGTTGCCGTCGGCGGGATGATCCTGCACCGGCCCAACGTCGCGACGCTGCTCTTCTTCGCCACGGACAAGTTCGCGGCGGTCGGGCGACCGTTTACCCGGTTCGTCAAGAAGCAACTTTTCCGAACCTACGTCGAGCGCGGCGTTCATCGCATCGAGGCCCAGGCGCTGGCCGACTACGGCGAAGTACGCTCCTGGCTGAACGTGCTGGGGCTGACGGCGGAGGCCACCATGCCGGGCTTTGGCCGCGACGGGCAGACCTACATCCAGTACGCGTGGACGAAAAGTGTTCGCTCGCCTCGCCCTTGAATCCGACGAGCAGGCCTTCGTCGATCTCGGCCACCTGGCGCACGAGGAGAGCCGGCCGCACATCCCGTACGCCGAGGAGAAGCTGCGCCAGACTTTCGTCGCCTACCTCGCGACGGCCCACCCCACGATCACGGTCGTCGAGGACCGCCGGGAGGTCATCGCGTTCATGAAGCAGACCATCTCCGAGTACGACTCCGGGTATGGCCTTTTTACTACGCAAGAGGTATTATTCGTCCGTCCCGATAAGCGCGGAACTCGGGCAGCCGCACTCCTTCTCCGGTATTTTGCGCGTTGGAGCGACCGGCTCGGCGCGCTGGAAAGCACCGGAGGCAACGATAACGCTCTCACATCCGACCGGACCAAGAAACTGCTCGAGCGGTTTGGGTTCAAGGAAGTCGGGTTCTTCATGAGACGATCTCGGGGTGCCGGCATTGGCCAAGAAGGGCGGGACTGACAGCGGGGCCGAGGTCCAGCAGGCGCGCGCCGACGAGCAGGCTCGTCAGCAGCGCATCCGCGAGGGCACGACCAGCATCAACTCCCTTTTCGATACGCAGTTCGACCCGTCCTTCTATGAAGGCCGGGCCAAGAGCTTCACCAATTTCGCGATGCCGCAGCTGGACGACCAGTACAAGGACGCGACCAAGCAGCTGGTCTTCGCGCTGACGCGCCGTGGCGCGCTCGACAGTTCGTCCCGTGCCAGCCAGGAAGCCGATCTCGAAAAGCGCCGCGCGCTCCAGACGCAGAACATCAACGATCAGGCCGATACCTACGCCAACTCGGCGAAGGCCAACGTCGAGGGCGCCCGCGACGACCTCATCAACACCCTCAACGCTACGGGCGACGCGCAGGGCGCGGTCAACAGCGCGACCTCGCGGGCGCAGGTCCTGTCGGCAGTGCCGGGCTACAGCCCGCTCGCGGCGATGTTCGCCGACTTCACCAGCACACTCGGCAAGCAGGCCGCCGCAGAGCGTGCGTTCAGCTATGGCGCCGGCCCGCGCCCCGCGGTCGTCACGGGCCTGTTCGCGCCACGCTCCGGCGCCGTGGTGAGCAGCTAATGTGTACGCCCGTTATGATAGCGGCGGCGGCCCTCGAGGTTGGCTCGATCGCCGCCGGCCAGATGGCGACGAACGCTCAGACGCGTGCCCGGAACGACGTTCTGGCCGCCGAGCGCATCCGCCAGCATGGCTTCGACCAGCAGGCCACCGCGCTCAACAACACCAGCCGCGAACGCTACAACGACTTCGTGCCGCACCAGACGGCGGAGGCCGACCGGCTGGCCAGCCTCTTCCAGACGAGCGTCGCGCCCGACCCGAATGCTTCGGCGGGCACGATCCTGCCGTCCTCGTCGTCCGGCGTCGTCAATCAGGAAATCGCCAAGCAGCGCGGCAACGCCCAGACTTTCGTGGACCAGCAGGGTCATGCAAGGGCCGACATGAAGTCGTTCGGCGACCTGCTGGGCGACATCAGCACCGGGCAGGCACGCGACGCCTCCCAGATCGGCCAGATCAACGGCTTCAAGCAGGGCAGCCAAGGCATCGTCCCGCTCGAACTCCAGCACGCGGGCGAGGCCGGTGATAACTGGCAATTGCTCAGCGCCATCCTCGGCGGCCTCGGTGACGTCGGCATGAGCGCCGGCGTGAACGGGGGCAGTTCGGACGCCATCATGAACTTCTTCAAGAAGCCCACGGCGAAGTTCCCCGGCGCGACGGGTGGCGTGGCGCCACCGGCGCCTTTCTTCGGCGGCGGCAGCGGCCTCCTGGCGGTGACATAATGGCGATCGTCAACAGTTCCGACATCTCGCGCGGCTTCGCGAACATCGCGAGCCTGTTCGCCCCGCCCAGCGCGGGGGACGCCGCGTCGTATGCGGAAGCCGGGCTCAAGAACCAGAAGCGCGAGGAACTCGCGAAGCTCTTCGACATGGCGCAGAGCGCCGAGGGGTTCAACCAGACGATCTTCGACCGCAGCAACATCGCAGCCGGCAACTACAACCCGACGCAGTCCTTCTACGCGCAGGATCAGAACAACGCAACGACGCAGCGCGGCCAGGACATCACGTCCCAGACGTCGATCTTCAACAACGCCGCCGACAATCGGACGGACCTTGTCAAAGGGCTCTTCGGCCCGCTGGGTGAGGGCGAGCGTCGGCCAGCCTTGCCCGCCGATATCAGCAAGATGTATGAGCTGCCCGCGATCGGCGACGAGTTCGGCGTCTCCAAGCCTTTGAGCCTTGACCAGATCAAGGCCATGAACCTCATGAACCTCGACCTGACGCCGGAACAGCAACTGGCGCTTGGCATGGGGGACGCGCCCGTCGAGAACATCGTCGGCGCGGACGGCAAGCCCGTGGTCTCTTACCGCGCCGACGCGGTCGGCAAGGAGCCCTACTTCAACAAGGGGGCCGAAGCCAAGCCGGAGAACGCCGTTGCAGTGTTCGACGACGGGCACCGCGTCGCGATCATCCAGCAGACCGACGGCTCGTGGGCGAACGCCCAGACGGGCGAGAAGCTGCCGCCGAGCGGCTTCCAGATCATGAAACTGCCGCAGGCGCAGGGCTCCCTGACCGACGTCGGCCTCGAGAAGGGGACCGACTCGTACATCGAGAAGCAGTTGGTCGATCTCGCGTCCGCCAAGGCGACCGCGACGCAGCTTCAACAGCTGATTGCATCGTCGCCGGCCTCGCAGGGTGCAGTCGGGTGGATTCGCGGCACGGCCCAGAACCTGCTCGCGACCGGCAACGAACTCGGGACGTTCTTCGGCGGCACCGCCAAGGAAGTCGCGTCCAAGATCAGCGAAGGGCTGGCCGACGCCGATCTCGCCGGCAGCTTCGATCCGAACATCCCGGCGATCGACGGCCTCGCCAACGCTCTTGCTTTCCAGTACGGCAAGACGCTCAGCGGCGATCGTTTCTCGAACGAAATGTTGAACGCCTCGCGGCGCGCTCTGGGCATCGACAAGCTTGACGCCAACCAGCCCGACTCGCTGGCCCGCATCGGTCAGGCCATCAAGCAGATCGAGATGCAGGAAGCGACGCTGCACGGCATCCTCGACAAGGGTGTGACCAGCGGCGTGGGCGCTCCTGCCGCCCCGCCCGACGTGACGTCCATGACCGACCTTACCAAGGTCCCCGACGCGTGGATCAAGATGGGCGGCACGGCGGACATGTGGCCGCTGCTCGCCGACGACGAGAAGCAGCAGTTCCTTGCGGGCGTAGCGGCCGATGGCCACTAGCGAACAACTCATCCTCCTGGCCAAAGCGCGCCAGCGCGCCGCGGCGGCGAGCGCTGCCGATCCGGCGGCCGCGCCGCCTGTGGAGGCTCCGCCCGCAGAGCCGTCGCTGATCGATACGATCATGGGCGGGCTCAAGGGCCTTGGCGGGATGGCCTACCAGGGCGGCATCGGCTTCTCCAAGGGCGTGTCGAACACCTTCGGCCTGCCGGGCGACATCGCCCGCGCGGTGCCCCAGGGCGTCTCTCCGTTTACCGACAGTCTACGCATGCTGCCGACCGGCCAGGACGTGCAGCACTTCTTCCGCCAGGACACCGCGCCGGAGCCGCAGGGCTTCGCCGAGCATCTCGTCAACCGCATCGGCGAAGAGTTCGGCGGCATGGCCGTGCCCGAGGCGGGCGTGGTTTCGAGCGCCGTTCGCATGGGGCCGAAGGCCGTCCGTGAGATGAGCGGCATCGCCAAGCACTTCCTCGAACCCTACGCCGTGAGCCCCGCGAGGGCGATGGGCAACGACGTCGCCGCGGCCACGGCAGCCGGCACGGGCGCTGGGCTGGTCGACAGCATCCCCGGCATCGACCGCAGCACGCCAACCGGACAGTGGGCCGACTTCGGGGGCGCGATGGGTGGCGTCGGCCTCGCCGCTATCGCGCACAAGATTCTCGGCGCCACTGGCCAAGTCGTCAACGCTGTGAGGCAGAACCCCAACTACACCGACCAGGTCGTCAAGGACACCGTCACGGATCGCATCGCGAAGTCCGCTGGCCTCGATAATGGAACCGGCGCGGCGATGGATACGCAGTCGCTCGTCGATGCGATCAACCGGCCCAATGCCGGCCGTGCGGGCGAGGTCATTCCCGGCTTCCAGGAGAGCCTCGCCGACCGCACCCGCAATCCGGGCGTCGCCAGTCTGGAGTACAGCCGTCAGTCCGGCCCCAATGCCGGCGACTTTGCGCGCCGCCGCGCGGAGAACAGCGACGTGGTTGACGCGGCGATGCGCAATGTCGAGCCGGTCGAGACGCCCGGCGTCTTCCGCTCGGCGCTCGAGCAGAACCGCAATGACGCCGTCGGGCGCGCCGCGCTTGAAGCCCAGGGCGCGCAGAGCCAGTTCGACGAGTACATCCGCAACCTCGCGCCGGCGATGGGCGGCGAGGAGCGCGGCGCCGCCGTGCGCGGCGGTCTCGCCAATGCCGAGCGCGCCATGCGCGAGCAGGAACACATGGCCTGGAACCCGATCACGGGTGAGGTCGATCCGGCGCCGCTCGCCGAACGTCTCAACGCGGCGCGCGATAGCCTGACCATGCAGCGCCAGCAGAGCGTGGCCGACGCCGAGCCCACCATTCGCATTCCCGAGCGGCTGTCCGTCGACGCCGAGGGCAACCCGCGCGGTCCCGTCCCCATCGCGGAGATCAACGACGTGCGGTCGGACCTGCAGCGCCAGCAGCGCGACGCGGCCAGCGTCGGCGACCGCAACAAGTCCGAAGCGCTCAACCGCTTCATCACCGAGACGACCGATTACCTCGGCAGCGATGCCGTGCCCGCGCCCGTGCGTGAAGCGACGGCCAATGCCCGTGCCCTGTCGCGCGACGTCAACGAGCGCTTCAACCGCCCGAATGATCCGATCGCGGAGGTCCTCGCGGACAAGGAAGGCCGCCCGAACGTCCCCGACAGCGCGGTGGCCCCCAAGTTCGTGCAGCCGGATGCCGGGCAGGCCTCGAACATCGACCGCCTGCTGGCCGAGACCGACCTGACCTCGCACGGCCGCGACGTGCGCGCCGCCATCAAGGACGAAATCCTCGGCCAGATGGACAAGAAGAACATTCTCCGCAAGCCCGAGGCCACCGACCAGTTCCTGCGCTTCTACGGCCGCGTCTTCGAGCGCTACCCGGATCTGCACGACGAGATCACGCAGGCCGCCAATGCGGGCCGCGCGGCCGGCGCGGCGGAAGAAGCCAGCACCAATCTGACGGCCCAGCTTGGCTCGCCCGACGGGACGGTGAAGGGCCGCAACGCCGTCGGCAAGTACCTGCAGTACTCCGACGCGCAGCCCGAGCGCGCCATCAATGAGGTCCTCAACAGCAAGGACCCCGGCGCGGCCGCCGACGAGCTCATGACGTTCATTGGCGACAACCCCAAGGCCGCCGAGGGCGCACGGTCGGCCTTCTGGACCAAGCTCAAGGCGGAGAGCCAGAGCGTCGACAACGCGCAGCGCGGCATGGGCGGCGGGCGCGCGTGGCGGGGCGACTGGCTCAAGTCGTTCCTCGACAAGCCCAACGTCAAGGCCGTCGCCGAACGCCTCTACAAGGACAACCCCGAGGCCCTGGCGGCCATCCAGAAGTACGCCGAGGTTCTCGACAACGTCGACCTGCGGCAGCGCGGCAAGGTGCCCGGCACGTCCGGCACGGCGCAGGGCGTCAACCCGGTGCTGACGCCCGAGACGCTGCAGTCGCGCTTCACGTCCTACATGCGCGGCCAGATCGGCGGCACCTACCTGGTCACGTCGATCGCCGCCGTGATGGCCCGCCGCGCGATTCGCCGCGCCCAGACGGAGGCCATCGACCGGCTCACCGACAAGGCGCTGCTCAGTCCCGAGTTCGCCGCCGAACTGCTCAAGGACAACAATCCGGCCAACCGCGCGGCCCTGGCGCGCAAGGCCAAGCTGTGGATGGGCAACGAGGCCAGCACGCTGCTGCAGCTGCTCGACGGCGAGGATGAAAACGACGGCCACGAAGACGAAGCGGTCAAGGCCGCAATGAGGTAGCGATGGCGCAGCAACTGCAAGTCTACAAGAACCCGAGCATCGTCCAGAACGCACCGACGACCGACCTCGAGCGGTTACAGAACCGGCTCGACGAGATCGCGCCGACCTACACGATGACGCGCTCGCCCATCGCCGAGATGTACGGCCGCGCGCCGATGTGGACCTACGGCGCCGCGAATGCTCACGACGTCGTCAAGAGCGTGCCGCAGAGGTCCGCCTTGCTCGACCCGCCGGCGAGCGCGATCGACGCATCGAACCCCCTTGATCTGTCCCGACTCGGGCTGAGCAGTTCGGCCTCCCGCGCGATCGACACCTTCATGCCGACGGGCGGGCCGGGAGTGTTCCCGACGATGGCCTTCTTCGGCATGCCGGGCGCTCGCGAGGAACGCCCTGTCAGCGAGCCGCCAGTGAGCGAGCCACCGGTCAGCGAGCCGCCCAAGGGCATCTCCAGCCTGTTCGCGCCGACGCCACGGCAGAGGCCGACGGTGGGCGCGAACGGCCGCAGGACCATCACGAGCGGCGAGCTTGCCGGCGCCAACCGGAACTTCGGTGGTGGCACTGGCGCCGTGCTGCCATCCAGCATGAACACGTCCCGCTGGACGACCGGGTACTGATGCCCACTCCACGACTATCCCACGACCTCATGCGCGAGACCTTCGCGCTCAAAGCTGAACACGGCACCTGCGCCGCAGCGGCGCCGTTCGCCGGTGTCTCCGAAAAGACCTTCGCGTCGCGGCTGCGGATCGCTCGCGATGCCGCGAAGCGCGGCGAGTTCGGTTACGCACCGGTGATCCCCGGCTTCCGGGTCTCGCGCGTCACGAACACCCCGAACGGCGATTTCATCCAGCAACGGCCAGATGTTGGGCCACCGTTCGAACTGCCTGCCGGCCATGTCGTAAAAGGCGTATCGGCCCTGATCGACGCCGATGGACGCGAGCTCATCAAGTGGGTGAAGACCCGCCAGGGCGAGCTAGATCCTGACCAACTGATCGAGGTCCTCAAGACCGCCTTCGAGGGCATCACGGCTCGAGCGCCGGCGATCGCCGCGCCGCGGGCGAGCGAGAAGGACCTGCTGGCGGTCTACCCACTGATCGACTGGCACGTCGGTCTCCTGTCCTGGGCGCGTGAGACCGGAGAGGACTATGACCTCAAGATCGCCCGCGAGACGATCATGCCTAAGATGCGGCAGTTGATTGCCGCCACGCCGGCCGCCGACGAGGCCGTCATCCTGGGCATCGGCGACCTGCTGCACTTCGACGGCTACGTCGCCGAGACGCCGTCCAGCCGGCACCCGCTCGATTCGGACGGCCGCTACCCCAAGGTCCTGGAAGTGGCCGCCGACATGGTCGAGGAGACCGTGGAGCTCGCGCTGGCGCGGCACCGTCGCGTCACCCTGCGCATTTTGCCGGGCAACCACGATCCGGTTTCAGCGGTGGCCGTCGCGATGGCGATGCGACGCGTCTTCCGGTCCAACAAGCGGGTCACGGTCGACGCCGACCAGAGCTACCATTGGTGGTTCCGCCGCGGGAAGGTGTTCCTGGGCGGCTCGCACGGCGACAAGGCCAAGATGCGCGACTTGCCCATCATGATGGCCCACGACCGGCCGGAGGATTGGGCGGCCTCGACCTACCGGAAGGTGTTTTGCGGACATATTCATCACGAGAGCAAGATCGAAGAAGGCGGCGTGATCGTCGAGTCTATGCGCTCGCCCGTCGCCAAGGACGCCTACCACAGCTTCAACCGGTGGCGTTCTGGCCGCTCCGTCTACTCGGAGACCTTCCGACTGGATGGCTCCGAAGCGGCCAAACTGGTGTTCAACATATGACCGTACGGGGTGAGGTCGGGGCGTGGCTCGACGGCGTCGCGGTGCCGTTTCTCGGCGACGACTGCCTAACCTTTCCGTTTCACCGGAACGCGCAGGGGTACGGCCACATCTCGGCTCGAACCTACGGAGCGGGCCTCGCTCATGTGTACGTCGCCCAGGTCGTCCTCGGCCTTAAGCCTGATGGCATGGAATGCTGCCACACCTGCGGGAAGGGCCACGAAGGCTGCGTCAACCCGCGACATCTCTATTGGGGCACCAGAGCGCAGAACGTTGAGGACCGGAAGCGGCACGGCGCCTTTGTGCCGCCGCCAGAAAAGCGTGGATCGAGCAATGGCAACTCGACGCTAAGCGAGGCCGAAGTTCGGCGCATAAAGGGGTCGAGAGCGCTCGGCGTCGACCTAGCGACGGCGTTCAACGTGTCGCCATCCACGATCTCAGCGATACGCCACGGCAGGCTCTGGGCCTGGCTGTAGTGCCCAAATGAGTGCCCAGGTCGCTGTCTGTCAGTCGCTCGGGCGGTTGTAGGTCGGGAGGCAGAAGGCCGGATTTCCGGGCCTTTGGAGTGGTACCGCCTCCCCGGTTCGAACGGGGGACCCCTAGATCCACAACACAATGTCGGTCATTGTCAGTCTGTTGCGGATCGCATTAATTTTCGGGCATTTCCCCGTCTTCGTCGGCGCTACCTGATGTTCGCATCAGGTAGTTGTCAGTCGTGTTGGCTGACAAACGGCTCGCAAATTGCGCACTTCGGCCCACAAAAACTCCACCGTGAAAGGGCGATCGGAACTGGTATCCGCTCGCGACTGCGTACTCGTACTCCGCCATGACGTGATCGGACAGCGGGTCGAGCCCGCCGGCTGCCATGAACTCCAAGATGGTCATTCGAGCATCTCCTTCATGCGCCTCGGACCAGAGGATACGACAGAACGTGGCCGTCGGAAGTGTCCACGTCCCCGTCTTCCATCATTCGCTGAATTATAAGCTGTGCGCGCTTTCGACTGAAACCCCTCTCGACCATCTTGTCGCAAAGCAGTCTGGCCACCGCGCAGCCGCCCAGCTCAAGAAGCGCGCGAAGAGCATCGCTGACCTCGGCAGAATCACTGGGACGACTAGGACCGGATGCATCGGGCGGCATAAGGCTTCTCCACTAGTTTTCAACAAGCGCTCGGTAGCGATCGGCGTACGGGATGGCTGGGGCGTAGCCGAGGTTCGACGACTCGCGTCGGCGCCGCCAAAAATTCCCCGCATGAGAACTGGCCGATACGAGAGATTCGGGCAGGCAGCTTCGCACGAAGCGCGGTTCATCGAAAAACCTCACCTTTATCTGGCCGCCGCCCACCTGCACGACGACGCCATCCCAGCCACGGCGCTGAGGCCAAGTGTCGCCGACGTAGACGACGTAGTTGGGCTGCGATTCAGACGTCCCTGTCATCGGGAAGCTCCAGTTTTCCGATCCGGTCGAGAGTGCCGGCCGGGTTATCGGGGGTCCATTTGCTGTAGACTTTTTCAGTGACCTGCAGCGTGTTGCCCAGGGTGTTGGCGACGTCCCAGAGGGGCACTCCGTTGCGGGCCATGAGGGTCGCCACGCTGTGGCGCAAGGTATGAGGCGAGATGCCGGTTCCGCTTGGGGCCTTCCCCTTACCCGTTGGCTTGCCGCCTAGACCGGCATTATAGACCACGATCTGCATCGCGGCCCAGATGCTGTCGTTGTTATTGTCGAGCACGAAGACGGACGTCCGCTCCCGGTAGGCCCGCTCGAGGACAGGCCTAAGCGAAGCCGAAATCGGGACGACGGCGCGACGCTTATTGGTCTGGCGTCGGCCCGGCTCGTTGAAGTCGATCGTGCCCGTCTCGAAGTCGACCCGCGACCATTCCAGATTGAGGATGGCCGACTTCCGGGCGCCAGTCTGCACGGCGATCCACAGGAAGCGTTCGATCTTGGTGAGGCGGCCGTCGTTCAGGCGCCCCCGCGCTGCGGCGTCGAGCAGCGCCTTGATCTCTTCCACGCGCAGCCACCGCTCGCGCGGCGGGCTGGCCGACGGCAGATCCACCGGCTGGATGTCACCTTTGGCGACCATCTTCTGCTTCGGGCCGGCGCAGTAGTTGATCGCGGCGATGAGGTAGGCGAGCTCGCGCCGCACCGTTGAAGATACGGACTTCCGCCCGATCTGGCCGGTGCGGCGGCGCTCGGCGTACCGGTCGACCTGCTCCTGGGTGAACTGCGCGACGGTGAGGCCGGCGAAGTGCTGCTTCAAGTTCTGCCAGCTGTAGTCAGCCAGCGTGGTGCTGACGTTGTTCCGCTTGACGTGCTTATCCAGATAGGTCGACCAGACCTGATCGAGGGTGTAGGCTGCCTCCGCCTGGCCGCGGTGAGCCCCATCGATCAGGAGCCAGTGCGCGAACGTCTTACGGGCTTGAGCTTCATCCTGAGTGCCCAGGCTCTGGCGCTTGCTTCGGCGTCCATCTGACCAGTGGACGTAGTAGTAGCCGTTCTCTGCTCGCTTGACCTCGGGAATGCCCCGGTGTCGGCCTGTCTGTCGTTTGCCGGTTGCCTTTTCTGACATTCGATGTACGCCTCTAGGTCGGAATCTTCGATCATGGGAGGGCGACCCGGCAAGAAGGGCAAGGCGCCCCCGAGCCGGAGGCGCTTCACGGTTTCTTCGGATCGTCTTAACCGCGCTGCGGCTTCGGCCTGGGTGAGGAGCATCAGTTCCCCTTCCGGGCCTGCGCCGGAGCGTCTTCGCCCTCCAGCAGCTGCATGAGCTTGGTAACGGTGGCCAGTGGTAGTTCGCGGTTCAGCTTGACCCACATGCGGGTGGGGTCCTCGGCGCTGGCGCGGACCTCGAAGGGCGGGTTGATCTGCGCCTCGATCGCGGCCTCGTCGTAGTTGGGCAGCAGGTCGGCCTCTTTCATGCCGAGGGCCTTGGCGATCTTCTTGAGGTTCACGGCGTCGGGCATGTTGCGGCCGCGGATGTAGGTCGAGACCGAATCGCGCAGGATGCCTGCCTGGCGGGCGAGCTCCGACTGCGTCCAGCCCTTCTCGAGGATGGCCCGGTACAGCCGGCGGCCGAACTCCTGTTTGGTCAGGTGCTTCCGCGCCGCGCTCGACCCCGGATCGGAGGGACTGTCGCTGATGCTTGGTATGATCTTCTGCCGTGCCATTCGGGTACTCTATAGGTTTGTAAGCGGCATGTAATACACTCGACTGCCGTTGTCAACATACAACCTCCGTGACCGATTGTTGGTTGCAGTCGCTTGACAAGCGGCAGACACCGGACATATTGTCCCGACACGTTGACGCCACGACCAAAGGCGGATAGGACTTCGTTCCTATTTTGTTCACGCAGAGGCCAGCCCACATGGTTTTCCGAACCCAAGCGTTTTTGGCCGACTTTTTCCGATCGCCGCAAGGACTTCTTAGCTTCCTGCGCGCCTACGATGTCACTCCTCCGGGGGTGTCTGCCGTCGAGAAGTGGTTTCAGAGGGAGTCGGTCCCATCCGACTGGCTCCCCATCCTGCTCGGTTTTCTCGAGATCGACCGTGGTGAGCCGATCTCGCTCGCAGCATACTTGGGGGAATGAAGTGGCTAGCGATTTAGAGTTACAGGTCCGGCAGTACTGGCGCCTGATGCGCGCCGCGCCGGCAAAAATGCCGATGGCCGAGTTCGTCGATGAGCTCGACACCATCCGGGAGATGACGACATCGACGGCGTTACGCCGCATTGTCACCAAGGACGCCCACCGCTTCGACGGCCAGTATAAGATCACGCTCCAGGCCGCGAGCACCTGACACGCATGAAGGCGAAAAAGTCCTACGGCACTATGGCCTGCACGCAGTGCGGCGAGGAGACACCAAGACGTCACCCCCTGCAGCGGTACTGCCCAAAGTGCTCGGAGGAGCGGAACAAGGTTCGCCAGAAAAACTACTCGCTCAGAAGGGGGCAGGCCGACTTCGAGCGTGGGCTGGGCGAACAAAGAGCGAAATGGCAGACCCGCGGCATCGAACTAAGCAAGACCGAGCGCCTCTCGCTCCTCCGGTCGCTACCCGAGCCGCCTAATCTTCACTGGTACAACCGGATCGCGGTGCCATTTACCTGGTCTGGATCGAAGAACCACATTTTCTCCAGCACCGGGCGCGGCCACACCTTCATGCGCGACGAGTCGCGGTATTACCGTGCGCTCATCACCGAGAAGATCTTGGCCTCCGTGAAGGACCCGTCGATCATCAAGCAAAACAAACTGTGGATCGACATCTTCGTTCAGAAGCCGACACACCGGGGCGACGCGGCCAATTTCCTCGACCTTGTTTGCGACGCGATCAAGGATGCGATTCCGCTCGACGACCGCTGGTACTCAGTTCGAAGCATCGATTGGCAAATCACGAAGCACGAGCCCATGATTTATATCGGCCTCGGCCAGGAGGAGGTCGATGATGTGCAAGCGTGCTCATGTTGTGGCCGCCTGCTGACTTTCGAGAATTTCCAGAAGAACCGGCACGCCAAAGCGGGCGTCGGTCGCGTGTGTAAGGACTGCATGCGGGTCGATCGCACGCGACGCAAGAAGGCGGACCCAGCTGCGCTAAACGAAGGAGTTTTCGCATGACCCTGCAGATCGAAGAGGGCAAGTGGTACCAGCGAGCAGATGGCTCGCCGCACGGCCCCGCCCACCGGCGATATACGGGGGGCGGCACATATCCGTGGGATGTCGGCGGCAACTTCTACACCAACGACGGGCACTTCTATAGCGACCAGCCCGCGCATTCATACGACCTTGTGCGGGAGCTTCCAGTGTGGGCCGGCGAGGTCGAGAAAGAGGTCGCCGAAGAGCGCTACCCCGACAACAACCCCAAGACGGCATATGGTCGTGTAAAAGCCCCGCTGCACGCCATCCCGCCGTCGGCTCTGCTCCATCTCGGTCTCGCGATGGAAGACGGCGAGCGCAAGTACGGGTTGTTCAACTGGCGCGAGAAACAGGTCTCGGCCTCGGTCTATTTCGACGCCGCCCAGCGACACCTGCTCGCTTGGTGGGACGGCGAATCACACGCCGAGGACAGCGGCGTGCATCATCTTGCGCATGTCATGGCGTGCTGCGCCATCCTGATCGACGCTGCCGAGACCGGCAGGCTGAACGACGACCGCGGCCCCGCAGGCACGTTCGCCGCGCTGGCCGAGCGTATCAGAGCCGAAAGAGCGAATACTATTCCAAAGAGCCCTTGACCTCGTTGTCAGTTAGTGCGTATCACATGTGACTGACAACCGACGCTATCCTCTCTTTCCTCCGGTCCTGACATGCTGATCTACACGATTTCCGTCGAAGACTTTCATCGCCTCTGCGAACTGGTCGGACGCGAGCAGTACCGGCAGTCGACGCAGCCGAGCCCCGACCCGGCGCTAGACGCGCTGGTCAAACGGCTCAAGGAAATCGCCGAAGCAACAAGGCAATTTGAGGCCCGGAGGGAATTGTTTTGACCCCCCTCCCTACCCAACTCTCCGGCGCCCTGTTCCTCGCGAACCGCTCCGCGGCCTTACTCGCGGATGAGCCGCGAGTCGGCAAGACCGGCACTGCCATCATGGCGGCCGACTACTGCTTCGCCCGGACCATCTTGGTCGTGACGACGGCCTCGGGCCGCAACGTCTGGAACCGCGCCTTCGCGCAGTGGTCGACCTTCGGGCGGCGCGTGCAGGTCGTCACCCCCAAGGACACCATCCGGCCCGATAGCGACGTGTTGATCGTCTCTTGGGGGTCGATCGCGGAACCGAGCCTCAGAGCCCGCCTGCTCTACCGCCACTTCGACCTGCTCATCCTGGATGAGAGCCACTACGCGAAGTCCTTCGAGGCCCGCCGCACCCAGACGGTGTTCGGCTCGCTGGTCGAGGACGACAGTGCAAAGCTGCTCGAGAGCACTGCCCTCCACAAGCGCGCCGGCGCGGCTTGGTGCCTGTCCGGCACGCCGATGCCCAACAGCCCGCTCGACCTGTACCCCATGCTGCGCTCGTTGGCGCCGGAGCGGCTCGCCGCCAATCTCGACCGGGGCTGGCCGGACGTCTCGGCCTACAGCGTCTTCAAGAAGCGCTACTGCGTCACCAAGCCCGTCAAGATCGGCAGCGGCTACATGGCGCGCTACGTCGACGTGGTCATCGGCGGGCGTAACGAAGGCGAGCTCGCCGCGCGCCTTGTCGACTTCATGCTGCTGCGCACCCAGGCCGATGTCGGCATCCGCGCGCCGCTCTACGAGACCTTCCCCCTCGCCGTCAGCGACGCCAACCGGCGCGAGACCGAGAAGGGCGTCAAATCGCGCGACGTGCTGAGCGCCGCCGAGACCGACGATACCCGCGCACTCGAAATGCACTTAGGGCCGCTGCGCCGGCTGACCGGCGAGATCAAGGCTCGCGCTACCGTCGAGGCCATAAAGGAAGAGTTCGACTGCGGCCTCGACAAGATCGTGCTGACGTACTGGCACCGCGACGTCGGCAAGATCCTGCTCGATGGCCTGTCGCAGTTCGGTGTTGTCGGGATTGACGGATCGACTCCGCCCGACAAACGGCTGCGCGCCGAGACGTCGTTCCGCGATCCGAAGGGGCCGCGCGTGTTTCTCGCGCAAATCGAAGCCGCGGGCGAAGCGATCGACCTCAGCGCTGCGGCAGAGCTCTTCTTCGTCGAGACGGTGTTTTCGCCCAAGGCGATGAAGCAGGCGTCCCTGCGCATCACCAATCACGAACAGAAGCGGCAGGCGCGCGTGCGCGTCGCCACCCTTGCCGGGTCCATCGACGAGGCCCTGCAGGAAATCCTCCTCCGCAAATGGTCAACCATCAGAAAGGTCCTCCAGTGACAATCACAATTACCATCGACCTCGATCCGCGCAATGGCGCGCTCGAGGATCAACTCGGCACCACGCTGCACGCTCTCGGCTACGTCCGCCAGAGACCCGGCTATGAGATGAAGCGGGTCATCACCGGCAACGCCCAACTCGATCACCAGACGATGGTCGAAGCCGAGGGCGAGCAGCGTGAAGGCAAGGGCGCCGGCCCCTCCATCAAGGTCCCCGGCGAACCCATCACCGACGAGCAGGCGCGTGAGCTCGTCGCCGAGGCCCGCAAGCGCGGCCAGCCGTCGCCGGGTAAGGGCCGACGCACCAAGGCCGAGATCGCCGAGGACGAAGCCGCCGACAAGGCCGACGCCGATCTCAAGGCGGCCGGCGAAAAGACCGGCGCGGTCGTTCCCGACAAGCAGGTCGAGGACGTCGTCGATAGCGCAGAAGACCAGGCGCAGGACGCCGCCGACGAGGCCGCCGAGACCGCGGGTACCGCCACGGGCAAGCTGACGCACGACGACGTGCGCAAGGCGCTCAAGGGCTACGTGACGGCCTACGGCATGGCCGCCGCCCAACAGGACGGGCCGAAGCTGATCGCCAAGGTGCTCGGCAAGGAACACGTCGACATCGCCCCGCTCAAGATCAGCGACATCCCCGAGGACCTGCTGCAGGTCGCCGTCGATGGCGCCCAGGAGATGATCGAGAAGAACCCCTTCAAGCGCGAGAAGGTCGCTGGCGAGCAGGTGGCGGCATGACCCGGCACCGCAAGGGACTACGGCCTCTCTCGCAGACCGGGCTCATTCGTGTCCCGAAGAACCCGCACCAGCGCAACTTCCTCGAGGGCGGCGCGAAGACCAAGCGCACCGTGCTCGAATCCTTCAACGAGCACTCCGACGAACGGCAACTGCACCCGACCAAGGGGTGGCGCAAGCTGAACGTCCGGCGCGCACGGGCGGCGTTCATCGTCGCGGCGATCTTCTCCGGCAAGCACATGTCAATGGCCGAGCAGCGCCGCTTCCTCGTCGAGGGTTATTGATGACCGATCACGCCGCCCGCGACCACGCGACCTGGAGTGCCAGCGCCACCGAGCGGCTCTGGAACTGCCCCGGCTCGCTCGCCCTGACCGACGGCCTGCCCGAGAAAACCTCGGAGGCCGCCGATTGGGGCACCTGCGCGCACCAGATCGCCGAGCGCTGCCTGCGTGGACAAGGCCCGGCTGATCGCTACATCGGCACGACGGAGAAGGGCAAGTCGCACTCCTTCGAGGTCGACGAGGAGATGGCCGAAACGGCGCAGATCTACGTCGACTACGTGACCTCCGTGCTCGACGCGGAAGACGCGGGCGTGCAATTCTGGATCGAGCAGCACTTCACGCTCGAAGCGCTCCAGCCGCCCTTCGATGCCGGCGGCACGGCCGACGCGGTCATCTACCTGCCCAAGGCGAAGCACCTGCACGTCATCGACCTCAAGGGCGGGCGTGGGCACGTCGTCGAGGTCATCGGCAACCGCCAGGCCCGCACCTATGCCCTCGGGGCGATGCTGGCCCACACCGGGCTGGACGTCGAACGCGTGACGGTGACGATCGTCCAACCACGCGCCCCGCACAAGGACGGCCGCATTCGCAGCGAGACGATGCACGTCGCCGACCTGATGGAATGGACGACGGACCTCGTCGGGGCGATGCGCCGCTCAGCAGCCGCAAAACGCGACCGCGAGAGCCGCGCCGTTTCAGAAGCTGAGTGGGTCAGCGTCTATCTGTGCCCCGGCGATCACTGCACCTTCTGCAAGGCGCGCGGCACCTGTCCGGCTCTCGAAAAGAAAGCGATGGACACCGTCGGCATCTGGTTCGACGAGATCGACCAGCCCCGGCTGGCGAACGATCCCGACGCCGACGACCCCGCCAAGCTGGCACGCGATCTCGATATGCTCGACATGATCGAGGGCTGGTGCAACGCCCGCCGCGAACGCGCCCACCAGCTGGCCGAGAGCGGCGTCGACATCCCCAACTACATCCTGGTGCCCAAGCAGGGCCGGGAGAAGTGGAACGACGGTGCAGAGGAACAGGTCATCGGGGCGGCGATTCTCGCCAAGCTCCCCGAGGCCAAATACCTGAACCCCGGCAAGCTGCGCACCCCCAAGCAGGTGCGGAAAGAACTCGGCAAGCAGGCGCATCTCATCGACGGCCTGTCGACAACCCCGGACGCGGGCACGAACCTCGTGCGCGCGGACAAGACTACCCGCTCGGCGGCGACGCCGGCGGTCCACCAGTTTTTCGAACCTGTCGAATAGAAAGGACATCTCGTGCCCATCAAAGCTCGTTCCGAAGATACGAAGACTCCGCTCGCTCGTGTCGCGTTCGCCGACGGCCTCTTCAAGCTCCGCGAGAAGGACAACGGCCGCAAAGAATATCAATGCACCCTGCTCTACCCCAAGGGCTCGGACATCAGCAGCCTGACCAAGCTCATCAGCCAGGTCGCCGAAGAAGCATGGCCCGGCAAGGCCAAGGCCCTCGTCGAGTCCGGCGTGCTCAAGAACCCGATCCTCGACGGCGACGGCCCGCAGGGCGCCAGCAAGAAGACCGGCGAACGCCACGCCGGATTCGCCGGCCAGCACTTCATCCGCGTCGCCTCGGGTGAGGACTACCGGCCCAAGCTGGTCAACCAGAAGGTCCTGCCAATCACCAGCAAGGACGAACTCAAGTCCGGCGACTACGGCTTTCCTGTCATCCACGCGATGGCGTGGGAAGACGACAAGGGCGGCAAGGGCATCAGCTTCGGCATCTCGATGTTCCAGAAGGCCAAGGACGGCGAGTCCCTGGGCGGCGGTGGCGCCGGCAACCCCGAAGAGCACTTCGAGGCCATCCCCGACGAGGGCGATGCCCCCGCCGAGACCAAGAAGGGTGACGGCGCGGGCGGCCTGTTCGGCTGACCTGTCAGTAATCGCGAATCGGTGACGGCCAATTCCGGCCGCCGCCTCAACACCGAGAGACACCCATGACCGACGTTTTTGGAGACGACGAGACGGCGGCTGCCGATGCGGCCGACCGCGAGCGCGGGCGCAACGACCGCGACAAGACCCACATCGACAAGGACGGCAAGCTCCAGCTGGTCTCCTTCGTGTCGCGCATCGAGCGGCTGAACGAAGAGAAGGAGACCATCGGCGAGGACATCAAGTCCGTCTACGCCGAGGCCAAGGGCAGCGGCTTCGACACCAAGATCCTGCGCGAAGCCATCAAGCGCCGGAAGATGGATAAGTCCGAACGCGACGAGCACGACGCCCTGCTCGAACTCTACGAGGGGGTGTTCGGATGATAACGCCCTTAGTCATCTACTTCGGCGGAGTCGCGACAGCGATACTCCTCGTCATTGCCAGCCTGTACGACGATTGGCGCAAGGGCAACGACACCACGCTCGGTGAACTGACGCTCGCCATCGCGCTTTGCTTATTCTCCTGGGGTCTGCCCGCACTGTTCGTCTGCTACCTGCTGAAACAGATCGATTGGCGCCATCCAGTGATCCGCGGTCGCACCAAGGAATGAGCGAGCGCGACGACTTCCTGAGATGGTTCGCCGACGAGTTCCAGAAGGAGCTCGCCGGCGTGCAGGTCCCCGCTCTGCCCGACGCCTCGTGGGACCGCAAGGCAGCGTGGCTGCTGTGGCGCGAGCGCCGCAAGGCCAAGCCCGAGCCGCTGCCGACGGGAGGCCTCTTTGACTGAGGCCGACGATGACTTCGGCGAGCGCGAGCCGCCCAGCCGTTACGCCAAGGCGTTTATACCGCTGCCGGGCTCGACTCCCGTTGCGCTGGTCGACCTTGAACGCGGCCGTTGCAAGTGGCCCATCGGCGACGGGCCGATCCTGATGTGCGGGCTACCCGCGCCAGACGGCCGGTACTGCACGACGCACGCCAAGATGGCCAAGGACAAGGTGCCGGCGTGAGCATGTGGGAGACACCCGGCGCGTCCGACGAGTGGTACACGCCGGCGTACATCTTCGAAGCGCTCGGCGTGACGTTCGATCTCGACGTCGCCGCGCCGGAGGCGGGGCCGAAACATGTCCCGGCGCGCGAGTGGCTCTTTTACGACGCCCTCAACGAACCGTGGTTCGGCTTCGTCTGGATGAACCCACCCTTCGGCGGCCGCAACGGCATCGTCCCGTGGCTTAACAAGTTCATCGCACACGGCAATGGAATCGCGCTCTGCCCTGACCGCACCAGTGCGCCCTGGTTTCAGAGCGCCGCACGCCGCATGTCGCTGGCTCTCTTCCTGTCGCCCAAGGTCAAGTTCGAACGTCCCGACGGCACGCTCGGCAATTCGCCGGGCAACGGCACGGTGCTGTTCTCGCTCGGCGAACAGGGCGACGTGGCTCTCCGCAATGCGTCCCCGAAGCTCGGCTGGCTGGTGCAAGCGTGAAGGACGGCGTCGAGATTGATTTCGAGTCAAGATCCAACGTCGACATCAAGCGGCGCGGGCTCGGCCCTTATTTCGAGAGCAGGTACTTCCGGCCCCTGCTGGCGTCCTACACGATCAAGCGCAGCCCGATGCGACGCTGGCGATGGGGTCAGCCATGCCCCGCTGATTTGCGCGCCGCCATCGAGGCCGGGCTAACCATCTCGGCCCACAATGCCGGGTTCGAGATCCGGGTACTACGGTGGCTCGCCCAGCACTGCGGCTGGCCGACAATCCCGCTACGCCAGTTCCGATGCACGGCCGCTACGGCCGCCGCAATGGGCCTCCCCCGATCCCTTGGAGACCTTGGTGCTGCGCTCGGCCTGCCCGTCCAGAAGGACAAGGAGGGCATGCGGCTCATCCGCAAGTTCTCGATCCCGCGCAAGCCGCGCGCCGGCGAGGACCCCAACGGCGTCTATTTCAATGAGCTCGAAGACCACCCCGAGGACGCCGCGCTGTTCGCCGCCTACTGCGATCGCGACGTCGAGACCGAGAGCGCCGCCGACGATCGCCTGGTGCCGCTCTCCGACGCCGAGCAGGAACTGTGGTGGATCGACCAGACCATCAACGAGCGCGGCATCCGCGTCGACCGGCAGTCAGCCATCTCCGCCATCCGTCTAGCCGAGAAGGCCAAGGCCAGGCTGGACGCCGAGATGAAGGCGCTGACCGCCGGCGCGGTGGGCAGCTGCACGCAGGTCGCCAAGCTGGTCGAGTGGATCGGCGCCCAGGGCGTGCCGCTGACCTCGCTGGCAAAGGCCGAGATCACCGACCTGCTCGAGCTTGACGATCTGCCGCCCAACGTGCGTGCGGCCCTGCTGCTGCGCCAGGAGGCCGCCAAGACCTCGGTCTCGAAGCTGCAGGCCATGCTCGACCGTGCCAGCGCCAACGGGCGCATCGAGAACTCCTTCCTGTTCTGCGGCGCGGGCACGCGGCGGTGGAGCAGCGTGGGCGCGAACCTCGCCAACCTGCCGCGGCCCCGCGCCATCTATGCCGATGCGCAAGAGCGCGGCGATCTCGACAAGCAGGTGCTGTTCGACGCCATCCGGCACGAGAGCCCGGAATGGCTGCAGTTCCTCTACGGCGACGATCTCGGCCGCCCCCTGCACATGCTGGCCGACTCGCTGCGTTCCTTCATCTGGGCCGGGCCGGGGTGCGAGCTCGTGCAGGCCGACTATTCCGGCATCGAGGGCGGCGTCGCGGCGTGGGGCGCCGACGAGCACTGGAAGGTCGAGGCCCTGCACGAGATCATGGCCGACCCCAAATTGCCAGACATGTACCGCCGCTTGGCGGCGGCAGTGCTGAACACTACTACCGACGTTATAACCAAGAAGCACCCCATGCGGCAAGGCATCGGGAAACCGGGCGAATTGGCCTTCTCGTTCGGCGGCGGTGTTATGGCCTTTGTGATGTTCGCGCGGGCATTCGGCGTCAAGCTAGACCCTCTGTTCGAGCCCATATGGCAGGCGGCCGACGAAGAGCGCCGCGAGAAGGCGGCTAAACGCTACGAGAGCGTCCTGAAACGGGGCAAGGAAGGGACCGACCTTCTGTCCCGTGAAGCCTGGCTTGCCTGCGAACTTACGAAAGTCGGTTGGCGTGCGCAGAACCCCGCTACACAGGCCGCTTGGCACGCCCTGGAAGACGCAGTGCGCGACGCCATAAGGAGCCCCGGCCAGAAGTTCTCAGCGATGAACGGCCGAGCCACTTATCTGGTCTCCCGCGGCTTCCTGTGGCTGCGCCTGCCGGGCGGCGGGTGTCTCGCCTACGGCGCGCCGCGGCTGCGCGACCAGGTGTGGGCCAAAGTCAAGCTCGATGACGGGACGTGGTCAGACCCAGAGGTCATGGACCGCGAGGCCGCCGAAGCAGGCGAGCGGGCGGGCAAGGTGCTCATTCAAGGCGCGACGTCGCCGTCGATCTCGGCGCTGGGCGTCGATTCGGTCACGAAGAAGTGGACCCGCTACCACCTGTACGGCGGCCTCCTGTTCGAGAATTGGGTCCAGGCCACGGCGCGCGACCTGCTGGTCAACGGCATGCGTCTCGCCGAGGCCGCCGGCTACCCGATCATCTATCACAACTATGACGAGCTCGTTGCCGAGCGGCCGCGCGGCACGACGGACCTCAAAACGTTCGAGGCCCTGATATGCCAGCTGCCCGATTGGGCGAAGACCGGGCCGCTCCCCCTGCCCCTGACGGCGGGCGGATTTATCTCAAAGCGCTACAAGAAGGACTAATTGTCAGTTGACATCGACTGACACTTAACTTACATCTACAAACCGTTCGAATCAAAACGAGGTTCTACATTGCCCTCCGATTGGAGAAACACGAAGAAACGAGACGCCGCGCCCTCCGAAATGGTCGGCGTGCGCGTCCCGTCGGATCTCAAGGCGAAGGTCGAAGAGATCGCCGAGGCCGGCAATTCCACACTGGCCGCGGCGGTGCGCTGGGGGCTCGAAAAGTTCATCGAAGAGAACCCACTGCCGACGCCACGCAAGGCCGCCGCGAAGGCGGGCCTGTTCGACTGAGGAGGACCACGACCAAATGACCGACGAGACCAAGATCAAAGAACTGCGCGGCGTCCACGGCGAAGCCCGTGTCGCCGATAGCCGCGGGTGGATTCACATCGCCGAGTTCCCCGACAGCGTCGGCGTACAGATCCGCAACGAGATCGTATGCCTCACGCCGGACCAGGCACGGCGACTAGCCACCCAGCTGCTCGACATCGCCGATCGCACCGCACTGCGACTCGCCCCGCCCGTCGGGTCTGCCACATGAAGACCCTCGACGAGCTCCGCGCCAAATACCCGCACCTGGGCGTCGCGCTCTACGCGTACGACCCCGGCAAGCCCGTCACGCTCGAACTGATCGCGCCCGACGGCAAGTCCTACAGCTTCAAGGGCGCGACCGAAACCGCGGCGATCGCGGCAGCCGGGCTCGAGGATGATGTCGAAGCGACGCCGCCCGTCGCGCCGGCGCCCACCGCCGACGTGTTCGCGTAGGTCTCACACCATGACAGACGAAGCAAAGCTGAGGGAACTGGCGACACGACTGCGCAAGATGCGCGAGCATCAGGGCTTCGGCCGCGCCAACGGCGAATACGCTGCATTGAAAGACGCCGCCTACATCGCAGCCGCCAACCCCGTCACCATACTCACCCTACTCGATGAACTCTCCGCCCTGCGGGAGATACAGCGGGGGCGCGTGCGGGAGGCCGTGAAGCTGGAGCGCGAGGAATGCGCCGCGCTGGCCGAAGGCTTCTATGGCGAGGCCGCCGCACCGTTGCCGTTCCTCAAAGTGCCTGAGCGCAACCGCAGGCTTGCGGCTGCCGACATTGCCGAGGCCATCCGCGCCCGTGCTGTCCTCAATACCACCGATAAGCTGGAGCCAACACAATGAGCGACCTGAGCAAAGAGGGGTTGGAGGCGGCCTACACGGATGGGCCGTTCTTCTACATGCCAATGCCGATAAACGCAGAAGGCACCGGCCCGGAGATGGACGCGGCCAAAGTCGTTCGCGTCCAGCATGAGGTCTGGAACGGCAACAACCTAAGCGTGGCGATAGTGCACGATGAGCCGACGGGCCGATGGCTTGCCACTCAACTCAACCTCTCCGTCTCCCCTCCCGTCGAGGCAGGAGCGGGAATGCGGGAGGACATCGCCAAGTTCAACAGCATCATCGATCAGGTCGAAGCTCGGTGCATGGCGGTTGACGGGCCGGTAACGCCGACCCTCCAAGAAATGGGCGAAGCCGAACTGTCGGACCTCTGGCATTGCGTCCAGCGCATTCGCGCCGCCATCGCTGCTGCTGAACGGGCGGAGGGGTAGATGGCTGACGGCTTCGCAATTAACGCGGTGGGAGACGGCGGCATCCTCGTGGACACCGTTCACACATCTCGCCGCGGGGCCATCGTCAACTGGCTCGTGACCCGCAAGGACATCATGGTCACCGCCGACCGCGATGACGAATGGATCAAGTTCATGTGGCAGCATCTTCGCGGCGAGCGCGACTACTGCATCAAGATCGAAATACACGCTGTTCAAGGCTCTGACGCCAACGTCACCGCCCGTCCCCTTCCCCGTAGTAACGGGGAGGCGTGAGATGGGGCAAGTCACCAGCGAGGCCGTGACGAAACTGGTAGAGCGGCTGCGCTCGCGGGCAACAGAGGCCGGAGCCGTTTACTACTCCGACTTCCTTGGCAACGAACTGCTGGACCGCGAAGCCGCTGAGGTTATCGCGGCGCTACAGGCGCGGCTCACTCGCCTCGATATGGGCTTGATAGAACGCGCGTTGCTCGGCGCCCGCTTCGCCCTATACGAAAACGAGGGAGACGACGCGGACTTTTCCGAACTAGACGCGGCCATCAAGGCAATTCGCGAGTCCCAGCATGTCACTTAAGCACAGCCGAGGCTCCGGCATAGCCATACTCGCGTTGTCTGTTTTTGTGTATCGCTTTCGGCTGACACTGCGCTAAGGTGAGCGCCCTGGAATGAAGAACGGCGGTCCTTCCGAACCGCCGTTCCTCCGAGTCCCACGACCAAATGGAGACCTTCCACACATCATGCCTAACCTTGAGAGACCAAACTATTCGTCAATAGACCTCGAAACTGCCGTCGAGCGCATTCGCCAGCTGGAAGACGATGCCGGTCTGAACTTCGAGGTCCACCCCCACTACAAGCTGACCAAGACCGAAGAAGCCCTGCTGGGCATGTTCGCGAACTCGACCGGCGTGCTCACCAAGGAGCGCGTCCTGACGGCTATCTGGGGCATGAGCGAGGACCCGCCAAACCCCAAGATCGTAGACGTCCTGATCTGCAAGATCCGCAAAAAGCTCAAGCCCTTCGGCGTCGAGATCGACACCTATTGGGCGCGCGGCTGGCACATGACCCCGGAGAACCGCGAGAAGGTCAAGACAATGCGCCTCGAGCCGCCGCGGCTGACTGCGCAGGCCGCAGCGTGACGGCCATTGTCCTGGTCGAGATCGACGAGCATTCCCGGCTGCGCATCCGTCAGAGCAGCGGCGTGCGTGTGGCCTTTGTCGACCATCGCGTCGACCGCTACGGCGCCGTGCTTTTCGGTGAGGCCGACCAGATGGACGCCATCGTCGACAGCCTGCGCGACAAGGTTCTGCTCACCCCAACCACTGACGACCCCGTTCGCACCGCCGCCGACACGATCCGCCGCGTCGCGACCGGCAGCGTGGTCGTCGCCGAAGGACCCACACAATGAAGATCGCTCTCGACTACGACAAGACCTACACGGCCGACGCCGTCTTCTGGAACGCCTTTCTGCAAGTGGCCCGCGCCGCCGGCCACGAGGTCCGCATCGTCACAGTCCGCGACGAGCGCCTCGACCGAACGGCCCCGCTCGTCGCCCTCGAGGACCGCTTGCCCGTCATCTACACGCGCGGCGTCGCCAAGGAATGGTTCTGCACGCATTTCACCGACGGCTGGATGCCGGACATCTGGATCGACGATTCTCCGAAGTCGATCTTCGAGAACTCCGCCTTCTCGCCGGAAGGATTAGCGGCCTGGCGGGCCGGACGCGGCGAGCCGCCGCACGACGACCGCGATCCGCTCGGGCGATGACATGCCCGCCCTCTACAACGAGATCGACGAAAAGGCAGCCGCTTGGCTGCGCGAGCTCATCGCGCGTGGGCTGATCGCCCCCGGCGTCGTCAACACGTCCAGCATCGAGGACCTGACACCCAATGACCTTCGAGGCTTCACCCAGGTCCACTTCTTCGCCGGCATCGGCGTCTGGAGCCATGCACTCCGCGGAGCCGGATGGCCCGACGATCGCCCCGTCTGGACCGGTAGCTGCCCATGCCAGCCTTTCAGCGCGGCAGGCAAAGGAGCGGGGTTTGATGACGAGCGGCACCTATGGCCGTCCTGGTTCTGGCTCATCGAGCAGTGCCGCCCTGCAACAGTGTTTGGAGAGCAGGTTGCGAGCAAGGACGCAGAGCCTTGGATCGACCTTGTTCAAGATGACCTGGAAGCCCTGGGTTACGGCGTCGGGGCGGTCCCGTTCCCGGCTGCGGGCGTCGGTGCGCCGCATATCCGGGACAGGCTTTATTGGGTGGCCGACGCCAACGACGCGCGATCACAAGGACGGCTCGTCGGAGGGCACGGTTCCGCTGAACGGGCTGCTGGGCAGGGTGGCGTGGATGGCGGGCTGGCCCACCCCAAACACGCCGAGCGGCGGCCCCAACACAAAGTCGACGGCCTCGCACACGGGCGGGATGGACTTGGACGGGTCCGTGCTTCTCGCGGGTTGGCCGACGACGACTTGGCGGGACGGCAGCAGCCATCGGAACGCGACAGCCAACCGGAGCGATCCGAACTCGAAACACCACGACGGGCTGACGCTGACGGACGCGACATCTCTGTCGTCTTATCCGCTCGAGGACGCGATAGAGGGCCAACCGAGTCACCTTACAGGCCCGGCCCGACTAACGGCCTCTGGCGAGATGCTGACTGGCTCCTCTGCCGTGATGGAAAGTTCCGGCCAGTTGAGCCCGGAACATTCCCGCTGGCTCATGGGGCTCCCGCCCGCGTGGGACGCCTCAGGGGTTACGGCAATGGCCTCGTTGGCCCCGCGGCCCAAGCGTTCATCGAAGCGTGGCTCGACACCCACGACGCCGACGTTCGACGTCTTCAACTAGGGGTATTCGCGTGACGTTCCGTCCGACGCCGGTCCCCGCGACGGCCCATCGCGCCGTACAGCATCTCTTCGCCGAGATGAACGCGCAGCGCTGCACCGACGGTACGATGGCCACCCGCAGCGGCATCAACGCCTGGACGCTGTCGGCCTGGCGACATCGCACCAAACCCAACGTCGACAACCTGGAGGCCGCGCTGAACGTGCTGGGGCTGGAACTCGTGGTGCGCCCGAAGCGAGGCGACGCGTGACCGACCATTTCCAACGCCTCTGGGGCCAGGGGTACCGCAGACTGGTGCCCATCATCCCGCCGGCGGCCCCCGTCAGCGAGCGCAGCACCCTGTTCAAGCGCATCGGCACGCGCCAGGACGGCCGCGGGAAAACGCCCGGCACCAAGGGCCGCGACGGGCTATGGAGTTCTTTCGATTGGGCGGCCTACGAGGCCGACGAGCGCGATCTCGCACGCTGGGCCGCAATGGGCGCTGGGGTGGGCATCAAGACCGGCGCCGGGCTCTACGCGATCGACGCCGACACGCTGGACACCACGCACGCCGTCACCATCCGCGACGCCATCGGAGCCGCGCTGGGGCGCCTGCCCGTCCGGGTGGGCCAGTCGCCCAAGGCGCTCTACCTCTGCCGTGTAGACGGCCCCCTGCCCTACATGCGGATCGATTTTGGGCCGAACATTGCTGGACCCGGTGAGGGGCCGCGTTTCGAACGCGTGGAGGTCTTGGGCGGCGGCCAGCAATTCGTCGCCGAGGGCACCCATCCCAAGACCGGCAAGCCGTACACCTGGCCGCGCGATCTCGTGCCATACGATGACCTACCCGTCTTTCAGCCGGGGCAGATTATCGCCTTGCTCGAGGACCTGCGGACCAAGCTGCCGGCAGCCTCGCGCGTCATCACCGAGGGGGCGGGCAACGACGTCAGCCAGTCCTCCCTCACCGGCCCGCTGGAGGCCGTCCGCAAGGCCGTGCGCGCGACCCCCAACACGTCGAACCACTTCCCCAGCCGCGAGTCCTATCGCGACTACGGCTACGCGATCAAAGCGGCCCTGCCCGACCACCCCGACGAAGCGCGGAACCTGTACCAGGAGTGGGCCGCGCGGTGGGTCGATGGCGAGAACGATCCCGAGGTCGTCGAGGCAGATTGGCGACGGATGAAGCCTCCGTTCCGGCGCGGCGCGCAGTGGCTCTACGAGCTCGCCGAGACCTACGGCGATTTCGACCGGGCCTCAATCTGGTTCGCCCCCATCGACGAGGAAATTCCAAACCTTTTTTCCGAAGCGTCGACGTCGGAATCTCCGACCCCACCGCCGCTGCGCGCTGGCCGCGTCACGCTCGATGATCTGAGCAACCTGCCGCCGCGCGAGTGGCTCTACGGCAACAAGATCCTGCGCAAGTACGTCACATTCATCGCCTCGCCTGGTGGCGTCGGCAAGACGGCATTGATCTTCGCTTTGGCGCTGGCCTGCGCCGCTAGGCAAGCCCTGCTCCACGACCAGCCGCGCGGGCGGCGGCCGCTGCGGGTGTGGATCTACAACCTCGAGGACGACATCGTTGAACTCCGCCGGCGCCTGGTCGCGGCGCTGATGCACTACGGCCTGCCCCCGAGCACGCTGGAAAACATCCGCATCAACTCCGGGCGAGATCGCAGCTTCAAGATCGTCAAGCTGGGGCAGAGCGGCGGTTACGTCGTGCAGCCCGACTACGAGGCCGTCGTTGCCGAGATCGAGCGCGAGCAGATCGACATTGCGATCTTCGATCCGTTCCTCAGGACGCACGGCGTGCCCGAAAACGAGAACGAAGCCCAGGATGAGGTCATGCGCCTCTTCGCCCAGGTCGCCGAGCGCACGGGCTGCGGCATCGTGCTGGTGCACCACACCAAGAAGGGCGCCGTCGCCGGCGACATGGATTCATTGCGCGGCGGCTCGACGCAGGGTGGCTCGGCGCGTGCGGCCTTCACGTTGGCCCCCATGCAGGCCGAGGAGGCAGCGCGGCTTGGCATCCCGGAGGCCGAACGGCGGCTCTATATCCGCATCGACGACGCCAAGAACAACATGGCCCCGCCGATCGCCAAGGCCGAGTGGCTGCGCCTGGTGAGCCATAAGCTGGGCAACGCCACGGAGGATTACCCCACCGGCGACAGTGTGCAGGTCGTGGCCAAGTGGAGCCCACCCAGCGCCTGGGATGGCATTCTGGGGGCCACCGAGCCCGAGATACTGGCTCGGCTCGGCGCGGGCATGGACAACGGCGAGCGCTACTCGATGCGCGCCCAGGACAAGGACAGGTGGGCGGGATTGCTGCTGGTCGACGAGTTCGACAGGTCGCCGCAGCAGGCCAAGGAAATTCTCGAAACGTGGGAGCGGGAGGGCCGCATCGTCGTTAAAGACTACATGTCCGAGAAGCAGCGCAAGAACCGCCGTGGCATCTTTCTGCCGGACGTCGAGAACGGAGGCGTCTTCGACTGATGCCCCTAGCGCCCTTGAAAGTTTCCAAAAGCTTTTTTAAGTTGGGGCATGAACAACTCGTTGGCGCGGTATCTACTGATCGGGGCGATTGCAGGAGCGGCCCTCCTGTTCGCCGCCCAGAGCTTGCCTGGCAACGGCTCGATACCTGCGGACCCGGCGGGCCTGTTCGGGTACATCCTCGGCGGCGCTGCTGTTGGGGCGCTAATCGGCGGTATCGTGCATCGGTTCGCAGTTCGCAAATAGTGTATTGACATTCTAATTGTGCAGCGCATCTTAGCGACGGGTCTCAAAAGCCCTGAGCTAGTGCCAACCGTCTCTACGTCCGGGGTCTACGTGCGCATGTCCAGGGCGAAAGCCTAAAGGCGCGTAGGACCGCCACTGGCCGGCCTTTTGAGCCCCGGATTCGTAACCCTGTTCTCTCAAAAGGAACGCCAGAAAATGTCAGCAGAGATCATCTTTATTGACCCTAACGACTCAAGACGCGAGGACAAGCCTCACGCCAAATTCGAGATCATGGGCGAATTTGACGCTGTGCTAGTCGACGGGCTGATGCCCCTGCGACTAGCTCGCCAAGTCGCCAGGATCGTCGACCTTTACAACCAAGGGCGCCCCATCACTGTGACGGTAAGCGCCAAGGCGGGGGCGGTGCAATGAAACCCCCGATCATCGTCAGCGCCAGCGACGCAAAAACCATCGGCAAGATTATCACCCCATCGCCCCGATTCTGGCACGCCAAGTGCCCGTGCTGTGGCCAGGGTATAGCTGTCATGGCAGAAGGGCCGAAACGCTCGAAGAGCCTTAAAGCCGTCACGGTTCTGATTGGCAAGGACGGTGTAATTCGTTTCGGCTGACAGCCGACAAACAAGCTGCGCCACTGAGTTGTAAAGCAACGGGCTCACTGGCGCACTCAGTGGCGCATAGGGTTGCGCCACTGAACGCCCGCCCTAAAGGGTAAACCCACTGGCGCAAGCGCGGGCATCTGCCACTGGTAGTGGCGCACCAGTGGCGCACGATGCCCACCCCAGCGCCGGTTTCGCCTCTCGCTTCGCTCGTTCAACCACGTTGGGTTTACCCCTCACGGGCGGGGCAGGCGCGGCAGGACAAACTGTATAGCGGGGCCGACTTACAAAAGAAGGGCGCCACACCTGTCAGCTGGTGGGCGCCCTAGTCGGGAGGTCATGTCGTATGGGCGCCAGCGTGTCAGCGAGGCCGACGCCCAATCCATCTGGTGGCGATGGACGCCGCCACCCTCCCGATTGCCAGAGCAGGAATGCCGACGAGCAAGGCCGGCAGCCCGATGAACAGGAAGAGCTTCACCATGCGCTTTGCCTTTCGGCTAGCGGAGCGGTGCGGCGCCAGATCAGGCGCAGGGTTTCGTCCTGGGCCAGCGGTTCGGTGCTGGTGCGCGCCCAGATGCTGACGCCGCCCAGCCCCATGACGCGCTCGCCGCAAACCTCGAGCTGGTCCGTCAGCCATTCGGACACGGACCAGCATTCGAGGACAGCGAGCGGTTGCGCGGCGAGCGCCAGGCGAGCGCATGCCTCCTGCCAGTTGGCGGCGCCGTAGTAGGTTTCATCCTCGCCGTCCTGCTGGGTGGTGTCGAGGTAGACGCGCCCCAGCGTGTCGCCCGGTTCGGGCAACCAGCCGGCGGCGCGGGCGGGTGTCTCCCAATCGTCGCGCGGCTCGAGCAGTGAACGCGCCACGCCGCAGAGGCCCACCAGGGCGATGGGCACGCCGCGCGCCACGGCCGCGGGCCAGTACTGCGCTGCGAGCTCTCGCACCAGGGGCGTGACATTCTCGCGGATCTCGGTTCGTATCATCGGGCGATGGGGCATGGCTTAGCCCATCGCCAGCGATAGCTGGTTGATTAGATCCAGTTCGCCTTGCGCGGCCGCGTCGCGGTTCGGGAAGGTGGGGCGCTCTTCGAACGGTCGCGGGTCGCAAACGATCCGCCATTTGCGGTCGTCATAGTTTCGGCTGACGCAGCCTACGGCGCCGCTTGGATAACGGATGTTCATGACGTACCAGCCGCCGTGGCGCCACGGTTCGTAGGAGAAGCGAGAGCTTGCTGCGTGGGCCATGTTCACGCCCCTGCGTTGATCTTGGCGCAGATGCGCTCGATGACGCCATCGGCATAGATGGCCTGCCCGGTCGTGGTGCGCGCCCAGATGCATAGCCCGGCGAAGTCCTTATCGACCTTCTCGCCTTCCTCATCGAGCTTGTCGGCGAACCAGTCGCTGACGATCCAGTGTTCGAACACTTCCCATTCGTAAGGGCCGAGCTCGTGGTCTTCACACGCCTCCTGTGCGGTCCGCCACCAGTCGCCGCTGGGGTCCGCTTGGCGATACCACCAAGTCGTTTCCCGGTCCGGCGGCATCACGTCCTGCCCTTGGGCGTACTGCACAAAGCCAGCCTGAATGGCCGCCTCTGCCCAATCATCGATCGGGCCAGCGAGATCCATCGCTTGTTCGATCATGTCGGTCATGGGGTCGCCCGAGCGAGCGCGTTGGAAGTCGGCAGCGGCGATTGTGGCGATGAGCGACGAGGCGCAGGCGCAGACTTCTCTCGTAACCAGGTCCTGGGGAGTGAGCATTTTAGGTTCCTCTGTTGGTCGCAGTTGTGGGGTTGCGGGTCGCGGTTTCTGACAGGCTAGGCGAGTGCCGAAAGCCGAATGGCATTTTCTCCTGGCTCGAGGTACAGCGCGTCCTCTGCGTCGCAGCGCGCCATGCCGGCGATCTCGTCGCTGCAGGTGTCCATGATGTACTCGTGAGCAAACCAGGGCGTTTGCATCTTGTCGGCTTTGGCGAAGGCCGCATCGATGCGCTCTTGCAGGTCGTCGTGGTTCAGTTTGTCATTGAACCGTACGGCGCCTTCGCAAATCGCCTCGAGGAGTTTGCTGGTCGCATGCTCGACTGCTTTTGCCTGCAGCTCGTCGCCCAGGTCGTCAAAGGTTTTCATTTGTGGGTCTCCTGCGATTCGGGGTTTCTGACTATGCGGCGATGAACGTCAGCACATCGCCGCCGTGAATGCCGGTATGGGTGAATAGATCGAAGTTCCAGGTGAAGTGCGGGTCTTCCGGCTCGCCTGCAGCGTCGCGCTTGACGTCAAGAATGCGGCCGCGGTTTCCGTTGAGCTCGATTGCCAGCCAATGCTCGAGTGCCGCGCGTTCCTCCTCAGAAAGGCCGGAGAAGTCGCCATTGACGAGGGCACTCGCCCAGCAGGCGGCGCCGATGATTTCGAACGTTGGTTTGTCGAGCATGGCTAGACGAGCTCCAGGACGATCGATCCGTCGGCGCCGTAGACCGTCACATTGCCGTGGTCGTTGACGTAGAGCACATCTTCGCCGGTACCGCCGTCGGGCACATCGGCAGGATCGGCGACTCGTGGCAGTTCTTCGATCTGCTTCATGATCGGCCAAAAGCCGAAGTCGGAGCCGTCGCCTTCGAGCGTTCCGAAATAGCAATAGGGCGGAGCGATTGCGTTTAGTGCCTCCTCGAGCGAGTCGAGGAGATCGGCCGCCATGTCGTGCTCGTAAATGTCGTTCCAGCCTGCAGCCCAAAGCGTTTGGACCGCGGCCGCTTCCTTTACCAGGTCGTGGTTAGGTTCGAAACGCTCGAGCTCGTCGGCGAAGGTGATGATGAGATCATCGGTTTTGAGAGTGCCGGTTGAGATGCTACCTACTGTGGGGTTTCTGTCGGGCATGTCTGCCTCCGTTTGCTGACAATGGCAAATGTAAGTCGTTTGTAAGTCAGTGTCAACATACAAGGCGAAAGAAAGTTGCGACGCTCGAAACTGGCGCTAGGCCATTTTGCGTGTTAAGTAACCGCCATGTTACGGATGTTAAGAGGGTGCCTAGGTGCCTAGGCGGAACGGGGCTTTGACGCCTCGAGAAAAGCGATTTGCTGAGGTCATGGCGCGCACGAACGATAGGGAATATGCGGCTTACAAGGCCGGCCTGGTCCAACCGCACGCGGCCGGATCGCAGCTAATGGCACGCCCTGGCGTGCGCGCGGAGGTTCAGCGTGTCGCGCTGGACATGCTGCACAACGAGATCCTGCCGCTCGCACTCGCAACCCATAAACGGCTGCTGAGTGATGCCAACGTGCCGGCCGGCGCGCAGCTGGGCGCGACCAAGCTTGCCTACGACCAAACGTTGGGCGCCGACGACGGCAAGGCCGAGAAAGAACCGGCCGAGATGACCTATGCCGAGCTTCAGGACTCAATCGAGCGGTTGAAGCGCCAGCAGGATGCAATCGCCGACCAGGCGCGCAACGTTACGCCCCTCGAGCAGCCCGACGGCGACGTTTTTGGGTAGGTTGTGCGCAACCGTGGCCCATCTTCGCCGCTAAGCCGTTGTGCCTCAACGGTTGTGTCTGTATCAGTAATCTAGTCCGTGGCTCGTCGGCGAGCCGCACCCCGGCTGCAGAGCAGCCGGGCCACCCCCTGGGGATCGTCCGGCGCGCTCAACGGTAGCATCGCCCTTTCCAGCACAGTGGGATCCGAAGCTTGGAATTCACGTGACTTGAAGTCGCGG
>JADMIO011678485.1_pt1 | contig 52315 bp, 45 predicted proteins | sample 8958161 | NCBI WGS metagenome assembly JADMIO01 (sample SAMN16585339, study PRJNA669376) | soil metagenome | isolation source: Crop rotation soil | place: USA: Cullars Rotation, Alabama | collected 2011
CACCCGAAGGTGAGCCAGTGTGATTACATTTGCGGCCTAACTGTGGCCAGTCCAGTTACGCTGGAGTCACTAGTATTTAGGTGACACTATAGAAGCGGCCGCGACAACTTGTCCACGTGGAATTCTAAGCTTAGGATCCCAATGTGCTGGAAAGGACCGGACATAAGCCGCTTGAATATCGGTCCAGGCTATCCGTCCAACTCCCAGTGTTCGATCTAAAATGCCGTACTGGTCAATTATCAGCCGTGGACGAGAGTCAGCGATCTGCCAGATTGAGATCGGAATGCCGGAGCCAAAGAACACAATGGCCAACCAACCGAACACCTTGCCGCTATAAACCATCCAGATTCCGGCGATGACAAAACCCAGACAGCCGATCAGCAACATTACATTTTTCCAGCGGGAATTTTTGATGATTATCTTTTCCATTCGAGCTCCTTTTAATCCGTGCCTTCAATCAATGTGAAGGCTAAATTCTTTTTTATTTCTTGATTAGTGATATTAAAGTATCGGCTGAATCAGGCGAGAGACGATAAACGCCTTCCAGACTGATGCTCCGCGTTAACTCACCGTCTTTGACATACTTCAATCCTCGCTCGCCTTTTTGTGAAACGTAACGCAATTGCTCCAGTATGTTTCCCGGAACTACCAGGTCAAACCGGATCGGTGTTCCCTCTTCTCCGATTAAAAATTGATTAGCACATCGTGATATATAAAACGTTCATGGGACGGATGATCTTTCAAATATTCTGCCCGATTAAGAGCCTCTTTTACTTTCATGAGGGAAATGATGAAAAGGCTTTTTTGAAACACGCGAAGCGGCATGATAAAGTCCCCGGTCTTAACCCCATAAAAGCTAAAACTGGTTAATTGATTATGCCCGCCCCAGACGAAGCGAAGCGGCTTGCCGACCACACCCATTTTTTTGAGTGACCGGCAATAATCGTTATTCCACAGAAATGTAAAAACTCGCGGTTTGTCCATTTTGGCTTTCTTCCAATACTCATCTATTATAAAAAATATCTTCCAACTCCATTAAAAAGTCTTTCGGTTCAACTTTTTGTTCCAGGTCATAGGTCAACCCTAACTGACCATTTTCCGAGTACAACGCCGCAAATATGCCGTGTCTGATTATTAAACCCTTGAGTTTTTCGATCTGATCATCCCTTTCACCCGTAACGGTCACCATATTGCAATTCTGTTCTGACAAAGACAGTTCGCGCCAATCCTTAATTCTGTTTTTTGTGTAGGTAATCATATTTAATAAGCTACCGGCAATTGATCAACGCTCATGTAATTGGGCGATAAATACTGCTGCTTCATCTGCCAGGGACCATTGCAAACCACATTAGCCAATTGAACCGTGCCGCGTCCGAATTTATGATTGATCTTATCGACCGCCATATTTACTTTATGAAGCTTTTCATAGCGTTCATTGTCGAAAAGTCTTTTGGTCATTTTCTCAACCGGAATCAAGCCGCCTAAAAGGACTCCGGCTCTTTTGTATTCGTAACCGTCCCGGTAAATCTTGTCCAACACTTTGAGAGCCCATTCCTGGATCTCTTCCTGGTAATGAGAATGAAAAGTGGATTTGTAGATCATTTGTTTTGCATATTTTTCGGGAACCGGGCGAAAGCCATCGGTACTGATTTCAACAGTTACGCTTTTGGCGGCTAAACCTTGTCGCCTCAACCTAACACAGGCCAGATGCAGATGATGGATCAAAGCGTTCCTGACATCGTGGTATTCAGTTACGGGCTGACCGAATGACCTGCGGCAACCGATGTGTTTGCTGGTCGCGGCTATCTTTTCGAAAGGAAAACAAACCTTGCCTTTGAGCTCCATCAGCACCCGGGCACCCATCACGGTTAAAAGTTTGCGAATGTCGTAATGCTTAGCCTCGCGAAACTCTTTAGCAGTCTTGATATTGATCTTGTTTAATTTAGCAGCTGAAGCTCTACCGATGCGCCAGATATCTTCAACCAATGTGCGTTCTAATGCGACGTCAATATATGGTGAATCATAAAGATTGACGATTCCCTCGGCTTTTTTCGATTTCGAGAGCTTTTGCGCCATCTTCGCGTAAACCTTATTAAGCCCCGCTCCCAACCTGACCTTTAATCCGGTCCACCGCTCCATCTGCTCCTGGATGTGATGAAGAAAGCTGTCAAAACATCCCTTTTGGACATCAATCAGCATGAAGGCTTCATCGATCGAATATTCTTCGATGTCCGGAGTAAACCGGTGCAGGAGCTGCATGGCCCGGTCGGAGATCTTGCCGTACATTGCGTAATTGCTGGAAAAAACTTCAGCCTCGTAATGCCGCAGCATATTTTCGACCTTAAAGAACGGTTTTCCGCGGGTTAAGCCATATTCTTTTAGTTCCTTATCGAAGGCTACCACGCAGCCGTCATTGTTGCTTAAAACAACAGCATGACGATTCCTCAAGTCCGGCCGAAAAAGCTTTTCGCACTTAGCGTAAAAGGATTCAAAATCTAAAAGTGTGGTGGCATAAGGCATAGGGCATATAAGTGTTTTTGAGTTAGTGTTTAGTAATTGAAAATGTAACTTTTCCGATAATTTCGTGATCCAGATCCTCGGTCACTTCCAGGGCTCCGCAGTTCGGATTGGCCGGTACGAGATAGAGCCGTTTTTCCGAATCGTAATGAAGCTGGCGAATATAATTGACGCCTTCAACCCGGACATAAACGATTGCACCATGATTCTTTGGCTGAATTGTCCGATCGACCATGACCCTGGTTTTTCCCGCAAAAAGCCCAAGCTCCATCATCGAGTCGCTCCCCACTTCAATCGAAAAGGTGGTCTCAGGGTGAGTGATGAGCACATGATTCCAATCATCGTCTTTTTCCTTATAATCTTCCGCGGGACTTTGAAAACCAGTTTTTTTCATAGTTTAAACTAAGTGCTGAATGTGAAAATCAGCAGTCAAAAAAAGACCAAACAACTCCAAATAATTCAACAAACTTCCGTATCATATATGAAACACTATTTTACCGCTTAAAGTCAAAAAAAACTTTTAAGCGGGATATTAAACAAAAAGTTAATGGATTGAATTATTAGGGTTGATTTGCGGAGTGTTATAGATAAGGGATTTAATTCATCACCAAATGAAAGGGACGAAAACATCTTACATGATAGTTAAATACAACAAAAGATGTCTGTTATGGACGAGTCGTTCGGCTGATATTCCGGCCTTTTTCCATAAAAGTGATACTGCGTAATATTCAGCTGCGACATGTCGGAGAGATCGTACAACCGCCAGCAAAGCGGTTTTGTTTTGTCCGAGCCCCGGATCTGAAATTCCCAAAAGAAATAATTTCCGGGAGTACTGACTCCGCAACAAAAGGGCTCCACAATTCGTGTCCGCCTCTCGTACCGAAATTTAGACCAAATTTCGTAAGTAAAGCCGTTTGGATTTGATGATCTTTCACAAAGAATTATTCAACGATTCAATTACATTAGTAGTGTAGATTGCTCATCCGATTTCTGCTGCAACGAGAACAATAAATTTCTAATACCATTCCAATCAAGGGCAATTTACGTTAGCAATGCTGATCTGACGGCGGTCCTGTGAAATAAAATTCCCGTAAACACCAATGCCTTTCGTTAATAGTCCTAGAATTTGCGACCGAACCTGCGAGTTGCCAACCATATCCATTTGATAAAATTCAGTTCGGTCCGCATTCGTACCGGAGGGAATGAAAAGGAATTTGCCAGTTTGCATATTTAATTTTTCTCGTTTTAATGGGTTTTCCCAGCGAGAATCCCCTATTATCTTGATTTATTTCTGACCTTAAATAGCTAAGGTGCCCTTAAATTATTTATCTGAATATTATTCAAATCCTGTTTGACTGATTCAAACAAGGTTAAGTTGTTTTGACACCTATCAGAACGTTTTCCATCACGCATGTCTGCATGATCATACCCCGGACACGCAACTCTTTTTTCTACGGCTGCAAGTCTGAAGGAGCCACTTTCATTCGGGACGAGTCCATCATTGAGACTAAACAATCGCTTCAGCCCGTAATCTAATACAATATTGGATATCAGAGACAAAGAATGCTCATCATTGTGTAATCCAGCAAAAATTGCATCTCCAATTATTTTATCGGGCCTTAGAGGTTTTGTGATGTGAAACCCCTCCGCATTATATTGTTTAACCAGAGCCATTCGTTTAGGATCGTCCAACGGTATAAAACCATAATAAGCAATGATTTTTGGACTATATTTCTCATTTTCATTAAGAGTTCTTAGCCAATTATTTATATCCGGATTGCCCGCATTAAAAACATTGTCAAAATTATCCCACAACAGATCCGACCTATTTGGCAGATTATAAGGCAGCCTAGGGACGATAGTGGTCTCATTTAACCCTTTCCAATATAAAAGAGAACCTATATCCATTATATTTTCCCAACCGAGAGTGGCTCTTTCATCTCTAGACATGGAATTAGTTCCAGGCGAGCCATGATGGGGAGTAGCCAGCGTTATTAATTTAAGTACTCTTTCACCGCCAAGAATATTAGCACCTACGTTATGCCTCCAAACATTCATATAAGAACGAGCTACCAGACCACCCATACTATGAGCAATCATAACGAATTGCTTATCAAAACTCGCATCCCTGCACATCTCGGAGTCTATATGGTTTCTCAGTCCCCGAGAGATTTCAGAGACTGGTATCTGATCGCTGACATAATGGAATCTATAAATCTTGTATTTTAAATTTAAGCCATTGCTGTAAAAGTAACTCAAAAATAAATTAAAATTCCCTCGATACGGATCGTTAATGTTATCGGCTCCTCCAAATGGCTTATTTCCATGAACACCATGGATTAAAATTAATGGTATTCTACTACCAAGAAGAGTGGGGTCGTTTCCATCCGCTATTAAGCGGGTTAGATTAGTTGCCGGACTTGAATCAGTAGAGGTACAGGCAACAGGTCGTTGAACCAGAATCTGCCCGGAAACTATCTGGGAAACCGCCCCTTTATTATCCGTCACAAAAAGCGAAACCGTGTGATTTCCAAAATTCAGTCCGTAGGGAAAGCTACTTAAATTAGATACAGTTTGCCCGTCAATTTTCCAATTCCAGGCTACAATGGACCCATCCGAATCACCACTCCGGTTGGCTACAAAATTTACCGGAACTGGAGTGCTAAGGGCTGAAACATTGAGAGTTTGACCGTCAATTGCCGATTGCGGGCCATGAGACATGGTAAAACCAGCTGTTGGAGGTTGGTTGATTGGTGTAGAGGACACATCCGCGATTACACGGGAATCAAAGAACGTTTCAAATCCAATATCGTAAACTTGATAAACTATCAGGTTATTACCCGGCCGAACCAGCTCTTGTGGAACTGCGATTTCGTGCTCATCCAAAAGTGGACAGTCTATATTCTGTATAGGCTGATTTTGAATCGGGACCCCGTTAAAAAATAGGTTTTCTACCCTATTATCAACCGCAATCTTAATCCGAACGTTTTGGGAATTCTCCGGAATCATTATGGGACGTCGCAATAAAAGTCGGGTACTCTCCGGCCACAGGGTTCTAACCATCGCTTGAATCGAACAGTAACCCCTCGCAAATCCGAAGGCTGCCTGTCCAAGTCCCCAATTTGAATCATTATAATTGGGCTGCTCATACCCTGGTGGAAGAGGATCGTTTTGACCAATAACAATAAAGCGATAACCCATGGCCTGATAAGGGAGTAATTCAGTAGGGACAGCATTACTATTGTTTTGGGAGGGTAAGGGGGTAGTTACGGTTTTACCCGAGTAAGGGTTATACCGAATTTTGGAGGGAATTAAATTTGAAGTTAAGGGATTCTCCTGAAAGTTTAACGCTCTTGAATCTTTACTGCTCAAAAGATCAGAGAAAGAACAACCCTGATAAGTGTTTTTCGGATCGGAACCAACTTGAGCGAGTGTAGTTGCCGCGAAAAATAGAAAGGTAAATAACACTCCAAAAAAACTTTGAAAGAATTTGTCCCAAATCTTCATAATTATCTCCCAATTGAATATTCTTGTTTAGTTTAAGTCCTGAAATTCAGAATCTGTGATTGAACGGTAATAAATAAGCCGAATACTAACGAGCATTTCAAAATATTCAGCTTAATCAAATTTGACCCCTTTAAACTCCGGGACAATTTTGAAATGATGAGACTTCCCTGGTTCTTAATGATTTTAGTTGAAGAAAATTGTCAAGTTGACTATTACATCCTTTTCGAACATCTTAACTATTAAATTTTTAGAGAAAATGGAATTTAATAATTCCCTATTGATATGCGAAAAAATCGTGAAATATTACAAAACACTTAAAACATTTGTATTTCTAACAGTTTCTAAACGATTGTTTTTGCAGTAACAAAAGAAGTTCCGCAATTGCTGCAAACCGTGTTTGTATTTGAATTCTAAGCACACGACAGTAAGAAGGAGTTTGTTAAAATCAAATTGATATGAATGAAAAAAACAAACTCCTGATAACGCTTTTCGAGAAGCGTTGCAAGAAAATATACAAGGTTCGAGACATGCCATCAAGTTTATAGCCCAGTTTGCCTCGGCTTTATTGAAAACCAGAACTTCCAATTTGGTCAAAGTAGCCAATGCTTTTGAAACCGAAGCCGAGTCTCATTCGGTTTATCGGCAAATTCAAAGATTTTTGAAAAATAAGAATAAGGTTTCGATTGATTATCTGAAGTTGTTGAAACTAGACGGTAAACTGAAGATTTTGATTGATCGCACGGAGTGGAAGTTTGGGGAGACTTGGGTCAATATTCTGACTTTGAGTGTGGCTCATAAAAATGTGGCGATCCCCGTTGTGTGGGAAGTCGTCAATCATAAAGGAAATGCGACCGCCCTGGAACATGTGTCAATCATCAAGCAGTTTGTGGCAGAGTTTGGAGGGCATCGGATTTTACGAGTTTATGCTGACCGCGAATTTGGGAGTTATGAATTATTTGCCTATCTGATTGGAAACAAAATAGATTTTCACATCCGCTTGAAAACCAGCCATGTGTCAGGCGGGAAGAGTTTTTTACAGATTTGGCGAAATGTCGGTGAAAAGGTGAAATTGCGAGGAAAAGTAAAGATTGAGGTTTTTGGATTGGAACTTTTTGTCAGTTGTGTGAAGTATCAAAAAGATGGCAAAACCGAATATCTGATCGTGGCCAGTCAAGAACAAAACAAATATGCGATTGAGGAATACAAGGTGAGATGGCAAATCGAAACGATGTTTGGGTGTTTGAAAAGTCGCGGATTTAATTTTGAGGAGACGCATTTAACGATGCCGGATAAAATAAGTAAGCTCTTGATGATGTTAGGTTTAGGGTTGTGCTTGGCAATCAAGATGGGAGATTTTCAAGTAGAAATCACGAAACAAGTAAAAATGAAAATGAAGAAGAACCAAAGATATGCAAAGAGTTTATTCCGAATCGGATTGGACGCATTGCAAAATCTTTTGTTCAATTATCATCAACCAAAGAAAAACAGAGAGTTGGAGATGTTCATTCTCCTACTGTCGTGTGCTTAGATTTGAATTAGGCTTTTGGCAGACAGTGCAAATTAGTATTTGTTGTGCCGCGGCATGAACTTCAGTAACACGGTTCATCCCTTCCCGGAGATAAGATTCTTCTCTTTCCCGTTTTGCTTTAGCTCTCATTAGCATCCCCCAAATGAAGGGAATGAATGCAAGCAAGACCAGCGGAATGCCGCAAATTGCGCCGATGCCTGTAGCACTGATTCCAACACCAACCGAAAGGCCTATTATCCCAATAGCAATAAACACTGTCCCTGTGGCGTCTTTCCCAACTGACATAAAAATCTTTCTCCTTTGAATTACTTCTTATTTCACACCGAAATCGAAGACCTTTCCGCCCGCGAAACCAAAACCGACTACATTTCCGGCGTAATAAAAACAGTATTCGCCACTCTGGAGGCTTGCTTTCGGTACAACACGATAGATTCCCGTCCTGATTTTTTCAAATGAGTATTCCCGTATATCTTTGTCGCGGGCCCCCATTGAAACGCCGCTGAAGGCACCAAATTCTCCCATGACGGCCTCGCGTGTATTACTTTTGATACTCATCTGAATCAACATGAATTCGTTCGGACTGGTAGCGGGCATTCCAAAAAAAAGTCCTGCCATTGTCGCGCCCGAATTTTTGTAATCAGGATTGAAGACAAAATAAAATATCGGTTGTGAATTAGTGCTTCTAAGATTTGCAGAATTGCCTCTGACCTTAGCTCGCCACTTCGACTTGACTATTCCCGAAGTAATCCCTCCCCAAAAAGTACCCATCTTCGTTCCGCTAAAAACGCTGGGCTCTATTGTTTTCATGAGGCCATCTTCAGACAGATAAATGCCGGGTTCTTTTAACTGACTCATTTCGTCTTCCGATAAAGAGACACTCGCGACTTCAGCAGGGACGACTTTATTTACGTCTGGGGAAGATAATTTTTTGTTCTCGGAGGGAGTAATTTTTTGTCCGTCTGAGCCGGATTCGAGAATCGTCAGGATAATAGCATCAGAGAGTTTTGCAGCCTTAAGCTTCGATAACCCGATAGTTGAAGTATCGCACTGACAATCGGATTGACGGATTTTTTGGATGATGATCGGTTCTCCCAACCCAAGTTTTACAAGTTCGATTATTTTCTCGTTGGTTAATACCTCTTTTTTACTTTGAGCATTAGCTCCAAAATGCGACAAGAAAATGTTAAACACTAAAAAACCAATAACAAATATTCTTTTCATATTTCTGCTCGATAATTCCTAAATTGGTAAATCCTTATTTTTCTATTAAAAAATCAATTCTGTGATAAACTTTCGCCATCAAAACGTTTCTCTTTGCAAAATCGGTAAGGGATGTGAGGTCGATGAGGCTTTAATATTTTCCCTAAACAGTAACGCAACAAAATTAAAAATTTTGTGACAAATATTTTTTATTTTTTTTGTCGGCTTTATTCTCAACATCAACCTGAAAGGAGAAATCTAATAGTATGGAAGATTTACGCCCGCCTGACTCAGCAGGCGCGGGGGGCTGGAACACTGAAGCCCTGGATCAGATCATGCCGCAGGTTTATACCGAGCTCAAACGGCTGGCAGCCTACCATTTGAAGAACGAAAAACCTAACCACACTCTCTCGCCGACCGCAATTGTTCACGAGGTTTACCTGGTGCTGAGAAAGCAACATTCCCTGGATATGCACGAGCGAAAGTACTTTCTGCAGCTCGCTTCTTCAATGATGCGCCGCATTCTGGTCAATTACGCGAAATACCGCAAACGGCAGAAACGCGGGCAAGGCATCTCGGAGGTTCCCTTCTCGGAAATTCCGGAAATCACTCTCATTCAGTTTGAGGAGGAAAAAGTCGACGTCATCGCTCTCGAGGAAGTTTTGAAAAGGCTCGAACTAAAAGATCTGCGAATGGGTCGAATCGTCGAGCTCCGCTTTTACGGCGGGATGACGTTCGAAGAGATCGCCGAATTGTTGGAAATTTCATCGCGGACCGCCATACGTGACTGGCATTTCGCCCGCACGTGGCTCTACAAAAATCTCAATGGAGGTGGAACGAAATGAAAAAATTTTCAGAAAGTGAGATCCGCTGGCAGAAACTAAAGGAAATTTTCGATGAAGTCGTCGATATGCCTCCTTCTGAGCGGCTGAAACATCTTTCGGAGATCCAATTAGATGATAAGAGTTTCCGGCAGGAACTTCTGGAAATGCTCGAAGCGGAACAGGAAGTCGGCAATTTTCTGGAGAAGCCTGTCTTCACGGATATTGAGGCCAATGCATTGATCGGGCAAAACATCTCTCATTACAAACTTGTGGAAGAGGTCGGAGCGGGCGGAATGGGAGTAGTGTTCGCGGCTTCCCGGATTGATGGGGAGTTTGAGCAGAAGGTTGCGATCAAGGTCACCAACCGAAGCTTTTTCTCACCAGAGTTGCTGAGAAGATTCAAAACGGAGCGCCAGATTCTGGCCGACCTCGAACATCCGAATATCGTTAAATTATTAGACGGCGGCCTGACTGAAGACAAGACTCCTTATTTCGTGATGGAATACATCGAGGGCCAGCCGTTGCACGATTACTGTCGTCAAAACAGGCTTGGAATTACCGAAAGACTCCTCCTTTTCACGCAAATCTGCGAGGCTGTTGCTTATGCGCACCGGAACCTGATCGTTCATCGGGACTTAAAACCGGGCAATATCTTAGTGACTCAGAGCGGGCAGGTCAAACTGCTGGATTTCGGAATCGCCAAAATTCTCGACTCGGAATCTGTTTCAAATACCATGACCCAGAATGCGCCACTGACGCCGGCCTATGCTAGCCCCGAGCAGATCAAAGGCGACGCGATCTCGACGGCGAGCGATATTTATTCACTGGGGATCATTCTTTACCAGCTTTTGACCGAGAAATCTCCCGAGGAAATCTATGGCGTCAGCCGGCTTGAGCTGCCTCAGGCAATCTGCCAAACGATGCCGAACAGGCCGAGTTCTCAAACCTCGCCGGATTCGGGGATGACGAAACTTACCCGACAGGAAAGGACGGACCTCGACAATATCGTTCTAAAAGCGCTCGCAAAAGAGCCGCAGGATCGTTTTAACTCGGCAGAGCAATTTTCCGAAGATATTAAAGCGTATTTGCAGGGGCGTCCCGTTAAGGCACATCCCCAATCCTTTCTCTATCAAGCCTCCAAATTCTTTCAGCGAAACCGGCTGGCCGTATCGACCGTGACAGCACTCTTGATTATGGTGCTGCTCGGGGCGGGTGTCGCCGCCTGGCAGGCAGTCGAAGCCCGAAAGCAGCAACATCTTGCAGAACAGCGGTTTGAACAGGTTCGCAAAGTTGCTAATTCACTGATCTTCGACTACCACGACGAAATATCCAAATTTGAAGGTTCGATAAAATTAAGAGAAAAACTGGTTGGCGATGCTTTGAATTATCTCAACACCATCGCAGCAGATGAGAGCAAGGATCCGAAGCTTTTAACGGAAATAGCAACGGGCTACTCCAAAATTGCGGATATTCAGGGCGTGCCGTATAAGGAAAATTTAGGCAAACTGGACGAATCCATCGCCAACTATAAAAAGGCCGTGGTCTTTTTTGAAAAAGCTTTGACAGCAAAACCAAATGACTTGGATCTTGAATATCGACTTGGTGTTGCCCACAAAGATCTGGCCAATGCCATGACCAGATTGGGAGGATCAAACAATGCCGAAGCCCAGGAAGAGCTGGCAAAAGGATATGCAATAGCCAAGAAGCTCGTATCATCCACGCCCGATAACCTCGACTGTCAGATATTTTTTGCTCATATCAGTACCATTTTGGGGGACTATCAAACAGCAAACCAGGACCGACTTTCATATTATTTACCGGTGACAGAAAACCTTGCTAGAATGTTATCCCTACCGCTTAAGCCTGAAGATGAAACGAAAATTCTTAATGTGTCCGCCATTGCGAATCAAAGAGCCGGAAGCGCCCGAAAATGGGAAGGCGAAGATCTGGCCAAGGCGGGGCAAATAGCTGAAGCTAAAGAATCTTATTCGAAAGCAATATCTCATCATCAAACCGTCGTTTCGAATATCGAGCGTTTTATCGCACTTACAGGGGCAGTAGCCAAGAGTGCCCAGATCGATTCGCACGTTAACTTGGCCTCTGTTTATAATCGGCTTGGTGATAATCATAAGGCAGGTGAAAATATAAATCTGGCCAATCGGCTGGTCGATGAAATAAAACAAAAGGAGCCTGACAACCGGGAAATCACATTTGCGGAGATCAACTGTTTGAACGTAATGCAGAGAATAGACATAGCTAATGGTCAGGCCGATCCAGCGAAACAAAAAATAGATAAGGCCTTAAGTATTGCGTTTGAGGTCTTCCAAAAGGATCCGAACAATAGTGAAATTCTGACTTGGATCGGCATTCTGTCCGAAGCCGGAGCAATACTTTTCAGAAAGCAAGGAAAGGCTGCCGAAGCAGAGAAGTATCGTGAAATCTATCTCAAGCATCAAAAAATTTTCAAAGATAGATATGGCAAAGACTGGGAGTTCAGAGTTTAAGTCAGCCCAAACTATCGAATAACGAACGTCCGGGAGCGATGCGAGATTATCGAGCCAAACTAAAATCAAGGGAACTTCACGACGCCAAAACCCCAGAAACGGATATGAAATCAAATGAAGAAAATTCAGAATCCGGAATATTAAAAATTAAGTTAGCCACTAATAATGGATAGACAGTTGATCGCAGCAAAAATGCGTGTGTCTAGAATAGGGTCTTAAAATTGATAATAGAGTCTTTTTTATAGCCTCCTGGCTTGTTCATTTCCGTTGGAAAAGGCCTTGGGGGTTGGGAAATCTACCATGAGCTCATCTTTTTCAGCTCATCCATGTTTTCTTCGTTTTTCTCAGGGACAAACTTACTGAGTTTGCTACATGTTTCAGTCGTTGCAAATATTTTAGAGCCCAAAACCACTTATTCATCGATCTAATTCTGCCGCCGCCGCCAAAAAAGCTATTGCCAGCGTTTCTCCCCAGATTGATGTTTCGATCGTTTGGTGATTCTGATGGTGATAGTAAAAAGCGACTTCGGGAGTATCAAAAATACCCTCGGCCAGTTTATGGCATTTTGCTTCCTCACTGTCCGCACATTCGCCCCAGCTTGGCGGAAGTCCCCCCTGATAGATCTCCCCGCGACCTTTCTCGTTTATTTTCGGATAAATTGCGTCGTAAGTAATGAATCCTCCCTCATTGCAATCAATGCACAGGGAGGTGTTCATAAAACTGACTCCCCAATTATTCAATCCGAACAGATAATTGAGGACATGATGAACGATTGGCTGTTGATCCGGCCTCCCCTTTTGAGCAGTCACGAAGGCCGGTCCGAACAGTGGGTAAAGCCGTTGGTAATCCTTACCAGTCGGGATCTTCCAAACGTTATCCGGAGATTCGGAAATCTTATTTACATAGTCGTATTGAATCATTTCCTGCAATTTCTTTGGATCAGCTTTTTTCATCAAGGCGAGAATCTCAGACGATTCATAATCGATGTTACTGTCACTTATATCGTAATTGGGTAAAACCTGTTCTAATTCGATGGTGCTGAGCCGGATGTTATCTTGGAAATTTTCATCTTTATAAAAATCATTCTCGTTTGTCTGACAGTCTTCGTCTGTCTCGATCAACCAGGAAGAGGCCGAGTTTCGACGAAGATCGTTAATTTTTTTTGCCTGTAAAGCATAAGATCTGTTGTTAAAAACCCTCCCTCCGAGCGCTAAAGCAGCAATAGCCAATGTCATCTGTGGAGGCGACAAAACGGAGTAGGCTCGGCGCGACCTAGAATCATTTGAAGGCAGCGGCCGGAGGGTTTGGTTTTCGTAGTCGTGATCACTTTCATCTCCGACCTGGATGATAAAAGAATTGTTTCCAGGGGTGGTTTTCATGAGGTACTTGAGCCCAAATTCGGCTTCCTCACGCAATTGTTTATTGACGTTGGCTAAAGAGGAATTATTTTCGCTCACCTCCAGGGCTCTGAGCATGACATAGGTGGCATAAGCGATCGTTTGAGTGAATTTTATATAATCCCCGGCGTCATACCAGCCGCCCCCCAGATCACAGCCGTTCGGGACTCGGCAGGCCGGAAGGTCTGTCCACTCCGGGTTTAGTCTATTTTTGTTATTTTCCTGGCATGATTTGAGCGGCCCCGTCTTTTGAGTCTGGAAGACTGCGGCTTTAGCGTCCTGCTGATGCCCCGCAGCGAGGTGGAAATCAGGTAGGGCCAGGCCACTACGGTGGATCTTAAAATGTTTAAGAATCTCAGCGATCAGTGTGTCATAAGGGTATTTTCCGGAAGGATATACTTTGAAGCTCAGATCAGGCAGCCCCTGAACTTTGAGAGTGTACTGACAAGCCTGAGGCTGATTACAAACCAGCGCATCCAACGAAATCTCATAAGCCTTTAGCCCCCGAGGTAGGAAAGCATCTGCTCCACTCAAAAAATTGGCTAATCGGCCTGTCAGCATGGGTTGGTCGATCTTCCACTCTTTTGAGTTAAGATCGTTTTTTGAGATAATCAGGATGCGTTTGACCCCTTTTGAAGGATATCCGACCTTATTATATCTGAACCAGACATTTTCGGCCGGGCCCCTCATGGACTGGCTTTCGGCATAGCCCGTCGCGTAAAACATACCGAACATTAGGATTAATTGAGCTATCAAGAACCGCATTTTTATCCTCCTAAAGGTTTCTTATTTTTTTACAGCCCCAAAATAAATCTTGCTTTGATCAGAAAATCAAAGCGTCTTTCCCACAGCTATTAAATTATTACCCGCCGGATCTTCAACAGAAACTGGAACATCCGCGGCCTATTGCCTTCTCAGGATTTTATAATGATCAGATATTTGCCATATTTTAAGGCTTTGGCCTGTCTTTATCTTGATTGCGAATTGAAAAGGGCTTTATCCCAACGAAATACCAAAACCATAATAACAAGGCGCCACCACTCAAGCCTGTCGAAGGGGGAATCGCTTTGGCGTCATTGTGAATGGTTAGTAGAACGAAGACCTTTTACCAAAGATTAAATACAACAAAAATGTCGGTCATGGCTGAATCATCTGGCTGATATTCTGCCCTTTTACCATTAATAAATAATCGCTTTTCAAACAATCTGCTTTTCAGTAGACTTCGATTTTTCATGACAATTATATCCTCTCATAGTTTATAAATTGGACGAAGTACTTTATTTTAGAACTGTCTCATTTTAGAGAGCAGGTGATGGCAAACTAAGCGAGGATAATGGATTTAGGCATTTTATCCCAATTGGTTCGGAATAATCATTAATTGGCCGTAATGAGGACAACCACAAAATTAGTGCTCTGATGGTCGAGTTCGTAAATTGTCATATTCCTTGTAAAGAATCCGAAGATAATAGGGAATGATAAATATGCCAAGAAGAAAAGAAAACTATGGGCTGATTAAACCATTTGATCTCGTCTACGAAGATAGATTGGTGGTATTTCTGGACCTGCTTGGATTTTCCAAGATGGTCTTAGAACGCCAGGATGACGATGTTGAGTTTGCAATAAATCTCATTCCTGACATGATGAAAACTCATCAGGGAAATGTTTTGCGGGATGATCTGCAAGTCACAATCATCAGCGACTCAATTATATTGTCAGTGAAGGCAGAGCCTGATGAGATTCTCAAGGACCTTTTTAATATATGCGTTATCGTTGGGCGGCTACAGCATGAATTAGCCCTTAACGGATACTATATGCGTGGCGGAATATCTGTGGGAAAGATGATCCATGACTCCGAAAAAAATCTTATCGTTGGACCCGCCTACATACAGGCGTATGAGCTTGAGAACAAAAAGGCAAAAGTTCCGCGAGTTGTTATTGGAGAAGAAGTACTTGAATTTTATGGTAAGGATTACAGCCAGATGAAAGAAATCCTTAACAACGAATTCACTCATTTTTATTTTAAAGGGAACCTTATTAATAGCCACCCAAGTAGTCACGCATTATGGGTTGGAGAACCGGAAATATTTGTTGACTTTGCTTCAACATTTATTGGGCGTGAGAGAGCAGGATTCAAAGGTACTGTCAGGCAATTTTTGGAACATATTGAAAAGGCGCTTCATCATGGTGTTGCCTTTGAAAAGTACAAATGGCTCTTTCTCTATGCTATGGAGAGCATCGATTCGTCGGAAGATTGGAATGATAATGAAGCCTTTGCTTGCTGTGATCGAATTCGAACAATACTTGAAGAGAAGCACAATTTCTCAGGTGATCCATCCGCCCATCCTTAAGGAAGCAGTGAGACCTATATCATCCTGCATGTGGATTCTTAACCTTTTTAAAACGTCTTAACGGAAATCACCGTTTAGAGTGAAATCTGCCCAATAATAAGGCTCATGCATATTATTTGACTTGTTTTTGATGAGCTCTAAGGCAGCTTTTTGCATCGCTTCGGCTGAAGAATTTCCCTTTTTGTAGTTTTCATAAAAGGCTCTGGTGAAAATCGCGGTGGATTTATCATTTGCTTCCCATCCGGCGGAAATAACCGTCGTGGCCCCCGATCCAATCATTCCCCAGGCGAGACTGACCAGACCTTCTCCATTCAGGACATTATTAGTATCACAGGAAGCCAAAAAGACCAGACTTCCCTTTTTAAGCTTGAATTCCATCAACTCCTCTACTGTAAATCGCCCGTCATCTTTTCCGAATTTACGAAAACCGAGGAATGAGCTGAGCGGCTCTTCATTATCGACCTCAGCGTGCATTGAAAAATGGAGAATATCTGCTTGGGTCGACTGTTTGGCAAACTCACTTATTGTGGCGTTAATGATCGGCTTGGAGTTGTAAATTCCGCATACGGTCGATGCCTCAGCATTTACGTACTGCAGTGTTTTGCTTTCAAATGAAGAATTGGCAAAAGCCAGCAGAGTTTGTCGATCGGGTTTTGGACTTTTCAGTTGTTCAAGCAAGATCGAAACCGAAGGTGCGTAACTGATCAGCTTTTCTTCTATCAAATATTTCTCGCCATCAGAACTTAAGGCTTGAAACGGAATTTTCCAGAGCGATTTGTCAGGGATGATAATCAAATGTTTTGAGGTTATTGATAAAGGCTTCAATAATTTATTGTAAATTGCCTGTCCGTCGCGTTTGAAAAAGACACGGGTTTTTATCTTTTCCCGCGTTGATTTGGCAATAGATTCAACATCCCCTTCTGAAATTGGCAAATAAATTGTTTGAACCGGTTTTCCCCTTTCCCGAACAAAAGCCGTTAGTTTCTTATCCAGAGTGAAAAAATAGGAGATAATTGTCGAATTTTCCAACCCCGGAACTTTGTTCATTTCAGAAAAATCTTGTTGCTTCAAATTTAATTCGGGTATTTTTGCGGTAATCGATTTTTCAATTTTTTCAATTTCTCCCGAAATACTTTGATCTTCTAAAAATTTTGATGATAATTCTTCAAGTTTTTGCCGAACCTCCAGAGAAATATAAGGAACGGTTTTCAGGGCGGAATTATCTATTCGATCCTTCAAAACCCGCGCTTTTAAGAAATCCGCCAATTCAAAAGATTTTTCGTAATCGTTAAATTTGATCTGAGTCAGCAGACGGTAAGCATCATGATAAGTTTCCAGTACTCCCAGGGAAAGATTGTTATCCTGGGATCCTCTCAATTCTTCGATCAGTGAAAGAGATTTTTCGAGATTCGTGAAGGATTTTTCAGGCTGATTAAGATGAAAATAGGACTTTGCAAACAATAAATGGGTGCGGGCTAATTCATCACGGTATTGGTATTTTTCCGATAGATCTGCCAATTTCTGGGTTAAATCTATAAGGTTTTCCCATTCACTATTTCTTTCTGCCAAGATAACTCTCCAGGAAAGTAAAAGGAAATCGGATGATGGTTTTCTTTTTTTCAATTCCTGAAAAACCCTTTCCGCAGCCTCCTTCTTTCCTTCAAAGGCTGATAAGACTCCTTTTATTAAAAGAATTTCATACGAAAATTCCTTATCTTCATCTAGTCTCTCTAATTGAGGCAGGTAATTAGCCGCTGTCGTGTGATCATTTTCATATAACAGATTAAGAATTATTGTATTCAGGAACGAACGGCTATAGTATAAATCGCCATCTATCAGGGCAGATTCCAGACCCTTTCTGAAAAGGTCAAAGGCTCTGACCTTATGTCCGGCGGCACTAAAGAGACTTCCCCGTTCATAGAGAGCTTGCCGGTACTTATATTTGAACCCGGTTTTTTGGACTGAATCGACGTACTTTCCCGAGTAAACGAGCGCTTGTTTTAAGTTCGCCTTTGAAGACCAGGCGTGCGAGAGAAACCGGTAGACTTCCAAAATAGCTGGATTTGAAGGTTTCTGCAGAGAAAGAATTTTCTCCGCTTTTTCCAGCCAGATGATAGCGGACGCGTCATACCCTTGTGAGAAAAGAATTCGACCAATGTTCAAATAATATTCTCCTTTTATCCCTAAATCATTAGGATTAATCGAGAATGCTTTTTGCGAAAAATTAATAGCTTCGGGAATTTGTCGTTGTCTTCTTTTCAGCCAGGAAGCACAGAAATAAATACCTGCTTTTTGGGATGGCTCTATTCCGGATTCCGAGACAATCTTTAAGGCAGCTTGAATTGCAGCCTCGGCCTCCTCGAACTTACCCAAAGCAGTATGTGAGTAGGCAATGATTTCCAAACCCCTTAATTTTGAAGACTTTTGGGTAGATGCTGGTTTTTTGTTAAGGACAGTTTCCGCAAGTTGGATCGCTTTGACAAAATTACCATTGTCAAACGCTGCTTGAGATTGTAAGAATTCCGGTTTATTTTTTACCGACTGGCTATTAATAGGTAACACAGCCAGACAAAGCAATAATAGAATCCATACAAAATGAACTGTCCTTTCTCCAAATTTGGTCATACCCGCAATTCTAGCGTCCTCCACCCCCTCCCGGTCTGCAGTTGGGCTCTGTCACTTTGCAGTCGCTGCAGGTTCTTGTTGGACAATCATCAGAATCTTTAGATTGAGAAAATAGAGCATTTACAATATTTCCGAAGAAATTTGTAAAAACCGAATCGAAAGCGCCAAAAGCAAAAACGTTGCCAGCCAATCCGATTAATAGAATTGCAACGCAAAGAAATGATTTCATTTTTTTCATTTTTTAAGTCTCCTTATTTTATTTGTTTTTTTAGAAATTGATACATTGCTGCGGTTACATATTTTCCACCAAAACCGTGACCGGAATTGGTTGAATAAATGAACCACACCTCTGAACCTTTTTTTTGTAGTTGAGTTTTTAGCTCATTTACGTCTTTAATAGGAATTCTTACATCGAGTTTTCCAACTGTTAATAAAAGGGGGGTATTATTCCATTTATCCGAATTATTTAACGGCGACAAGAAATCCATCCTAGACATGAGACTCTCATTTTTTGGGTCACCGTATTCATTTTTATTAAATTCATCAATCCATGACTGAGAAAGGTAGCCTCTAATTGATATAATCGGATATTCAGCAATTACTCCTTTTACTCTTTTTGGCTCTTGTAAAGCCGTCGAGAGAACAATGAAGCCTCCGTAGCTTTGTCCTCTCAGATAAATTTGATTTGCATCTAAATCAGATTGTTTTTCGATCCAATCCAGCAAGGCCTGAATATCTTTAACCGCATCTTCACGTTTTTCCTGATCGTCTGCATCCATATAAGCTTTACCGAACCCCAACGAACCGCGAATATTGGTATGAATTATCGTCATCCCAAGGCTTGATGCAAAAGTAATGTCTTGAGCATTAAAGATTGGCTTATCCAGGGCTTGAGGTCCCCCATGCACGAAGATCAAAACAGGAGTTTTTCTTAAAGTGTTTACCGGACGTGTGATGTAACCCGGGATTTCTTTCTGATCGAATGATTTCCACTTAAAGATTTCGGGCGATCTGACTTTATTTTCCAGCTGCGCCGGAAGTCGTTCTTTTGTCCAATTTGTGATCTTTTTTGTCTTTAGATTATAAGACTGGATTGAAGCCGGTTTTCCGATATGCTCAAGGGTATAAACCACTTCATCATCAGTTAACCAGCGAGTATGCCAAATAACGTAAGAACCAGAAATAAATGGTGGAATTTCTTTGCCGACTTTATCTTTCTTAAGCTGAAAAATATGTAATTTATCGACTCCGTCTTTCGTTTCCTGAAGCAACAGGTTATTGCCCTCGGAAGATATTTTTGCCTCTTGTAAATTTGAAATATTTTCAGGTAATTTTAATTGGGTTGTTCTATTATTCTTCAAATCCATTGAGAGAAAACACGGTTCTTTCAGACAATTTTTATTTCCCTCACTGGTCCAGAAAACCCTATCCTTTACCAGAAATGCTTTACGACTATTGCCGATATCATCAACGGCGGTCAATTTACTCGTCTGCAAATTATAGGTATAAAGCAACTGGCTGCTGGAAGCCTTCCAATATTTGAGGAGCAGAGTGTCATTATATGAATCCAGAACATTCCAGATCCCCTTTAACTCTACGGGGAAGCATTTCTCTTCCTGAAAATCATAATGGCATAATTTGCTGACTTTTGATTCATAGTCAACCTTGGTAAGGAATAAGGAATTTCCATTCTTTTTCCAGATAAATGATTCTATTGACTCATCCTTCCCGGTAACCGCAACTAATTTTTTCTGGGAATTGTCCTTAAGATTATAAAGATAAAGTTGGTAATTATCTTCGTCTTCATGGTCAGATGTAAAAGCAAACGAATCTCCATTTGGACCCACTTTGACCGAGTAAGGAAAGATCTTGTCAAACAGCTTAACCGGCTCGGATAGAGGGGCATTCACCAAATAAACATTATTGGTTTGATCCGTCACCAGCATTCTTCTGTTTTTTCCGTCAGCATCCCAGATCAAATTGTTTCTGATTGACGAAGGATCATAAAACAAATTTTCAACCTCTGAATTTTTTATGACTGGAATCCCTTCGACCTTGTAGGTTTCCGGTACCGGAAAATCATCGGCAGTTTGCGAAAAGGCAATTGAACTTACACGCATTAAGAGTAACCAAATAACAATCATCATTTTGTACCAGATCGATTTGATCAATAATCTGTTTCTTAAATTTTTCATAAAATCACCACGTCTTACTCTAACCATTGGCTGAACAACGGCTGTCAGATTTTCCTTTTTTTTTAGTTCTTCTGTGATTGATCGGGAAATCTTTGACCGTAAATTTGTGTGAACCCCCATCGACCGTCTTTCCATTATCCAAGGTGATGACTATTTTCCATTTATAGGTTTTGGCGGGATCTAACGGCTTTTTCAACATAAAATTCGTTTCCCTCGCCGTCTCATATTCATCGACCAGAATTTCGTTTTCGTCCGAAATATATAAATGGTATTTATTGGCGTTTGGAACTTTTTTCCACTTAAAGACAAAATTTTCCTGATCGGGAATCAATTCGAGTTGGACGGCTCTTTCTTCGCACTTTTCACCGCTGCCTCTCGTCTCGGAAATCCCTTCCCGCTTTTCTCTGAGAATTTTTCTTTCGGGATCTTTTTCAACTTTTCCGGAAGGATACTTTTGTTTTTGTGGATGACGAGTCGATTCCGCTACCGGGAGATTTGAATTGGCCGAAATAATTCGTTTATTGGCGCTTGGAGTTTCAGCAGGCAGTGGGAAATTAATTTCCTGATCTGCTTCATTCCCTACCTTAAATGATCCAACTATGTCTTTATTTGGATTTTCAGATTTTAGCCAGAATAAAGTTGAAACACTTAAAGCCAAGATTAATGCCCCGCTGCTCCAAGCCAGTGCCGATGGCGATTTCATTAATGACAAAAATGGGGAGAATATCGATTGCGGAGAGCTATCTCCCCTAACAACTAAGGTCTCATCCTCTTCCCATTCCGTCATCAACGCTGACTGGTATTGTGCAGCGGTCGGTCGGGGAAAAGATCTTCGGCACATAGTACATTTCAGTAAATGTTTACGGATTTCTTTTAATTCGGCTGGCCGCAGTAAATCATCGGCATAAGCCAGGATCTGATTTTGGGTTAAATGTTTGAAATTATTCACTTTTCGGTCACCCTCCGGACTTTAACACTGGCTTCGTGTTTGGCTTTCTTGAACGACTTGGCTAAAGATTCAAGACTCTGACCACTTTCCTGCTCAAAGAACAATTCAGCGATCTGACGATAGGATAAGGGTATTAATTCCTGTAATTCATCCCACTCTTTTTCCGAAATCTCCAAACCCCCAGCTATTTCTTCGTCGGTAATCCCGTCGAATTGTAAATGGAACTGTAACAATTCGGTGTGCAGCAGCAGAGACCTCCGCTGCCGTAAGGTGAGGGAGCAAATTTCCTGCCAAACTTGCCTGGTCAGCGAACTAACCTCGATTTCCGATTGACCTTCAACCTGTTCACCCGAAGCAATATCGGCGGCAGCCTCAATCGGAAGATCTGTCGTCCTGTTCTTTGAAAAATGGCGATTAATCTCGTTGTAGGCAGTTTGCGCTGCAAAAGACTTCCATTCCTCCGCCGACATCTCTTCACTTTTCTGGCTGTATCTGGATCGCCATTTGAGGAGACGTAATGCAATGTTCTGGATTAGGTCTGCGGCATCTTCTCTCCAGGAAGAAACCGTTTTTCGGCGAACGATCTTTTGAACGACCGGAAGTGCGGCCAGCAGAGAATTATCCGAATCTGTTCCTGAAGACACATCTTCAGGAACAGATGCGGGCTCTGTTTCCGTTTCCGATAGCGGTGGTAAATCTTTAAAAAGGGATCCGATCATTGCCAGTTAAACACGCGCACTGCTTTCAAATAATTCTGACAAGCGAAAGAGTTCAGGCGTTCTCTCTAAAATTATCTACTTCTGCCGGGAGCAAGTGGTAATTTTTTCTTTCCGCCGAAAAAAAATTTTCTGACGGAGGGAACCTTTTGCTTCGAGCAGGGTTTTTATATTTAGAACTAGTAATTTTCGGCTGTTAGTTTTCGCAAGGTCAAGAGAAAGTGAAAACCTGCCGTGATAAATTTCAAATTTGAGTTGATTTTGCCTTACCGAAAGACAATAAGTCAAGCAAAAATTTGAATCGAATCTAAATAAATAAAACTGATCTCCAAAGCGGGATCGGAGCAATCGAATTCTGTTTAGAGTGCCCGTATCAACCGGGTAAAACCTGACTTTACAGAAGTTTAACAGTTTCCTTAAAAAATATGCTGAACAATAATTTCGAAACCGAAAACCTTCGGGTTCTCGCCGGTTTTGACTTCCTCGATCTCTGCTTATTGGGGGAAACCGGAACCGGTAAAACACACTGCCAGGCTCATTCACGAGCTCAGTCCACGTCAACACAAACCATTCATCGCCCTCAATTGCGCCGAGCTCAGCGCATCAATCATCGAATCGGAACTGTTTGGTTACGAAAAAGGTGCGTTCACCGGCGCGGTTTCATCAAAAACGGGAAAATTTGAGGCGGCAGCCGGTGGAACACTTTTTTTAGATGAAATCGGTGAGCTTAATTGTGAAATGCAGGCAAAATTATTAAAGGTTACTGAAGAAAAATCCATTACTCGTGTCGGAAGCGTCGTGCCGCGTCAGGTCAATTTACGAATTATTTACGCAACTAACCGCGATTTAAGTGTTATTCGTGAAGATCTGCGTTATCGCATTGCCGCTCATACGATAACACTCAAACCGCTCAGACAAAGACCGGATGAAATTGTTCCTTTGGCACAACAATTCATTAACAATTTCTGTCATCAATCAGGGAGAAAAATTACGGCTGCTAAAAACAACTTAGCTCTGCTTGAACAATTCAATTGGCGGGGTAATGTCCGCGAACTTCGTTCTTTTGTAGAAAAGGTTTGTTTTGATGCTCTATTTCATGCCGAAAAGCCGAAGGAAGGCGAAGAAGCAAAACTTTTGCCTGAAATTACTCTTGAAATTTTACTTTCTCGTTTACAGGATAACGAAGTCTTTGATTTAACTTGCCCGAGATTCAGCGAGATAAGTGAGCAAGACGAGTTGAAGATTGATGATTTTCGACAGGAAGTAAAAAATTTCCACGGTCACTTTAATTTGGATAATTTTCAACAGGAAGTTAAAAACTTCGAGAGTCAATTGATTATCAGGTTTTTACAAAAAAATAAGCGAAATATCTCGCACACAGCAGCGGAAATGGGTCTCAGTCGTTACGGATTAATAAAGAAAATTAAAAGATTTGGCATTAACCCTAAAACCTGTTAACCAAAATCTTAAGTTCATAAATTTCCCTTCACCCTGGTTGTTTGAACTTCTGTGTGGTCTAAACACTAAAAATTAAACGGCAGATATTTATTCAAAATTAATTTGTAAATTATTGGAGAACTGCCGTTGTGATTAATATTTCGGATAAGAAATTCTTGATTGAAATTGTGGCTGATTCGGTCGCCCAGGTACATCTTACTTCTAAAAATAAAAACTTGCGGAATCGCTGGATAAAAGCAATTGCCAAAGCAGCTTCAGTCATTCTGGAAGGAGAGACAACCTTTCTCCACTGGGAACCGCAAACAGAAACTCTCTATTTTTGGTCAAATGAGTCCAACGAAATTTATCAAACAACAGACCTTTGCCAGTGCCCCGCCTTTCTCCAACCTAAATCGCTTCCCTGTTACCATCGGGCAATGCGGCAGATCATTAAAAATTACTTCGATTTTCTCGGACGACCGGGCGAAATTCTCCAGATAGATTTTGCTGACGGTGTGTTTTTCGACCCCGACCTTTCGATCAAAGATAAGATCTGCCTCCTCAATCTTTCCATTATTGAAGGGCGGACTGAACTAATTCCGCGTGTCGAGGCACTCGAAATATTCCTTCCTGTAGGATCATTGAACAAATAATTCGTCCGCCTTCATCAATAAATCCTTAGTTTGAAATCAAGATTAGCCAGACGTTGAATACTTCATCCATAAATTAGTGCGTAGCAATTTTGGATAGAGAGTAAACCACTTATAACCTCAACTATCTCTCTCGTTAGTTTTTCAATAATTAAAATATGTCATTATAAAGTTATGAAATTAATTGTTAATCTTAAATTGCAAACTTTGGAAAGCCAACATAACACCTTGCTTGAAACTGTTCAAGAAGCAAACAAAGCGTGTAATCAGATTTCTGAAAAAGCCTTTCAAGATAAGATTTTCAAACAATTCGATTTGCATAAATCCTGTTACTACGCAGCAAAGCAATCTTTCAATCTTTCGGCTCAAATGATCGTTCGTGCGATAGCTAAAGTGGTTGATTCCTACAAGATTGATAAGAAAAAACAACGGACTTTCAAACCGCTTGGCAGTATCGCTTACGATGACCGCATTATTACTTTCAAAGCCAACAATCAAGTCTCCATTTGGACGGTTGAAGGACGTTTGAACATTCCGTTTGTCTGCGGTGAACACCAAAAAAACCTTTTGCAATACCGAAAAGGCGAAGTTGATTTGATTTACCGTAAAGGTAAGTTCTACCTTTACGCCGTCTGTGATGTTCCCGAAGAATCACCTTTAATTCCCGATGATATTATTGGGGTTGACTTTGGAGTTACTTCTATCGCTGTAACCTCTGATAATCAAGCTTTTAGTGGGGCAAAGGTTGAACAGGTTCGCCAAAAATATCACTACCAAAGACAGATTCTCCAACAAAAAGCGTCTAAGCAATCTCAATCGGGGAAACGTCCTCGCTCCATTCACAAACTAATCAAAAGAGTTTCGGGACGTGAACAAAATTTCCGTAAATTGACCAACCACGAAATCAGTAAAAAACTTGTTCTTAACGCTAAAGACACGAATCGAGCCATTGCGATAGAGGATATTTCCAAAATCAAGAAAGGCTTGAAGAAACGGTTTCCAAAGAATCAGAGAGCAAAAATAAGCGGTTGGAGTTTCTTTCAATTGAGAAGTTTTATTGAATACAAAAGCAAATTGCACGGCGTTCCTATAATTGCCGTCAACCCTGCCTATACAAGCCAGACTTGCAGTAATTGCGGTCATTGCGAAAAAGAAAACCGCAAAAGCCAAGCTGATTTTGTTTGTGTTCAATGTAATTTCCATATTTCTGCCGATTTCAACGCTTCTAAAAATATTAGAAGCAGAGCGTCCATAAATACGCTTCAAAGTTCGGAAAATGTTGATGAATAAGTTCAACGTGATTACAGGACTAAAGCTCAAACTATAACCGCTTCGGTTTAGTGGGAGTGTTTTATAGAATTGACATCCTTGGCGAGGGATCAATCATAATTTGAACCAATCCCTCGACCAACGTTTCGGGTTCGAGAGCCTTATTTTCCGTTTTCTGACCACGCTCTCCATCGTTAATCCATTGATTCAGATCCTGTTTGGAAAAATAAAGTTTCTTCCCTCGTTTTGAATGCGGAATCTTCCTTTTCGAAACCAACCCGTAAATAGTCGGCTTAGCGAGTCCCGTAATTTCCATCGCTAAATCAATTCCGCCGAAAGCATCTCGCCGGCTCTCTTCCATTTTGGCAGCAAAATAGCTATCCATTTCCCTGATGATTGCCCGCGCAATCTCTTCTACCGTCAAATTTGTTAAAATAATATTCATCAAAATCACCTCAGCAGTTTTATTTAGTTCATCAGACGAATTGCAACTTATGTTCCATAATTAAGATGGTCGCCATTTTTACCTTCGTTATTCTCAACCCTTAAAAATTGTCCCCAAATCATCACCAATTAACAGTTTTACCTTTTACTCTTTTAATCTCATTACTTTTTACCGGCAGAGCCCTTTCAGAGTTTTTGATGATTGGATCTTCGATGGTGGGTTCAACGTATCACCCAAGCCAAAAATGTGGGACAATAAACCCCTATCTTGCTGTTATTTAGCGAATTCGATAAAAAGAGTGGTTCGTTCAACAGACCACCTCTGATATCTTGAACGAACCACTCTTCAAAGAAGCGACAAGTTTTTCGCCCTTTCCGGCAATTTTCTCACCCGGCGACATTCGCGCTGCCGTCAATTTACCAAAACGCTTGGCAATGAATTTGAACGCGCACCGACCGTTTCGCTTTTGGCGAAATGGTAGCCCCGGCTTGTACGCCTTGGACCCGGCAAGACTGGAATCCGAAATAAAAACAAGCGGTCTTGATTATTTTTAAAATCGAAGTCCTGGAATTTCCGGCAAATTCAACCTTCCAGAACCCAGTCCCAATACTCCTCCTATTGATTAAAGCAGCCTAACACCTAAATGAAATGGGGTTTTTAAAGTTTGCAAGACAGGTGAAATTAACGGGCGAGAGAAACAATCCCGCACGATTTCAAAAATAAAATACTTGAGAGGAAAAATATATGTCTGCAAATCAATTATCGCTTGATCTTTTGCGTGAATTCGCGCCGTCCAGTTCCCCGCTTTTTGCTTACCGCATCGAATCAACGGGCAGTCCGATGCACGATTGGGCGCGGCACATCGCCGCCAATAATTTGTTCCGCCGCGATTTGGAAGAAACTTCGGTTTTGGGCGGAAACTTGGTGGTTCGTGCCGTCGAAGGCGACGAAAAACCTGCACTTGAAAGAGTCAAAATCCTGAGTCTGGCATATGCGACGCGGGTTTTCGGCAATGTGGAAGATGCCAAAGAATTCGTCCGCTGTGTGCAGAATATAGCTGACGCTGAAGCCCCTCAATTTGAGCTTGAACAAATCGCCGGCTTCTATTACCGCGAATTCCGTCAGCGTGAGACGGCGGAAGTTTTGAAAGAAATGGCGTTTCTCGGGATGGAAATGACACGGGTCACTGCCCGTGCGGATGAATTGGAAATCGAAAACACGGACAAAGAAATCGGGGAGATCAAGCTAACAGCGGCGGACGAAAAAAGAGTTCGTCAGGCGCAGAAGAATTTGCCGCCTTTGGAGGCGAGAACACCGAATTTCGACGCCGAGATGAAAGCTATCGAAAAGCGGCTTTCACGAATTTCACTGACGAAAGCGAGACGTGACGAATTCGCTGCCTTTTATCTTAATGATGACGGAAAAACTCTGGACGAACTCGACGAAGATTTTCGCAGGTTCGACGCACACGACCAATATACGGAAGACGGTCTGCTCGGCTTGCGGATGTCGGGTACTTCACACACCGAAGTCGTTCTTGAACTCAACTCGGAAATCACGGCGGACTATCTGCCCTTAAATGTGCAACCGCTCGCCAAAATACTCGGACTGATCTTCATTGGCTACGAGATCGGCGGACGGGCCGCGCAGTCTGCCAGACATTTTGTGACTTGCCGGAAAATCGAAACTTTGGAAAAAGCCAGCGCCCGGGAAGCCTTTCGTCTGAATGCGCCGTTTATTGCAAGCACCAAACCGCAACTGACTGAGTTTTCAATTTTACCCCTGACACGAGCCGAAATTTCAGAATGGATTGATTTGCAGCTTGATATGATTTATTCACGCGAGGTCGTGCGCCTCGGGCGGCGTGTCGGGATCGGGAAAAATGGTGAGGTAGTCGAATTTACGACAAATCAAACCGTAAATCCCGAGTTTGACGAGAAACAATATGCAAGCCAAATTCTCCAAATCCTGCTGGAACAGATGGAGCGTGATTTCCACCTCTCGTCATTGCGCCGGAACGAAGTTTATCAAAGCGTTTATCTCAAGATCCGGGGTGCCCGGGATACGGCAGTTCTGGCACAAACAGCGGAAATTGCCCGCCGCGCCAAAGAAGAAAAACGGCTTTCACTCAAAGAATATACGACCCTTTCAACCGTGGCAAAATCGCAATTCGGGAGGCTGGGCAATGCTTGTCCGAGCGCAACGCTTTACCTTCTTGAAAAAGAAATTAGACACGCCGATACACGAAAAATCAGTTATCTCAAATGGGCGATGTACGGCTCAAATCTTCCCACGCATCCCGTTCATAGCTTGCCGAAGCAGGAAGTTCAACGGGCCTGGACCGCGCTTCGGTCGCGTGAGTTGATCCTGAAACAAAAATCCGCTGCTCAGCCCAGCCGTTTTCTGCAGCAGCAACTGCAATTTAACCAAACTCATACGAATTCTCAGATTAAAGTTACCCCCACAGTTCATTAAATTTAGATTCAATTCACACCCGAAAAACTCCGTTTGCCGGACCTCCGGTTGACGGAGTTTTTTATTTAAGGAACACAAAAAATTTCGGAAATAAAGCGGTAAGAAGAGGCACAAAACGGGTAGTTTTGACTCCCACCTGAGAGGAAATTATGACTGGTAATTCGTTTGAAAATAGTGAAACGGCAGCGGAAAAGTTTTCTACAAATTTTTCTACAAATTCTTCTATAAAACTTTCTATAAATTCTTCTATAAATTCTTCTATAAAAAAAAGCGATTTGCATCGTTTTATGGTCTTTGTCGCCGGAGGCGAGCATCCCCTTATTTCGTTTTCAAATTACCAAAGAGCTGAACGTCTGGCGATTATTTTCGCCCGGTTAGCCAATGCGCGAATGGAGGTTTTCGACTCCGAAAAGGAGGTCTGTTACTTTGTCGAACCAAACGAAGCGTGGGTGCCGATTTGTTCATTAAAGATCCAGGCTAACGAAAACAAAAAATAAAAGCGGTAAGCAGTAAAACGTGATGAACAAGCAGAAAACCCGAATTCGCAACAACGGAAATTCGCTGTTTTTTCAAAAGTGTCATCATTCGAAAAAAATCAAAATTAAAAATTTAAGGAGCCAATAAAAATCATGTCTGCAAAAGTTAGAATCACCGGAAATCTGGGACGCGATCCCCAAACACGTATTAACGCCAACAACACTTTCATCGCCAATTTCTCGATTGCCGTTAATAACAAAAGAAAAACCGCTACCGGCGAAGTCAGTCAAACCGATTGGTATAACATCACTGCCACGGGCAAACAAGCTCAGGTTCTTGCCGAATATGCCCATAAAGGAGATCCGCTGCTCGTTGAAGGCAAACAAACTATTAACCCCTGGACAGACCGCGATGGCAACAATCGTGTTTCGGTTGATATTCTCGTCCAGGACTTTCAGTTTCTTGGGATGGGCAATCGCACGAATGGCGAAGGTGAAACGTCACCGGAAGCCCCGACCAGCCAAATTCCCGACGACATCCGTGAAGAACTGGCAGCCATGAACGCGGCGGAAAATCTTGATTTTTCGGGCGATAACTTCCCGGCTGTGATGTAGTTGAATTCATCAGGCGATGCTGGCTAAATTACCGTCACTCCGCCTGATAATTTATCCAGACTTTTCAGTTTTCCTCATAAATTCCTTACCTTTCTTCTCCTGTTAAAAGGAGGCTTGGAACGCAAACTTCAAGCCTCCCTTTCATTTCAAAACAATTTTATTTTTTTAACTCCCAACCGGGGATTTTTAAAGTCTGCAAAAAGCGAAAAAACGATCGGCGGAAGATTTTGCCAACCGATTAAAACTATCGCTTAAAGGAGCCGAAAACAAATGAGAACCATAGTTTTTGATCAAGGTTATAACCGGGTCGAATATCGAAATATCGTTCAGCTTGAACGTGTAAAATTGAATCAACTGCTAACTGAGGAGCGCCGCCTTATTGAAACTTTAACTCGTTCCGCTGAAAAAATAATAAAGTCAAAACCTCAAATTCTGGTTGATACTAAAGTCATTTGGAGAAACATTATCAATCATCGTTTGGTGCAGGATGTTCGCCGCCGGCTTGACTGTTTGACCGATGCTTATCCGCAATTTGTTCAGCAGGTTAATGCCGTCCGTGACTCAATCAAAGAAAGGTTTTTCGTGGCGATTAATGCCGTTCGTTATTCCGCTCAGGTTTCAATTTTTCACAACAATTAATTGGTTTGCGTATTTGATTTAGTGGTAAATTATCTACGATGATGCCAATAAAATATCTGATCGGCGATGCCACCCGACCGCAGCTTGGCGGCAATAAAATCATTGCGCATATCTGTAATGATATTGGTGGCTGGGGCAAAGGATTTGTCCTCGCAATATCAAAAATTTCTCCTCTTCCCGAACGTGCTTATCGTGAGTGGTATTCAAAGCATGAACAAAATGATTTTGCCCTCGGAGCGGTTCAGTTTGTTTCGATTGCCCCGGATCTTGTCATCGCCAACATGATCGGGCAGCACGGTACCAGAACCCAGCACGGGGTGCCTCCGATTAGGTATGAGGCGGTTGAAACTGCCCTGAAAATTGTCGGAAAGGAAGCATCTTCTGCCAAGGCATCAGTTCATTTGCCTCGTATCGGTTGCGGACTGGCAGGCGGTTCCTGGGATAAAATAGAGCCGCTGATAGAAAAGCAAATCTGCGCAATTAATGTCGAGGTCTTCGTTTATGATTTTCCTTAAAGTCGGCTCCAGAATTATCACTTAACCAAATTAAAAAGCCTGAAAATGAGTCCTCAAAACGGGGAACGGATTCAGGCTCTTTATAAGACAAATTAAATTGCTGATTTTGTCTTTTCGCTCCTTTTTGCCCGCCATCCTTTGAAACCGCTGTCGCGGGCAAAATGAGATTTATAGACCTCATTAAATATTTCGCCGTGACTGACCGGATAGCCGAAACATTCGGTCACGAATTGGACATATTCTTCAGCCAGATCGGCAATTTCTTCATCCACCTGGACCACTATTTTACGTGTCTGTTTGCGCCGAATGTTAATTAAAGGTTTGAAAGCGGAAGCGGTTCCCGTTTCGTCTTTTGTTTTAGTTTTATCGCCCGCTTTTTCTGTAATTTCTTCCATTTATTAAATACCTCTGATGTTTATTTACTAAAGACCTCTACTATTTATTTTGAAATTCTAAACCTCAACTTAGCTCCTAAAAACAAGCCCTAAAGTTAGGGGAAAAACTTCGGAATCACCTTAGATCAACTGCTGTGCCACAAATAAATAGTCACCATTTGAAAGAGCAAAAACCGCCTCACCACCAACGAATCACTAAATATCAAAAAGCCACTTCGAGAGCGTACGACAAGTAGCGGCAAAAACACGGCATTCTTGCGCCAAAAACTCAGGAAATATAAGCATTTGGACAGCGCAAGGATGCAAGAAACCGCAAAATCAGCGATTCCGATTCAATCACCTGTTTCAAAGCCTTTTATTTTCAATATTTAGGTTCATTTTTATTTACTTCCCGGAAAAGTAATTCTTCTTGCGGCTTAAATTATTGACAGATCTCTCTTTATCGTTTCGCTTCCTTTTTCGTTTTCCGCTAAACGATTGATTCTGCTGATGATGTCCTGCTTGCAAAAAAGCGCAAGAATTTTGCCTAAGTTTCTTTGTGGCAAACAAATTGCCTAGGTTCACAAATGAAGCGATAAACCTTTGTGAACTAAGTAAAAAATTAAAATGAAAGATGAAACCAAATTTTTAAGCCGGAGCCGCGACCGCGAAAGATGGAAAAGGAAATTATCCGGGAAGCTCAGAAACGAAGCCAAGGCGGATGCAATTTATTTCCGACCCAACTTAACGGACGACCGGCGCATTCGTGATCTAGCCGAAATGATGGGGGAAACAAAAAACGCGATTGTCGAAAAGCTCGTTGCCTGCACTCTCCATAACAGTGTCTTGACGACCAAGAAACTTACCGAGCAGAAAAATTCTTTGAGGAGACTGGAAGACAACACCGAAGCGGTGGTGAACGGTTCGGTTGAAATTCTAACTTTGCTTGAAGAAATTCGGCGCAAAAATATAACGCAGGAAAGACTGATCAATTCCCTTTTGGGCGAAATTTATTGTATGGTTCACACCGCCGTTTCGCTTATTAGAACCGTGCTTTTACAAATACTCGGAATAACCCACCAGGAAACGCCAAAGAACCCGGCACCGCAGGTTTTAACTTCGTTTGATGAAACAAGTAATCTGACGATTGCGCGAAGTCTGCAAGATCTGGAGTCAGCCGCCAATTATCACCAAATCGAGAACGGAAAATTTACTGGCGAAAACCTTTTCTGGAAGTCGAAGTTAAAACGCTCCCGTTCAGAATCCAAAGAGAAATAGTTTCCAGAAGGTTACAAATATGATAATCAGCATCAAATCCAGTGCGTCGGGCGGAAGTTCCAGAGGACTAATTAATTATCTCGCGCACAGCAAACTTGACAAAGCTCAGGAAGAAGTTGAAAAACGTGAATTTTTCAATGAATCCGAAAACGATTTGGATGTCAAAAGGGCAAATGAAAATTTGAGTTTAACCGGAGCCAAACCAAACCCCGAAGAATTACTCCACCTTGTCATCGCTCCCGGCAAAGAAGAAATCGAAAGCGTTGGTGATGATCTACAGGCCCGAAAAGAAGCTCTCAAAGTTCTTGTCCGGGAGACGGTTGCCCAACTTGAAAAAGAAGTCAAAGCAAAAAAATTAAAATGGGTCGCGGTGACACATTTTAATACCGATCATCCCCACGCTCATCTCGCTCTTCAGAAAGAGTTTATTGATGAAACCGGACGGATTGAAAGTTTGCGAATAACCCGGCAAATGCTTCATTACAACGAATCGGGCGAAAACGGGGAGAAAACGCTGCACAAGGGAGTATTGATTTTAGCGGCTGAAAACAAGCTCAAGGAAATTGCAGCCCACCGGCAAAAAACGCAGGAAAATAATATCAGTCCAAAAGCCGATAAAGCAGCCGAAAAATCAAAAACCCAGGGCGAAAACCAACCTCAAGTTCCCTCCGAACCGACAAAAATTCCGAATTACCCTGAGCGAAGGATTTTAGCCGAAGAAATGCTGGTCACGGCAGAAATTGCGCGGCGGACGCGAAATATTGAAAACCTGATCGAACACGGCGACAAAAAGCGTTTCAAAATTAAAGATGAAGAAACCGAGAATGTGCGCCACGTTTCCATTTTCGACATTGAGCAGAAAATTGAAATTGTCAGCCGCCAAAAATCCTGGGCTTTGTATCCGAAAAATCCTGATAAACGCTCCCTTTCAATTTCTTTGATTGCAAATGAAGAACGAGCCAAACACTTGCCCGTCATTACCCAGTTAGAAACGATCCGCCGTCACGTTCTCGGATTTGAGAATCGTCATTTGACCAACGCCGAGGAAAAACACACGCGGCTTCACAATCAAAAACTAATGATTGAAAAAAAGTATGAAGGTCAAAATACGACAACGCCGCTGCCCATTTTCACGCCCTCCGAGATTCAGCAGCTTCAAACAGAAGCGATCAGAAATAAAAATGTCGAAAAAATTTTACTGCTGGAAAACATCCGCCAAAAGAACGCTTTGGAGTTAAGAAACCTGAGCCGCCGCGATGAGGATGTGCAAGAGTTGTTAGCCACGAAAATCGTCGCCGCCTTCAAACTCGAAGCAGCAGAAAAACGACTGCTTGAATTTCCAAAAACGAAAGATTTTATTAAAGTCAAAATCGGCAATTCAGTCTGGTCGAGCCATTCACTCGAACAGAACAAAAATCAGAATGATTCCAAAAATGGTTTGTTTACAAAGTTTAAAGCAAAAACAATCGATTTATTCTTCGGTTCCGAAAAGAAAAACTCTGCGGACGAAATAACGGATTATCGGGCTCTTAAAACCCAGGTTTCAGACGCTCTTGAAAACCTGGAAAATGAGCGACGTAGTGAAATCCAAAAACAAAAGGAATTTGTTCAAACTCTTGATAAAATTTTTCAGGCGGAAACGAATCCGAATAAGGCAAAGCTCACACCCTCTTTTTCGGCTTTTGAATTAGCGGAAATGGAAGACTTTGCGTTTGAGACAATCCATGAAAGTCTTTACGAAAAATCCCTGCAATGGCAGGAAAACTGGCTGCTTCAAAAATTAGCCTCCCGGCCAAGTGAGTCAACAAATGATGAGAGCCCCAAAATGCCGGATAAAGTTGAATTATCGGGTAAAGCTGAATTTGCAGTGGATCGATCAAACAAGGCTAAAAAAATTATCGGTAATTTTGTCTTAGGACGCGCCGAAGCACGGATGATTTTAGCAACCGCAAAAATTGCCAAAGCCGGAGAAAATATTGCCCGCTACCACCGCGATAAAGTTTTTTTTAAACACCAAATTAAAGACGCGAAAACCGGCGCCACGCGCGAATTGTCTTTGCGGGACGTGGACCCAAAAACACACTATTATCTGCTCGATTCAATTCTCAATAAAGCATTGGAAACAAAGGAGCAAAAACAGGAGCGTGACGCAGTTCAGCAAGCCGCCCAAAATAAAGAAAAAGAATTGACGCTGGATTTGCAAAACGCCCGAATCGCGTTTTTACGCCTCGAAAATCATAAAACTGAACTGCTCGAAAAATATAAAAACGAACAAACTACAGGTCCAATTTTTACCCCGAAAGAAATTGGCGCACTTGAAGCCTGGAAATATCAAACAATGAAAAGCACGGAAGCTGAACGGATTGAGAAAATAATCAATCAGGCAGAAAAAAGCAGCCACATTGAAAGAATTCAGGATTTGCTAAAAGGAACGGCAAATGAACTCAAAGATCTCATCCCGAATTTATCTAACAAACCGGAAATATTTTCTCCCGTGCAGAATTTGTCGATAAAAGAGCTGCAAACAACAGCTTATCAAGTGGAATTTTCCAATCAAAATCAGGCTCGGCAAAGAGAGGGAGATTCAAGTCAATCTCAAGCCAAAACAAACATCATTGAACACGAAAAAATGGAGGTTAAAGAAAAAGGTCGAGCCAGATAAAGGACTGCTCAGGTTTCATTGAAAACTCAGCAATCAGCTCGGCACGCTAGTTGCTATTTGGCAAGGAAAGAACCCTTTGGAAAATTTTTCAAACCAAAATTCCGAAGTTCATTTTTCCTGAGATGCCAAATGAGTGAACAATCATCAGTAACTAAAACGAGCGAAATAAATCCTCGAACGGCGCGTGCCGTTGCCGCCATCCTGAGCCAAACGGCAACAGACGAGGCTTTGCAGTCACTAAACCAAACGGACGGGCGCAACGAGAGCGAGCAGGCTTCGTATCTGAGCGTGCAATCGCCTTTCCTGAGAGAAATTTACGAGCGTGGCGGAACGGTTAAGGACGGGGTTTTGACCATTCCAAAGGAAAATTTAACAGTGCCGCCGGAAATCCAAATCGCTACCCTGAACACGGCGGTTGAAAGATTGTCGCGCTTGACGGGCGATTCAGCCAAGGCCAAAGAACTTGCTCCGCAATTTGTTGAAATGGGGGAAAGAATCGCCGGAAGCCACCCGGACGGGGAAACGCGCTTGAAAGTATTCGGCTGGCTGTACGGCTCGCTGGAAGGCAATCAGGAATTGCTCGCGAGCCATATGGCAGAAAATCAGGAACGTGAGCAACACAAGCAATCTGAAGCCCAATTTAGCGAAAAATGGCAGCAAATCGTCGAGTTGTCCGAATCTCTCGCTGAACTTGAACCGAAAGACTCATTGCCCGAAAACTCCCTTGACGAATTTAGCGAACAAGAATTAGGAGCCATACTTGAACAGGGTGAAAACTTCACCGAAGTCGGACTTTATGAAAATATATCGCCCACCGAAAATGCCGAACGAGCTGATGAAATTGTTTCAAGCGGAAGTCTCATCGGATTTGAGCGAATCCAAATTGGTTCAGACTTACCAAAACTTCCCGAAAGTCTTTCGCTGGTTGATTTTGAAAAACTCCTCGAAAAGACAAGCGAAATTGATTCACAACTTGAAAGAGGTCTTCCAACGCGAGAAATTCTTGCCCCTTTTCAGGGTTATGTCGAACTAACTAGGCTTGATAATGAACTGCGACTGGTTGAAGAAGAATACGCAAGAGTTCAAGCAAAACAAATCGGCAATGAAAAAGACTCGCCTCAAAATTACCGTTTTGTCGCCACCCGCGAAGAGCTGCGCGAACTGGGGGACGATAAATCACTGCTGGCCGAACTTACGAAGCAGCAAGCCAAAATAAATGAGAACATTCAAACAAATTTTGGCAAAGAGACAGACCGCCAACAAGTCGAGCAGTCAATTTCATCTCAAAGCATTGCCACCCAAAAAGATCACAAAGCAGGTGTTTCAAAACAACAGAAAATTGAATTAAATGAAGACGAAACCGAGCTGCAAAAATTTCTTATCCGGGAAAAAAACATTTTGGGGGAAATAGAAACTCTTTCCGGGTCTATAAGTGAAAGAGAGAAAAATTTTCGCCCCTTTCAGGAACTTTCTGTCGAACAAATAACTCCAAACAGACAAACAGAATTAACCGAAAAGGTTTTGTCCCTAGAACTTCCCGTTCCAAGCCTTCTCAAAGAAAAATATCCCGAATTAACCCCAAGGGAAAGAAACGAAAAACTGACCAAGGCAAATACCTTTGAAGTTAAGAATCCGGCGGAATACCTTTTTCTCAGAGAGACGGCTAATAAACATTTTCTGAGCCTAAGAGAACGTGAAATCAAAAATGAATACCGAAAATTTGAAAGTAAAAATGTCGGCGAATTAGCGGACAATAAATCAGCACGGCAGGAATTGAACAATCATCGGGAAAAATTAAATAACCTTAAATCAATCGAACCCGTTTTTACTTACAAGATCGAGGGCAGCAACCAGGTGATCCGTGCCAAACCCTCGGAAAGAGCCGTCGCCGGTGACAAATTCGCCTCCGATTACGTTAATTATCAATTAAAACAGCCGGAAATTCGCCTGCGCCGCGACTCGATCGTTTATCGTCAATATGTCGAAAGATTAGAATCGGCGAAAACCGCGACGGATGTTATCAGCGAAGGCTATAAAATCCGTCAGGAAAATCATCAAGCCGCCGGAGTTTGGAAAAATGCGAAAAAGGACGAACGCCGCGATCTTCAGCGTCCCCTCTCGAAAAATGAGATGACGCTCCTTTTTCTTGAACAGCCACCGAAAAATTACACAGCGGAAATGTCGGTTCTCAAATACAATTTCGCGCATTATTCGCAAAGTAAACGCCGCATGACCGACGCGCTTGAGGCAGGAACTTTAGAGCCGAGTTCAGAAGCGAAAAAACTTGTTGAAAGCCTTGAATCGAGATTAGAGCGTCGTACTCTGCAAACCAAACAAAAGGCAACCAGGCATTTTTTTGAAAGCCTAAAAACTGAAAATGAAAAACTCTTCATCAAAAATGATTTTGATCACCAAGCCGCTTATCAAAAGTTGCCGCCTCACGAAAAAGATTGGGTATATCGTTCGGCTCTGGCACAAAAAGAAAATCTTGAATACAAAATCGCTTATGAGCAAGTAAGGAAAGATATTACCGTATCAACCACGCAAAACGTGTCCGCGACAAATGAAAATACAACAAATTTGCGAGAGGAGTTTGCCGCCGGAACTCTTTGGCATCAAGCTACAATCCTCAACCATCAAAAAGCAACGAAAGATTTTGAGCGCGATGCAGTGAAGGTGAATGAAAAGATGCTCCAAACCGTCGGTTATCTAATTCATAATCAAAGCCAAGCCAACAATTTGCGAGTTGGCGAATGGCTCGAAAAACAAAAATTCGATGAATTGAATACTGCCGGAGAAATTCTCAAGACCTTTGCCAGTGCAACCCACGAAATTAAAAACAATCAGCTCACCGTTACGGTCAAAATCAAAGGAAGCGAACAAATCTCTACCGCCGATTACGAATATTTATTTGAACGATACTTCCCCGCCGACATTGAAAAGCATCAGGACTTTCACGTTGGCGAAAATGAGAAATTCAAACTCGAAAACTCGCGCCGCAACGGTCAATCCGAACTCCTTAATTCTTGGATAAATGATACACAAACGACAGTTTATCGAACGGATGCACCTGTCAATGTTCTTGAAAACGAGCAGATTATTATTAAAGAAGTGGAAAAAATAAAAGCGGCGCAGATTGAATGTCGGCGGGCAAACGAGATTAAAAACGCCATTACGCTGAAAATTGAAGAAAAAACACAAAAAGAATTAGCAAAGAATTCAAAAAGATTCTCCAACAGCGATTTACAAACGACGGTGAAATCCGCATTGATGGCAGAAAATTCGGAAAACCTTTCGGGCAAGCAAAAAGCCATTTTTCAAATAGCTCAGGATAAAATTTCGATTTCGGATTTTGAGAAATTTACGACAAATTCTCAACAACTGGAAAATGGACTGCTGGAAATTAATCAGAGTTTTGAAAGGATTGCCGCGCTTCGCCTTGAAAATTTGCCATACATAATCCAACCTGAAAAAACAGAAAAAATTGAATCCCTCCAAAATCTATACGAAACCAATCAGAAACAGTCTGAAGCACATTTAATTACTGTTGCAGCGCGTGAGAAATTCCTCAGCGGGACAATTAACAACAGTGAGGAAGCTATAAACCTGACCCAATCAATTTCAGCTGAGGAATTAGAAAAAGCGAAGATTCAATCTCACCTTCAGGCAAGAATTGCTCTCGAACCTGCCCAATTAAACGAACAAATTAAAGATGCGGATCTTGAAGCTCGAGTCTTGGAATTCGCCGACGCACTTGAAGCGGCGCATCAGTTGAAATTACAAGGCGTCTCAGAGTCGGAAATCAACTCAAGTTTTGCCGTTGCTGAGATTAAACGCGAAAACTTGCATGTTTCCTTAAAAACCCAAAAACTATTTCTTTCGCCCGAAAACAAACCAGTTACACTCAAAATTTATGAACGTGAATTGGCCCGTAATGAAATAGCTATCGCCCAGGCCAAAATTTCAAACATGATCGAAACCGGAAATATTTCCCTCTCCGACCTTAATACAAAAAAAGCGAGTGAAATATTTTCCCCGGCAGAGCGAGAAGAAATTCGTCTCGAAGCGGGGATGAGAACCCGCGAAAATCTCGAACCTAAAGAACTTTGGGCAAAACGGCAAAACTTGAGCGAAAAATTGCAACAAACGGCTCTTCAGTCCAGCGATTCTCTCGAACGCGCTCACGAAATTTTTCACACTCCCGAAGCGAAACCCGAAGAAGTTATAAAAGCGTTTTCCGCCCTTGATGGCGACATCATCAAACTTAAAAATGAGCGTCGAACCGAAGCAACTGCCACTAGATTCATTAACTTCAAAACCGAATTTAAGCGCGATCTTGCAAACATGTTCGAGAGTGGACGGCAACTCGAAAATACCCGACTGCTGGCGGCGATGACTAAAGGCTTGCTGCTAAACGCTTTGGAAAAACAAGAGATTCAAGTCGAAAAAATCGGCTTAAGTTCTGAAAAACTAAGTGAAATCAGTCGAACTATTGTGTTAGCAATGGGTAATGACAATCAACGAGAGAGGGTAATTTCCGCACATAGATCCTCCGTTTCCGTGCAGGAAAGCCATCTCGAGCAAACAAAATCCCCCCTGCAAGATCAAATGAATCCTGCTAAAATAAAGCGATTTGAACACACCAGATAATCGATTTTCAAGTGCATGCACCCGAGGCCACTTCAGTTTGCCTCTCAGGCACGTTGAGGAAGGGTGCCGGTGATGTTAGGCGTTATAAGAAAATGCGCGTTTAAGAAATGCCGGTTTATGGAACAAGAATAATGATATGATTAGTCTCGAAAGGGAGCCTTTTTGAAACTCTTAACAAAGTTATAAACGCAGTCGGGAACGATCGCAAACGATAGTGTTCTCGTTATCCTGCTTTGAGTCTGAATTTTCTAAGAATGGGAGAAAGGAAATGAATCGAAAATTATTAGTATGCGTTTTTCTGCTTCACTTAGTCGGCTCCGTTTCACTTGCTCAATCATCAGACAGACAATCCTCAAAAATTTCGGACGAAGCAGAAGTGCGGAAGGCTGTCGACAAATTTTATGAGGCATTTCTCGCCGGCGATCTAGAGACGGTCAAACGCATGACGGCGGAAGATTATCTACAAACCGATGTCAACGGCAAAGTGCAGAACAAGTCGGCGTGGCTTGACGAATACTATTTGCCAATTATTGCACAAATGAAGACCGGACAATTTAAATGGGATGCCTTTGAGAGAAAGAATATTCAACTCCGGAGATACGGTAAAGTTGCTGTTTTGATTGGTCGCACGGCATTTAAAGATTCCGGTAGCGGGAAGACGCGCGAACTATGTTTTACTCAAGTCTGGATAAAGCGCGACGGGGAGTGGCAGCGCGCAGTTTTCCATAATGCGTGGTTGCCTGAACCAAACCCGAATTGAAAATTGAAGTGATGTTACCCATATAATGTAAGTGGTCAAAGGGCATTATTTTACAGGATTAGAAAAATGCACCGTGATGAAACAATCACTATCTCAAAACCGACCCTTTTTGACACTGTTTTTCAGAAAGTAATCTATACTTATCAGCTCAGCCATATCTATGGAATGGAACCTGGGATAAGAAAATGTATAAAAAAAATCATCGGTTACAATCATTCCTTGAAGCTAATCTTTTTGGATTACTTTGCGGAAATTTAACTTGGATAGGATGGATTGCTTTCGATTATTTGGTGTTAAATTCACCAAATGAACTGAATGTAAACTTAACGCGACCTCATGTAGATTTTTTAAACTACGTAGTGCCGATCTGGATTATTACTTTGTTATTAAGCATTGGAAAAATCTACAAAGGACTTTTGAATCAATCAAGGATTGACTGGTTCAAACTTTCAATGAAAATGTTCTTTGGTTTGTATGTATTTAATATTATCCAGCACTGTTTACTTGATCTATACAACAATTTTCCTTTGATATTTTTCTTAGAATCATATTTTAGATATTCACTCTGGGTAATATTCTTGATACCTATATTATTTTTTACTTTGATTTTCTCTAATTTAAGAAATCACTTGTTGCAATTAAAGTAAGACAAACATTATCAAAACTGTGTCAAAAAGGACCCGATACTGTTGCACTATTCAAACTGGTCAATAAAAACTAAAAATGAACCGGCGACTTTATGAGGTTTTCATTGAACAAATTTTGTTCGAAATGAATAGTGCAACAGTATCGGACCCTTTTTGGGACGATTTTTAAAGTGGAGAGATTTATGAGAAAGGGCATTGTTTGGGTAATCTTTTTTGTAACATTCCTTTGTGGGATGATTGGCTGGCTTTGGTTAAATACTCCGAAAGTGTTTCTTTCTACTGAATCTCCTTCCAAGATTTATGTCGTGGAACTGGTTGGTGATAAAACTCGTCCTTCTTTTCCGTTTATGAACCATTCGGTCAGTTTTAATCTATTCAAAAACGGTCAGCTGATAGTTAACAATACACCCGTCTATTGGGGAGATTTATTCGATTCAGACTTTGGCGAGCTATTTCCTGAACATAAATGGGTAAATGATTCAGTGTTACGGTTTGGGTTCAATATTAGCAAAACCGAAAGGAGTTCTGACTCACTTATCATCTCTAACAAAACCAATAGAGTTATAAAGTATTTGAAGATTAGGCATGGAGACTTATTCTTAGTTCTTGGATTGCAACCCGATTCAATTATTAAACTTCCAGTGACCAGGGATTATATTTTAGCCAATGGAGAGTTTGAAAATGGACAGCCCCTTAAATACAAAGGAGTCAATTTCATTGGCGGCGATGCATCAAATCCGGCTATTCAATATTGTCTTTCAGTAGTGGATAATTCAATTAAAATTGAAAGTACAGCATCGACAGGCTACACGGGCAATAACAATAGTAATTCTAAAAACCCGGATGTACCTAAAGTTGAAAAGTGCTTCTAATTTGCAGACGCAAATTGAATAGTGCAACAGTATCGGACCCTTTTTGAAACAGAAATATTACATATTTTGTGACTTTTGATTACCCGAAAGAAATATCGTCATTATCTGAAGAACAACGCCTTTTGTATTACGAGGAATATAAACATATTTTGGGATAGAAAATGCCGAATATTGTATTATTTAGGCACTACGTGATGGCAAGGAGGAGCACTTATGACCACCGGCGATGATAAAGAGCGACTGCCTCTCACATTTCCTGATTGGCCGACGTACCGCGAGTTCCAGACTGAACTCATCGCGGTCTTTGCATCCGAAGGGATCACCGACGCCACAGTCAAGCAGATCGGCGCGGCCACAACGGGCTGGGAAATGGATCCGAACAAGCCGCTCACGCCTTGGTCACCGCAGATGCCGGCGGAGTTCGTTGTATTCAGCGGTCAGTCGCTGATACAGGTGATGGAGCTGAATACGCCCGTCGACAAGACAGTTGTCTGGCAGGGGCGCTACGTATTTCTGCTCAATGTGGCCCACGAGCAAAATGGGTTCTATGACACTTCTGTCGGCCGTAATTTAGCGGTGCTTGCCTCGCGCTGGAGTGATCGGCTATCGAAGCAGGCAGCCCAGGGATTCTCGTTCAGGCTCTGTCTCTCCGACCAGTCGTTCGAGGGACCTTATACGGACGGAATCGTTGTGATGTCCGCCTAGCGTTTCCGATCACCGACTCGCCGTGAAGGGCCGGGCGCCTAACAAGGCGTTGGTGCTGGCGGTCGAAGGGCTAAAGATGCTTGACGCTTCCGCTTCCTTGATCTTATTAAAGGGAGCCGTGAAGGTTTTATTCGGAGAAAGGGAGCCACCGAAAGACAGACTTGAGCGGTGCAACTTGATGAAACAATTTCCGGAAGATAAAAACGAAGCGAGACCAGCTTGGGTAACAGAACTGGAAAATATAGACGATCAATACTACGAGGACCCCGACAATTTGAGCGAACGTTTGACCACCTATGCTGAAGCCACAGGTTTGCTCCTACCATTTAAGGTAAATTAGGCTTGATCATAAGTTATGCCCGTCTCGAAAACGCCCCTTTTCGAGATTATAAAAAAGGAGTATGATTTGTCTCATTAAGGACCCATTTTGACACAAAGAAACCTATTTCCTACTAGTCGCATCACATCTAGTTGAGATGAAACCTAAACTTATTGTTTTTCTTGCTATATCGCTGCTTTTGCCCCTTTCTGTGTATTCTCAGAGAGAAGAAAATTTCTTAAAATACGCGAAGGATTACAAAATTATTGTTGTCGCCAAAGTCGTCAAGCGTTATCAATCACCTCTTGCTTGGAGCGGTATCATGCTCTTCTCACAGAACGTTAAGTACCAGGTCATTACAATACTCAAGGGCGAATTAAAAAGTGATGAAATCATAGCCGGTCATTACCTTTATTACAGACATTACATGTCGGACGAACAAATTCCGCAACTATCACTAAACTTGTTCAAAGTCGGCAATAAACTAATACTTCTTCTGAGCAATAACGTTTCCTGCCTGGGTACAATCAATTCTAAGAAACCGAAAGATAGACCGCTTTATTGTGCTGAAGCAGTAATCCCGTATTCAGAAAGTTTAGCTGAAAAGATAAAAACCTTATCGAAATAGAAAATTAGCCAGGTATCTCAAAAACGCCCCTTTTCGGGACATTAAAAATGCGTCTCAAAACTTCTCAAAGGTAACGTTTTTGGGACACATTAAACCTTTATCTTACCGTTAATTAGGCCTTATTTTAACTCTTTGGCTTGTTTCTGTTTTGTCTCATAAGTCGTCTCATAACCAAAATCTCAAAAACGTGGCTTTGTGTCAAAAGTCTTAAAATATGCTGAAATCTTGCATAAACGATTCTTGTCAAATACTTTATGAGCTTATTATGCAAGATTTTCAAGTTTTGACACAAAGCCCAAAAACGTTCCTTGTTTTGAATTTTGAGACATTCAAAAATGAGTAGGATAATTGCCCAAAAAAGGTCGTTGATGGGAAAAATTACTTGTCCCGAAAAGGGGCCTTTTGATGTTATAAAGACGGTTTCTCCAAGGTGACTTATAAACAATTTTGTGCAACCGATTATTTCGTTCTTTGACCGGAGAAACCGTTATGACATTATGCATCCCGAGGTGGATTTCCATCCACATCAACAAACTGTCTCTTGGTGTATACCCAGGTGAAGTTCAGCAGACTTCTTTTTTGCATAACATGGAGTTGGTCCGCAGGTTGTACCAGCAGTTTTCTGCTGCCGGGATTGGCGTTGAACTGGTAAAATGTCCCATCAGGAGTCTGCCATCTATGAAGCAAACATTTGTTGACCCTGAAACGGGTTGGACAGTGGTCCAGGAGAAGTCGATCAATCCCGAAACAGGGATTGAAGTGTTCGAGGAGAACATTACCAATCCGGAGACTGGCGAAATTTTTCACCGCAACCGATTGGCGAGTTATCAAGAAAGTATCGCCGAATGGGTACAAAAGATCGTCCGGATGAGAGAAACTCAGACACGATTTGAGCAGCAAACGTTGAAACGGTTGCACCAACTCTATCCGGAGTTAGCCGCCGGAGCGGAAGTTCCGAGAGGAGCACTGGGAAAGATCAAACTCTTATTTGCTGAGGAGTTTGCGATGTCCGGCATTTGTTTACCGGAAGAGGATGTTGAGGGCCGCCAAAGAGGGAAAATCATCAAAGATGGATGGGAGATCTTGTACCTGTTTGGCTCGGACGAGTTGGGTGAATATCTTGATTATTACGCATCGCACAGAATGACGAACGACCGCCATGTTCGAATCTATTCCGATGGTCAACGTAAAGATCTATCTTCTCTTCGAGATTTCCGTCAGGTCTCACAAGATCCGCAGGAAAATATAAGGTTGAAAGAGGAATTCTATGCGGAAAATCGCCAGGTGCTCACGATGCTGAAAGAAAAGGGATTCTGGGATTAAAAGAAAGTAAAATAGAATGGGATGAGGGGAAGGAGGAGGCTAAGCTACTCCTTTCAAAATCAATTTTCTGTTGGGATTAAGAATTGAAATTTTGAAAGGTTTTGGACAGGTAAAAGATGGTTAAATTGAGGTGTCAAAAAAACCCATTAAAAATCAGGCTTGTTAAACACTGAATTTTATTGAGTTTTAAGATATGATTTTGGCGTGTCAAAAAACTATACTTTGACACCTTATTTGTATCTTCACTGAGGGAAGTGTCCAAAACTATTACAGCTTTATTTACAACACAAACTTTTCTTTTATCAAGGCTAGATAAACCTATTGTATTCAATAGAATAAGTAAAAACCTCTCAAGTGTTTTACTAAGTTTGGTAAACATTTCCTGGCACAGATCGATTCCATTAGACTAAATAGGTAGGTTTGACCTACACCAATACTACCAAAGTTTAGAATAAGTAGGTTTGACCTTCACCTTTCGGTAGGTTTGACCTACAGTAATCGGTAGGTTTGACCTACACTGCAACGATTAGAGAACGTATTTCCACAACCAAAACGGTAGGTTTGACCTACACTATCAGTAGGTTTGACCTACACTAAGCGAAAAAAACGGTAGGTTTGACCTACACTATCGGTAGGTTTGACCTACACCACGAAAAAAAATAGGTAGGTTTGACCTACACCAATGACTCAAGAGAGGTAAAAACAGTAGGTTTGACCTACGGCTTTCAGTAGGTTTGACCTACACTTAAATCACGCTAAACTGTTTATAGTAAATAAGATGTGGTGAAGGTTCGGCGGCGCAATCCTTCTTAACCCCTTAACCCTTATATAGCCCTTCTTAATCCGTTACTATATCAAGCGTTAAGACATTTTCCTGACTTTTAACGATTTCATCATACTTATTAGCCTTTTTAGTTTCTTTGGAAAACGAAACTGAAGGACGAAGATGAAGTTTGACATCCAATAATTTAGTTTTTTTCTCATTCCAAACCTTTTCAACCTCATAATTCAGCAAAACATCTTTTTCAATCATCTCTTCCAGAGCTTTTTCAACATCTATCAGATTTGTCTGAACACGTTTTTGGGCAGTCAATCCAAAATCCCTGATAATCGTGCTGAGTTTAATAGTATAGAGATTAGTAATTGAAGCTTGAGTAAAAAAATAAGACATTCTTTTATGCAGCTGGCGGGCAATAACATTTTTATACTTCATGACCCGTTCATAATCATAAAGTCGAAATTTAAGAGTATTAATACCTTCAGTCACTATTTTTGAAAAGATTATGAAAGTAGTCATTTCGTCGTCTTCACCTTCATAACCAAAGTTATCAATTGGCGAAAAAACAATTCCCCGCTTTTTGTCAGGATGCCGCAGTTCAAACCGGGTAAACGCCAAAATCCGCAGGCTTTCAATGACTTCAACAAAACTAAGGGTATGATTATGCTTTTCAAGTTCTTTTCGCACTTGATAAACAGAAAACTTCAAACCAAGCTGACCATCCAAATAAACTCCGTTTCCTTCAACTACCAGCTTTCGCAAAACATCTTCAACGATTTCTTCCCGTTTTCCTAAATAATGATATGTAGTTTCACCCGTCTTATGATCTTTGACCTGAGCGGGATATATTTCCAAAACACGCTCTTGTCCATTGGACTCAAAACGTCTGGTGATGACCGGCAAACTTTCTTTTGAGGACTTACCTTTGCCGTAATAAACTTTCGGCAAAAAATCATACTTTTCAACACTTTGGCTATATTTCTTCGGTTGACTGAGATTCGTGCTTGGCGAATTCTCCAACGGCTCTTCGAGCAGTTCAAAAAGGCTCAGTTGGTTAGGAAAAGATTCCGTATATTCTTTGAATGATTTTTTTGCCACAGAATTTTGTTTTCCTCCCGACAATAATCTTGATTTATCTGCGCCGTATTCTAACATAACTTTTACCATATTTTTAGAAACAACATTAATTAAAAATTCCGAAACATCGAATAAAAACAAACATCAAAACAATTCAATGAATATTGGCATTAGCCGGACTTTTACGAACCTCAGCCGGCTGAGAATTTCCATCTTTTAAATTAGTAGCGGGTTGCTCAGTTAAACCAAGCAGAGCCAACGATTGAAGAGAAGGTTGAGCAATTAGTCTATCAACCTGATTATCACTAATCGCCGGACCTTTCCAACGACGAATTGCTTCGGGCGAAGCCGTCACAAACCACGAAACGCCCTCTTCGCGTTTTTCGCCCGACGGCACTGCCCAAAGTGTAAACAAATGGGACCCAGTCCGGGAATAAAGATAAAAGACATTATTATGCCGAAAGACTTTGCCTGAAGGATCAAACTCACGCTCTCGTTTCGGGTCCCAGACTTTTCCGACCAGAGTGCGTAAATCTTCCGGGAAAGCCCCGGTCTTTTCGTGATATTTCAATAGATCTCTGGTCAGTGCCGCGGTGCTGTCTTGCGGCAAATCCTCGCGACGTTTAACTTCCGCCGCCCAGAGCGAGTAAAAATATGAGCCGAGAACCAGCACGACCATGAGCGGAGTAATAATAAAAGTAAGTTTTATAGAAGTGTTTTTCATTTGATTAAAGAATCCCCAAATTGAGCGAAGGGTTAATTTCCTCTTCCCTTTTACCTTTTTTATTTACTTTTGATTCCTGATCAATCTTCATTTCTTCAGTCAACGTAAAACTCCGAGATAAGGTAACCTCATCCTTTGGTTCAACACTTTCGCCTGAATCCGTCGCCGGGTTTGCTTGGAGAACAACATCCGAATCAAAGCAATCCTGATCTTCATCGTGTTCAATGTTCACTTTCGGATTTTCGGGTTTCAAAATTGTCTTTAATTTCTTGTCCATAAAATCTCTTGCCGGTCCGTCAAAAGACTTGTCGTTTGCTAAAGCTAAAACATTTTCCTGATCGGCATTGACAGCGTCAGCACTCCTCAATCCCCGACCAATTTCTTCAAGCGCAAGGTCGGTCTTTTCAAAGCCCTCCGAATTGGATTCCTGATCAGCCGAAACAAAATTTGAATTAGTTTGTAAACTGGTGCGATTGGGGGAAACAGTGGCGCCCGCTTGAGTTTTGGCACGTCTGCCATTTACTGACTTTTTTGACTTGTTGGGCATGTCACTTCGGTTCGCAGCAACGGAGGGTTGAGCGAAGCTGCCCTCGAAAATCCGCATATCGGAAAACCGTAAAACAGCCGGCTTGTTGTAAACAACCGCTCTTTGAATATCACGTCGTATATAAACCGGCGGGAAAGCGGCTTTGACAGGCGGAGCGGTATCAGTGACGACGAGCAGCTGCCTGAATTTCGGCATCTGACGGATTTCGTCAGGCAGCATCAAAGCGCGTCCGGCTTCCGAATAGCGGGTGTTGTCGCGGTCTGTTCCCTTGTAATCAACCGAAGTTTCGGTGTGAATTGTCGTTTTTCCGAGCAGTTCGGAAGCATATGTAGCCGTCTCGCCGTTGCACCCCGGGAGAAACAACTTCGTCATGCAGGTTTCTAAAATAGCCTTTGCGCCTTTATCGCCGTATTGGTCTAAGACCTGCGGGTAATCTTGATAGCTCAAAGCCATTCCGATTCCCCGCCCCCGTCCGATGCCGGCGATGCGGCGAACTTCCGCCACGTCCAATTCGCGGGCTTCGTCAATCAAAACCAAACAGGGATGTTCCGGTTCGCGTGTATTATCAAGCCGCAGTTCAAAAATTGCCTGCCCGAAAAACGTCGCCAGAAATTCCTTATAAACTTCGGTTGCACCTTCAGGCACGACAATAAAAATGGCGGTTCCGGGTTCTCTTAACCTGGCAAAATCAATTAACTTGATACCTTCGAGGCATTCTTCATGTGTCGGCAGTGCCGTTATTTGTCTGGCTTCGTCCAAAGTAAACGGGCGCAGTTTACTCCCTAAACCTAAGAGAACCGAACCCAAAGTATTTTCCGGGGCGCTGTTGGTGACAACCTGCATTGCTTGTCGTGCTAAGGGACTGGGTGAACTTTTAAGTTCGGTAATCCGTTCACTCTTCTTCAGCGAATCGAATTCAGCCACAAAATCGTAGGCGAAAGCCGGAGTTGCCGATGGATAACACTCTGCCAGATGCAGAAGGACTGCCGTCAGTAAAACTTGTTCAGCATTGCCCCAGAACGGGTCCTGATTGGTTTTGGCTCTGGCTTCAAGTGAAAGCATCATTCCGGCCATGGAATTGGCAAAAAAGGCGTTACCCAGGCATAGCGGCATAAAATTCCAACGGTCGGATTGCGCCGGATTTATCAGATCGAGCCGGTAAAATGTCCGGTAATCCATCGCCGTCTGCTCGTAAAGCTCGCCTTTCGGGTCAAAGGTAATACACGAACCATCCCGAGCCAAAAAGCGAAGCATACTCATAAAAAACGTCTTTGTCTTACCCGCCCCCGTCGGTCCGAAGAAAACCATATGCAGGAGCCATAAATCTTTCGGCAAAATCAAATCGTATTCGGCAAAAACGCGTCCGATTCTCAAGGCTCCATTGGGTGTGGGTTCACCAATTTTTCGCAAAAGATTATGTGAACGTAGATCGTTTAGATCCGCCCATCGTGCCGACCCGTGCGAGGTCCGCGCCCAAAATTGGTAGTAAGGAAAAACGAGCGAATAAGCGTCAAAAAGCGACGCACCGACAGCAAGTGCGGCAAAGGCCAGCACGGCCAGCCACCTCAGTCCTGAAATTCCCAAAAGAAACCCTGAAAGCAAAATAAGTAAAGCATTCAGATTGCCCGTTACAAACAGCAGGAGACCCGTGCTGACATCCCGTGTGAGCAGCCAGAACGCTTGATAGGCGGGCAGATATTGCTCGTTGGCTTTACGGTAGAGGCGTCCGCTCGCGTCCAGGTTTTCGATCCATTTACGATTCAGCATAAGATTCCGGTGATTATGGGTTGTGATTAAAAAAAGTTTCTTTCAAGGGGCTGAATAATCGCTCTTGTCAGGTGCATTTTCCTTCAACTTTTTTTGTTCTTCGGCGAGCATCCGGGCAAAATCCTGATGTTTCCCGCTGATGCCGGAGCCGCGCCACGCTTCTATCGTCCAACCGCTTTTGATAATTTCCGCAATTGGCGCGAAGGCGTTGGGAAGATTAATATTACTTGCCGATCCAGATTGAAAATAAGCAATGTTTTTTCCGTCCACACTGGTTAAAGGAAACCGGAGTATCAAAGCCGGACCGAATTGCCACTGGTTGGGAATTGAAACGAATTCGATCTGCAAAGGCTCAGGCCGGTAACGAATATAAATTTTGCCCGAGGCGGAAATGATCTCACCGTTTTCAATTTCAAGTCCCGGCGGCATCAAACCACGCAAAGTAACAGCGTTGATCAGCGTATTTATCGAACCCGGAATTTGCTTTTTCTTTTTAGCTTCGTCCAGGATGCTTAAACAAACCGCAAAGCCCAACGCTCCCGTTTCACGAAGGCGACGGCTGGTGTCAATAACTTCGCCCCCAAAAACATTTGCCGGTTGCCGGGTTTTTTCCGTTTTTGTTTTTTCGTCTGCCCCTGAGTTTTCGGAGTCATTTATTTGAATTTGCGTTTGAGCATTAATTCTTCGCCATTCCAAAAAACGAAAGACACCCGAAACGCCAAGCATTATCGCCACCATGAGCAAAACATTGAACAGCGGTGAGCCGAAGAATTTCGGTCCTTCATTGGCGGTTTTCGATGAATTTTGGTTTTTCACTGGATTCTTCGCTGAAAGATTCAGAAAAGATTTTATTGAAAACATCGTTCATTTCTCCTTAAACAAATTAGTGCTTTTAAATCACCGAATTAACGGGAAAAATGTTTTGGAAAGAACTGTTTAGTAGATCGGATAAATCTGCAGCAACTGGTGCATCACTTAAATTTGTCTCGCCAAAAAAATCATCCAAATTCGGTTGCTTTCCCCAATATTTTGCCCATTTCTCATCAAGCTCGACCAGCGAACCGTCAATCTGCGGGTGAAAATTTTGGACACACGAGAGCAAATACGGGAGCTGTTTTTTTAAATATTCCGCATCACGCCGGTTTTTAGCGAAATAAGTAAAATAGATCGGAACATTGGTTTCGTTGATTTCTGTAACGTCATCGCGTTCAAAAGCACGGGCCAGCTGAATTCCGGTCCGAACGGACGGATAATGCGAAATTCCCGCCACGCTGCGGATCGCGTCAAGTAGTTTCAAGGCATTTGATAAATTTGCCGACTTTATTTCGGGACATCGCGCTCTTAAGATTTCAAGTTCTTTCGTCAAATTCGGCGTTGCAAAATAAGTATGTAAATGGCGGTCTCTGAACGGCAAAGATAATTCGTGCCGTGAATCATTCGAGGTGGAAATAACGATCGGCAAAAAATCCGGATTTGTGCAGCCGACAAATCCTTCCGCCAGCCGTTCCACATAAATTTTTCCGGTCGCGAGCGGCGAAAGAAGGGCATCTTCGACACTTGCTCCGAATTTATCGGCTTCATCGAGCCTTAAAAGCGTCGGAAATTCACTTTCCTGAGCTTTTGAGTAGGCGGCGGCAACTTCACCCAAGATCAAGAACCGTTTGGTCCAGCGTTGGTTCCGGGCAGACTCTAACGCACTAACACGTTCAGCTTCCGGTTGTGATTGGACGATTGCGCGGACTTCCCGCATAAAGGATTCCTGTTCACGCTCGTCCCAGGCGCAGAGCAGTTCTTCCTGCCTCAGTTCATCGCGCCCCGAGACCGTGTAATAATCAAGATTGCACGCTTCATAAAGCGCATCGGAGAAAACGGTTTTTCCCGCACCCGGCTCACCGCATCCAAGTAAGGCAAAACCTGAAAGCAATGATTGACAAAAATCGCTGAAGTTTCCGGTCTCAGGGATGTATCCGGTGGAGCAAATCAACGAATAAAGTTCGTCTGCTCGCCCGTCTTTGACCATTTGGCGCGGATTGATTTTAGTTTTGTCAGAATTACTCGGGAGCATCAGTTTTTACCTTTCTCCATCGCTTGAAGCACCAAAGTGCGCTGGTTGGGCGACATTTTCAGAAGTGCCGCGCGGATTTTGTTCGCATCATCTGTAACGAGAATTTCCGCCATTTCCGCCTTTCCAGCACAGTGGGATCCGAAGCTTGGAATTCACGTGACTTGAAGTCGCGGCCGCACTGACCCTATAGTGAGTCGTATTAATTTAAATCATACCAACATGGTCAAATAAAACGAAAGGCTCAGTCGAAAGACTGGGCCTTTCGTTTTAATCTGATCGGCACGTAAGAGGTTCCAACTTTCACCATA
>JADMIO010848933.1_pt1 | contig 52309 bp, 33 predicted proteins | sample 8958161 | NCBI WGS metagenome assembly JADMIO01 (sample SAMN16585339, study PRJNA669376) | soil metagenome | isolation source: Crop rotation soil | place: USA: Cullars Rotation, Alabama | collected 2011
GCCGCGACTTCAAGTCACGTGAATTCCAAGCTTCGGATCCCACTGTGCTGGAAAGACCTCTTCCCAGGTCTTGAATCGCAGATCGTCTTTCTTAATGTCGCCGAATCTGGCGTGACCCTCGCGCGCATTACGACGAATGTTTTCCATGATCATGCGCCGTTTATCGAGGTTAGCGATCACACCGGTGCGACGGATCTCATTGAACTGAGTCTTCTTCGATTGCACGGCTTTCTTAGCTTTTTCCTGCAGAAAAGGAAGGTGTAGGTCTTCGAAGATCAGCGCCGCGATCTCATCGATATTTACTTCGGCTTCGTAGTATTCGCTGCCAGGTTCCTGTCCGGCCTGATTGCCACCCTTGCCCTGGCCCGACTGACCTTCACGGCCGATTACATCTCCCACGCGAGTCTTGCCGTCACCTTGCCCGACGTGTTTCTGTTTATGGTAGTCGAACCGGAACTTGTATTCGTCGAGGGCGCGAATCGGTACCCGTACCGTGCGCTTGCCATCGGAAAGAATGATTGCTTCGTTTGATACTATCGAGCCGAGGTTTTTGCGGATCGCTTCACGAACACGTTCCTTGTGCCGCTCCTGATCGATGATACCTTTGCGTTGCAGGGACCAGTCATTGCGTTGAATCGACATGGCGGTAAAACCTCAAGCGAACGACGACTGTTGACCTCCGACAGCCGTAGCTACTTCATCCATAGTCTCTTCTTCGCAAAACTCAGCGACGAGTTCAGTGAAACCGATGGGATATTCCTCCTGTGGCAGATGGCCGCAGTTGCGAAACACAATCAAGCGCGAGTTGGGAATTGATTCGTTGAGCTGTTTGCCGTGACGTAGAGGCACTTCAGGATCGTTGTCGCCCCACACCAGCAGCGTTTCATGACCAATCTGATTGGCGTTTCGTTCAATTCGCTCAGCGTCCCAGTTGCGCACCGTGCGAATGATCGCGCGATGAGTGTTAGCTGCTCGCAAGGGACGATGGCGAGCTTCGACGCGGCGTTCATCGAGAACCCACGCATGACGCTCGTAAACTTTTCGCATGCGTTGCCGCAAGAGCGATCGCGAGCTGAGGAGGAGGGGCGAAACAATATCGCCGACGATCGGAAATGCAAATAGGCGCAGCAGGAGATAACGAGTAGCTTCGTTGTTAGTGACTGAGCCTACGAGTACCAACTTCTCGATTCGATCCGGATAGTCGAAAGCGCAAACGGCCGCCACTGCGCCTCCATAGGACGAGCCGACAAAGTGCGCTCGCTCAATTTTCAATTTATCGAGCAGGCCCACGATCATCTGAGCCTGAGCTTCGATGGTGTAGCGTCCTTGCCGCGGCTTGCCGGAGTAACCATAACCCAGAAGATCGACTGCAATTACTCGAAAGCCTGCATTCGCCAGGCGAAGGAAGACACGACTCCAGACCAAAGTTGATGAGCTGAAGCCGTGGATCAAGACGATCACCGGATTTCCAGGTTCACCGGCGTCCTGATAGTGAACGCGATTGCCGTTAACTTCAGTTTGGTGCGAATAGTCGGAGTGAAAGACCAGCGCCCGGTTCTTCTCAAAATCGACGTCGCGAGGACGTGCAATAAGCTTGGTCGCAACTGCTCCGGCGACAAGTCCCGCGGCCCCGGCAACTAGATGACGTTTCTTCATAGTAATTTCAGGTTTCAAGTTCAAAGTCTCAGAGTTGATCAATCTTTCAAACCTGAAACCTTAGACTTGAGGCTTACCTGGCCAGTAACGTGCCGACGTAAGTCAGCAACTCATTCGCGCATACCGGACAATAGTTGTGCTCCTTCACCAGACGATCGACCACGTCGTTGATCTTTCGGAGTTGATCCGGATCGGGTGTCTTGGCTGAAGTGGTTATCTTCACGACATCTTTCAAATCAGCGAAGATCTTTTTCTCAATCGCTTCTTTCAGACGTTCGTGTGAGTTGTACTCAAAAGGCTTGCCTTTGCGCGCGTAAGAAGAAATGCGGATTAGAATTTCCTGGCGGAAAGTGTTCTTCGCGTTTTCAGTGATCCCGATCTGCTCTTCGATTGATCGCATCAGCTTGTCATCGGGATCCATTTCTTCTTCAGTGATTGGATCCTTAATTCTTTCCTTGTTGCAGTAAGCCTCAACGTTGTCGAGATAGTTATTGCACATGGTGCGCGCCATCTCTTCAAACGAATAGACGAAGGCGCGTTGGACTTCAATCTTCGCCAGTTCGTCGTACTCTTTGCGCGCCTGCGAGATCAGGTTGAGATAGCGTTCGCGTTGGTCACTACTGATGCCTGTGTGCTGTTCGAATCCGTCTTTGATTGCACGCAACGCATCAATTGGATTGATACAGACGACGCCATCGCGCACTAACGCGCTGGATAAGCGGTTGATAATGTAGCGTGGGGAAATGCCGTCCATGCCTTCACGGACTGCTTCGTCTTTCAATTCACGAACGTCCTTGGATTTGTAACCTTCGACGTCCTCGCCGTCGTACAGCTTCATCTTCTTAACGATGTCGACGTTGGCACGCTTTGGTTCTTCCAAACGCGTCATCACGGCGAACATCGCTGCCACCTTCAAAGTGTTCGGCGCGAGATGTACGTTGCGCAGCGCTTCCGACTGATGCAACAGCTTGTCGTAGATCCTTTCTTCCTGTGAGACGCGCAAGTTGTACGGTACGCGCACGAGGATGATTCGATCCTGCAAGGCTTCCGATTTCCGGTTGCCGGCGAAGGCGATGTACTCGTTTTCGTTTGAGTGCGAAAGAATCACTTCGTCCGCGTAGATCATTGCGAAACGGCCCGTCTTAATGCTTTGTTCCTGCGAAAGAGTCAGCAGACTGTAGAGGAATTTCTCGTCCACCTTCAGCATCTCGACGAACTCCATCAAGCCGCGGTTGGCAATGTTTAGTTCGCCGTCAAAGCGATAAGCGCGAGGGTCCGACTCCACGCCAAACTCGCCAATTGTGGATAAGTCGATGGAACCAGTGAGCTCGGTAATGTCTTGAGATTTAGGATCGCTTGGAGAGAAAGTGCCGATGCCCACGCGCTCCTTTTCCGTGAAGGCAACGCGCTGTACCCGCACGTCTTCGTGCCGACCTTGATAGGTGTGATCAAGCGCGTACCGGCATTGCGGGCACAGATCGCCCTCGATGTAAATGCCGTAGTGCTTCTCGATTTCTGCGCGTAATTCGTGAGGAATCAGATGCAGCGGCTCTTCGTGCATCGGACAATCTTTGATTGCATATACAGCGCCGGCGTCTGTTCTGGTCCAGTTCTCCAAACCACGCTTGAGCATGTGCACGATGGTCGACTTGCCACCACCGACCGGGCCCATTAGCAGCAAGATTCTTTTCCGAACTTCAAGACGTTGCGCCGCTGATTTGAAATATTCAACCAGCCTAGCGATCGGCTCTTCAATGCCGAATAGTTCTGGTGAAAAGAATCGGTAGGAGATGAGTTCGTCGCGTGTGCCTTCGTTGAGGCGATCAAGCCCGGCGGCCTGAATCATATCGTTGAGACGAGCATGGGAAAGCTGAGCGATGCGCGGATTCTGTGTTACCAGCTCAAAATAATCGCGGAACGTCCCTTCCCATCGCAGCGACTCATGCACGCGGCGCAGATCTTCAAGTCGTTCGCTGATATTGAATTTTTTGTTGCCATCCTGCTCTTCCATAGCCCTTCAACCTCGCTTGGCTCGCGCTTGGATAGCGTGGGGGAAAACACGCCGGTAATACAACAACCATCACGGCGTCCGAGGATCATGGTTGTTGTTATTCATCTCGATATGCCGGCGGTTGCGCGGAAAGCCTGACCTGGCATCTTCGAGACACTAAGTTCTCAATGATCATCAATCTGCTGTTCAAGGAACTAAGTGGGTAAGGGATGGGTCTGGGGTTTCGGGGAGCGGACCCAATTCAATCAATCGCCCCCTCTTGGCGTCAGTATACCACAGCAGATTTCACGCGTAGTGAGATCGTTTTTTCGCGAAACATTTCAATCGGTCGACGCATTCGAATTTGATAACACGACTCGCGGCTGCACAGTTCCAGTTTCCGCGTCGAACAAACCAACGGCTAGCAACCGTCCGTCCTGATCGCGAAGGCGGATTGTTTCTCCGTGCGCCCAATCGGTTGCGCCGCTGACTTGAATACGCATCCCGTGTTGGGCCCGTTCCCCTTCACCTGGTGTTAGATGCATGAAAGGCAGCCGCGGGAGCGCTTCGTCAGATGGGACGAGAATAGTTGTGATCGAGCTGTCACGAACTCGTTCTTCCAGTCGTTCGAGAGTTACCGCTTGATTTATTGAGAAGTCACCGGCTCGCGTACGCCTCAGTACAGTGAGGTGAGCGCCGAAACCAAGCTTGCGACCTACGTCTTCTGCCAGCGTCCGTACATAAGTCCCGGCAGAACAGAGCACCCGCACATCAAGATCAAAACAGCCGGCCTCACTCTCCCTTAAAATTTCCCCATCAGCTTGCAGTGCTTCAAACTCGTGAATGGTGATGCGAACGGGTGTTCGTTCGATCTCCTCACCCCGGCGGGCGAGTTCGTACAGTTTGCGACCGCCGACTTTCTTCGCGGAGTACATGGGTGGTAATTGATCCAATTCTCCGCGTAGGGAACCAATTGCTGCATGGATTTCTTCGTCCGTGGGTTGTTCGAAATTGTTGGTACGAGGCAGTGGCGCACCGGTTTTGTCTCCGGTGTCAGTACTGTAGCCAAGTCTGATTGTCGCCTCGTATTCCTTCTCAGCGCCGCTAATAAACTGTGCCAATCGCGTCGCTCGGCCAACGAGCAAAACCAACACGCCAGTCGCAAATGGATCGAGCGTTCCGGTGTGACCAATGCGCTTTTCACGAACGATGCGGCGTACGCGCGCGACCACGTCGTGCGAGGTCATGCCCGCCGGTTTATCGATAATCAGTACGCCATCCATGAATGCCGTTTGCCTTAAGAGTCCCGAAATGGTGACCTTTCATTCACACCGGGCTTCAGCCCGGTCACGACCGTACCACCGACTGGAAACCGTTTAAACGGTTTCCGCTTTACTTCGCGCTTCCAGACACCTGACTGAAGCCAGGTGTGAATGAAAGGTTTTTTGTTCTCGGCCAAGTCGCAGTCGCATAGTACGGGGTTTGCAGGTCCATTGGCGATAATTGAGTCGCAAATCAGTCGCGACTCGACGGTCAGGGAGTTCAAAAGTTAATCTCAATCACGCGATGCGGAACCGATTCAGAAAGAAAGACAATTCATCTGAGGGTGAACCTGCGATTACCAGTCTCACTCCCGATGAAGTTCGCGCGCGCACTTTCGAACGAGCGGTAAAGTTGCTCGCTGCTAAATCACGCTCGATTGCTGAATTGCGCGAGCGTCTGCTCGAGAGTAAACGCACCACGACAACCGCAGTCGATGAAGTGATTGCTCGTCTTCGCGAATATGGATATCTCGACGATGAAAGATATGCGTTTGGTTACGCCTCGTTGAAAGTTCGACAACGTCCGATTGGCCGCGCGCGTTTGGCTCGAGACTTAAAATTCAAACAAGTTGGAAATGAGATTGCTGATGCGGCGCTTGATTTGGTCTATGCAGAAACTTCTGAGGAAGAACTAATCGATCGCGCGATTGAGAAGCGAATTCGTTTGCGCGGCCGCCCAAAAGATCGAGCCGAAGCGAAGAAGCTGTTCGACCACTTGCTGCGTCAGGGCTTTCCGTTTGAATTGGTGTCCGAGAAAGTTCGTCGCGTGAGCGGAGCGGCAGTGGAGGACGAAGAATTGTAGATTGTTGATTTTAGATTGCTGATTGGTGTGTGACCAACGGTGTGCTTACGCTGGTCAAGTCAAGCTTAGGTACACACCAATCAACAATCTAAAATCAACAATCTAAAATCCGCCCTTCTACCGCAGGTGGTTCTGGCTTGCGCATGCTAAACTCTAAATTCATCGAGAAACCAAGCTGATTGCTGATTACTAACCCATGACCGGTAACGAAATTCGCGAACAATTTCTGGAATATTTTGAGCGGCACGGCCACACGCGCGTGCACTCCTCGCCACTTCTGCCTGCCAACGATCCGACTTTGCTGTTCACCAACGCGGGCATGAATCAGTTCAAGGACACGTTTCTTGGACTTGAAAAACGCGATTACGTGCGGGCTGCTTCGGCTCAAAAATGCCTGCGGGCCGGGGGCAAACATAACGATCTCGATGAGGTCGGAAAGACTGCACGTCACCAGACATTCTTCGAGATGCTGGGCAATTTTTCTTTCGGCGATTACTTCAAGGAAGACGCAATCAAGTTCGCCTGGGACATGCTGGTCAATGAGTTCAAGCTCGACCCCGCACGCTTGTGGTTTTCCATTTTCGGTGGCGACGAAGAAGTTCCCGCTGATGATGAAGCCAGACGATTGTGGGAAAAGGTTGGTGCCGCGCCTGACCGCATTTTGCCTTTCGGTCGCAAAGATAATTTTTGGCAGATGGCCGACACCGGTCCGTGTGGTCCATGTTCTGAGATCCATTACTACATGGGTGATGATCCGTCTGCGCCTGATAATTGCGCAGCCAATGTGAACGGACCAGGCAATACGATCATGGAGTTTTGGAATCTTGTATTCATGCAGTTCGAACGCAGTGAAGCTCAACCCGGCACCTATTTGATGACGCCTTTGCCTGCACCTTCAGTCGATACCGGCCTCGGTCTCGAGCGCTTTACGGCGATCCTTCAGGGAGTGAAGTCGAACTACGAAACTGATTTGCTCAAGAACATTGTTGAGTTCACCGCGAAGCTTGCCGATCGACCTTACGAACCGGAAACGAAAGAAGGATTTGCGACGCGAGTGATCGCGGATCATGCGCGTGCCACTGCGTTTTCAATTACGGACGGCATTCTGCCCGGCAACGAAGGACGAAACTACGTACTGCGCAAGATCATGCGTCGCGCAATCTATCAGGGACGCCACACGCTCCAGTTGAATGATTTGTTCTTCAACGAAGTCACGAACTTTGTGGTGGACCAGATGGGCGAGCCGTATCCTGAGCTCGAAGCTTCGCGAGAATTCATCGAACGCATGGTGCGCCTGGAAGAAGAGCGGTTTGGCGCGACCCTGACGGTCGGCTTGAACAAACTTGATGAATTGTTCTCTTCAACCGGAACTGAGGCGCCCGACTACAAAAAACTGGCCAGGCTCTACGATACCTTCGGCACGCCGCGAGACTTGATTCGCGTTAGTCTTGAAGAACGCGGTTTTGCTATTGACGAAGATGAATTCAACAAATCGTTTGACAGCGCTTTAGTTGAGTTACAGGAAAGCGGTGCCGGTGAGAAGAGCGAAAGCAAAACCAAATCGAATCCTGTTTATGGCGACGTTAACGTTCAGGTTGGACGTTCGCAGTTCAAGGGTTACGAATGTACGACCGTCGAAGATGCCAAGGTCGTAAGTCTAATCAAGAACAAGTCCGTTGACACTCTCTCCGCGGGTGAAGAAGGCGAGGTCATTCTCGATCGAACACCCTTCTATGCGGAAAGCGGGGGTCAGGTGGGCGATGTAGGAACACTAGCTGGAACAGAGTTGACAGCTTCAGTCATCGACACTTATGCGCCGCTCCAGGGCCTGGTTGTTCATCGCGTCAAAGTTGAAAAGGGTTCTCTCAAAGTCGGCGACACAGTAACCGCGACAGTTGATGTTGAGAAACGCGATGCCACGCGCCGCAATCACACCGCCACACATCTCATGCATGCCGCGCTGCGTGAAGTCTTGGGCACGCATGTGAAACAGGCGGGGTCAGTCGTCGCGCCGAACTATCTGCGTTTTGACTTCACGCATTATCAGCCACTCACGGCGGCGCAGATTGAAGAGATCGAACGCCTCGTTAACCTGCACATCCTGCGCAATCAGCCAGTGCAGACGGACGAAATGGCCGTTGAAGAGGCAATGCGCTCCGGTGCGATGGCCCTGTTCGGCGAAAAGTATGGCGAGAAGGTTCGCGTGCTTTCCATAGCGGGTGTTGAAGGAACTTTTTCGAAAGAGCTCTGCGGTGGTACGCATGTGCGAGCGACGGGCGACATCGGTCTGTTCAAGATCACGAGCGATGAGTCCATTGCTTCGGGCGTGCGCCGCATTCGCGCAATCACAGGCGTCGATGCGTACGAACGTTTTCGTGAAGACGAAGCGATGCTCGAACAGGTTGCCGGCAGCTTGCGAACTTCAAGAGCCGAACTGCCTGCGGTGGTTGGAAAACTTCAGGATGAATTGAAGAAAGCGCGACGTGAAGCCGACGATTTGCGAATGAAAATTGCGACTGGCGCCACAGGTTCGTCAGGCTCGAACGGAAACGAAGCTCGTGAAATAGAGGGTGTTCAGGTACTCGCTCGTGAGGCCAGCGGTCTCGATGCAGCAGGCATGCGACAGCTTTCTGACACGCTACTTGCTCGCATTAAATCAGGCGTAGTCGTGTTGGGAAGAACTGCGGACGACAAGGCGTCTATCATCGTTCGCACTTCAGCGGATGTAGCGAAAAGGGTTCCAGCCGGTCAGGTTATTCGCGAGCTGGCCCCGATCATTGGCGGCAAAGGCGGCGGCAAACCGGACATGGCTGAAGGCGGCGGCAATCAACCGGATAAGTTGCCTGATGCACTCGCTGCGAGTTACGCCGTGATTGAAAAGCTGCTAAAGCTGTAGCTTAGACTTCAGTGTGAGTGTGCGGCCCAACCTTGAAGCTGCGTAATCTGCGGATGTTGGTTTAGGCGCTGATCGTATCGAGGAATGCGACTCAGACTGAAGTCTAAGCTACGACATCGTATCGAGGAACTTTCGACGGTAGCGGCCTTCGGGCATCATGCAGCTATCGTACTTGCCGAAAACTTTATAGCGATTCTTCGCCACCAGGTCGTACGCCCAATTACGAAAAATCTCCGGTAGCACCTTCCCGACTACCGCGACCTTCCAGATACCTCCAAGTTCTGATCCCAGCGCCAACACCGCGTTTGATTGCGTCAACACCTGTTCGCCTGGTTGTTCGTAATTCAGCACCAGGCACACGCTATCAAGCGCTTTGTGATCGAGCTGATGTCGTTTGAGAATCGCGCCACCAAAATCACTTTGCAGGGAAGCAAACCGCAGCCGATCGTGAGTATCGTGTTTCAATAGAAACTGGACCAGCCGGTTACAGAGGCCACAGACACCATCGTAAAGAACAATTGGTCTAGTCATGCGTAACGCTTCGCATCCGAAGCTGCTGCTAGTGTAATTGACCAGGGCCATCAAAGGCGACTACTTTGCATCTCCTAATTATTTAGTTGACAAATTCAGTCGCCTGGGATTAACCTCCTAATTCATTAGGAGACCCTCTTATGGCGAGACCCAAGACTGAACACTTAACTCCGCTTGAGCTGGAGATTATGCATATCCTCTGGGAGGTGGGGCCTGCCAATGTGCAAAGCGTGCAGCAGCAGCTTAAGCGAGATCTCGCGTATACGACCGTGCAGACCATGCTCAATATTCTTCATCGTAAGGGCAAGGTAAAGCGGACCATGAAGGACCGTGCCTACTTCTACAGACCTGCGGTCAGCCGGCGACAGGAGCTGGGCCAGCACGTCAGCTATTTGGTCGAGCGGCTGTTCGGCGGTTCAGCGGAAAGTCTTGTGATCAGTCTCCTGGAAACAAAACATCTCACGCCGGAGAAACTGGCTCGCCTCCAGAAGCTAACGAAGGAGGCGAAGGAACGCGATGATGAAAACAATTAGCCAAGTAACGCTGAACTTTTTGTTGAATGCGTCATGGCAAGTTGCGTTCATCGCCGCCGTGTCGTCGCTCAGCTCATGGTTATTGCGTGACACCCTGGCTCGATATCGACACCTGGTCTGGGTTGCCGCCCTGATGATTTCCTTTGCCTTGCCTTGGATCTCGAGCCTCAAGCGCGCGGATTTCACCGCGCCCGCAAGCCGATCAGCTTCAGCGGCGACGGTGGTAATTCCTACTGAACTAAAAGAAGCGGATGAATCGGGGAGCACCGTGAAGGCCCCGGCACGGTTGTTAGAACGCGCCTTCACAGTTAGCTCGAGAACAGGATTTCTGGCCCTGTCGCTCTACCTGTTGTTCCTTAGTTACCGCTCCGCGAAATTAATCTTTGCCTGGCGCCGCACCCGGGCAATCAGGCAGAGCGCCTCAACGGCGCAGATCACTCCTGTCTTTGCAGATGTCATCGAACGCTGCAAAGCGATCGTCGGTTTCGAGAATTTGGATCTGGGGACCTCGCCGCTCGCTTCTGTTCCGATGACGCTCGGGATTCGTCACCCGCTGGTGATCTTGCCGGAGCGCCTATTGCTTGACGCGAACAAGGATCTACTTATCACTGCGATAGGTCATGAGCTCGCGCATGTTCAGCGGCGCGACTATTTCTGGAATCTGCTTTACGAATTGCTTTACCTGCCGCTTGCGTTTCATCCAGCAGCGGCGCTGATAAGACGTCGAATCAATCAAACTCGCGAATTGAGCTGCGACGAATTCGTTACCGCTACGCTACTTACTCCTGAAGCGTATGCGCGCTCGCTCGTGAAACTGGCTGCTTACGCTTTGCCTGCAGGCCGCCATGCAACTTTAACGCTGGGAATCACTATTGATCTTTTGGAGGTACGCATCATGTCTATTCTCAGAAAAGCTAAATCATCCACACGCCGCCGGAACTTGCTGCTGCTTGCGGCTTCGATGTTGTTGGCTATGCCATGCGTCGCAACTGCTGCCTTTGGACTTGGTATTGACATTAACTTGCCGGACAGCGCTATTCCGCAGACGCCGGCGAAAGTGCCAACTGTGGCCATCGAACGAGCGGAGCCTGAATACACGGAAGACGCGCGCACTAACAAGATCGAAGGCACGGTGACTTTGAGGACCAATGTTGGCCCAGACGGTCTAGTGCGAACCGTAACCGTGATCCGCCCCCTCTATCCCTCCCTCGATCGGAGCGCGGTGGAAGCGATGAAAAAGTGGAGATTCGAGCCGCTCATTGCCGATGGTCAGCCGGTGTCGCGAGATCTCACGGTGGATATGTTGTTCAATCTCAGTCAAGACCAGGAGGGTGCGCGCAAACGCGAAAAGGTTCTTCGCGATGAACGTCAGCGTACCGCAGAGTCCGACGAAGTCCGCGCCCGTCTCGAACGGGAGTTGGGCAATGAGGAGCGTGACTTGGTTGAGCGTGCTGCTCGCGATCCGCAACTAAAAGCTGAGCTCGATGCGCGCGCTCGTCATGAGACGGAAGAACGAAACGCTCGCCTCGTAGCACACGCGGCCCTGGCGCGAATGGCGAAAATCACAATGGAGCAAGCGATACAGATCGCGAACGGTCAATATCCAGGCAAGGTCATGGAATGCAGCTTGATCGGACAAGGTTGGGAGTCACTCGGTAAACTTGGTAAGGATGGACACGCGTTGTATCACGTTGTAGTGATGAATACCGACGTGGCGAACCCGGGCTTTACGCATGTGTTCGTCAACGCGCTCGATGGAACTATTTTTAGAACGGAGAGTGAAGGGAAGAATCCGTGAGACTTGCAGGCGCGCTGCCTGCTGCGCCGGGTGAACTCAGGGCTCCGAGTTTGCCCGGCGCAACGTTAACCTGCGTACAGCGACATCTGCTGTCGATCGATTGAGCGCCAGGCGGTTTCGGTAACAGTAAGATTCCGACGACGCGCACGCATCAACTGCCAACATTTCCGCATACGACTACGTTTCACGGCTGAGACTTTTACGCTCATTTTCTTCTCCGATCTCACATATTCAATTTCGTTATTGCTAGTCATCTCATTCACCTTGATAAGAATCCTGGGTATCTAGGTCGTTTGAAATAGAGAAGCGAAGTTGCGGCGAAATTCTTCCGCGCGCTGCTGATGGTCGCGCACCCAACCGGAGACGACGGATTTGATTTCTCGTTCGGTGGGCGCCGCGGTGTGTGATTTCGGCTGTGCGCTCACTTCCACGATCGCGGCCGAATCACGCTTGCGAATTATTCGGATGGGTCGATTTTCTCGCATTGGAATTGCCCTTTCACTCCATAACGCGCAGTGCGGCGGCGAAAAGGACCAGGTGCGGTGAAGAAATTTTGGATTTCGGATTTTGGATTGTGGATTTCGGGCTGCGGGCAGGCGAAAGCCGTGGCTGCTGACGAGAGTCACCAGGGGACCACAGGCTCGCGGTGCATCCGCAATCCGCAATCCGCAATCCAAAATCCGCAATCGTCTTACGGGATCGTGCGATCGGTGCCACGCAGCAGCTCTTCGAAGCGCGCGTCACTGCGCAGGTTCTCGAGATGAGGATCGACGCGCACAAATGTGAAGCCGACGGCGTGCTCACGTTCAGCCAGCGAAAGCCAACTAAAAGCACTATCTTTATCACCGAGCAACGCGTAGATAATCGCTATCTCGTAGGCCGTCACCCATTCTTCATGACGGCGTTCGAGAATTGTCGCCAGAATTGCGCGGGCTTCTTCTTGCCTGTCAACCGCGGCCAGGACATGCGCGCGTTTCGCTCTGGTGGTTGGAGTATCGCCTGCGAAACTACGTTCTTGTTCGAAGGCCGCGAGCGCTTCAACATGCATACCTTTTTTCTCGTAAGCCCAGCGCAAGATCGTGTGAGCTGCCACGCCGCCGGGATCCAACGCCAAAGCTTTGTGGCCCTGTTCAATCGCATCGTCAAAACGTCCGGCGAGGAATAGAACGTTGGCCACCGCAGTCGCAAGCACTGGCGATTGCGGGGAGATTTCGCGGGCGCGCTCGATCTCTTTTACAGCTTCATCGTGCCGGCCCATGGCTGACAAACTGTAAGCGTACCAACGATGCGCAACCTGAATGCCCGGCTTCAATAAGATCGCCTGGCGCAATTCTCTTTCAGCGCCATCCCAATCGCGATCGTAGTGCAGTTTCACGAAGCCAAGCGAAGCATGCGCTTCCGCCAATTGCGGATCGGCTTCTACTGCGCGTTTCGCGGATCGCTTGGCTCTTTCCCACGCGCCCGACGGCGGCGGCTCGACGTACCAATTCAAAAGCGAGTAACAGTCGGCAAGTTCTGAATGAGCGAGAGCGAAATGCGGATCGAGCTCGACCGCCTTCTCGAGACGTTCGATTGCCTGACGCATTCCTTCGGCTGAACGCCTCGTCGCGTAGTATCGGCCTGCCGTATAAAGTTGCTTCGCCTCTTCGTTTTCAGTGGATTGAGTGTCTGGCGTCGGAACTAATATAGGCGCAGTGATCGGCGCGCTGATACTTCTTCTGCGTCGTCTCGGTCGAGCGGTCGCGGCTTCGATCGCGATTTTTCGTCCAAGATTTGGGTTACGCGTTTTTTTCAGCAGCTCATTAAACTCCGGGCGGCCGCGCAATGGATCCCATTGCGGTTCCACTCCAAGCCAAACCAGCCAACCCTCCTTCATCTCGAAAGCTTCGCTCAACAACGCAAGTGCCTCGGCTTCCTCGGCAAGCAAGACGTGAATTAAGGCGCGGTGATAAGGCGACACGTAACAACGCGATGACATCTCCTGCAACTGCTGCAATGCGGTGCGCGCGTCATCAAATCTACCGGCGGCTGCGTAAGCTGCCCCGAGGCCGGCGATAAAGATTTGTCCGCCGCTCGAAATGTCCAGCGCCTTTTCGGCAACGCTAATGGCTTCGTCCGGATCGCCGGCATGCCTCAGGGTCCACGAGTACGTGATCAGACCGTATGAGAAGTCAGGCGCCGCTTCAAGCATGTTTCGATAGATCGTGATTGATTCTTCAAAGCGTCGCGAATGGTAATAAGACCAGCCAATGCCCTGCATGATGCTGGCCGACAGCGGATCGAGTTCGCGGGCGCGCAGCATTTCGCGAATGGCATCTTCAAAGCGACCACTCATCAGCAGATGGAAGCCGTACCAATGATGGCCAGTGGCGTAGTTGGGATTGATCTCGATGGCCTGGCGATGCTGACCTTCGGCGACGGCCCAGTCGAAGTCGTGCGTTACGGTCGCGAAGCCCAGGGCGCTGTAGGCTTCGGCGACTGTAGGATCCAGATCGACTGCTTTAGAGGCTGCCTCCTTCGCGGCAGTAGAACATTCCAGGAAAGGCTTGATGCCGAATACGCCTAGCCAATTGTAGTAATCCGCGATGCCGGTATAGGCGAGCGCATAGTCAGGATCAAGTTCGATTGCGTGGTTGTAGCATTCAAGCGCACGCGCAAACCCTGACTCCGTATAGCTGTTCCAGTAGTAACGACCGCGCAAGTAGAATTCGAACGCTTCGGCGCTATCAGTTCCACGCTTCGAGAGTTGACGTTGCTCGTCGCCGGTGAGTTGCGGAAGCAGCGCGGCAGCCACTTGTTCTGAGATCGAGTCTTCGAGTTGCAACACGTCGGTGGATTCTTCATCGAACTGTTCGACCCAGCGCGTTACCCCCTCGTTCACGCTCAGCAGTTGAGCTGTCACTCGCAAACGATTTCCCGCGCGGCGGAGACTGCCGTCAATAATGTAGTCAACACCAAGATCACGACCGGCGAGGAATGGATCAACGGTCGCGCCGTTGTATCGCATGATGCTGCTCGTCGGCCGTACGACGAGCCGTTGCACGTTGCTGAGCCGAGTAATTAGCGCATCCGTGAGACCGATCCCGAGAAACTCATCACCAGTGTTTTCAAGCGGCGAGCTTTGCACCCGAAACGGCAACACCGCAACAGATTCCTGACCGGCGCGCATCTGCGCAGGCAGAGTTGGCAGTGCTGCCAGTCGATGATTCAGCTTGCGCAGCAGATCATTGAAACGTGGATGACCGTGTAGTGGATCGAGTTCAGGATCGACTCCCATCCACAGAACCTTCGCGTCTTTGATCTCTACGGCTTGCTCGAGGTAATCCAGCGACTTCTCCAAACGTCCCATCGAACAGTGGACGAGCGCGAGATGGTACGGTGAGATGTAACGACGCGTGGAGATGGCATCGATTTCGCGCAGGATCTTCTCAGCTTCCTCGAGGTTGCCACCCTGAGCGTGAGCGGACCCAAGGCAAGCAAGTGTGTGGCTCGCTTTACCCATTAGACTGACGCACTTTTCAGCGGCTTCAACGGATTCTTCATAGCGGCCTAAGCGTGCCAGGAGGAAACTGTTGACGTACAACATCATCGTATTGTTCGGCTCGGATTCCAGAGCTTCTTGCGCGAGTGCATTGCCCTCATCGAAACGACGAGCGTGGTAACAAGCCCAAACAACAGCGAAACGCGAGATTACCGCGAGCGGATCTAAATCGCGCGCGATGTATGCTTCACGCATACTTTCCGTGAAGCGGCCTTCCATTGCCATCTGTAGTGCGTGCCAGATACGCGACGGCGAATAGTTTGGATTGAGCTCGATCGATTGCAGGAGAGTTCGCTCGGCGTTGATCCAATCAAAATCACGACAAAGCATCGCCTGTCCGAGCGCTGCGTAACCTTCAGCCAATGTTGGGTCGATGGTGACCGCGGTCTTTGCAGCTTCGTAAGCCGCAGCGGAACATTCTGAGAACGGCATGACGGTGAAGCTGCCGAGCCAGTTGTAATAGGAAGCGATGCCCGCGTGGGCTACGGCGTAATTCGGATCAAGCGCGATGGCCTGGTGATAGCAGACGATGGCCTTTGCAAATCCATCTTCCGTGAATGTGTTCCAGTAGAAGCGGCCGCGCAGATACGCTTCATAAGCTTGCGGATCATTCGTTCCGCGCTTCGCCAGTTTTTGGCGCTCGTCGCCGGATAACTGCGGCACGAGCGCTTCAGCGACATTGGCTGAGATCGCATCTTCCAAACTTAGAACATCGGTGAACTGTTCATCGAACTGACCTGCCCAAACTGCTGTTCCATCAGCGACGTTCAGCAACTGCACGGTCACACGAATGCGATCCGCGGCGCGACGCACGCGACCGTCAAGCACATAAGCTGTTCCCAGGGAACGGCCGGCCGCAAGTGGATCGGTGTCGGCGCCGTAACGCAGCACACTGCTCGTCGGTCGCACGGCGAAACGACGAATGCCGCTCAACCTCGTAATCAACGCGTCCGCCAGCCCGGTACCGAGAAAATCAGATGCGGCGTCACCGCTCGCGCCCATCTCCAAAAGTTTCAGAGGCAAGACGGCGAGCGAATTCTCCGGACTGGCCGGCTGCGGCTTGATCCATCCGTTACCGCTATCCGAGAAAGTAAGGACGGGCCGGCCTTCGAGATATCGCGTGATGTCGTCGCGTAACTGTTCGGCAGTCTGATAACGCCACTCCGGTTCTTTGCGCAGCGCGCGCATGACGATGTTGTCGAGGTCTCCGGCGAACTCTCGCCGCAAAGATTCGACCGTCGCTCGTCTCGCGGTGTACAGCTGTTTCAACGTGGTCGCATCGTCGCCAGTAAAAAGCGCGGGCAGCACATCGTCAGCTCGAGTAATAACGATGCTGAGCGGGGCCGGCGGCTCTTCACAAATCACCCGTGCGATCTCATGTGCGGCTCGGTTACGCAGACGATAAGGACGATGGCCGCTCAATAACTCGTAAAGCAGAACACCGAGCGAATAAACGTCGGTTGTAGGCGTCGTGGCAGCGCCCTGCACTTGTTCCGGCGAAGCGTACTCAGGAGTCATCAACCGCATTGCCGTGGCGGTGGGATCGTGCGTGATGTCGCCGGCGAGATCCGGATTGAGCAATTTAGCGATGCCGAAATCGAGAAGCTTGGGCGCGCCTTCGGCGGTGACCAAAACGTTTGAAGGCTTGATGTCCCGATGGACCACTTGCTTCTGATGAGCATAGTGCACCGCATCGCAAATCGCGCGGAACAGTTTCAAGCGCTCGGCAATGCTGAGCTTGTTATTGTCACAGTACCGATAGAGGGGTTCACCTTCGATGTACTCCATGACGAAGTACGGCAGCCCATCTTCAGTCGTACCACCATCGAGTAACAACGCAATGTGAGGATGATCGAGGGCTGCCAGGATCTGTCTTTCTTTACGAAAGCGGCGCAACACGAAATCGGTATCCATGCCGCGCTTGACGAGTTTGATGGCAACGCGCTTCTTGAATTCCTGATCGACGCGGATGGCTTCATAGACTGCACCCATGCCGCCGCGACCAATTTCGCGCTCGATGCGATAGGCGCCGAGCCGTCTTCCGATCATCGGATCGATCTCCTCGGTCGCAAGCGACTCGAGCGCGTTCATTCCGGTTTGTCCGTAGATGGGTTCGTCCAGCAGATCGCCCGCACTTTCGTGCTGTGAGAGCAGCGCTTCAACTTCGCGTTTCAGCTCGTCGTCGTCGCCGCAGGCGCTGGAAAGATATTGCTCCCGTTCACCCGGCCTGATGTCCAGGGCGAACTGGAAAATTTCTTCAACTTGAAGCCAACGTTCGGGGGTCATTAAAACGGGGTGTGAGCACTTATTATTTGCCTGTGCTTCTTATTTGTCTTGCTTAATTCCCAGTGTCGTTCCGTCGCCCCGCAACACCACGACTAAGCCTTTTGCATTTCGCCGTAAAGCCAGGCTTTGGCAAAACGCCAGTGCCGTTTGACTGTGGTGGGCGTGACGCCGAGTACGTCCGCCGTCTCCTCAATCGAAAGACCACCAAAGTAACGGAGTTCAACCATGCGCGCCTTCTGCTCATCGAAGGCTGCAAGGGCCTTCAACGCATCGTCCAGCGCAATTAAGTCACCGCTACGTTCGACAGCCCGATCAATGTTTTCATCAAGGGAGAGCTTTTGAAAATCCTGGCCGCGCTTTTCCGCGTTGTGCTTGCGAGCATGATCGACCAGCAAACGCCGCATAATTTGCGCTGCAACTCCGAAAAAATGCGCCCGATTTTGCCAATTCACTCGTGTCTGATCTACCAGACGCAAGTAAGCCTCATGAACCAAAGCCGTAGGTTGCAGAGTGTGATCGGGGCGTTCTCGGCGCAGGTAATTAGCTGCCAGCTTTCGCAGTTCATCGTAGATGACGGGCAGCAAATTATCAACCGCGTTCCGGTCGCCATTCGATAGGTCAATCAGTAGTTGTGTAACAGCGTCGGTCGGGTTTTGACTCAACTGCAAAACGTCTCCACTCTGTAGATTCTGAAGCGGCGCTTTCAGTATAAAGCAGACCCGCGAAACGTGGGTAACGTGACGGGGGAGACGCGGCGGTGTCGAGCGTCCGTACCCGCGTTTCGCAGCGTCTCGTTCATCAATAAGTCTTACTCGCAATTCTCTACTTCCAAATTTCTTCTTTCGTAAATGGCCCTCTTTCGATAGTTCCTGCGCGTTATCAGGTGGAAGTTAGAACAAGGAAAATTTCAAGAGGTGAAGGAAATGCAAGCGAATCAATTAACCATCAAGAGCTATCCCAGCACCGGGCCGATGAACGTGTCCATCATGCCCGCTAATGTCAAACAGACCGTACAAAGCTGGCTCAACAGGTTGATTGGATGCTGGCACATGGAAATGAGTCGTCCGTTTTCAGCTGAAGGTCAGGCTTATCGCGTGTGTTTGAACTGTGGAGCGCATCGCTCGTTCAATTTGAAGAATTGGGAGATGAAGGGCAGCTTTTATTACGATCATCCCAGCACGAAGCAACTTTCGGCGTTCAAGGATATGGCGGCTTTACGGCGCGTCGCAGCTTAAAGAGGAAACTATCCGCAGATTACGCTGATGTCTAGAAAACTCTGGTGATCACAATCAGTGGAATCTGCGAAATCTGCGGATAGTCTCAGTCGGTAGCTCAACCTTAAGCACACCCGCACCGGTCCGCAGATGAGACAGATGTTTTTGACTGAGCACGCGAACAGGCGAATAATGCTGCGCAAATTCTGCTGATCATCAGTGGAATCTGCGAAATCTGCGGATAATCTCGCTTGGTAATCAAATCTCAACCTCCAAAGCCATCGCCCCACTCAGACAATGAGAATTGCCTCGATTGAATGGGCAAAGTCTGGCGGACTCGGTGCATCACATCAATCTCCACTTGCCCGTGATCATCATGAGCGGCAACTTTGAGAAGCACGTTTTCGAGAAGGCGCCGCACAATTCAATGATAAGATTTCTGGCAAAACCGTTCGCCATCAGACAATTGTATGAATTGCTGGATAGTATGATCAGCGGTGAGCGTCGAACGGCTTAGCCTCTTTCAATCGGGATTTTCACCATGCGCCACGCAGTATCCGCTCTTGCTCTTTTCCTCGTTGTAACTCTCCTCGCAGCTGGTTTGTATGGACAGTCGGGCCGAAAACGCTCGGACAGTACGACCTCGCCTACGACTAACTCGAATTCGAATTCCAACGCTAATAAGTCAACGGAGTCAGACGACGTTAATGTGGTTGAAGGGCCGGCTGAGACTATCGAAAACGACACCTTGCGTGTCGATACTTCGCTGGTGATGGTGCCGGTGAGCGTCATGGATCGATATGGCAAGTACATTCCGACCATGCGACGTCAGGACTTCAAGGTTTTTGATCAGGGCGTCGAGCAAAAGATTGCTTACTTCGCCACCGTCGATCAGCCATTTACAGTCGCGTTGATTATCGATACCAGCAACTCGACGCACTTTAAGATGGAAGAGATTCAAGACGCGGCAATTGCGTTTGTGAATCAACTACAACCACACGATAAAGTGCTCGTGATTTCGTTTGACGACCACATCAGGGTACTTAGTGAAGCAACCAGCGATCGAGATGCATTAAGGGTCGCTATTCGCAAAGCGCATAATGGCGGAGGCACGCGACTTTACGATGCGGTGGATAATGTCCTTCGCAAGAAGTTAGGCGAGAGCACGGGCCGCAAAGCAATCGTGCTATTCACCGACGGGGTTGATACTGAGAGCTCGAACGCCACCTATACCAGCACGATCCGTGAAGCTCAGGAGGCCGATGGCGCGATTTACCCGGTTGCGTACGACACTTCAGGTGACATGGGTGTGAGTAATCAGATTCCAATGCCAGGTGGTCATGCTGGATTAAAGATTGGTATTCCCGGATGGCCTGGCGCTAAGGGCGGTTATCCCGGTAGCAATTCCGATATTCCTGAATATCGAACTGCAGTCGAATACCTGCATAGGCTTGCCGAAAGTTCAGGAGGTCAGTACTACCGCGGTGATAGTCTGATTGATGTTAGTCAGGCATTCGCGGATGTGGCCGAGACACTGCGTCGTCAATACAGCATTGGCTATTACCCTCGACCTGCAGGCCAAGCCGGGCAGGTTCGTCAGATCAGAGTTAAAGTCACGGAACCGAATGCAGTCGTGAAGGCCCGCCAAAGCTACATCTACGCCCAAAAGAAAGCCGACGGCACCCCGGCAACAACCGGCCCCTGAGGGCGTGCAAGGGAGGGAGGGGCAAAGGGAAAGCGCAAGTCAATACGACCTGCAGCAGCGGGTAGCGTCAAACGTTCGTCGGGTTGCTCCGTCCGCCGACGATCTGACTCAATCTTCCAATGCATTCCAAACAAAGTGCGGAGCAACGATTTGCGAGCTCCAAACGAAGTAGGTGTTAGCTACGACTCTTGATTGTGTCCAATACAACTCGCGAAATCTCCCAAACGCCCGTACCGCGATTCTCTGGTACGTGGGGGGCCAGTTCGGCCGGCGTTAGCTCTACCAACTCTTGAGCTGGAAATAACCAAACATGAAAACGATAATTCGGTTCTCGGTCCAGAGCAGTTTCCCACTCTCTTCTCGTTACAAATATTTCCGCTGGCTGACTACCAGAAGATTTGACTTCGATAAGTTTTGCAACCGGCCCAACTGAACCTGGATCATATGAATGGACATCATAACCGGCCGTGTTGTCCTCGACAGCCACCCATCGAGGAACTTCAGGAATACCAAGCGCGTCTAAGCGCGCTGTTTCGTATTCAATAGTAAGGCGTTCGGCTTCTCGACCGCGCGTAAGACGCGCGGCGTCTTGGTCGCCGCGGACATACGCCGCAATCTTGTCCCACCAAGCTAGAGTGTCGGCTCCCGCAGGCTGCTCAAGCAGTCCCGCTGCCTCAAAGCACTGATGTTCATTAACCGTGAGAACTGCGACTAGCTTCTGTCGCCCCGAGACCGCGAATCGCAACCACCAAGGCCGTTGCTGCAAGATTAAGAGGGTTAAGACCTCGAGAAAAAATATTTGAGGATGAGAACAGTCGAGATCAATCGCAACCGATTCGTGTAGGTGTAAGGCCTTTTCATAGTCGTGGTAAGCGTCATTTGGCGATAATCTCGTGAGAGTGACAACGATCTCATCAATTGGAACATCTGGGTGATGTGTTAAAAATTCCCGGATGGCAAGCAAACCGTTGAACACACTCATCGAGCAGTTCGGCTCGCCAGTATTACCCGCCACCAGTTACTCCTCTTCGAAGGCTTCCGCCCCAGCGCGTCCTTCGAGCTCCTCAATGAGGTCGATTAAATCGTCGAATTCCATCCCATAATCGGTAGGATCTGCCGCATTTTCTTCGTCCAGAGCCAGTTCATGCAGATCGGGATCGTTTAGAAGTTGCTGCATGTTTCTTAGTTTCGTGGCTAGCCGCCGGTTAACGGATCGATCGATGCTGCCAATGCCCTTTGGAGCAACTGTTTGGAATATGTAAATGTTTGTTTCAATATCAGGTGGCAATCCGAGACGGTGAATTCGATCTATCGATTGTAAGTAGTGCGTAGTGTTATAACTACGATCCAAGTAGATCGCGTCATGGCAAACTTGGTGTAGGCTGATTCCTTCTCCAGCTGCCGCCGGATTGGCAATCATTACACTGCACGCCGGATCTTGATGAAAACGTCTAATCCTCCCCTCGCGCGTTTCTAACGTACTATCGTCACCAGTTGGTATTGCGCCGTAAATCGTTACGGGATTTAGATCAGAGACAAGTTCCTCCATCTCAACAAGCGTACCTGTGAATATCGTCCAGATGACGCTCTTGCGCCCGCCTCGCGCAAGTTCGCGAGCGAGGTCGGCTACCTCTCGCATTTTTTGGGACGCACCTTCATCGATTACGGCGTCAACAATTCCAGAGGAAACGAATGAGATATCATTCGAGTCGGACATCGCTCGCAAAGCAAGAACGGGATTTGCAGAGAGTTGTAATAGGCGCATCACGGATCTTCGCGCTGCATGAAGATCAATACGCCTCTCCGTCTTAAGAGAACTAACTTGCTTGAGAACTTCACTACGCGCGATTGCATATAGGGCTTGCTGGCCGGCGTTCATCTCAACATGAACGTAATGCCTAATAGGTGTTGGAAGACCAAGTTCGCGCTTAGTGGTGCGGACGTAGAGGCTACCTAACACTTGACGTGGTGTAGCGCCTCGCATAATTCTGAGTCCAAGTCCGGCGCCGGGCCAGAGAAAATCGAGTTGCGATTGCAGGTCTGAAGGTCCTTGCGGCATCGGCGTGCCGCTAAGAATATCGCGCCTTACTGGAAGCGAGGCCAGGTTCAACAGCAGAGAACCCCGTTGAGACCCTAACCCGGCTTTCATCCGGTGAGATTCATCGAGAACTAAATGAACTCGCTGTCGGGCTAAATAGGACGCAATGATGGTCGGGATTCTAATTAGTTGATCATATGTAATTAAGAATCGAGTCGCACCGGATTGCAGCGCGTTCGCGATAGCGTCAGTTCCTCCAGTGAGGACTGTAAAGTTTTCGGCGTTGTTATTCGGGGCATCGCTTCTGATGCAGTCGTGTATGGCTTCTTGCCAAGCCATGAACGCGCTCTTAGGAGCAACGACCAGCAAATGCTGTCCGTCGGTGTCGGTCAAGACATTCAATGCAAGGGCGACGGTTGTTTTTCCAGCGCCTGGCACAGAGAAGTTCGCTCCATTCGGGAGCGACAGCAGATGCGCGAGGTCCCGCAACTGGAATGGCTTTAGTTCACGCTGAGTAAAACCACTCGCCCGCAAACGGCCGACCATCTCTTCTTCACTTAGATCCGCTGTTAATGCGTCCCGTGATCGCTGTACTGTTTTGTATTCTTGGACGAACTGGTCGATCCGACCTTTTGCCGTCTCCGTCGGTTTGAACCTAAAACCGTCGCGTCTTTGTGACGATGCAAACTCGCGGATCAGGGCTAATGCGGTTGCCCAAGGCATTAGAAGAATGTGCGGGGCGATTTCATAATCCGTCTCCATCGAGACGAGACGTTGGGTGATTCGATCCCAGATTGCGGAAGCTTCACCGCTCAGTATCTCGAAGCTTCCGCGAACCGCTTCCGGGTGGTAGTCGATCTTGATTTCGACTGGAGGCGTACTCATTGGTTGGTTTCAGGGCTCACGATTGTTTGGGTACGCCGAGATCTGCTAACTGCTGCTCTAATGCGGTCGCCCGTTTTATGACACTTGCCAGTTGGGCCATTATGGCTGGATAGGTTTCGCTGTCGGCCGTCGAAAGATCCGCCTCAACCAACTTAGTATTTGCGTCCCGGATCGCCTTTAGAGTTGCTTGCCCACGTTTTTCGTCCTGCTCGGCAGCCTTTATGCTTTCAATAACCTCCATGAGCTCCTCCGTAAGCTGCTCGCGCTGCAAAGGATCGTCAAAGGCATCAATCAACGGCTGAAGGGTCACACCCTCGTTTTCTTCGTCGAGATCAACGTCAAGCGCATCGCCGGCTTCATCTTCCGGCGGCGCGATGAGGTCTATACCAAGTCTCGTCGCGAGCGCATCAGCAACGTCTGAGGAGCGCTTGCCGAAACTAAAGTTAAACGAGTAAACGCGACCACCAAGTTGCTTAGAATTGTCGAGAATAATAAAGGCAATTCGTCTGCTTATTTCTAGTTCTTCGCCCGTTTTGTCCTTTAGCAGTTTCGCCATGTCAGAGAACAGTTGCTGTGCCCCTTCGACGAGATCGTAATCTTCAGTCTGTTTACGCCAATCCTTTAGGTAAATTTCTGCATGAGTCAACGCTTGGAGAATCGCGTCAACCTCCGAAGGGCGCTTCCTCATATCACGCGCAATCTCATCCCGACTAAAACCACTTTGCATTAGATCCTTTATGGTCAGAGCCTCATTAACCCATGTATAGGGCAACTTGGTCTCCGGCTGCATCTGCAACCGGAGCTCTATTTCTTTAATCTCCTTCTCGGTGATCGCGGCAGGTAATACGCGGCAAAGGATATGACTAAAGCTCTGGAATGCACTCTCACCTGTGTTGTAAAGTTCTCGCATTGCTGCCAGCCGTCGATTTCCATTTATCACAATACCGGCCGATGTAATCAGAATCGCATCAGTTTGCTTTCCTTCTTTAAGAACTTCAGAAATCGGCGTGATGGAGTTGGTACCTTCTTTAGAAAATCGATCGAGTATTTCGTGTTGCGCCTGTTGAGCGTCTTGGTTCTCTTGGCCGGCGCTGAAAAAGTCCTGCGCCTTCGAATGTTGACGCAGATACTTCAGCTGCTCAGTTCGCGTGCGACCATTCGCCATTCTATAAATGGGCAGTTCAATCGGAAGGCGAACGATCGGTAACGGCTGGGCAGCGTTTTGATATTCGTAGAATGTCGAGACTTCGACTGGATTCTGACACGCTACTTGAATCTGTTGTTCACGTTGGTGCTTGGGGATGACTTTGACTTTGTACGACATTTGATTCACTCGAATGCAATCACAAGGATAGGTACGGTAATAACACGATCGTAAAGTTGTAACTCACCGCACAACCGTTCGAAATTAGCGATGTTACTTCCAAGGTTTTGAGCCCCATTCCGGGTTGGGACGGCAAGCGCAGCAGCCTCGATCTTCCCACGAACAAATAGGTATTGCAGTTTGAGAAGGTCATAGAAAACGCGGCTGACGTTCCCAGTTTGAATTTGAATGGCGAGGTCATCTTTTTGACTAAAAATAGTAACCGCCGCGAAATTAGGAGCTATCCGCAATTCCTCTGACCAGCCTTCGGCCGTGAGCTCTCGGCGGACATGGTCTCGAATTTCACTCGTAGAGTGAGGTTCGAGAGTCAAAGCGGGAGCATTGAAGACATCGGTTATCCATTCAGCGAGTTCTCTTTTCTCCCACTCGACATTTCCGTTTCTGTGAGAATACCCCTCAATGAAATTCATTCGCTTTGTTTTGGTGGCGGTTCGAAAACGGATTTGTTCATGGGCCTGACGCGGAGAGTGCCAGCATAAAGCTGATCGATCCGTTCCTGTGCTATCTGAATATATTCCGGTACGTTGTCGCAGCCATAGGCCTTTCGTTTAGTAACTAGGGCAGCAATGGCGCTTGACCCAACACCTATGTAAGGATCGAGAACCGCGTCACCGATATTGGTTAGAGCTAACACCAATCTTTTCACTAAGCCCACCGGAAACTGACAAGGATGATTTGTTTTCTCAACGTGGTTCGCCTTGACGTTTGGCATTTCCCAAACATCCGAAGGGTTTTTCCCTAAAGGATTGCCAGACAATTTGCCCTTATTGGGCCCTTTGAAGTGCTTCTTGTTTGGGTACTTCGACTCGACCCGTACTTCATCCAAATTGAATGTGTAGTCGTCCCCCTTCGTAAACCAAAGGATCGTCTCATAGCGTCCCGAAAATCGTTTTTGACAGTGCAGGCCATGACCAAAGCTCCAAATAATTCTATTCCGCAACTTCAAGCCGGCACCTTTGAATATGGGGTAAAGCATTATATCAAGCGGGTACACTTCACCGTCGTCCACGTAATTTCCTAACTGCCAACAGATCGACCCTTGAGGGTGAAGCAGCCGTACTGCTTCCTTTATCGCTCTTGATTGTTCGTCGAAATAAGTCTCCAGGGACTGTTTAGTTTCGTATGCCTTCCCCAAGTTGTAAGGGGGCGACGTAATAATGAGTTTCATGCTTCCTGAATCAAGAGAGCGCATGAATTGAAGGTTATCCTCGCAGACAACGACTACCTCTTTACGTGGGGAAAGACCGGTATCTCGTTCTGATTGGTTGATCCCAACCTCTACAGAACTCTCGGGAACGCATGGATCTGTAACCAGTCGGAGAGGGGTACTCATTGGTTTCCTAATTTTTTCTCGAAGTTATTACCGCTTGTAACGTTGAGTGAGCGCAAGATTACACGAGAAACCTGTTCACTAAAAGCCTTTTTAGGAGACGGCTCCAATCCAAGAAACGACCCAACGCTGACTACCACGTCCAGAACGCTACTTTGCTCCGACGTTGCGCTTTTTCTATTACTTTCTGCTCTTCGCCTGGTATCCGGGCGAGTGTCGCTTCGCTTTGCTCTATGTCTAATATTTCTGGAACTATTCTGCGCGCTGCGGTCCATTAGAGTTGGAGTCGATACCGTCGTACAGAAGCAAACGTGACTACTCCCGTCAGTGATGAGCAACTGTTGCTCTCGATGCTCAGCGGAAACGCCGAAGCATTTGCGGAGCTTTACGATCGGCGCCATGGCGCCATCTACCGGTACGCATTGCGCATGACGGGTTCGGAAGCAACGGCTGAAGACATTACGCACGATGTTTTTCTAGAGCTGATGCGCGATGCTCAAAACTTTGATGAAACTCGTGGTCCCTTGCAGGCTTACATATTCGGCATGGCGCGCCATCGCCTGTGGCGACGCCTGCAGACCAGCCGGAACTTTGTTTCGCTCGAGGAAGAATCAGGTGAGCAATTGATGGAGACAACCTTCACTTCAACGAGCGACCCTTTCATGGATTTTCAACGAGAAGAAATAGTTGGCCTGGTCCGTCAGGCAGTGCTTTCGCTGCCGGCAAATTTTCGCGAAGTCATTGTTCTTTGTGAGTTTCAGGAGCTGAACTATGTCGATGCGGCGAGGTTGATTGATTGCCCGGTGGGAACGATTCGCTCGCGGCTAAATCGCGCCAGAGGAATGCTGGTCAACAAACTGCGAGCCCTTCAACAATCTGAAGTGAGTTCAGTCGAGATGAAACAGGCGTGAAGAACGACGGCTATGGATCTGAATATGAAATGCGAAGAATTCAAAGCGAACCTTAACGAGCTCGTTTTCGAGAAGCTCGCTGCGACAGACAAGCGTGAAGATGCCATGTCGCACGCAGCGTTATGCGCAGACTGCGCGTTGCTGCTGACTGAAACTCAGGACGTGCAAACGGCGCTGCAGTCCACGGCGCGCGCTGACATCGAAACCGCGCCTCCACGCGTGCGCGCTGCTTTGCTGACTGCATTTGCTCAACAAGACGCAGCTACTGTTACTAAAGTCGTTGATATCTCAACTCATCGGCAGCGAACTCGAATCACGTTGGCGATTACGTCTGCTGCCGCCGTGATTCTGATGGTCGCCGTGTTGAGACCGGTGATTCTGAAGATGACGTCTGCCCCGACACCGCAGGTTGACTCGATGGCCGAGAAAACGACCGCTCCTCAACCGACCGCTACGTTGGCTACGGCTGTGCCCCCGACAAGTTCATTCAATTCGAAGCCCCTCCCATTTGTCTCACATGCGAAGCCGGTTCCGCATGTTGCTGTTCACGAATCGCGCGCAGTGGCTACGACTCCGCGCCAAACAACTCCGACGAAGCATACTAACGAGTACTTTCCCCTAACTTATCTCGCCAGCGCGACGGCGATGGAGAGCGGCACCGTGGTGCGAGTCCAGTTGTCACTAGCTGCACTTATTAGTCTCGGCGTGCCGCTCAGCATTGACCGCACGGAACGAGTTCTAAACGCGGATGTGATTATGGGCGATGATGGAGTCGCGCGCGCCATCCGCGTGGTTGATTAAGGAGCTGACATGAAAAGATCTTTCGTCATTATCAATTTCGTTGCGTTTCTCTTAACCGCAGCAATGGCCTCCTCGCTAGCGTTTGCGCAAAGACCCGGAGGTCCTCCGCCGGGCCGTGGGCCCCAGGGAGATGGCCGGCGAGGAGGCCCCCCAGATGGACCACCGAGACCTGGCGACCTGCAGGGACCGCCTCCCGATCATCGACCGGGTCCATTCGGTCCGCAGGCTGATTTGCTTTCATCAGAAATGCGCTTCGGCGATCGATTGGTAAAGGGCGTTCCGTACTCTGCGCATTTCACTAGTGAGACCGTTCAAATCCTCGGCGACGGCACGCGTATCGTACGCAAATCCGACGGGAGTGTTTGGCGCAGTACCGAAGGCCGCACGCGTCGCGAGCAAACTCTCGCAGCAATTGGACCAGTTCCGATTGAAGGCGTAGCACCGCGAATGATTTTTATCAACGATCCTGTGGCCGGTCTCCACTACGTCGTTGACGTCAATCGAAAAACTTTCCGTCGCTTGCCCTATCGAGACGATCCTCCGGGGCCGCCCCTGCCCTCAGACTTTCGCGACAATGGTGATCCTGTAAAGACCGAATCGCTTGGCAAGCAAACGATTGAAGGAGTCGAAGCTGAGGGAACTCGCTCAACGATTACGATTCCCGCGGGTCGAGTCGGTAACGATCGGCCACTCGAGATCGTGTCGGAACGTTGGTTCTCGCCGGAACTTCAAGTTGTCGTACTAAGCAAACACAAAGATCCATTCGCTGGCGAAACGACCTACAGGCTCACCAACATTAGTCGCGAAGAACCGGCTGCCTCTAACTTCGAAGTGCCGTCGGACTATTCGCTCGAGGAAGGCCCACCACCTGAGGATGGACCACGACGTCCAAAGCCGCCGCGACCCGAATAGCTTCACAACTGTCCTCAACTTAAGAGACTTAGTCTTCGTCCATTCCGAATGGACCTTGGGTGACTTATGCCAATTCTAAAGATCATTGCCGCCTGTTTGTTGTCGGTTGCTTTGTTCCTCGTGCTATTCCAGATGCAGTCATTCGGAGTTACAGCGAGAGCGCAGAATGTCACTGCGCTTTCAGCCCCGCTCGAAGTGACAGCCTCGGACAACGCGTACTCGAATAAGGTAAGCATCAGCTGGTCCGCCGTTCGTGATGCGACGCAGTATCGTGTGCTGCGCAACACGACTAACGATCCAGCGACAGCCATTTCAATAACTACGACTGCGGCCGGATCTTTTCTCGATACCACCGGAGTTGCCGGACAGACTTACTTCTACTGGGTTCGAGCTGAGAACGGCAGCGTCGTTGGCAGTCTCAGCAATCCCGATCAAGGCACTCGCGCGATAGGAACAATCAACGGACCAGTTGGACCATTGAACCCTCCGCCAGTGCCGCCGGGAAATGAAATCACCGCGGCTAAGGCTTATCTGGGCAAGGCACTCTTTTGGGACGAGCAACTTTCCTCGACTCGCACTGTTGCGTGTGGCACTTGTCACTTTGCGACCACTGGTGGATCCGATGCGCGTTCGATCGTTGGAAACTTGCGTTCGACAAATCCTGGCGCAGACGGCGTCTTCGGGAATGCTGACGATGTCTTCGCTTCACCCGGAGTCCTAAGCAATAACAGCGATGGCAGCCTGGTGTGGTCTTCTGTGTTCGGGCTTCGCGAACAAGTCACCGGCAGAAAATCGAGGTCGTATATCAACGCTGCCTATTCCAACTCGCTCTTCTGGGATGGCAGAGCGACGCAAGTCTTTTCCGATCCAATATCGGGCGCCGTCGTTCTTCCAGCGGGTGCGGCACTTGAAAGTCAGGTGCTTGGTCCGCCGGTAAGCTCCGCTGAGATGGGTCACAACGGACGTGACTGGACCAACGTTGCCGCACGTGTCGCGGTATCCAAGCCGTTGGCTTTGTCGCCTGCTATTCCAGCAGGGTTGAAACAGTGGATCGATGGTCGAAGCTATCCGGAATTGTTTGCTGAGGCGTTCGGAACGTCCGAGGTCACGCCCTCAAGGATCGCGCTGGCGATTGCTACCTTTGAGAGAACTCTTTACTCAGATCAAACACCATTCGACGCGAGCGTTTCGCAGATTGGACCACTCACGCCCGCAGAAGTTCGTGGGCAAGGCGTCTTCAATCAATCGCGGTGTAATGCCTGCCACGCTGGCCCCTTATTTAGTGACAATCAGTTTCACAACATTGGATTGCGTCCGGCTACGGAAGATACAGGAAGATTCCAAGTCACTGGCAATAACGCGAATGTCGGTGAGTTTCGTACTCCGAGTTTGCGAAATGTTGAGTTGCGCTCGCCGTACATGCATAACGGTCACTTCTCGACGTTGGAAGAGGTCGTTGAGTTCTACAACCGCGGCGGCGATTTCAATGCGCCGAATATCGATCACAATTTGATCCGTCCGTTGGGTCTTTCGCCGCAGCAGAAGTCCGATCTCGTGAGTTTTCTAAAGCGGCCGTTGACCGACACTCGAGTTGCTACTGCTACTACGCCGTTTGATCGGCCAACTCTTTACAGTGAATCAGATCGTGTGCCGCAAATTATTGGCAGTGGTACTGCGGGCTCTAACGGAACTGTACCGATCGTGATCGCCAATGAGCCGCCGCTCGTCGGCAATCCGGAGTTTACAGTTGGAATTTCAAACGCATTAGGCGGGTCTCAAGCCGTACTGGTAATCGACAGCCGCGATCCTGGAGTCGGCATCGGCACACCGCACACGGGCTCTTTTGCGCGTGTGAGTGTGCAACTGAGTGGCAGTGGCGTTGGTCAGGGATTTGGTTCAACGGTCTTGTCGATACCAAACAACTCGGCGTTGATTGGCTCAACTTTCTTTGGCCGGTGGTACGTCACCGACGCGAACGCCATTGGTGGAGTAGCAGCTTCTCCGGCATTCAAATTCACAATCTTTGGCGATTCCAGCGCTACGACAATTACTGCGAATCCGATCGACAGCGCTCAATTTTTTGTGACGCAACACTATCGAGATTTTCTCAATCGAGAACCTGATGCGGAGGGTCTCGCGTATTGGTCCGATCAAATTGCGGGAAGGATCGACAACAATCCGGCGCCTTGTGCAAATGGAGACTCGAATTGCATGCTGCAACGCAGGCTTGGAGTCTCAGCTGCATTCTTCGTCGAGAACGAATTTCAAGTTACAGGTTCGTATGTGTACCGGCTTTACACGACGACGCTCGGGCGACAACCTTCGTTCACCGAATTCAGTGGCGATCGCGATCTCCTCACCGTTGGCAGCGCCCTGGACCAAAGTAAGAATGCATTTGCGAACGCTTGGGTGCAACGCTCGGAGTTCATCAATAAGTACGGCACGAATCCGTCGCCGGATACTTTTGTTGATGCAGTTTTGAGTACGCTTAAAACTTACGATGGCGCGGATCTCACGGCTAACCGTTCTACTTATATTGGAGAGTTACAAGCGGGCGCCTCGAGAGCACAGGTGGTGCGAGAGATTTCTGAACATGCATCGGTGCAAGCAACTGAGTACAACCCTGCGTTCGTGCTAATGCAATACTTCGGTTATCTCCATCGCAACCCCGATGCAAATGGATATCAGTTCTGGCTGAACGTGCTGAACAATCGCACACCAAATAATTATCGCGGTATGGTTTGCGCGTTTGTTACTTCCGCTGAATACCAACTGCGTTTTGCGACGCTGGTATCGCATACGAACGCTGAGTGTTCGCAATGAACGAACTCGCGGCTGTTGTTTACTTCCAGTCCAGATAGCGAATGCGGACATCGATAGGAAGATCGTCAACGGCGGCCGCAACTGCTTCAATCTCTCTGCTCGGCACGCAAAAGCGGTTGATGAAATCGCGTGCAGCCTCGAAATCTCCCTGCTCCTGGATCCTTAAAACCTCCGCGGTGAGTTTGTTGACGGCCGCGCGCGCAACTGCTTCATCGACTGAAATTTTCCCCGTCGGAACATGTACGGCAAACGCCTTTTCTGCAAGCAGGTAATTGAACTGGATTGCGTTGGCGCCCCCGTGCGCCTGATCGAGACCAAAGCGGATAGATCTTATGAAGCAGGCAATGAAAGTTTTTAGAAAAAGGGAGATCTCACTACTGTCAATGGCCATCAGAGACAGGCAAGCGCCGAGGACGTCGGCTTTGGTCTCTTCCAAAACTGAATGGTATTGACGAAGAGAGCGATTAACAGTGGTGGCTTCACCCTTCACGTTAATGCGCTGCGGGCCGAGCGAGTGGGCGATCTCATGAAAGACCGTGTGCATGAAGAAGTCGCGAAAAGCGTCGGCTTCATCGATTGGAGCTGTTAAGAGCCGAGTCGCAACCGGCCATGCAACCAGATTGAATTTTGCTTCAATAACATTTTTCAAAATTACCTGACGTGATCCGACTTCTTCGATGACTTGTTCGTCGTTAGGCAAACTAAAGGCAATCGCTGGGACAGCCTTTCGCGCTTCTCCCCCGGCATAAAGCAGATTGCCTACGCAAAGCTTGACGTTACTGTCCTGCACGTTTACAGAAAGGCCAAGTTCCTTTTCGGCCTGACGTCCAAAGGAGGGCAGCCCCCGTTGGAGGTCTAACACTTTGGTGGTTTCCGCCGCATCGCGTTCAAATAGCATTGCTTCGTACGCGGCCTTCAGGCCCATTAACGAATCCTCATAGACTTCGTATGGTCCAATGACTAAGTCGAGCGGATTGTCTTCAAGTTGAACCCACTGCGTTTCACTATTAAAGAAATCATCAACCAGCAGATCTTTGGCGCGCGTTGCCAGGAAACTCTGAAAGCCGTGATGTTGTTGGGACAGTGACGCCTGCGAAAGTAACTCCGAAATGCGCAAAACCAGATCCTTATACTCGACGTGGTAAGAAACCGAAGCCAGTCGTGAGTCAACCCGCCTGATGACGGTGTAAGGAGATTCGAAGGCACTCTTGTCTTCCGGATGGCGACTGATGTAGTCAACGAACTCCTGCTGAGTAAGGTCGAACGGATAAAACCCTTTGCCTGCGGGTTCGGGTTCCGTGATCAGAAAAGGCTTGTTGTTATTAAAGCGATCATAGGGTCCGCGGTTGAAGAGAAACATCTCCTTCAACTCTTCGTCATCACCCATCGCTGATAGTTGCGAACGGTAATCCACTCCCGCGGAACCCTGCAGCCAAAACAGATCGTCAATCGCATCCGTCGCAGCTAATAAATGTTTGACACTGTTCCAATTCGAGCGCACCAGCGGAGCGTCATCTGCCTTTACTTCAAAGACAGCGAGCTTGCGGAACGTGGCTCGAGCGGATTCAAGCAGTTCGTTCATGGCTAATTATGGTCCTCAGCCGTGTGACTACACCATTTCCACGTGGTGGGGTCATTCTGCATGCACCAGCAAATCACAATGTTTTCATTCTGCGGCGGCTTGAGCACGATTACTCGAAACCAGTCATGCGCGCCGTGTCCATCGCCGAAATCGGTTCTGCCCCCAATCACATGGTAGCGGGTGCGAAATTTGTTACGCACCGGAGCCCAAATCTTACGCAGACCTCGGTCTTTACTCCAGCCATAGGGTTCATAAATTAGTTCACGCTCTTTTTCCTCTTTGCCACGGTACACTTTGATTCGAGGTTCGATAACGCTATTCGGATCTTCAAGATTTTTATTTCGCACAAACCGTCGGCCGGCGGGGAAATGGGCTTCGTAAGTGAAGCACTCTTTACCGACTGGTTGCACAGCTATAAAGGCCGGTGGCTTGAGAATCTCATCGAGAGGTTCCTGAAGCGTGTAAACGAGCAACGTCGAATACTCTTTATGCTTCTTCAGCTCTTCGTCGCGGCCAAGCACGAGCAGGAACTTTTTTCCGTCATCTACTCGAGCGGGATCGTTCTGAGTTCCAAGCCTTCCGGGCACTGAATAGAAGTGAGTTAGGTTGCCGGGACGAGGGTCACTGTTTTCCGGAATAATTGTTGGCCACGGATCGAGAATCACCTCTTTGAGGTTTTTCGACACTCTGAGGCGACGCAGTTTCGCTGTTTGGGTCACTGTTTCATCCATCAAGTCTTTGACGATGGTAGTCCTAATCCGATACCTGTGTTCCTTGTCTCGAAAACGTTCCACATAATCGGCCAGCATCTCTTTCAAGTGGATCAGTGCTACCCAGAGACCGACGGCGCTAAAGACAATAACTAGTGGCCAGTGGAGATATTCCTGGATCGTCTTGAGAAGTTCTGCAATTTGGTCCATGTTGGGCATCGGGGTCTCTCCTGGGATTAGTGAGTTTTACGAACACCGCTTTTAGCAAGGTCCCCTGAGGTGTGGGGCCGCGCGGTGATGCGTTGTTCTTCAGCTCCTCATCGAGAAGAGCAAGGAAGAGAGCGGTGATATTACTCGTCCAGCTTGTCGCGTGAGTGCTTCGGACTTTGTCGAGTTAAGGCGACGGAGCGGGTTATATCACAAGGGCAAATCGTTGAAAAGATTTTCTCGATCGCAAAACCGATCAATCGATTCGAGTATTTAGACGGTCTGTTCGCTGCGTAAGAATACAAATCCAATTCCTTCAGCCGCGTAAGCGCTCCGAATTCAATTGCGTTGCCATTTTGTTTCCTTAGATGACCCAAAACTCAGCAGAACTCCGCGTTATCAATCAGAGGTAACTCAAGGAGCTGCCATGAAAATCAACGCGAAATCTGTAGTTTTCTCAATAATCGCTGTGACGAGCGCATACGTCCTCTATCACAACGAACGGTTTGTCATTAATGCGAACCATCCGGCCTGGCAACACTACGCGCCGTTCAAGTGGTGGCTGTTGCCGCACGCTGTGTTCGGCACCATCGTGCTTCTTTTCGCACCGCTGCAGTTTTCAGATTGGTTGCGTCAGCGATTCACAAAAGCCCATCGAGTGATGGGACGATTGTACGTGCTGGGTGCGTTTGGGCTCTCCCCGTTGGGCGCGTACATTCAGTATTACCAGGAGCGCATGGGCGCGCCGCGTTCGTTTACGATTCTGGCTATAGTCGATGCTGCGATGCTGATTAGCGCGACGGCGCTGGCGGGTTTGTTCGGCTACAAACGGAAGATCAATTTGCACCGGCAGTGGGCCACGCGCAGTTATGCGATAGCGTTAGTATTTATCGCCGCGCGCTTTGTTATGGGCATCACCGGTTGGGAAGCGATGGGCATTGAAATTGTGCAGGCGATCATCTGGTCCTGCCTGGCGCTCTCAGTTGTGTTCGCTGATATCTCGATTCACTGGAAGGAAATCACTGGAGCGTTCTCAACTCCCGTGAAAGTGCCGAGCAAACAGCCGGTGCCGCAACGAGTGGCCCGAGCTGCTTAGTGGTTTGGTTATGTCGTGCCTTTCTCAGTCTCACCGTGGCTTCAGCCCGGTGAAGAAGCGAGTGGCGAAAACATACTTAACCGTTTCAACGGTTCTCGCGGCAACAAGGCCTTGAAACCGTTGAAACGGTTAAGAGAATTATTTGCTGGCGATCCCTCGGGTTAAAACCGGGGGAGAATGAGAAACGCCAACTACCAAGTACTAAGTACTAAGAACCACGTACTAAGAACTAACGGTCTACTGACAGCTGCTCGTGACCGTGAAACGCGGCCCATCATCTACGGCTGCCTGTCCCTTGCCCTTCGGCACCGTCACTTTCGCCGTCGCCGTGCTCTTGTTACCTGACGCATCGCTGACGCTGAAAGTGATCGTGTAAACGCGACCGTTACCAGAGCCATCGCGGTCGGCACGTAGTTGCACCGAACGACAGTTCGAGCCAATGATTATCGAACTGTTACCTTTGCCCTTAGTGTCGTCTCCTTCATCACTCGTCACTTTCGTGATTACTACAGAAGAGACACTCAAGCTTGTCGCACAGCTATCGGTAACGGCAGTTACAAAGTCCGTTACTGAAAAGGTGTCGAGGTTTTTATCCGGTGTCGACATCGTCGGCGAAAGACCGTTCAGAATTATCACCGGAGGAGTTGTGTCGATAACTTTTACAACCCGGCTCGCTGAACCCGTAAGTCCGCCGCTTGTGACGGAGTACGTAAGCACGTAAGTTCCGACTACATTCGGATTGACGCTGCCGCTGACGACGATCGCGCTGGTCAAGTTTCCTGCACATGAGTCGTTGGCCGTCGCACCTGGATCGACAAAGCTCGTGTGACATTCGACTGTCATCGGGTTAGCGCCATTCAAGGTTACGACGGGCGCAGTCGTGTCGACTACATTCACAGTTCGTATCTGCGAAACTGAATGCGAGCCATCGCTCACCGAGTAAGTCAACTCATACGAACCTACGACATTCGCATTCACACTCCCGCTAACAACGATTGATGAGCTGAGATCGCCAGCGCAGCCATCATTCGCACTGGCGCCTGGATCGTCAAACCTGGTATGGCATTCGACGGTCATCGGATTTGACCCGTTGAGCAACAGTGCCGGCGCTGTGTTGTCGACTATGTTGACAACGACATCGTCGTCGGCTGAGCCACCGTCGGATGAACTAACGGTCAACGTGATCGTGTGCGATCCAACCGGTAGAGAAGTGCTGAGCGCTGCTCCCGTACCCAGAACGTTCGCTCCTTCTTTCCATGTATAAGAAAGCGAACCGCTACCACTCGACGCTGATCCGTCAAGATTCACAGGCGTTGCCGAGCCTCCGCATTCGATCAGCTGATCTGCTCCAGCGGCGGCTACTACTGGAGTTGCTGTCGAGAGCTTTTGCACCCGATCGTTTCCGGTGTCAGCGACGAAAACATTTCCAAGAGCATCAGCTGATACATCTTGTGGTCCATTGAACTGTCCATTGCCGGAGCCAGCTGTTCCGAAGCTTTCAATGAAAACGCCCATGTTGGAAAAAGTTTGGATGCGGTTATTACCAGTGTCTGCCACCATCACCACTCCGGCATTGTTTACGGCCACGCCGGTGGGATTCATGAATTCGCCATTGCCGCTTCCGGCTATGCCCCACTGCGCCAGAAAAGTCCCATCAGTGGAAAACTTTTGAATGCGATTGTTTCCCGAGTCCGCCACATACACATTGTCGAACGCGTCGATCGCTATGCCCTGCGGAGTATTAAGTTGTCCTTCATCCGAACCGAAGCTCCCCCACTTCGCGATGAAGACCCCACCATTGTCGAACCTTTGGATGCGATGATTATTCGCGTCTGACACATAGACGTCGCCGCCTGAGTCGACTGCGACACCCGAAGCTCCGTTGAACTTGCCAGAGCTACTGCCGGTTGCGCCCCAAGTGGTGAAGAAGGACCCGTTCGAGCCAAACTTGGACACGCGGTTTGTAGCCGAGTCAGAAACGAACACGCGGCCCACCTGGTCCACTGCTACACCTGACGGACTTAAGAAGCCGCCGTCAACGTCTCCGAACCCGCCAAACTGTCGCAGGAAGTTTCCATTGGTATCGAACTTCTGCAGGCGACTACCTGCGCCTTCGGCAACATAGACATTGCCGAGACTGTCGGCGACGATTCCCGTAGGCGCTAAGAACTCACCCCGGCCGGTCCCGGTCGTTCCCCAGCTTGAATTGAAACCAAGACTCGCGAGCGCAGTCGTAGCCATGATCATCGCTAGCGATGCGAATGCTATCGTTAGCGCCAGGCGCCGAGTGTTTGATTTGGTTGGTTGGTGAGTACGCGGGCGACGGCAGTTTTTTACTCTCATCGGATACTCTCCTTTGAAGCTCTTCTGCAAGAGCTTGGTGCAAACTCAAGTTGTGCACGGGGCTTGACTCTGGGCAGAGAGTCGGTGAGTTAGATAGAAGCTACCACGAAATAGCGTTCTGGTGGTCCATCAAGTTGCTCGAAATCGCCAATAAAACCTATCAATTTGATGACCGGTACAGGTCAGGATGAAACTATTGGCCCTTCTCCTCGGACTCTAAAGTCTCGCCCGATCCTAAGAAAGGTCCCGTCTTCTACAGGTGGGCCATCAGGGCAACCATAATGCAACGCTTCCCGAAAAGGTCTCGAAGAAATGAAGTCGCTAAAACCGGCGTTTGTGCACGTGAATCAGAAATGGCAAAGAAGAAGACCTGAAACAAGATGCCGCTGGGTGATCTAATGACGCGGCTCAAAGAAATCACGCACGATCAAGTGGTGCGCGTCGACGAAGAGGTGTCTGCGAATATGCAGCAACAACTTTCATCAACTGCGTTGTCCACGAAGTTGAGTTCGAGATGGGTTGACCTAGCCGGATGTGTCGGCCGACACCGCAAAGTCAACTCGTGCTTATATGAGAGGATTGGGCGCGAACTGACCTAAGACGTTATTAGGGTGACAGGATGCGCGCGAACATAGGAACTGTCTAAAATACGCACTAGGGTGCGTGGACCAGAAAACTGAAATAACACGGCATAAGGGCAGGCGTTGAAGATTAGCGAGCAGTTGCCGATACCTTCGGACCCGCAGCCCATGTCCCCAAAAGTGGCTATGATTGAATGCGACGTGAACTTGAAGAACAAGCACAGCCTCAAGCAAGTACGTTCTGTAAGGGGCGAGTCCCCTTATTGAATTTTCTGCTCGAAAAGAAGCGACGAGTCAAACCAAACGTCAACATAATCACCGGCGAGAAGAAATCGGTAACCGGGCGGTAGCCCTAAGAACTTAAGTACTTCTGGACGCAATCTAATCAAGTGACTTGTATGCACAGGTGAAAATGAATCGTCTGCTGAAGGTAACTCTTCACCTCCCCATAAGTACCATCCGTTGGTGCCCTGCTCCGCACGATGACGTAATCCGTTAATCGGTAGAAGGCCCTGTGTTTCTAACGCAATTCCAACTTTTGAATCTGGTTCAGCAGGCACATACGGATAATTGAGATTCTTACAATATTCTTGTTGTTGCTGCTGCACTTCTTCGTATGTGATCTCTGAATTTGTTTTCATCGCGGTATTTGACTCTTCATGACTTTCGAATATCTGGCCATCTCTGCGCCTTCCCTACCGGAACATGTTGGACACTCGGGGCGTACGGCGTCAATCGATCTCATACGAATCTTGTTTATCGTTCCCGTCCTATAATGTTCTCTGACAAGCGCCTCTTTGTGACCAGCGTACATTGTTGGAGCTGATTCACCGCAAACCGAGCACGGCCTTCCCTGTACCGACGCACGTTGCGCGGCGGTTGTGGCTCCGGATGGCCGCGCGTATGGGGTCGTAGCAACTGTGGTCTCAACAGCAACCTCAGAGGTGGCAGGAGCCCTCACTCCCTTCATCTCTTCGACCATCGATGCCACTCGATTGCTCTCGATCGCAGCTGCGGCAGATCTGGACGTGGAAACGCCACCCTCCAAGATCATTGCGGCATCGACGCCAATCATTGCGTTACGTTCGCCCCGAGTACTTGGCTCAAAACGCTCGGTCTGGCCAAACTTCATCGCGAACGGACCGGAGGCATAATCCAATACCGAGTTTATGGCATTGCTGGTGTCAATTACTACGTTAGCGACTTCTTTAGCCCCTCCCACTACGGTGTCTTTTATTATTTGGCCTCCCGTCTTCAAGGCCTCATTGACGTGCTCCTTCCCTTGATGACCATCAGGATCGACATATCTCAGGGGGTTGTTATAACCGTATTGGTATTTGTTGAGTGACTGCGGATCGGCAAGATCAGCATAGAAAGTTGGATTGCCCACTGACATTGCCTCATATAATTCGTCCGGGCCACCCGTAAATTCATCCGGTGAAGTGAATCTTCCTTGCGTCGATGAGTAGCACCTTGAAAGAAAGTAGTCGAGTCCCGTCTCAATGTCTCGTTCCTTTTGGGTGAACTGCTGCCTCACTCCATCACCGCCGCCGTAGCCCTGAGCTTGTGGTCGAAGGCCCCTGTCGGCTGCGAGTTCTTCACCGAATGGCAGATAGTCGTGTCGCTTCGTGTTTGCGAGCGAGCCGGTATGGTCGAGCACCATGCGGGGCGTACCGAGTTGATCCGTTACCAGCCACTCAATATCCGCACTCGTGGCGCTGCCGGAACTACTGCCCCATGCTTCCACCTCGACCACGCGGCTGTAGACATTATCTGCGCAACCATTCACCTGCACTCTGATCTTATTCGTAGTAATGCTTGAGAATGTAAACTGCCGCCATACTTTGTTATTGCCTGTGACACTGCCATTAGTGACTGTCACCCAGGTTGATCCATTCCAATACTGCACATCGAAGCTGGTGATGCCGTACACGCTAAAGGTCTGCGTCAGCGTCGGCTCGACCGGATTCCCATAGTCATCCTGCTGGGTAATTACATCGATCTCGCTAATGGTCTTAGTGCCGCTAAAGTCTACTTCGATCCAGTCAGGGAAACTTTGGTAGGTGTTATCCAGCCAAATATTGTTATTGAGCGCTCGCCGCGATCCGTCAATTACATTGTTTGCGTTGTAAGGCGACAGCGTGGTCGAACTGACCGCCGTGGCGCCGTTTGTCGCCAGCGCATAGTTGGTTGGCGTGACCGGCGGAGCCGGCGTCCACGCCTCCACCTCGACCACCCGGCTGTAGACATTATCTGCGCAACCATTCACCTGCACTCTGATCTTACTCGTGGTGATGCTTGAGAAGGTGAACTGCCGCCACACCTTGTTGTTGCCTGTGACGCTGCCATTAGGGACAGTCACCCAGGTTGACCCATCCCAATACTGCACGTCGAAGTTGGTGATGCCGTATACGCTAAAGGTCTGCGTCAGCGTCGGCTCGACCGGATTCGCATAGTCGTCTTGCTGCGTAATTACATCAATCTCATTAATCGTCTTACTGCCGCTGAAGTCTACTTCGATCCAGTCAGGGAAACTGGCGTAGGTGTTATCAAGCCAAATGTTGCTATTGAGCGCCCTCCGCGCGCCGTCAATCACATTGCTCGCATTGTAAGGTGACAGCGTAGTCGAACCGACCGCCGTCGCTCCGTTTGTCGCCAGAGCTACATTAGCGCGCGAACTCGATCCAGGCGTGGCCGTGATCAGCAATTGCCCATTGCGATAGCCGTATTCTTTCTGCGGACTCGAGTGGTCAGTGTTGGCGGCATACTCTGCCAGCAGTTCCCCGCCCATCCCATACACTTGCCACGTCTCCGTGCCGTCGACCACGCGCTTCACGCGATGGCCGTCAGCATCGTAGCTGTAGTTCTGCCACCGACCATGGGCCGACGCGTCAATCATTCGGTTCTCAGCGTCATAATGCCGGTCGCCGCTGCCCGTATAGGTATCGGTGATGAGATTCCCCGCCGCGTCGTAGGTCATCGCGTAACCCGAAGGAGCGATTAAACGGTTCGTGTTGATGTCCACTGAAGCCTGCATAGAAGGCAGACCAGTTCTGTAGGTCACACCGCTGTTGTTATTGATCGTGCGGTTGCCGTAGCGGTCGTAAACAAAAGTCTGTTGCAGATCGAGCGAAGAGTTCCCGGTTGCCTCATGCACCTGCGTTAAGCGGTTCAGATAATCATAAGTGAATTGGTCACGCCAGGTGACATAGCTGCTGACCTGATCATTGTTGGGAATGTAGTTGTCCTGATAGATCAAGTTGCCGTTGTTGTCCGTCATGGCACTACCCGAGCACATTCCCCAACATTGCGTGCTGTAGTGATTGATGATGGCGCCGCGGTTCCAACTGGTGTCACCGCCAGTGGTGCTCACGCGGATCTCTGAAAGCTGTTGTCGCGTGTTGTAGAAGAGTTTGTTGTAGACCGGGGTGTCAGTGCCGAACTGTTCCTGCGACATTTGTCCGCCGGCGGCGTAACTGATTCCAGTCGAATATGTGCGAGATGTACCGTCTCCGAGATTGCCCGTCACACTGCTAAGCCGTCCTGCGTTGTCATAATTGTTGGTGACGGTACGGAGCGAAGGATAGGTCAATGTGGTAACGTGGCTGGCGCGATTATACGAATAGCCCATCGTGTAGATCTTGTTGCCGATTGTTTGCGAGCCAGTAGTGAGCCGACCTAGCGCGTCATAAACGTCGTATGTGTATGAGCCCACGGTGGAACTAACCGCCGCGGGCCGCCCTTTACCGTTGGTCGCGCTGTCGTAGGTTCGTGTAATCGCAGGAGTCGAGTCGCTGTAGCTGACCGAAGTATTCCGGTTCAAGGCGTCGTAGCTGTAGGTCGTCAATACCAAACGCGCGTCTGTCTTGTAAATCAGGTTGCCGTTGGCATCGTAGCCGTTCTTCAGACATTCGCCGCCGCTGGATACCTGACCATAGCAAATGGTGCCACTCTCAGGATTCGTCGCCGAGACCAACCTGCCCAGAGAGCTGTAAACAAAAGCGCGCGGAGGTTGCTGCGAGCCCGGGCTGACCTGAGTGACCTGAGTGAGATTCGAAAGCGCATTGTAGGTGTAGCTGGTTGGCTGGGCCGGACTGGCGGTGGTTCCTAAACTGCCACTGCCATCCGGCTCATCAACCCTCGCGAGTTGGCCCAGACCATTGGTCATGCTGCGGCGCACCTTGCCGGCTTGGTCTGTAACGGTCGTGAAGTTGGCGTCGTAGCTAGTGCTAACGGTACCTGTGGGAGTGTTGTTGTAACCGCTGATTAGCCATGGCTGCGGCAGAATTGCGCCGCCGAACGTCTGCACTGAGATCGTGCGGCCGCCGTTGTCGCTGGTGCTCAACGTCCACCCCATCGATGGTTCGCTGCTCGCACCGCTTGAACTCGAGGCACGATACGGATTTGAGGCCAGGATATAACTGTTCGAACCTGAGTAGAGATAGCGTGTCTGTACCTTGATACCTACAGACTCGTCGGTTTCGTTTTGGATGCTCGCATCCTCCAGTTGCCGCGCCAGGCGGATGCGGCCTAGCTGATCGTAGTGTTGAATCGAGACCAGCTTGCCGTCCCCTAAGGCATTCAAATCCGATCGCGTGATAACTCGCCGAGCTATGTCATCGTAAGAGATGGCAGTTCGCGTCTCTTCGGTCTTGCCGTCAGCGGACTTAACCAGCGTCGGCCTAGCGAAAACATCATAAATCGTTGTCGTGTAGACGTTGTTGTCCACATCTGTGGCCCGAGTAGCCGCCCCGGTTCCGAAATCATAGAGATGATCGGTGGTGCGCTTTATCGTGGAGGTGCCAGCGGCATTGTCGCCTGTCACCGCTCTGGTGACGTAAAGATCTGTGGTGCCGTTGCCAATGTCTCCGTAGGTGAACCTGCTCACGTTGCCATTGCCATCAGTGCTCTGGGTAAGCTTTCCAGTTGCGCCACTGCTCCAGTTTCCGTACTGGCTCAACACCGACACGGAGTTGGCGCTCGTCAATGGATTGCTGTAAGCGCCTTTCGTTGAATCCCAACTCCTCAGTTGGGTCACGTTGCCGGTGGTCGAGTAATTGTCGTAAGTGATTTCACTACGCGACAACCGAGTCGTGCTGTCGCTGACTTCGCTCCAAGCCGCAGCCTTCTTCAAAGCCGGTGCAGACGGATGCCAATAGACATTGCTACCGCTGGCCACTTGGCTCGAGTCGGGCGTGGAGTTGTAGTAGCCGGTAGTCGTAACCCGAGTTGGTACGGCGCCTGAAGGTATCCCGGTGGGATTACCGGACGTGCGCGGGACGCTTCCATAGTCCACCCAATCGTATTCCGCAACGCGAGTAACGTTTCCGTTTTTGTCGTAGCTGTAATCTTTTATTGCGGTCTTGACGTAGGTGCTGCCGGATTTGATCGACGTGAATTCAGTCTTAACGTAGGTGTTGTCGGCGCGGTAAGACGAACCACCGTAGTCGGATAGATCGTTCTTGGCCCAGAGTCTTTCAGTCATGGTCCCGTCGGGGCGAACACTCTTGTATACCAAACCAACGTTCCAATACTGCCAACTGACTGAATAGTTCGTTGGCACGGCATAGTCCGTGCTGACCCCGCCATCTGGTCCAGTGACGGAGCCTAGGCCGTTGTTGTCAGCTGTGCCGTAAGTCCAGTTATCGGTGATGCAGGTTTCAGTCTGTGGATTGCATACAGTATTCGAAGGCGACCCACCACCAAGATCGTATTCGGGCCGATAAACCAGATGCTTGGCGGTGGGGAAGTTTTTCATCACATCTGGCGTGTACTCGGACAGAGAGTCGTTATCGTACTGGTAATCGTAAGTTGCTTTTGCGCCCGATGGCAGAGTCACCCCACTGAGTTCGCCCCAGCCTGCTGAAGGCTGGAATGGTCCGCTACCCGGGTCGTCGGGCGCGTTATAGCTGAAGTAATAAGCCAGGCTGCCGGCCTGCGAAGGCAGAGTAATGCGATCGACAACGTACAAGGCCTGAATGAAAGTATCAGGCCCCGCCTGTATACCGGTGTCGTGTATCTGGCATGGCGTCATGCTGTCCTGACATGGCCAGTAGCTCTTGTTTACGCGGATCCCTTTCCATCTCACTTTCCAAACCAGCGTGTCACCAAAGCCCTGCGCCGTAATTGAATCTTCGCCAGCGGCCACGCCGTTGTAAACCAAGGTGACCGTGCGATTGAACTCGTCGACGACTTGTACAGCGTGATTGCCGGAGCTTTGATAGTTGTTGATGTTATTGATTTGGATGTAATTGTTATTGCGATCGTAAATGCGCTGAGGCGCATTGCCGCCAGTTACACGCGAGCCGTCGGGCAGATAAAGCGTCCACGGATCATTCCACCAACCGTCATGACTAACCGCTCGAAAGTCCAATCGTGCATACGTGCCGTCACTGCTGTAGTAGCTGATCAGGTTGGAAGAATTAGCGGCGTATAGCCAGTGTCCACCTTGAGAACAGTCTTCGATCCAGCCATCAGGCCGAATGTTGTAATAGTCCGCGACTAGGTCGTTGGTGTTTTGATCCGTGTAACCATAAGGTCGCATCTCGTGAACGCTACCGTCGGGAAAATGCACCTTCAGCTTGAAGCGGTAAGTCATCGGCAGGAAGCCGTCCGAACCACTGGTCGTACACTGCATGTTCGGATCCATGGAGCCTTCCGTGGTGCGATCTACTACCTCGACGTCATAACCAACTGCGTAACGCCAACCGCCATCGGCTGATTGCTGAAGTTCATCCCTCTGGTAATACGGACAAATCTGTGGGGCCGGCTCACCTGCGCCCGTGGTGCAACTTTTTCCGTAGTCTCGGAACCACGATGTATGGCTGTTATAAATTTTGCTGCTGTATAGAAGATTGATTCCGGCAGTAAGCCCATTACGTCCCGCAGGCAAAGAGCCTAACGGCATATGCAGCATCATGTTTCCGTTGGTGGTGTTTATGGTCTCAATATCGCTCAGCGCAAATGAACCCCCGGCCTGGAATCCGCGTTTGGCTGCTGATTCCTGCGCTTGTGTGACCGCAGCCGTCGAAATGATGATTGCGAAGCCGACGAGTATGAATAGTTTCTGCGAATCGATTCGCATTACTTGGGGAAGTCTCATTGTATTTGCTCCTGCGTGGAGGTTACCGTTGCCTATTAGTTAGCGAAGATTCCGTCATCAGCTTTGGCGCTGAGAGCCATCGAACTGATCGTTAGTGACAGCACCGGCTGGTTGCTTTCAAGGCGGACAATGCGACGGGGAAATGCTTGCCCCTGTGTCCCCTGCCAATCACTAAGTTGAATGTCCACGGGAATTTCAGATCCATTTCGTTCAATGGAATAGCGAACGCCTTCCAGCAGCAGTGTGTTGGAGTTGAAGTAGTAGCGTTTGCTCTGCGATCGCGTCTGCCTGGACGTGTTGATCTCGTCCAACACTTCGTACACGTCGTACGCGGGATTGTCCGGACTGGCATCCTCGGCGCGGAAGCGGTTACCTAAGAATCGCGTGGCCTTCCTCTGTATCTGCGTAGAAAAGAAATGATCCGCGCTGTCGTAAACCAGCATCTCGATCAAATCGCGTTCAATTGAGCTGATTGCGCTACCTGCTCCTCTCGCTCTTTGGTGGTCGAAAGTCATCACGCGACTCTGGTTGCCTTTTCCCACCGTCGCGCGCAACTGATCGGGATACTCAAGAACAATGGACACATCTAATGGCTGCGTGTCATCAGCTCGAGTCAGTGTTCCTGTGATGGTGATGCGTTCTTTTCCTGGCTTGTCCAAGCGATCACCCATCTGGTTGAGGTTCCAGCGTAGTTGCCCGGGAAGTTTGGCTCTATGCACATGCTTGTCATCTTCGGACGCCGGGACTGCCGGAAGGTCCTGACCTAACCGCTGCACCCCGTTTGGCTGAGTTATTGGTCGTCGCGTTGAGGCCGTTGGCTTGTTGCTCATGGCGAACACGATTCCGGCAATACTCAGGACGACAACTACTAACGCTGGCCAGAAAATTTTCTTCTGTTGCAGAGACATGGGTGTGCTCGTTAGTCGTGACGCTTTAGATCAAACTGCTCGCTAACGTTCGAGCGAGAATCATCACAGATGTATTAAGTATGGAAGATTGGTTCCGAAGTAAGACGTAACGGAAGTAGCTTGGGACTACTCACGTTACATGGAGATTGCGACAGCATCGATCCAGCTGTCGGGCGACAGAGGGTTACAGTTGAAATGCGTACGGTTTAATTAAACAAGTGTGGATCTAGTTCGTCAGCACTTTAATTCTGGCTCAGCGAAGGTGTCAACATTTTTTAATGCGACATCTTCATGCTTGATCCCGATTTGAATGGAAGATGTTTTTAGCTAGCGACTATTCCATTCGAAAGGTTTTCGGAAAAGATCCTATTGTCGTCAAAGGTTAGGCCACGAGAACGATGTCTGCGTTCTGCGCTCCCGCAGATTCACGATTTTGCTTCGCCTTGCTACAATGCCCTCCTCAGTTGCCGGGTAGTCCTTATTCCTTTCATTCCGGAGTCATTTATGTTTTTTCATTTGCCGCGGTCGCAACGTGGCTTTACCGCAGCATCGGGCATTCTTCTGTTTCTGATTCCGCTCCTTTTCTTTTTATCGCCTTCGTCTCGTGCCTCTCGCGAACCTGATAGTGCAAACGCTTCCACGCAGAAGAGACCAAGGCCGGAGTTTGTACCAGGCGAAATTCTGGTTCGATATCGATCGGATAAGGTTGCTGCCAAACAGCAACTAAGCGCTTCAGCTTTAAAGGTCGAAGGTCAATCGATTCCCATCCAGGTCGAGCGCTTTGAAGGATCAGACTTGGTCACGGGTTTAAGAGTCGCGCGCGTCGAAGCTGCAAATACACTGGCTGCGATCGCCGCGTTGAATGAAAGTCCTGATGTGCTCTATGCCGAGCCGAACTACATCATGCATGCGGACGTCACGCCTAACGATCCAAGCTTTCCCAGCTTGTATGGCTTGACCAAGATCGGAGCGCCGACTGCCTGGAACACCACGACAGGCAGCAACAATGTCGTCGTCGGCGTTATCGACGAAGGCATCGACATCAGCCACCCCGACTTGCAGGCGAACATTTTTAATAATCCGGCGCCAGGATCTATTCCAGGCATTACCGGCGATTTGCATGGCTACGATTTCGTTAACAACAGCGGCACCATCTCGCCCGGCGATCATGGAACACATACCTCGGGAACTGTTGGAGCCGTCGGCAACAACGGCATCGGTGTGGTGGGCGTGAATTGGCAAGTTAAGTTGATGTCGTTACGTTTTCTCGGCGCAGGTGGAGGATCTGATTCAGACGCAGTTCGTGCGTACACATACGCGAAGCAGATGCGCGACCTTTACGTCTCTTCAGGAGGCGCGCAGGGCGCGAACGTACGAGTCTTAAATAATAGTTACGGGGGCGCCGGGTTCTCGCAAGCTTCGCTCGACGCCATCAGGGCGTTGAATGATTCAGGAATCCTGTTTGTAGCTTCAGAAGGTAATGAGACGAGTGATTCCGATCTCAACCCGCACTACCCCTCCGGTTACGACGCGCCAAATTTGATCTCGGTGTCGGCGACTGATTCAAATGACAATCTCGCGGGTTTTTCGAACTTCGGCGCGCAGACCGCCATGGTTGGCGCGCCTGGCGTCAGCATTCTGAGCACGATTACGGGAAACAGTTACCAATCCTTGAGCGGGACTTCCATGGCATCACCGCACGTGGCGGGCGCCGCGGCTCTATTGCTCGCACAGAACCCTAACCTCACAGTGCAACAGCTCAAGAGCCTGTTGCTGTTCAATGGGGACCTGGCAGCGTCCCTAAACGGCAAGACGCAGACTGGCAGGCGCCTCAATGTCGCTAACAGTCTGTCGGCGCTGGCGGAGAACGATAGTACGCCACCGGGCACTGTGACCAACTTGCACATCAACTCGCAGACTGGCCGTAGCTTTAATCTTGGTTGGACTGCTTCCGGCGATGATGCTGCCGCCGGCCAGGCTTCGCTTTATCAAGTGGTGTTTACAGATTCGATCAGCAGCGCCGTCTTGCCGATCGCCAATGTCCTTCCGACCGCGTCGGGAACGGGTCAGACACTAGACGTGAAGCTTCCTTATCGGCATACGAGCGGCACCTTTACGGTGCGTGAATTTGATAACGTTGGTTTGGAGGGAACTCCTGCCGTCATCAGCGCCTCTGTAGATCCCGCAGAGGGGGATCCATACTCGACGGCGCTTAGCAGTGTTGAAGCGCTGTCGACTGACGGCATGCACTTGAACTTCAATTGCGACGACTGCTTTAAAGAAAACGTTGCGTTGCCGCCGTCAGCGCCGTTTCCATTCTTTGGACAGACTTACACTAATGTGGCGATTTCATCGAACGGCAATATTTATTTCAACGGTCACGGCGCGCAAGACGTGCCCAGCTCAGTTGCAGGACTATCGAGGTTCCTCATGATCTCGGGACTTTGGGATGACCTTGATCTGCGTACCACCAGTCGCGCCGATGCTGATGTCTACATGGTCCAACCCGATCCGACTCGAGTAATTTTCCGTTGGCAGGGCGTGCCGTGCAACGACAATGGGGCTGGTTGTACGGGTGGAGCGCCGATTAATTTCGAGATTGAACTCATCAAGACCGGAGTTATTAAAATTCGCTACGGTAGCGGTAATACAAATATCTTTCCCGTCGTCGGCATCGCCGGTGGTGAGCCTGAGGCTTATGTCATCAGCACTCATACTTCTGAAAACACGCCGGCGAATCTGACGAATGCAGAGACGGTGACATTTACACCACTCATCACTGGGCCCATCGCGGTCATCAGCGGTCAGTTGCTATACGCCAATGGCACGACGGTGGCGAAAAACGTTCTGCTGACTTTAACTGGTGGCCCTCCGGGCTTCAGTCCCCGCCAACGAATCACCGACAATAACGGCAATTATTCCTTCACCAATCTGGCACAGGGTGCAAACTATACGTTGACGCCAACCAAGACCGCTGGCGCCAACGGCATTACGGCGTTTGACGCTTCGCAGGTATCTCGATTTGCTGTCAATCTTCTCTCTTTGACTTCGAATCAACAGATAGCAGCGGATGCCAGTAACAATGGGTCGATCACTGCATTTGATGCTTCCGAGATAGCGCGCACCGCCTTGAATATTCCTAATCCGGGGATAGCGGGTACCTGGAAGTTTTTACCGGCCAGTCTGACCTTTAATAACGTCACAGCTGATCAGCCAAATCAGAACATCACAGCGATCCTGGTTGGTGATGTTTCGGGCAATTGGAGTCCGGCCGGTCCATCCGAAGCCAACTCTAGGTCAGCTTCCATGGCTACGCTCCCGGTTTCGTTACCGGTGGAGCGGCAGCCTGGCGGTGGTCCAAGGAGTATTCCCATCACCGTGGGTGACACTACCGGTGCTGGAGTATTCGCCTACGATTTCGATGTGGAGTTCAATCCAGCAGTATTGCAACCGCAGGTCACAGCATTCGACGCCAACGGAACCTTGAGCAGCGGTTGGAACGTCAACGCCAACACCTCGACGCCCGGCCATGTGCTTATCAATGCCTTTAGCAATTCAGCGATGAGTGGCCAGGGCATTTTGCTCTACTTGAAGTTCAATGTCATCGGCGGTGATGGATCGACTTCAGCTCTGACATGGAATGGTTTTAATTTCAATGAAGGCGACCCGGGTGATAGTGATGTCAACGGCCAGTTCACCGTAGCGTCGGCGAGCGCTACCCGCGGAATCATCTCGGGCCGCATAACGAACTCTGCCGGCGTGCCGGTCGAAGGCGCAGTCGTCAGACTCAACGGTGCGCAAACTCGAAAGACAATTACGGACGCTCTTGGCAACTATCAATTCGGTGATGTGGAGACCGGAGCGTCCTACACGGTGACGCCGTCACGAGCGAACTACAACTTCAATCCGCTTAATCGCGAATTCAGCGGACTCGGAAGAACGACGGAAGCAGTTTTTACCGGGACCACGCTCGTTGATAACGAGAACCCTTTGGATACGGCCGAATACTTTGTCAGACAGCAATACGTGGATGTACTGGGCCGCGAACCGGACGAAGGGGGCTTCAACTACTGGAGCGATCAGATTTTGGCTTGCGCTCAGGACGCGAACTGCACGCGTGCGCGCCGCGAGGCTGTAGCGGCGGCGTTCTTCATGGAAAAAGAATTCCAGCTAACAGGGTCGTTTCTTTATGACGCTTACTCTGCAGCGCTTGGTCGCCGACCGGCGTTTGGAGAATACTCCGCTGATCGACAACTAGTGGTTGGCGGGGGCGACCTCCAAGCCGCCAAGGTTGCCTTCGCGGACAATTTCATCAGACGAGCGGACTTCATCACGAAGTACGAATCGAGCCGGACGGCGGAATCGTTTGTTGATGAGTTGTTGGCGAATACGCGAGTGGCCGGAAATGATTTGAGCCAGCTTCGCGGCAGTCTGATCGCGAACTATAACGATGGCGCGAGTCGGGAACAGAGTCGGAGTTTGGTCCTGCAAGCAGTCGCTGACAATGTGGCTTTCAAGCAAACGCAGTACAACTCAGCCTTCGTATTGACGGAGTACTTTGCTTATTTGAGACGCAATCCGGATGAGGAAGGCTATCGCTTCTGGTTGAATGCTCTCAACAATGGCGAACCGGCTAACTATCGCGGCATGGTCTGTTCTTTCATAACTTCTGCTGAATACCAAAATCGGTTTAGCAGAGTGATTAGTCACAGCAACGGTGAGTGCGGCCGGTGAATTTTGGTCCATTCGAAAAGGACATCCGCAGATTACGCCGATTCCACGGATTCAAAATTTCGGTGAAATCAGTGTAATCTGCGGATCGGTTTGATCACGAATTCAAGTATCACGCATCGTACTGAACGGTGAAGCTTGCCAGAAACGGTCCTTCGAAGCGTGGATGACCGGCGGCGCCTTCGGCTCGTCTCAAATTATTCTTTGCCAGCAGAGCCTTCATCATCTCCACGAGCATTGTCTGGGCTACGTATTTTCCGAAGCAGCGATGCATGCCCCAGCCCAAATGCAAATAATGGTGGTCAGGTCTATCGAGCCTGAACTCTGTCGGGTTTTGCAGAGCTCGCTGGTCCATCATGGCTGATCCAATAGCAACGTACACCAGCCTTCCGGCAGGCACCGTCGTTTGATGGTCCGTGCCGGTCTCAAACGAATGTTCAGCCACGCTCAAGCGCGCCAGCAAAGGCACGGGCGGGCTGAACCGAAGCGCCTCATTGATGTACCGCATCAGCAATTGGTCGTCTCCACTTCTGGCGGCCTGGGTGGCGCCCTTGAGTTGATCCGCACGGTCGATCAAAACATCTACCGCGGAGTTAAGGGCGGCATTGGTAGTGTCGATCATGCCCATGAGCAGGCTGCTTAGGTTGAAAGTAATTTCCTCATCCGTAAAACTCGCGCCCTTCGCGCCCTGCATCGCGACCAGCCGGTTCAATACAAGATTCGGATCACCTGAACCATTATTCTTGTGAGCCGCTGCGACTAATCCCGACACGTAATCCCGATATGCCGCGGCGTTGGTCGCGGCCTGCTGATTAACCTGGGCATCGTGGGTGGGATTGCGAAAGACGGCGGTAAACATAGCCCGCAGCCAACCGCGCAAAGTGTCTACGTCCGGACCAGGAATACCGAAATAAGATCCGGCCAAATAAAGAGGCACACTGGAACCGTAGCTCTTAACCAGGTCCAGCTTGCCCGCGGCTGTGCTCACGATCTTTTTGGATTCGGCGGCGGCCAGTGAGCGAATTAGATCAGCGTCCGTTCGCTTGACGGCCAACCGCAGGATCGACTGGTCGCGTTCTCGTTCCGGTATGTCATCCATTCCGAGCAGGAACGGTGCGCCAGCGCCGACTACAGCGACCGCGTCGGACGCGGGCTTAACGGTGTAAATGTCGAAGAGATCAAGGGCCTCAATCGCGTCCGCGTAACGACTGATAAGAACAGGACCGACGGCGGGCACCAGCACGGGCCGCTGCTCTCGCAGTTCTGCGAAGAGTGGTCCCGCTTTAGTAGTGAGCCAAGTCGCAAGCAATTGGTATTGTGCCTTGGCTGCATCGGCGGGCGCTAAGCCGCTTTTCGGAATTGCATCAAACGCTGAAAGAAATCCAGCGGCATCCGCGTTCTTCGGTTTCTCCACCTGAGGTACTTGACTCATGGGGTTCTCCTCGATCGTCACAAGGTAACGTAGCGCGCTAAGGCTGGGCATGAAGAAATAAGATCCGCCGCGCACTTCGACAAATCTTTTCAAGTCAGTCACTCGTTGATTTCCGATCGCGCGCGGAATCGTAAAGTTCTGTTGTGCTCCCACTGGACACGTGCTTTGAACGCCAATGTAGGGGTCTGGATCGGCGTAGAAGTTTTCGAAGGCCCGATTGTTGGCCCAATTGTTTTGGACAAACTCGAATTGGGGAAAG
>JADMIO010888884.1_pt1 | contig 52306 bp, 48 predicted proteins | sample 8958161 | NCBI WGS metagenome assembly JADMIO01 (sample SAMN16585339, study PRJNA669376) | soil metagenome | isolation source: Crop rotation soil | place: USA: Cullars Rotation, Alabama | collected 2011
CGCGACAACTTGTCCACGTGGAATTCTAAGCTTAGGATCCCAATGTGCTGGAAAGCATAAGCCCAAGAAACAAGATACACGCCAAGATAGCTGCATGCATTGGAGCTAGAGTGATGGTTAAGAAGACGGTACCAAAGCCGCCCATTTGAATCACGGTTTTGATTTTGGCGAGTACTGAGGTGCGTATGCTCTCATCTCGAAAAGCGACACTTGTGCGAAGAGCGGTAATGAAAAACTCTCGCGACATGACCGCCATTAGCACCCAAGTCGGCATGATTTGGGTGACTACGAGAGCAAAGCAGATTGAAGCAACGAAGATCTTGTCGGCTACCGGATCGATAAGACCGCCAAGCTTAGTGGGGCCTTCACGTCTGGCCATTGCGCCATCAACGAAGTCAGTGGCTCCAAGCAGTGAATACAGCACAAAGGCTACCCAGTGCCCGATTTGCCCCCCATAAATGAGGAAAGCGCACGGAAGAGGTAACAACAAAATGCGTGCAATCGTAACAACGTTGGCCGTAAGTCTTAGTTGCATTTCTCTCTTAGATAGACCAGTTCACGCTTCGTGAGTGATCTATACTCCCCGGGCCTGAGTCCTTCGATTCCAATACCCGCGAAATAGGTTCGAATAAGTTTTTGTACCGGATTACCGATACGCCAAAACATTCGCTTAATCTGCCGGTTTTTGCCCTCGGTCAAGATGACCTCTACCCAAGTGTTCACCCGAGCTTTCTTGATCACGTTGATTTTGCTTGGTCCGGTTGGGCCATCTTCAAGATAAATACCGCGTCTAAGCAAGTTGAGATTGTCTTCGGTAGGCTCGCCCTTAACTTTGACCATGTAAACTTTTGGAATTTTTTTCTTGGGATGAAGCAGGCTGTGGGTCAGTTCGCCATCGTTGGTCAAAATCAGCGCGCCTTCCGCATCATAATCGAGTCGGCCGACTGGGAAAATACGTGCGCTGCCTACGCCTTTGATGAGCTTAGTCACGGCCAAACGATCGCGATCGTCTTTCGCAGTGGAAACAACTTTGGCAGGTTTGTTGAGTAGAAAATACACGCGCTCTTCAGCGAGATCGTCCGAAATGTGGACCATTTCACCGTTAACATGAACAACGTCTGTTTCGGGATCTACAAGGGTACCAAGTTCTGTGAGGGGCTTGTGATTGAGACGCACGCGACCTTCGCGAATCATTCTTTCTACGGAGCGTCTAGAGGCAACGCCTGCACGAGCCAGGCACTTGTGAATTCTTTCTTGAACCATTTTATTTGCTTCCCGTACCGGCTCACGCCGGGACCTAATTTGTTGAAGCGTGAATCTCCAACTTTTCGGCAGCATTTGCAACACGGTGCAGCGCTTTATCTAAAGATTCCAACGCCTCTTTGCTCGCCTTCTCTCGCTCTTCATAGTTTACTTTAGCGTTGTCGTGGCCCTCAAAGAGGTCCATCACCTGAATAGGCTCATCAGGGTTTGGTTTAGTGGGTTTGGAATCTTTTGACTTATTGAGCTCTTCATACTCGCGCAACGTAGGAAGATCGTGGAGCGAGTTGAGGCCGAAAAACTCTAAAAACTCCTTGGTGGTTCCATAAAGTAAGGGGCGCCCCATTGCATGAGACTTGCCCAAGATTTTGATGAGCTTCACATTGAGGAGCTTGCGCATTGAACCAGAGCAATCAACCCCTCGAATTTCTTCGATTTCCGCGCGAGTGATGGGCTGGCGGTAGGAGATGATCGAGAGTACTTCCAGCTGCGAGTTGCTGAGCTTTTGTGGTTTCTCTTTGAGCAAAGTGCGAACAAAGGGCGCGAAGCGGGCATTGGTGCGAAACGCCAAACCTCCCGCTACAGAAACCAGTTGGAGCCCTCTATCTGGCGCATTTTGGGATTGTTCGCCCAACACGCCTATAGCCTCTCGTATAAGGGACGCTTCGAGAATGATTTCATGATGAGCAAGGATTTCGATGATGTTATCGGTGGTAATGGGAGTCGGAGAAGCCAAGGCCAGTGCTTCGATAAGCCCCATCAAAGCACCCTTATCTTCTGCGAAATTAATGGGCTGTGGTATTTGTGTCTCTTCACTCATTGTAATCCTCACTTGGCCCTAAATCCGCCGATTCATCGCTCTCGTTCCAGAGATTCTCTTTAACGGCTTCGATGCTTAAAGCTTGCTCTAAGTCGCTTTGTTTGATCATTAAAAGCTTCATTCTGGCGCATTCCAATATCGCCAGGAAAGTGACAATGACGTCGTAGCGATTCTTAGCCTGAAAGTAGGCAAGAGCATCTTGCAGGTCATAGTTCATGCGCAGACGGCTAAACTCAACAAGTTCGCTCATCCGAGCTCTAATGCTGATTTTTTCAAATTTGACCGTGTGGGCAAGCATAGGTTTGCGAGTTTCGATGATATCGGCAAACAGCTCGAGCAGTTCAAAAATCGCAACGCTCTCCAATTCAGGAGATGAATCATCATCGTCACTTTGAATGCTGTCTAGAAAGTTCGCCTCAAAGCTTGCATGCCTGAAGAAAACGTCCTGCCCAAGATGACTGCGATTCTTAAGTTCGAGGGCAAGCTCTTTGCATCGTTGGTATTCGAGAAGACGTTTGACGAGCTCTGCGCGAGGGTCGACGCCATCATCTGCTTCTTCCTCAGGCGGTCTCTCTTCTTTAGGCAACAGCATTTTGCTCTTGATGTGGAGCAGTGTCGCGGCCATGAGTAAAAATTCGCCAGCCAAGTCAATATCGAGTTCATCGAGCGACTCAATCGCTTCAAGATATTTTTGAGTGATGATGACGATGGGGATATCAAAGATATCCATCGAGTGCTTCTTTATGAGATGAAGCAATAAATCGAGTGGACCTTCAAAAACGGGAACGTCGATGCGTAACTGTTCGGATTCGGGATTTGGTATGTAATCAGCGGCGTCTTGACCGCGAAATAGACCGGTGGCCTCGATGCGACAATTTTCATCGCCCAGCTGGACTGTGGTGAGGGCCGCAGAGGTCGTCATCAAGCAGATTTAGCACGTCTCACAGCACTTCAGCAAGCCTATGCGAGGCGCTTTATTAGAGCTTGGCTCTGGGATGATGCTCGCGATAGAGCTGATGGAGCCGTTCTTTGTTCAGATGAGTATATATTTCAGTGCTCGATAGGTCGCTATGTCCCATGAGGACCTGAAGAGCCCTCAGATCTGCGCCCCCCTCGATCAGGTGTGTCGCAAAACTATGCCTTATCTGGTGTGGGGAGATGTTTTTCGAGATCCCGGCTAGTCTCGCATAGATTTTCAGCAGCTTGAAGAAAGCCTGGCGAGTCAGCGGCTGCCCTTGCCTGGCCACGAAAACCCAGTCTGATTCGCAATCCTTCAGTAATGACTTTCGGGCGTGGGTGAAATAGTCGCCCATAGCTTCAAGCGCCATTTCGCCAATGGGGATAACACGCTCTTTGGCTCCCTTTCCGAGCGTAGAAACAAAGCCGCGCGCTAAGTCCACCTGTGTCAACTCGAGCGCAATAAGCTCAGACACGCGCATTCCAGTGGCGTACATCAAACTAATCATGGCGTAGTCGCGAACTTGGCGAGGATTTTTGCGTTCAATCGCTGCAAGAAGACTGTCGATTTCGCTTATTTCTAAATGCGAAGGCAAACGCTTCGGAACTTTAGGCATGTCAATGTAAGTAGCAGGATTCTGCGAGCAAAGACCCTCTGCCGTGAGAAAGCGAAAAAACTGGCGCAAGGTTGAAATATGGCGTGCTTGCGAGCGTGCAGAGAGGTTGCGTTTCGATAGCCAAGCGACGTGGTCTTCTACATCTTTGCGTTCTATTGCATGAAGTTGCGAGACATTCTGAGACCGCATGTGAGCAATAAAATCATCAAGATCTAACTCGTAAGAGGCAACGGTGTTTAAACTCAGGTTCTTCTCAGCTTTGATGTGCTCCAGAAAGAGCGTCTTCTCTCTATCCATGGATATAATTCTCTTGCCCCTACAATACCAAATTTTTTAGTTGTTGTGATATTCTGAAGACGAATCTTGAGGAGAATCAAGTGAGAACACCGCTTCCTCTGCTTTTCGGCCTCGTCGTATCTTGCAGCTTTTTGTCCGCTTGTCCAAGTCCAAAAAACGGTGTTCTTGAAGCCTGTGAACAAGTCAAACGCATGGATCGCTGCGAAGCTCAGCTCATGGACCGTTTACCGACTGCACTTGACTGCTCTTCGCTTAAAGTCAAGTTCGAACGAATTTGCTCCCAACAAGATATAGATTACGCACTTTCCGCACTGAGGATTGATGCAGACAAGGTATGTGGCCTCAAATCAAGAGCGGAGCTGACGAACTTGCGGCTCAGCTTCGACGCTGAGAAAGTGAGCCCTGTTTGCTACCAAGCAGCTCAGTCATGCGGACTTGACTGCCTGGACATCGAAGTGAACGAAATCCCTTAATCACTGCTGCGCCAAAGACCAGCGTTGCACGCCTGCGCCTGTTGCTATCCATAAGTTTGAGGTATTTGCGTCGTAAACGAGGTCGCGAATGTCGTTGCTGGGTAAGCCGGAGTTCGCGCCGTAAACAGCAAATACGCCGTCGACATTGCGACGTACCAGACCGTTATCTGTTGCGATCCACAGATTGTCTGCACTATCGACGGCCAGAGCGCGCACATCATTGCCTGCACCGGTCAGGGTGACAGGGCCAGACCAATTCGCTTTAGGAGCATCCGAGGTTGCTGGTTGCAGCGACACGATTCCGCCTTTGGCGAATATGCCAGATTGCAGTCCAACCCATACCGTTCCAGCGCTGTCTGCGGCCAACGCTCTAACGCTGCGGTTTGATCCCATTCCCAAAAAGCCGCCCTTGCCATTCCACTCGTTGCCATCGAAGCGTTCAATTAGCTTTTCGTCTTCGAACTCCCACACTCCGCCATCGCCGCCGTAGTAGGTGCGGTTCCCCACTTCTATGCCCGCGTAAAGACTTTCTCCTTTGAGAAGGTCGCTGCCCGTTGTCGGATTCCCCTGAATCGAAGCGAGATCTGTCGGTCGATGAACAATCCCCGGCGTGGTGTAATTGGCGGCTGCCAATACTTCAGGAACGAGGGTATCGCCCGATCGACTAAAGAATATGGCGCTCACATAGTTGTCGGTGAAAATTGCCTGCTGCTCGGGCGTGTAGCGGGTGCCGCGAAACTTAAACCGGTCAACTCCAAAACCCTTAATGGGGTAGGGGCCTAATTTTCGCGCTTTGCCTACGTAAAGATAAGTGTCATCTTGTGCCAACGCCGTCACAACTTGCAAAATTTCATTATTGCCCGCCAACAAAATTTTTGTGGCTGTACCATCTTTGAACCAGGTCAAGCCGCTTCGTGTGCCGATGTAGAGCGATTTGTCCTTGCCAAGTAGAAGTTTGGTTGTGTCGTTGCTCGAGAGGCCAGATGCTTCGTTCAGCTGACAGGATTTGTTCTGCACGAAAATCTTCATTTTTCGAGTTTTGACTATTTGATCCAAAGTCGCGGTTGCGGTCAGCGAGACTTCTTTGGTTTCACATGGGTACGCGAGAGTCGGAGCCTCGTAGATGTAACTCGCTCCGGCGACTCCTTCCCAGCTCAGCTGCGCACCGGGACGTTTACTCGTCGCAGATAGGGTCAATTTCTGACCCGGGACGAGCCACACCGTGTCTGATGGTGAAATAGTGATGTCTTCGTTAGCCGCGCGTCTTATCGAAGCGCGCTCCACATTCTTTTTCTTCTTTGCAGGGCCTAAGAAGCAGCCACTCAAAGCGCAAATCGACAGAATTGTGCATAGAGAAAAAAGGCGAGAGCGAGTGATAGTGAGCATGGATAACTCCTCGTAAGAGGATAGCAAACATCACATTCCGAAATCAAAGACAGGTATGGAATTTAAGCGATAGTTTTGAGTTGAGGATGGTAAGCAAAGATAAGCGTACCGTTTTTTATCGTATCGATCAGTATTTTCGATATGTCACTTCGAACCGAAAAGCAGCCCCAGCTACGACCAACGTGTCCAAGTCTTTGCGCACGTTGTTTCGATACATAGCCCGCTCCGTGGACAATCACTCTTCTGGCGTAGGCTTTGTCATTCAGGCCAGGATTAAGGCCGTGAAGGCTGAGCGAGATACCTTTACTGCCGATGTATTTGGTGCCTGTTAAAAACAGCCCAAGACTGCTTTGGTGGCTCCCCGATCGGTTTGAAAAGCTCGTTGCTGTCTTATGGTCGCCGCTTTTTTGGCCATGAGCCACAAGCTCATGAAACAAGACGCGATTTTGAAAGAGATCGATCACCCATAGGCGAGGAATGTCTGATGTTTGGTTAAAATCGACGACACTCAAGATGTTGCTTTCAGTGATATTGCGATCTTTGGCTTCTTTATATTTTGCGAGCGCCAGTCTTAAAACATCTTCGTTGAGAGAATGAGTATCTGGTGAAAGACTCTCAATCTTCTCATCAACCCAGTCTTTTTTAATTTCGACTGATGTAGAAATTTCCTGACTTAGGGGCAGCTGAGCAAAAAGTAACGTGCCAGCTAATAGTATAGTTGATTTGAGATTCATTGGAGGTAGGCTGATACACTGTTGCGGCAGCTAGTCAATGCAGGCCCGATAATTCGTCTTGCCAAGAGGGCGATTCTCGGTGAAAAGTCGCGATTCACTCTTAACTATTTTATGATCTGAAGATGAATCCTTTATCAATACGTCAACTGTCTGTAATTCTTGCGCTTTTTCTCTTCGCGCCAATTGCCTTTGCGAAGAAGGTCAAAGACCCGAGTGCGCACGATTTCCAAACGGTAGAGGCAGAAGCCAAGAAGTTTGAGAAGGATAAAAAATCTCAAAAGTTTCGCCATAATTTCGAGAAGATGGCCGCTAAATGGGAACGTTTCGCCAAAAAGCATGGCAACTCTGACAAAGCGGCTTTGGCTCTGAAAAAAGCGGCCGAGTTATACCAGCGTGTTGCCGACATTTCACAATACACTCCAAACTACCAGAAAGCAGCAAATGTGCTTTTGGCTGCGGCCGAAAAAACTTCGAAGGCAGCGGAGCAAGATGAAATCCTGATGCGGGTGATGCGTCTTTATGTCGTTCAGCTGGCGGACAGGCAGGGCGCGGCAGATGCAATCGGACCCTTCCTTGCCAAGCAAAGAGCAAAAAAGCGAAAACTCGCCAACGCAGAGGCTTGGCTTGCTGAGTTCCAAAAGCAAAAAAAGGTGGCTGCGAAAGCTATTGCGGTAGCGAAGAAGGAAAAATCTCAAAACGTTGAAGACGAAGAAGAACCGCTCAAGCTCACTCGAATCAAAAAAGTAGAGATGATCAAATCTGAAGAAAGTGTGGGACTCTCTATTGTGAGCAGTGGCGATATTCACATCAAGCAAGGTGTGATTCCAAGAAGCGGAACTGGAAAACGCAGGGTGTTTTTTGACATTTCGCGTTCGGAGCTCGATCCGAGCGTGAAGACTAGTTTTGAAGTCACCGCCCATGGCATCAGTAATATTAGGCTTGCTCAAAATAAAACCGACGTGGTGCGCATTGTGGCAGAGGCCGAAGAGTCGATGCCTATTCACGTGAAGGCAGATGGTGTTCCGATTGAAATCTGGTTTGGCCAGACTCCAACTGTTGAAGACGAAGAAGAAGCTGAAGAGGTCGCGAAAACTCCAAAGCGCATCAAAGAAGACGACTCGCCCTTAGGTCTCGCATTGCGCAAGATTGTGATCGACCCTGGCCATGGCGGCCATGATCCAGGGGCGATAGGCAAAGGCGGCCTCAAAGAAAAAGATGTTACTTTGGCCATGGCAAAAAAATTGAAGAGCGAGCTAGAGGAGTCGATGCCGGGCGTACGCGTGTATTTAACGCGCGACACAGATAAGTATCTCACGCTCGGAGAGAGAACCGAGTTTGCGAATAACTTAGAGGCTGATCTTTTCATTTCGGTGCACGTTAACTCGTCGCCCAATCGCAAAACGCAAGGCATCGAAACCTACTATCTCAACATTTCTCATGACCGTTATGCCGTCAGGCTTGCATCTCGCGAAAACGCGATGAGCGAAACCGAAATCTCAAACTTGGAGTTTATTTTGGCGGATCTCGCCATGAAGTCCAACGTGTCTGACAGTATCCGGCTCGGAAGAGAGGTTCAGGCCTCAACACATAGCCATGTTCAAAGCACTTGGAACGATGTGAAGGACCTAGGGCTGAAACATGCTCTCTTTTACGTACTTCTGGGCGCGCGTATGCCTGCCGTGCTCGTTGAGACTGCCTTCATCTCTAATAAGGCCGACGAGAAAAGACTGCGCACAGACCCTTACCAAAAGGCGATTGTGGCCGGCATGGCTAAAGGGATTATTCGCTATAGCGAACAAAAGCAGGCCTTGTATCAACCGTAGGGTTCTCTGCCACTTGTTAGCTTCAAGGCGAGTGTCTCCCATAACTAAGTAGGTAAAATTGCGGCTATTACTGCAAAGTTGGGAAAACATGCTCGGTTAATGATACAATGTAGCTTAATACTCAGGCTGTTTTTATTGAGTATTTGCGCCTTTATATTTTGGGGAATATAATAGGTAGCAATGGGGATCTACTTATGAAACGGTTTAACATTATAGCTCTTGTAGTGTCGATGTTGGTCGTGACAGTGTTCACTGTATCATGCGGGACGTCATCCGCTGTCGATAATGTCAACGATCGCTTTTGGATGATCAGTCCAGTGAGCGAAGGCCCAGCGAAAACTCAGGCTCAAGCGCCAACTATGTTTTGGCGAACGCACACCGAAGGTAATACCGTTCTCGGCTACGAGTTGTGCGATCCTTCTAAACTTGTTTTCACAGCCACTGGAACCGCAGCTAAGCAATGGGTGCTCGAAACCAACGCCGGTAACTTGAATGCTACGATTGATGATAAAGGCGCCCTGGTTGTCACGCAGCTCGACGGAACTCCCTATGCTCGCGGTCAACGTATTTTGAACTCTTTGTGCAGTGAATCTAAGCTGCCCTTGAGCATCACCCGTATCGAAAATATCCCTCCTTCTGAGCAGGTTTTGCCTGGAGAGGACGGTGCTGCACCGATCGTTGAAAGCGGCCGCGATCACGTTGAAGCGTCGAGAGGCGAGTCACTGTCTGTAGTGCGAGTCGTAGCTCCCACACCCGGCAAGCCAGACACTCATGCAACGATTGGTGGAACGCCACAAAATCCAATCACCCTTACCTGCAAGACAGCTCCTCTCAAAGAGGAAGCCATTCGTGACTTAACAGATTCACCTGCGCTTAGTCTGAATCCCCAGCTCTGGCCCGGAAATATGCTTCAAGGCCGAAGTCTTGGTAATGGAAGATATACGCCGATTACAATTGCTCGCTCTGGCGGCGAAATAACGCTTACCGGAATTCGCTTTGCGGACGGTGGAGTGGTCTCCAAGAAAGTTGATGTCATGGATAAGGCTCATGTAACCCAGGCCATTCAAGACTTGCTGAACCAACCTATTGCGAGTCAGGCGACTGTAGTCAGTTTTGATAGCAAAGAAGTTTACTCCAATGATCAGCTCGCTTTCTCACTCGGTGTCGACGGTCGCTATGCTGCAGTCTCTTTCACAGCGAATTTAAATATCGATCAAAGCTCACAACGAAACTATGTGCTGGCTCGCTTCACTCAGATCTTCTACACGGTCACCTATACCGATCCAGAGGACACATATTCCGTGTTCAGAGATGGAACTCAGCTGAAAGATGGTGACAATCAGATCGGTAAAGGCAACCCGCCACTTTATATCGCGAACGTGAGTTATGGCCGTCAGATTTATTTCTTGGCGAGCTCAACGAAGTCTGCTCTTGAAATCAAAGCAGCGTTAGAAGGCGCGTATGGCAGTAAAGATGCCGGCAACTTCATTTCGGTTAATACTTCCTCTGATTACAAGACCGCGATGGAAGATGCACAGGTTTCGTATTTCTCCTTTGGTGGCGGAACAAGTTCGGTAACCCCCATCAGAGCTGCACCATCAGAAATGTTTGACGCTGTTAAACGCGTGATGGCGGATTTGAAGAGTGCGCAAGTTGGTGGTGCAACTCAAGGTTTGCCGCTGTCGTACACGGTAAACTACTTGACTACCCGTGAAGTCGCCCAGTTGGGCTATGCAACGGCCTACGATCAAACTAAGTGCCAAATCGACAAGAAAGGATTTTTTGAGTTCGCTGTCGACTGGAGATGCGTTGATGACTATGGCGAGATCGCTATGCACGAATTCAATACCGGAACTGGTGGAGAACTAGGCAGGAAGATTGATACCATTTACAAGGCTGGAACCTTTGATGCAGGTGGAAATCCCAAGGCCGCAAAGAATGTATCTTCGCAGTATGTCCCTCTCGATTTGTTCTTAGGCCAGAGAGACAAAGACTATTTGATCAGGATAAGTGAGTACAATATTGCTGGACCGTGGTGCTCTAACTTTGCCTTTTCAGTCAAAATCCCTGAAGGATTTCCGAATGCGGGTAAAACCTTCTACCTTGACCCAAGCAATAGGCTGGTTGATGGTGTAACGGTGCCAGGCGTTAATGAGCCTCTCCCTGTCGTTGTCGTTAACGAAGGTTGGGGAGCGGTTGGAACCAACTCTGACTGGCGAATCGTCATTAACCCAGTGCTCGGCCTGAGAGCTGTGTTGCAGCATTAATATGAAATCGTTTTTAACGATTCTTCTATCGCTCCTGCCCACGACAATCTTAGCTCTAAGCTTTGAATTGCCGACGGATGGGAGCGATCTCGTTGGCCAAGTACAAACCGTCACAGTCGCTGAGGCGACATCACTCCACAAGCTGGGTAGACTCTATGGTATAGGTCCTCGCGAAATGGATGCCGCAAACCGCAACATCAAGAACAAAGCAGCGCTGACTGTGGGTCAGCAGGTCATCATTCCGAGCCAGTTCATATTGCCGAAAGTGCGCAGCGGCATTGCGATAAACCTCGCGGAGTATCGCCTCTACTTTTTTCCGCCAGGAACCAACACAGTTGAAACCTATCCGGTCGCGATCAGCAAAGTAGGCTCGGCTCTCCCCGCTGGTGAAACCAAAGTAACCCGAAAAGCGAAAGACCCTTGGTGGTTTCCGACTGAGTCTGAGCGCGAAGCGAATCCCAAATTGCCTCCTGCCGTTCGACCAGGGCCGCACAATCCGCTGGGGCGCTACGCAATCTACTTAGACTTGCCACATAACGTTCGCATTCATGCAACCAACAAGCCAGACAGCGTAGGCACCCGTGCAAGCTTTGGTTGCTTTCGCATGGATCCTAAGGACATCGAGGGTTTCTACGAACGCGTCCCGGTAGGGATGAAGGTTAGTATTATTGATGAGCCATTCCGATTTGGATTTGTGAAAAACCAAATATTCGTGAAAGTAATGCCGCCTCTTAAAGATTGGTTGCTCGAAGAAAAGTATAAGTCTGCAATCAACGAGTTTAGCGCTCGCACTAAGGGGGTGCATTCCTCCACCATCACTTTGCGCGAAATGAAGAAAATGCCCAAAGATGCTGTGCCGAAATTACTGCCGCTTGACGGCTAGTAGCTGAAAGGCGCTCTGCACGTGGGGAAGGGGCGTGTCCTTAATTGCCCCCGATGATGGCGCAAGCCCGATCGACAACATCCGCTTTTTCTGATCTATGAAAATCTTGGAGAGGTTGACTCGGCTGCCTGAAACATAATGCCAAAAAGGATTGAAACTACATGGGACGAATCAAAAAATTCACCATCGAATACATTCGGCATTCTTCTCTCAATTTTGGACAGGCACTACAAAGCATTCGCTATTTCTATTCTCATCCGAAGGTCGATAGTATCGCTGAAAGAGGAACCTTTCGACATTTTCGTCTCTCTGTGGGAATTAGGGCTAAGCTCATTTGCAATGACCTGTTTTTTGCAGCTATTCCTCCTCAATGGCACCATTCAGAGTCGGAATTGGAGTCTCTTCATCAATTTACAATTCAGACTTGGTTTGACGCCGGCTTCACGCCCTGGATGTTCAAGGATGAAACTCTTCAAAAGCGCGAGCTAACCGGGAACGAAGATAGGCGCTGGGACCCGCGTTGTGATGGGCGATAAGATCGTAGGAACTCTCACTCCCACTCGATGGTGGACGGTGGTTTCGACGAAATATCGTACACCACGCGGCTGATGCCTACCACTTCGTTGATGATGCGATTGGAAATAATCGCGAGTAGCGGGTAGGGAATGTGCGCAAAATCTGCAGTCATTCCGTCTGTGCTCTCAACACATCTGACAGCAATAGTCTCCCCGTAGGTTCTGCCGTCGCCCATCACACCTACGGTGCGCACAGGCAAGAGCACAGCAAACCACTGCCACAAGTTAGCAAGCTTCAAACGCTCGCGCGCCCCGTCAATCTCTTCGCGAACGATGGCGTCTGCTTTGCGCAAGAGTTCGCAACGCGTTTTAGTTACTTCTCCAATGATGCGAATTGAGAGCCCAGGGCCCGGAAAAGGTTGGCGATTGACGAGACGCTTAGGAAGGCCAAGTTCTGCGCCGAGAACGCGGACTTCATCTTTAAATAGTTGGCGCAAGGGCTCGAGCAACTTCAAATGCATGCGCTCAGGTAATCCGCCCACATTGTGGTGGCTCTTGATCACGGCGCTAGGTCCGCCATGTGCTGAGATCGATTCAACCACATCTGGGTAAAGGGTGCCTTGGCCTAAGAACGCGATGTCCGAAAACTTCGCTGCTTCGCGCTCGAACACTTCGATAAAAACGCGACCGACGATTTTTCGTTTCTGTTCAGGATCACTTACCCCGGCGAGTTCTTTGAGAAACTCCGAACTTGCGTCAACAACCCGAAGGTCTAGGTGCAAGAGTTCTTGGAAAATCGATTTGATCTCGTCAATCTCACCGTGACGTTGCAAACCGTGGTCAACATACACGCAGGTGAGTTGTTTTCCGATTGCCTTGTGAATGAGAGCTGCTGCTACAGACGAATCGACGCCTCCTGATAGCGCCATGAGAACGTGTTTGTCGCCAACGGTTTCGCGGATGTTCGCAACTTCTTGATCTAAGAACGAAGTCATTTTCCACGAAGCAGCGACTTTGGCTATTTTCACCACGAAGTTTTCGAGAATCTCTTTTCCAAACTGCGTGTGAAATACTTCTGGGTGAAACTGCAGGCCGTAGAAGCTTTGCTCGCGGTTCTCCATGGCTGCGACTGGGCAGGTCTCGCTGCTTGCCACCGTATTGAAATGTGCTGGAAGCTTTTCAACTTGGTCGCCATGACTCATCCACACTTCAATCCGAGAGGGAATGTCGCTAAACAGCGGAGAGTCGTTGGCGATTTGAATACTCGCCCTGCCGAACTCCGCTTTCTGCGCGCGATGCACACTTCCGCCGAGCTCCTTAGTCAAAAGCTGCATCCCGTAACAAATTCCAAGCACTGGGATTTTCATTTCGAGAAGGCCATGCATTAATTGTGGAGCACCAGGAGCGTCGACACTAGCCGGCCCACCTGACAAAATGATAGCCTTGGGTTTAATCTTTTTGACTTGCTCAAGAGCGGCTGTGCAGGGCAAGATTTCACAGTAGGCGCCGATCTCTCGGATTCGGCGTGCAATGAGTTGGGTGGTTTGTGACCCGAAGTCTAAGACGACAACTGTTTCGCGTTCCATGGCGCCTTTTGTCATGAAATCACGCGCCTCACAAGAAGATAAGGAGTGACCTAGATGGCTCTCGAAACGCGCATTCTCGATGGCAAAGCCCTGGCAAATACCGTGCTCAAAGAGGTCGCGGCTGAGGTCGATGAACTTGTGAAAAAAGGGTATCGGGTACCGGGCCTTTGTACCGTGCTCGTTGGGGAACAACCTGCCAGTGCATTGTATGTGAAGAACAAGCGTAAACGCGCTGCTGAAGTCGGCATTTTGAGCTTTCATCACGAACTTCCCGAGACCACGCCCGAAAGTCATCTTTTGGAACTCATAGCAGACCTCAACAACGATCCCAAAGTAGATGGCATTCTTGTTCAGCTGCCGCTGCCTTCGCATATTAGTGAACACAAGGTAATTGAGGCCATTTCCCCTACCAAAGACGTTGACGGTTTTCACCCGACGAATCTGGCCAAGCTTTTTGCTGGCAGGGCCGATTTGGCACCGTGTACACCGGCGGGATGCATGCGTCTTTTGCAGGAAGCGCAACTCAATCTCTCTGGGGCAAACGCTGTTGTCATTGGGCGCTCGAATATCGTTGGTAAGCCCATGGCCTCTATGCTGCTGAATGCCGATGCGAGTGTATCGATATGCCATCGCTACACGCGTGATCTCAACGACTACACCAGGCAAGCGGATGTCATTGTTGTTGCGGCCGGTCGCATCAATCTCATTACGGGTGACAACATTAAGGCGGGAGCTGTTCTTATTGATGTGGGAATCAATCGCCGCGTGGATGGTTCCATAGTGGGAGATGTGGACGCGACCTCAGTGATGGGAAGAGCCGGGGCACTCACACCAGTTCCCGGTGGAGTCGGGCCTATGACCATCGCCATGTTGATGCGAAACACTCTAAAAACTTACTATTTGAGACGCGATCATGAAACACACGCCCCTTTATGATGCTCATGTAAAACTCGGAGCCCAGCTCGTGGAGTTTGCTGGCTACGCCATGCCTGTGCGCTACACGAGTGAGAAAGTGGAACACGCGGCAGTGAGGCACAATGCCGGTCTCTTTGACGTGAGTCACATGGGCGAGATTTTTGTGCGAGGGCCGCGAGCTTGCGAAGCGGTAGACATTCTTTTCACTAATAACGTGAGTGAGGCTCAAGCTGGGCAAGCACTGTATGGCGCGATGTTGAATGAGAACGCAGGCATCGTTGACGATGTGATTGTGTATAAGTTTTCCCGCGAAAAAATAATGCTCTGCGTCAACGCCTCCAATCGCGAAAAAGACGCCGCGTGGATCAGCAAGATTGTCACGGAGCGATTTTCCCCAGCAGAAGCCGTAGTTGAAGATGCGAGTGACGCATTCGCTCAGGTCGCTTTGCAGGGTCCTAAAGCTGAGCAGATCTTGCGACTTATCTCGCCCGCTGCTGCAGACATAAAGCGCTTTTGCTTCACCAGCACCAAAACAGATTTTGGAGAACTGATTGTCGCGCGCACGGGCTACACTGGCGAAGATGGCTTCGAAATCTTTGTTGCGCCTGATTATGCGGAAGCACTGTGGAATCACTTGCTCGAGATAGGAAAACCCATGGGGCTCATCGCGTGCGGTTTGAGCGCTCGCGATACGCTGCGTCTAGAAGCCGGCATGTGCTTGTACGGAAACGACATCAATGATGACACGTCACCGCTTGAGGCAGGCATAGGTTTTGCCGTGCGATGGAATAAGGCCACGCCATTTTTTGCAGAGTCTCTGCTTGCGAAGCAAAAAGAAGAAGGGATCACGCGAAAGCTCGTGGGTCTCACTCTCAGCGATCGAAACATTGCGCGCCACGGCTACGAAGTGTTGGACGCGGATTCAAACAGGATCGGTGAAGTGACGTCGGGGACGCTGTCGCCGCATCTGAACATTCCTATCGCCATGGCCTATGTGAAAAAGCCATTTGCAGAAGTTGGCAGCACCGTTTATGTGAAGGTCAGACAGAATGTTGCACCAGCACGAGTGACTAAAATGCCATTTTACAAGCACGGCAAACCCTGAGGTGGAATATGAACAAGATTCCCGATAACCTACGCTACTCCAAAGAACATGAATGGGCGATGATCGAGGGTGATACCGTTAAAGTAGGCATCACCCATCACGCGCAATCTCAGCTCGGTGATGTTGTGTATGTTGAGCTTCCTGCAGTAGGGCGTCGCATCGAGAAAGACAAAGTCTTCGGTGTTGTTGAGAGTGTGAAAGCTGTAAGTGATCTTTTTGCGCCCGTGAGCGGAGAAGTCGTTGCTATTAATGACGAACTCCCGAATGCACCGGAAACCGTTAACTCTGATCCTTATGGCAAAGCGTGGATGATCCAAATCAAAGTCGCGAATGCAACAGAACTCGAAGAGTTGATGGACGCTGCTCACTACACCAACTATTTAAAGGAGCTTACGAAGTAGAATGAATTTTTTAATACGATGGCTCGGTGTGTCAGCTGGATTTTTAGCTGCAATATTTTTAGTTCCCGGTATTTATCTGCCTTTGCCTCGAGGCCCTTGGGATGTAGTCGCGATTGCTGCATTAGCAGGTCTAGCTAATACAATTTTGACTCCCATTTTTCGCCTCGTCACTCTACCAATTGTAATTTTGACTTTCGGAATTTGGATTTTCATTCTGAATGTCATTCTGTTTTGGTTGGTCGGTTATCTTGGACGCGAGTTTGGATTTGGCTTCACGCTTGACGGCGTACTTCCGGCAATATTTGGATCTATTGTAGTAAGCATCGTGAGTGGACTGCTTAGTTTTGTCCTTAGAAAGCGCGATTGACAAATGAATGAATTTGAATCACGTCCGTCGAATCAATCCAAAATGTCTAGGATAAGAAATGTTGAATGCGAAGGGTATCAGTATTTTATTGGCAATTGCTTTAAGCAGTTCATCGTTCTCCGAAGCAGCAGAGTTTAAAGCTCCAGCGCTTCCAAAACTCATCAGAAAAAAGTCTTCCACCGAGAATCTGAACGTAAAAGTAGATGCGCAGACGGAGTCTCCGCGGCAGGAAGAGTTGTCTTTTTTAGAACAACATTATGCATCACTCGTTGTGGCTGGCGTTGCAGTTGCTGCAAGCGCTTTCGTTTTCTTTATCCTACGGGGCAATAGAATCGTTGAAGAGCGCTTAACACCGAAGAAAGCAGGAACGCCGCGCAAGTCGACTGGCACTCCGGGAAGTGGCTCAAGAATTGGCAAACGAGAAATGAACAATCTTTTGAACTAGTCTGAATCACAAGGAACAAGTATATGCGAATTACCTCGAAGCGGACCAACGTCCTGGCTCTTGCTCTCTCTGTGGCTTTTGTAACGGGTTGCGGTGATGAAGGTGCAAAAACTCCAGCCGCAATGCCTGTGACTAAGGACGTATCAAAGGCTGCTCCAAAGTTAGAGCATCCTGCAATGCAACCTTTAGTTAATATTGATCCCAAACCTGTTGTAGCGCACATGCAGCCTGTTGAAATGCCAGCTGCGCAAACGACACCTCGTGCACAAGAGCCCACGGAGACAACGCCTGAAGCTTCAAGCGAGCCAAAGCAAGAAGAGCCAGCGACAGTTGTGAAGCAAGAAGAGCAGAAGGCTGCTGAAACGCCAGCAAACACACCAGAGTTTGTACGGCCTACTAGCGATAACACGAAAGTAAATCCGAACAAGCCAAAAGTGTTGTTCGCTCGCAACGCGAGTGGAAATGATTGGGATGCTGTGAATGCGTCAGGATTTACCAACACTACACACTTTGTAATGCCAGAGTTCAAGAAACATCAACCAGTAACAGAAGACATTGTTGTTCAGCAACCGGCGGTTGAGGACATCAAGGTTGAAGAACCCATGATGCAAGAGCCAGTAGTAATCCAAGCCTCGGATCAAGAACAACAAGCGCAAGATCCTCTTGCGCAGGAGCCTGTGGTTGAAACGCCTGTGTTCGCAGAGCCAACAATCATGACGCCGGTAACCGAAGTTGTAGTTGAGACGGCGCCTATCGCGGAGCCTGTTGTAGCGACTCCAGCTGCGACCAAGTTTAAACTGACTGACCGCTCGGAAGGCCATGTTTGGCTCAACGTGAGCAGGAGCCAACTTGCGCGCGATGAGTTAGAGTTGAACGGTGATGTCTATATGCGTTGCGAAGCGCCGGAATTCGAACCAATCCACATGATTGCCTCACCTGAGTATTTCGAAGAACACTTCGGTGCTTTCGCGCAAGACAAAAATGACTTCGCGTGGAACAAAGAGGGCATCGAGTTCAGGTGCTCGGCTTACTCTGATAACGAGTAGGTTACTTGATGTAGCTGGCATGTTCATCGTGCCGGCTATGCGATCGCGGTAAAGAAGAATGGATGCCAGCCTACACTGGCATGACAAAGTCGGCCACGCTGGCATGACAACGTAACAACAGTTTAAGGCTGAAGCGAGCCGACGAGCGCTAAGCTGCTTGCTTTTTCGGCGCGCACATTCACGATGGTTCCAATCAAACTCTGCGGACCATCAAATGCGACAATGTGATCGCCTGTCGTGCGACCGCTGAGGCGTACAACGCCATCACCATTCGGCGATATCTTCGCGTTACCCTCAACAAGAATCGGATACGTCTTACCAATCATCGAAACATGATGGCTCAGCGCAATTTCGTTCTGGAAATCAAGCATGCGCTGATGACGCGCATTTTTCACTTCAACCGGCAGCTCATCGGCTTCAAGCCTTGCAGCAACTGTCCCAGGCCTTGTTGAATATTTGAACACGAACACGTTCTTGTATCGAACTTCAGACAGCAAATCTAATGACGCCTCAAAATCGGCTTCGGTCTCGCCAGGAAAGCCTACGATCATGTCTCCGATGATGCTCAGGCCCGGCATGCGCTTCTTGGCGCGCTCAATGAGCGACATGTAAATCTCGCGGGTGTAGCCGCGATTCATGCGCTTAAGCACCGGGTCGCTCCCTGATTGCGCCGGAATGTGCAAATATTTGCAAATGCGCTCACAAGAAGCCATGACATCGAGCGCTTCGTCTGTGAAGTCTCGTGGGTAGCTCGTCAAAAAACGCAAACGCGGCAGTTCAGGGATTTCTTCATGAAGCCTGAATAGGAGATCAGCAAATGAAGTGAGCTTGCCATTTTCATTGTGAAAGTAGTGATTGATCGTTTGACCTAAGAGGGTGACTTCACGAATGCCGCCTTCTACAAGGCGTTTGGCTTCATCGATGATACTCTGGGCCGACCTGTGGACTTCGGGCCCGCGCGTGCGCGGCACTACGCAGAAAGAACAAAACTTATTGCACCCGCGGGTGATGCGAATGTACGCCTGCGAAGAGCCACGCCCCATGTAAAGCGAAGGCCGCAGCGCATCAAGCGCTTCAAGCTCTACACTTGAATCTTCTTCTTTAGCGACACCTTTGCGTGTCTTAAAGCCAGAAAGGGCTACTTGCGTTTGGCTACTTGGATTGTTGCGTCGCGCTTCAAGCAAACTGGGAATCTCATGCAGTTTGCTAGGGCCTGCTAAAATATCGATAAAGGGATTGCGGGTTAGTAAATCGGTGCCGGCGCGTTCGGCCATGCATCCAATGACTCCGACCACAACCTTTTCACCATTGAGCTTGCGTTGTCTGACAATGCCGAGCCGGCTCAGAACTTTTTGCTCACTTAAATCGCGAACACTGCAGGTGTTAAAAAACACCACGTTGGCATCTTCGGCTTTGTTAACAAGCTCGTATCCTTGTTGCTTCAAAGAGCTGCCAACGAGCTGCGTATCGAGCTCGTTCATTTGGCATCCGAAGGTCTCGATGAAGACCTTGGATTCCTCCAAATTAGGCATTTACAGCTTGCCCCTGAACCATCTTCACGTTGGCTTTTTCGACAACCAAAGCAAGTGCTTTCGCAGCTGCCAAGCGGCGGCGCATCGCTTCAATGTCTTCCGCATTATAGTAGGAGCGCAACTTGTGCACGCTTACTTTCATGCGAGCTGCTTCCATCATGAACTCACGATCCAGTTCAGCATCATCAATGTTGATGTTCTGAGCCCGGGCAATTGCGTCGCACAACAATGTCGCGCGCACCGTTTTAAGTGCCATTGGTTTGGCTTCTTCAGTGAGAGCTGCCGCATGATCACGCCAAATGGATTCAGCCTGTTCGCGGGGCAATGAGGCGAGCGCTCGCTGAGCTTGTTGCTCGGCTTGACGCTGAATAAGGCTTTGTGGAACATCAAAGGGGTTTTGCTTCACCAACGCTTCAATCGCAGCGTTCTCTTTCATTTCTTTTTCGCGAGCCGCTTTTGCAGAGTTCATTTCGTTGCGCAAAGCTGAGCGCAAATCTTCAAGTGTGTTGAATTGATCAGAAACGTCTTTTGCAAACTCGTCATCAAGAGCTGGCTTTTGCTTAGCCTTAATGGCTGAAGGGACAATTGTAAGCACTGCCTCTTTGCCTTGATGAGCTTCTTCTTTGAAATTTTCTGGCAACGTCACCGTCGCTTTTACTGATTCATTGAGCTTGTGCCCAATGAGTGCCTGTTCGGCTTGAGCAAAGAAGCGGCCCGAACCTATTTCGATAGTTTGGTTTAAACCCGAGAGCGTCTTCAGGTGCGCGCCATCTACAGTTCCAGAGAACGAACACTCAACCATGTCGCCTTGCTGTATGGAGTCCCTGTCAGTCACAGGCACAATTGTCGCATGTGCATCCCGCATCGCTTCAATTTCGGAGTCAATCAAAGCGTCATTCATGGCGAATTCGGGTACGCTCAGTTCAAGTCCTTCCCATACCTTAAGTTCGATTTGTGGTCGCACTTCAACGGTGGCTTTAAAAGCGAAATCTTCGTTAGGATTGAAGGATCCTTCCATCTTGACTTGAGGCTCAGAGACTGGGTCCAGTTTGTGCTCAAGAATGGCTTCTTGGAAACTCTTATTGAGAAGACGGTTCAAAACGTCTTTTTCCACATCCGCTTTGTAGTAGTGCTCCATGACATTTCGCGGAACTTTTCCGGGCCTAAAACCCTTGAGTCGAACTTGCGTTGAGAGGCGCTGATAGGCTTGGTCCATTTCACGTTTGATGCTTTCACTCGAAATTACTATCGAAAGCTCTCTTTCAACGGAAGATAGTGTAGTGACCTCGCTCCTGCTCATATTTGCCATGAAATAATCCTTGAATATGAAAGTGATTGGTGCGAGCGGAGGGAATCGAACCCCCACGAGTCGCCTCGCTGGAACCTAAATCCAGTGCGTCTACCAGTTCCGCCACGCTCGCATTTACGAAAATGTCGCAACCTATTAGCAGATGTCCTATCCCTTGGAAAGGGTCATTTGGGTTACACTCTCTAAAGTTAAGACAGCTTTGGGAGAAGAAAATGGAGATGGTTAACTCAGACCTCATTGGCAACCTTTCACGCGCTGCGAAAGAGAAGTTCGAAGGTAGGCGCACGGTTATGTCGTTTTCGAGCTATCTCCTTGAAGTCCAAAAAAAACCTGCCCAGCATCTGAGGCATTCAGCCCAATATTTTTCAGATCTCATTAGCCATTTCGGCATGTATTCCGTCTCAAGACCAATGGGACAGGTGCAGCGCTTGAAGCTCTTTGATGCTCTTTTTGACCAGGGCGAAGGGCAGGTTTTGGGCCAAGAACGGGTCCAAAACGAGCTTTTAAAAAATATACAAAACTTCGTAAGAGCGGGAAGAAGCGATAAGTTGGTGCTGCTTCACGGCCCAAACGGGTCCGCCAAAACTAGCATTTTACGTCTTTTGGCCCGCGCTGCGGAGATCTATAGCGAACAAGATGAAGGCGCGCTTTACAGGTTTAACTGGGTATTTCCGATTAAAGTCTCAGGCAAAGCAGGATTTGGATTTAACACCAGCGCTGATTCCTCACATGCCGACAGTTATGCAAATCTCCCTGAAGACCAAGTTGAAGCTAAAGTTCCCTGCGAGCTCAACGACCACCCAATTTTGCTTTTGGACGCACAGTTCAGAAGAGATTGGTTAAAGCAATTGATTGAAGAGGGTTCGTTGCCTAGAGATTACCCGATCGGTGATTTCTACAAACGCGGCGACCTGTCTTCCAAAAACAAAAAAATCTTTCAGGCCCTGCTGACAAGCTACCGCGGGGACGTAGCGGAAGTTCTCAAACACGTCCAAGTGGAGCGTTTTTATCTTTCACAGCGTTATCATGTGGGTCTCTCCAGCGTGGAACCCCAAATGAGCGTTGATGCACAGGTAAGGCAGCTGACTATGGATCAATCAGTGGCAGCGCTGCCTTCGTCTCTCAAGTATCTGTCGCTTTACGAAACCTCAGGCCCGATCGCTGAGGCGAACCGCGGTCTCATCGAATACAACGATTTGCTGAAAAGGCCGATTGAAGCCTGGAAGTATCTACTCGTAGCGACCGAGCTTTCTCAGGTCAGTGTAGGCAACGTGAGTCTCTTTTTCGATGCGCTCATGATGGGCTCTTCGAATGAAGTGCATCTTCAAGGTTTCCGAGAGTATCCAGACTGGCAATCTTTTAAGGGTCGAATTGAGCTTGTGCGCGTTCCGTACCTAATGCGCTATCAAGATGAGCTCAAAATCTACCAGACCCAAATCCCAAGGGCACTTCATCACGTGCACATTGCACCCCTGGCTCTAGAAGTTGCAGCACGGTGGGCCGTGCTTACGCGACTTGAGGCACCACGGGTTGATCGATATCCTGAGAACGTCCGCGAACTGGTCAAATCCCTGACACCCGCGGAAAAACTCGACCTTTACGATATAGGCGCAACTCCTGAAAGGCTGACTCAAAAAGAAGCCAAAGAGCTTCGCAATCTTGTTTCACGACTTTATACCGAGTTTGATGATGATTCAGAGTACGAAGGTAAACACGGAGCCTCGCCAAGAGAAATGCGAACTCTGATCTTGAGCGCATCCCAAGACAAACGTTATGACCATCTGTCGCCTATCGCCATTTTAGAGGGCATCCAAAACCTCACGCGAGAGCGGTCGTCCTATGAGTTTTTGCGACGAGAAACTGTGCGTGGTTTTAGAGATGCTGAGAACTTCATCGAAATCGTTAAAGCTCGATATTTGGCCGATTTGAATGAGAGCATCCGCGTATCGATAGGGCTTTTGGAAAGTGATTCCCACAAGAATATGCTGGAGCGATACATTAAAAACGTTTCGGCGTGGATTAAGCGCGAGAAGCTTTATCACCCAGTGACGCAAAAAATGGTGGACCCAGATGCCGAACTGATGCTTCAAGTTGAGCGTGTGCTCATGGCTAAAGGCGAGCCGGTGGAGGAGTTCAGACGCTCGCTAATCAGCCAGATTGCGGCGCAAAAGCTCGAGCAACCGGAAAGCGACATTGACTACGCGCAACTCTTTCACCACTACCTGAAGAAACTTAAAGATGACTACTACGCGCAGCAGCGCAAGATTATCGAGCATGCGCAGCAATGCTTCTTGGCGCTAGTGGACAAAAACGAAAATCAGCTCGATGCGAAAGACAAAGAGATGGCACAAACGTTGCAAAGGAATCTGCACGCAATGGGTTACAATGATTCTTCGGCAAGAAACGCCATGGCATATCTCTCAAAAAACCGCTAAGGCGAGCGCATGAGAACTTACGCATTCGTGTTTTTGATCGGAGTTGTTCCAGCTTTAAGTGTAGGTGCAGAAGACCTTGTTACAAAGCTGCGACTCAAATCGGTTGAGCAGGCAACTGAGGACTTTCTCAAGACCGTTCCATCCGACGAAACGATTGAGGGCTGGATCAAAATAAACGGCCCGGTGTATGGAAACTACTGCGGTGTAAAGCAAAGCGAAGCGACCTACGACTCGCCGTGTTTGAGTAGGCTGGATTGTGTGTGTAAGGCGCAAGCGTTTGGAAAAGCTCTGAAGACAGCATTGGCGACTGATATGCCGGCAATTGAGAGCATTTTGGGCAAAGAGACCTTGGTTCAAGACCCAAGAATCGACTACCAGATCTTTTTGCAGAAAATAAGCATCAAGCTTTTTGCTGCGAAATTGAAAGGCTTAGATATTACGCAAGATGTGAAGGCTGCACATCTTGGCTTTTTGAAGCAGCGCGACAAGGCGATGAAAGCTTTCAATAACGTTATCGATGAAAACGAAGTCGTTCGAGAAAAAATTGAAACCATCAATGTTGAGCGTATTCGTTTTGAAGAGTTGAGAGTTGAAGCGAATCCAGATCTTGATTTCGGGCCGAAAATCCGATCGGTTTCGACCCAGCCGTTCAACATCATCGCAGGTCTTTTCTCGCTGAGCTATGAGCAGGCCGTGAGTGGCTTGGTGTCGTTGCGCGTAGGTGTGAGCTTTCTTGGAACTGGTTTAATTACAGATACGTACCTGGGTTACGGAAACAATAAAGATTTTAGCGCGTTCGCTTCATTTGGCGTGAAAACCTTCGTGACCGGTCAGCCGTTGAAGAGTGGCGTATATATCGAGCCTTTCGTTGATGTTGGCTATGAGAATGTAGCGATTCGCAATAGGCCAGAACTCCCGAACGTACGCGACATCGCTGTGGTTCCGGCGTTAATGTTTGGATTCGAGAAAGTGTTTCCAGCAGGCATTCATATAGACTTGGGTATAGGAGGGGGGTATCATTTAGGAATACCTGTAGCAGATAACCCGACCTCTACTTCTGCAATGTTTTTTGTCCCCAAGTTTAGGGGCTCTGTAGGATGGGCGTGGTGATAGCTGGAGCTTGAAGAAGATGCGGCAGACCCGAGATCAAAACGTCGAATCGTTTCGCCCTATCATTTCCCCTAAAGAGGTGTGCGAGCGGGTGCCGATTTCAGATGACTCGGTTGATGTGGTGATGCGTGGGCGCGAGCAAATACGCAATATCTTAGAGCGTAAAGATCCAAGAAAGCTTCTCATTGTGGGGCCTTGTTCCATCCACGATCCCGCTGCCGCAATCGAATATGCGCGCAAGCTTTTGGAATTGGCCCGCGAAGTTCAAGAAAAAATACTTGTTGTCATGCGCGCTTACTTCGAAAAGCCGCGCACTACGGTCGGATGGAAGGGTTACGTAAACGACCCTTACCTGGATAATACTTTCAACATGAATGAAGGGTTGTTGCGCGGGCGCAAATTATTGTGCGACATTACTCAGCTTGGATTGCCGGTGGCTAATGAGGCGCTCGATCCGATTTTACCGCAGTATTTGGCAGAACTGATTTCATGGACCGCAATTGGGGCGCGTACCACCGAATCGCAACTTCATCGCGAAATGGCATCGGGGCTCTCTGCGCCAGTGGGTTTTAAAAACAACACCGATGGCAACATTTTGGTGGCGATTAACGCGATGAAATCAGCACAACGCGCTCACCATTTTTTGGGCATTGATGAGAATGGCGTGACTGCGATCGTGTCCACACGGGGCAATCCCTACTGCCATTTGATTCTGCGTGGAGGCTCAGATGGGCCAAACTACGATGAAAAAAGCGTTAGGTTGGCCGAGGAAATCTTGGAAGCTCAGGGAATGCCGTCTAACATCATGATCGATTGCAGTCATGATAACTCCAGCAAAGACTACAAAAAGCAGGGGATTGTATTTGAGAACTGTGTTGCTCAGATCGCTCAAGGCAACAAATCGATTGTGGGTTTTATGTTGGAATCCAATATCAACGAAGGCAATCAGCCGCTTTCAAGCCAACTCAAGTATGGCGTGTCTATCACAGATGGTTGTTTGAATTTCGCTGAGACCCAGCGTGTAGTCCGAGATGGCTACAAGATACTCAAAAGCGGACTGAGCTGAAGAGAGTCAGCTCAGCCCATAAAGGTTTTTTAGTCGCCGAGTGTTTTAGCAATAAGATTTGCGCAGTCGGCGCTCGACAATGCCGGTGGATTTGTCGCGATGTAAGCTGCAACAACTCCAGATCTATTGGCTACAGTTGCTTCAGCCTGGCATGCTGCAAGTTGTGCATCTGCAGACGCACTCAACAGGTCGTAGTCATCGCGCGTGCATACATTGTTGAAGGCTGACACATCATCATCATCTACACTTTGAAGCATAGCTGAGATTTCAACAGGAAGGCCGATGCAGGCAGCGACCAAATGCGCCTTGTGTCCTAAGTTAGACATCTCAGCGAGCGCGACAGCGCCCGTTGTGGATGCTTGTCCGCCTCTGCTTTGGAGCTCGGCAATAACGCTTTTAAAGTAATCACTGCACCCAGTGGAAACCGTGAAAGTGCGCTCAAATACGAAAACGGAAGGGTTTGAGCATGCGAGCTTCGCGCTAACGAGATAGCTATCAATGTTAGCTACGTCCTCTTTGGTGCATTTGTCCTTAATGCCCTGCTCGACACTTTGAACCATGGCCGGGTCGAGTTGTGAATAAACTTGAAATTGCGTACAGTCAGCAGTGACAACTGCATTTTGAGTGGCTCTCCTTATCTCAGATGTTGTAACCGAAGACCCACCACAACCGTTGATGATAGACATCATGCTTGCTAAGGCAACAATCGAAAATATAAATGACCTTTTCATGTCCTCTCCTATTAAGACGATGGAACAAAACGTCTTATGCGGATATAATATCAATGAGATAGGTTCTTATACAAATTTAAGACTCTATATTTGTTTCTCGCTCGTACGATTCAGCATCGGTTAAGAGGTCGATGGGATAAGTAACGCGCATCGCTAAACTGCGGCAATGTTGAAATTCTTCGTGATGGCAATGTTCTTGACTGCAAACGCGTTCTCTCAACTTGTAGGAGAGTTGCCGCAAGCAGAGACAGTTCCCCCAGTGGAGTTACTGCCGCACCAAAAGTTTCCCATCAAATATCTCGTTGATCATCCTGAAGTGAAGGGGCTGCTCGTTAACCATTTCATGGGCACTGGTAAGACTTTCTTAGCTCTGGGAGCGGCTGAAGAGCTGAAAAATCCAAAAGTACTGATCTTAGGACCTCGCTTTTTGCAGGCACATTGGCTCAACGAAATGCGCCTATATAAAATCAAAGACCCCGATCGTTATGAGTTCATTTCATATGAAGAAGCCCCGCAGAGAATCGGCAACCGGGACCTGTCAAACACGCTTTTGATTTTGGATGAGGGTCACAACCTTATACGGTATTTCAAGTCTACAGATCTCGACCGTAACCGAATCTACTCAGATCTGTATGTAAAACTCAGGGCGGCCCAGCGCATCATTGTGCTCACTGGAACGCCGATTTACAACAATGAACACGATCTTGCTTATATTTTAAATCTTGTCACCGGGCAGGATATTTTCCCTTTCAACGAGCAACAGTTCTTATTTGAAAACACCAAAATCCTGAGAGGTCGCTCATTATGGCGTGGATACATCGCGGAGAGCTTGTTGCTTCAGTCTGCTTTTCCGACCTTCATTGGATTTATTGCGGGCGCAGCTCTCGCGAGCTTTATTGCCTTCCCGATCGCTTCTGGAGTTGCATCGTTGGTTATTCCATTGGTGAGCATGACATTGGCGCCGGTCGATAAGTTTCCACTGAGAATGCTCGATGCTGAAAAGTTTTCGGATGTTGCAAGCCGCTATGTCTCTTTTCATGAAATAGAGAACTTAGACCTGTCTGATTTTCCTCAAAAGAATATTCACTTTCAAAGTGTGAGCTACAACCAGCCTCAGCTGCGTTACTTTTTCGATTTCATCGACGGAACACTAAACGATCAAGAGCTCTTGCGGCTTTTGAGAGAGAATCAAGTTGATTACTCCCCTGTTTACTTGCATCTCAACAGCACACTTCTGCAAAATAACCTGCGCTTTACTTACGGTACTGGTCGCGAGATTGGGAATTTTGCGTTCGAAACAAAGGAGGGCAACTTTGAAGAGGCACCGAAGTTCGTTGAAATTCTAGAGATGATGAAAAAAGCGAATATGCCTCAAGCCGTGGTTTATTCGAGTTACTACGACAATGGAATACTCGCATTTGCAGAGTTTCTCGATCGGCATGCGCTTAGTGATCAATATCAAATTCTCGATCCCGATCTCAGTGTGCCAGAGCAAAGCGAAATGGTGACAGATTTTAATAGTGGCAAAACCAAAATCTTGCTGCTGCATCCCGATATCACGGAAGGAATCTCACTCAAAAAGGCGAGGCAATTTCATCTTTTAGAGCCCGTCCTGAATAGAACCGTGTTTGATCAAGTAATAAGCCGAGCTGTTCGCTTCCACTCTCACAGCGACTTACCAGAAGGTGAACGGCTCGTTGATATTTATGTATGGAAGTCTGTGATCAACGATTTGGACCTCAGTACACTCGGCGCACGTTATGAAAACTGGAGGGAAAGATTCTCAGAAATCAATAATTGGGCCGGTTGGGGCCGCAATCAAAATCAAGTCGATAAGAACCACGATCGAAAACTCTTATCCCCTGATGAGTACGCTGCCATTAAACTTGATTCCCTTTCCGTAAACATTGAAGAACTCAAAAGTGTATTTAAGAACCAGTCTATCGAGAGACACTTTGGGCAGTCGCCCGCTCAACACTAAAACGCGACTTTTGCGCCGAACGAAACAACAAGTCCGCGTATCCAATACGATGAAAACTGCCACGTTCTGTCTTGATTAGGGCCTCTCACTATCTGGTGCCACAAGATGGTGGCCTTATATCCTACTTCCGCGTACGCGCCCACATAACGAAAAGGGAAAATCTCAAACCCTGCGAGTGCAGCTCCATTAAATCCGACACCATTGTCGTAAAGCTTAGTTTGATCGGCTGGATCTGGAAGCGACCTTCTTGCGACCGGATCCACCACAGGTGCTGTTGCATAGGTCACTCCGATTGGGATCATGATGTATGGCGCGAAGTTTCCAGTATTCCAAAATCGCGTAGGCCACTGAAATTTTGCAATGCCGCTCAGATCCGAAATGGGCACAAAGCCTGGAAGGCCAGTGTTAAAAACGATCAGAAATCCTGAGCTGAACCAATCTGTAACTGGAACTTCCATACCAAAGCCGAATGACCACGCAGGATTCGAAGTGAGCAAGGTCGGGCTTATCAGTGATTCCTGAACAATAGGTAACAAGAGGGGCGCGACTCTAAAGTGGGTTGTGGATTCTTGTATGAGTTCGTTCGCAGACCAGCTCAAAGAGCTAGAAAAAACAAAAAGGCACAAAATAGCGTAAACATTTCGCATTCGCGTCCGATACCACGGCGACAATGTGGATGCAATTGTCGTCAATCATGCGGTCCAAAGCCAAACGTGAACGAGTATAAATGCCATGAATTGGCTTCCAGCATATTTTTTTATCTGTCTATGTGGCGTAAACGCTTACGCCGCTGATTTTCGTGAATGTAAGTCGGCGCCCTTACCTTCTGACTTACCTTCGGAAGGGTTTGCTCACCGATTCAACCGAGTGGGCTCTAAGCTTAAACCGAGACACTCCATTAACGATGTTTTAGCTGTTTTTGGAAAGCCTTCTACGATCGAGGCGAAGTTTAACTACGGAATTTTAGGCGCCGATGTCTATGACGAAATCGTGGAGGTGTGGATCGATAATTGCGGCGCCAGGTACAAGATGATCCACAGAGGGAAGACCGATAAAGATGGACGCTTTTCCTGGATATTTCCGCATGACTTGGTCGAGAAATCGGGAGAGTATCGTATTTGGCTGCGTCTTGTTGGGGATGGCAGTGGCGTACTTGGGACTATACGTTTAGTCAGTGGCGGAGCAAAAGTCGCGGTGTTTGATGTGGATGGCACACTCACCAGTCATGAAAGTGATGTGACGTTGAATATTCTCTCTGAACTCATCAAAGGCTGTTTTTCCCCTCCCAAGCGCGCGTTCGCTTCTGAACTCACTCATCTCTTTTACAAACAGGGCTATCAGATTGTCTATTTGACGGGCCGTCATTACTTTCTAAACGAGCTGACACGCAAGTGGTTAGCGCTGCATGGCTTCGCGCCTGGAACTGTGTTGATCACCAACTCCCTCGTGCAGATTGCCCCGAACCAAAACTCTGTAGGCACTTACAAGTCCGCTCAACTGAGCAAAATTAAGTCGGCGGGCCTTTTCATTGCGAGGGCCTATGGAAACGCTTGGACAGACATCTCTCGTTACAAAGAAGCGGGAATTCCAAGTAGCCGCATCTTTGTAATCGGGAAGAATTCAGGATCGTGGGGAGTAACAGGTCTCGGATGTGACTATGAGGCCCATTACAAACAGCTCAATGCCGAAAGTGCCTTAACGCAGTGAAGGTAAGCGAGAGCCCAAGATCATTGGCTTTGGAAATGACATCTGCATCTTTTTTGGACCCTGACGGTGCAACGATGCAAGCGATGCCAGCTTCTTGTGCCATGATGAGACTGTCGGTGAACGGAAAAAAGGCATCGGATGCCAAAACGGCGCCCTGAAGATCATGCCCGTGCTCACGAGCCTTTGCGATCGCGATTTTGACGGCATCCACTCTGCTCGTTTGCCCGGCACCTACACCTATGAGTTGACCATTACGCACCACGGCGATTGCATTACTGTGGCAGGTAGCGACAAGACTATTCGCAAGCCGCATATCCGTCTCTTGCGTGCCGGTTGGTTGCTTAGCGGAGACAACCTGCCATTGTTCCTTGTCTGGGCTTGGAATATCCACGTCCTGAATCAGATATCCGCCTAAAATACTTCTGACACTCTCTTTTGCCCAGGGAGCAGAAAGCAGCGTTGGCATTTCGATAAGTCTTAGGTCTTTCTTCACTTCTAAAATAGCTCGTGCTTCTGGCGCGAAGGCTGGAGCAATCACAAGTTCGACGAAACGATTTTTGAGTTCCTGTGCCACCTGCTCATCGACAGTTTGTGATGTAGCGACAATGCCACCGAACGCAGAGAGCGGATCCGAAGCAAAAGCTTTTACGATCGCATCATGGCTTGTCGTGCCTAGCGCTGCGCCACAGGGATTACCGTGCTTCACAATCACTGCTCCGCAACACTTCTGATCGCTGACGAGCCACCTGAGCGTAGAAATTGCTGCGTTGGCATCGAGTAAGTTGTTGTACGAGAGTTCTTTGCCTTGCAGCGAAAAGGCTCTAGCAAGAGGCACGTCACCGTGTCCGCTTGCGATGACAGCCGCTTTCTGATGTGGATTTTCGCCGTAGCGCAGGTGTTTACGGCTGAACCATGCTGAGATGGCTTGGTCGTAGGCAGCAGTTTTGCTAAACGCAAAGCCTGCAAGGTCCCGGCGCTCGTCCAGTGATGATCCAAGCTTAGTGACCAAGTTATTGATAAACGCTTCGTACTGAGATGGATCGCTTAAAGCGACCACATGATCGAAGTTCTTAGCTGCTGCCCGAAGCAGAGTTGGTCCGCCAATGTCGATGTTTTCAATGCAGTCGGCCAAAGTTGCCCCCGGCGCGTTCATGATCTTTTCGAAAGGGTAAAGATTCACGACCACAATATCGATGGGATCGATCTCAAGCACTTTCAGCGTTTCAATGTGGGAGTTCATGTTGCGACGAGCCAAAATCCCTGCGAACACATGCGGGTGCAAGGTCTTAACACGCCCGTCCAAGATTTCAGGAAACCCCGTAATTGTTTCTACATCCACAACCGGGATGTTGTTTTCCTGAAGAAACCGCGCTGTGTTTCCCGTGCTAATGATTTCGACGTTTGCCGCAACAAGCGCCTTGCAGAGGGGTACAAGGCCAGTTTTATCGTAAGTGGAAACTAAGGCTCTTGTGAAAGGAACAAAACCCAAATGTGAATCCATAGCTTAAGACCCGCTTGTTATTCTTGTCGTGTTCGGTGCGTGAGCTCGGTGATGTTGGCAGAGATCATCTCATCAATCACCGCTAGTTTGTCAAGGGAAACACGCATAAACGGCGCTGGTCTTACACCGTCATAATCGAAGAAACGTTCATCAGAGAACGCGTTATAAACGCGCTGCTCTTTGTCATCGATCACTAATTCGGCATTCCATTTTGTCATTGTAATTCTGATCCTAAAGTTAATTGCAACGCAATTGCAATTAACTTTGAAACAGAGTTTGCGATTCAGGTATTTCGTCTGAACGCATTTTTAGTCTTCGGCGCTTGTCCCGTGGTTTTCCAGAATCAATCCTTGCAAGTGATCTTCACCGCTCGTTGAAATCCCTAGCTTTCGCATTCCAGAAATTTCGATTTGGCGAATTCGCTCGCGGGTCAGATTCATAATGAGACCTGCTTCTTCTAAAGTGACACCGCCGTTTTCGGCGACATCCAACGCACAAGTCTCTTCTAACTCCCAAATCTCTTTGTCGGGAAAATTGAGCTTAACCGAACCCGTCTCTTCGTTTACATCTAAGTAAAGATGATGCCTGCATGAAACATACAAGCAAGGGCGGGACATTTTATGGCAATCTTCCCTTGTGCGGGGCCTTGCATGCTCTATGATTTCAAGGAGCTCGCCTCGCTTTTTCATGCGTCGATATTCACGCGCAATGAGTTTGCGAGAAAGAGTCTTTGACCTTTTTCTTTCTTTTGGAGTCGTTCTACCGGCTGATTCAGACCTCACAAAAATCCCCCTGAGTGAAGAATGAAATATTTTATACTCGACTGTCCATGTTTAGATTAACAGAGTTTCTTTTTTTTAGTCAAAGTCGCAAGCAAGGAAATAAAAAATACGCAAGGTAAACAGATGGTTAACAATAATGATAGTGCGATTGATAGAGAGATTCGGATGCTGGCAGATGCGCTGACTAGTCGTGTGGAATGGGCAAAGACTAGCTATGTAAAAGCATTGCCGCAGGTAATCATTCGAGAGGAAATCATGGCAAAAAAAATTGCGCCTTCTATAGAAGTGACGAGTATCATTGAAGAGCTTATCTCGAAGAAAATGGCTAAGCCTGAAAAGTTGCGATTTCTCAAAGAGAACATTATTGGAGATTGCACGCGCTGTAAGCTTTGCGAAGGTCGCACTCAGGTAGTTTTTGGAAGCGGCGACCCAGATGCGCAGCTGGTTTTCGTAGGAGAAGGACCCGGCGCTGAAGAAGACAAGCAGGGCGTGCCTTTTGTTGGCAGAGCAGGACAACTTCTCACGAAAATGATTGAGGCCATGGGGCTTTCTCGCGACCGCGTTCATATTATCAATGTAGTGAAGTGCAGACCGCCGGGTAACCGCGATCCCGAACCCGATGAAGTGGCATCTTGCTCGCCATTTTTGAAGGCGCAACTTGAAATTATCAAACCTAAAGTCATAGTGACCTTGGGCCGCTATGCAAGCCAGACGCTACTTGCAACAACTACGCCCATGAGCCAGCTTCGCGGAACCTGGACGAGTTATCAGGGCATTGATGTGATGCCCACTTTCCATCCCGCGTTCTTACTCAGAAACCCACCCAAGAAGAAAGAAGTCTGGATGGATTTGCAGGAAGTCATGACTCGGCTGTAGTCCCGTCATTGCGAACGCAGTGAAGCAATCCATGCCTTTAGCCAAATATTTGAATACCTGGATTGCCACGCTACGCTCGCAATGACGAAACAACGGCGTAGGTTGGTATAACTAGCTCTTCTTCCGAGTACTTTTGCGGACGTCAGCCGAAACGCTATCCAATATACCATTAACGAAGGCAGCGGACTTATCGCTACCGAAGCGTTTTGCTACTTCAATCGCCTCATCAATGATGATGCTCGGGCTCAAGTCAGGAGCGAACAAAAACTCATAGCACGCAATGCGCAAGACGTTTCGATCCACAATCGCCATGCGCTCAATGCGCCATTTCTCGCTATGCTTCGCAATGACTTCATCGATGCGCTGGTTATTCACCAAAATGCCATGAACCAAAGAGGTTGCATAGTCGAGCACTTCGAGCGGGGTTTCAAAATGTTCAAAAAACTTTTCAATGGCTGCGGAGGCATTCGCCCGACTGATCGATGAGAGTTGAGTCTTATCGGCTGACAGGATTTCCAATTGATAAAGAATTTGAAGCGCCGATTCACGCCCCTTTCGTCGCGTAATCATCGTAACTCCATAAGATCTTGAATGGACACTAAAACAAGTCCGTTAGCGCGCGCAAACTCTTCGGTTTGCTTCATGTTCGGCATCGAGCCATCCGGATTCATGAGCTCACACAGCACGCTTGCGGGTTTGAGTCCCGCCAACTCGGTCAGTGCAATTGAGCCTTCTGTGTGACCTTGCCTTTGAGACAGGCCGCCCTTACTCGCTTGCAGAGGAAACACGTGGCCGGGTCTGCACAGGTCTTGTGGCTTGGCATCGTCTTTGATGGCGGCTTTAATCGTAGTTGCGCGATCGGCCGCAGAGACGCCGGTTGTAATGCCTTCGCGAGCTTCAATGCTGACGGTAAATCGAGCAGAGAAAGGTCGACTCAACGATTCGTCCGATACCATGAGCGGCAATGAGAGAGCGTGTACTTTTTCTTCACTGAGGCACAGGCAAATAATGCCAGAGCCGTTCTTGATCAAAAAGTTAATGATCTCGGGAGTTACTTTTTCGGCTGCAACAACCAAATCGCCTTCGTTCTCACGCAGCGCGTCATCGACCAGGATGACCGGGCGCCCGTGGCGAAGGGCCGCGATTGCGGCATCGACTCTGGCTTGTGCATCGCTCAGCATGTTGAAGGGGGCTCCAGGTGGCTTTGGATAGACGGGTTTAGTAGAGGTTCTTGGAAAAAACGCAACCGGGGGAGGAGAGGATATGCTAGCCGTAGTGAAAAGTGCAGCTTCATTTGGAATTCATGCTGCGCCGATCTTAGTTGAAGTTGATATCGCACAAGGCCTGCCCGGGTTTGCGATGGTCGGCCTTCCTGAGAACACGGTTAAAGAAGCTCGCGTCCGCGTGCAAGCTGCGATTGCCAACTCTGGATTTTTGTTTCCCATGGGCAAAATCACCGTCAATCTGGCGCCAGCTCATGTACGTAAGGAAGGTACGGGCTTTGATTTTCCCATGGCAATGGCTCTATTGGCTGCTCAAGGCATTGTTCCCATCGAAAAGATCCAGGAGACCTTCTTTTTTGGAGAGCTCTCTTTGTCGGGCGAGGTGAAATCTGTTCGTGGCGCGCTGGCTGCAGCCGAAGTTGCCTTCGATGTCGGGGCAAAGTGTATCATGGTTGCTCCTGAAAACGCCGCAGAAGCGTCCCTGGTAGATGGTCTGGAAGTGCGAGCAATTAGCAGTTTTAAAGATGCAGTTGAGTTCTTATTGCACCAAAACGAGTCCAAAGCACCTGTCGTGCTCAAAAAGCCGCAGCCACCAACTTTAGAAGACCAGCTCGATTTGTGCGATGTGAGAGGACAGCATCAAGCGCGAAGAGCCCTTGAAATCGCCGCAGCGGGTGGTCACAACATTCTTTTTGTCGGAGGGCCTGGGTCCGGCAAAACCATGATGGCTCGAAGGCTGCCAAGCATCTTGCCTGACCTAAGTGCAAAAGAGGCCCGAGAAATTACACGAATTCACTCTGCCGCAGGTCTTACTTTAGGTGGAACGTTGGTCAACCATCGGCCGTTTAGAGCACCCCATCATTCAACTACACGTGCAGGAATGGTGGGCGGTGGCAGCGGCATTCCGAGACCGGGGGAGCTGAGCCTCGCGATGAAAGGAGTGCTCTTTTTGGACGAACTGCCTGAGTTCTCTCGCCATGTGCTGGAGGTTTTACGTCAACCTTTGGAGTCTGGCGAAGTAATTTTGAGTCGTGCAAATGGATCGATTCGATATCCTGCGGAGTTTATGCTGGTGGCCGCCATGAACCCATGTCCTTGTGGCAATTTTGGTACCGCTAAAAGGGTTTGTCGTTGCAGCCCTAACGACATGCACCGGTATAGATCGCGTCTCAGTGCCCCTTTACTCGATAGAATCGACATCCATATTGAAGTGCCACCGGTCGATTTAGTCTCTCTGCAGTCGAGCCGCAATGGCGAAAGCTCAAAGGATGTGAGGGCTCGAGTTGTTGGGGCGCGTGCCATTCAGAAAACTAGACATCCGGGCAGCCTCAACGCGACCATGGATCGTGCAGCCATCGTCCAGTTTGCGACACCGACTGAGCAAGGAAAAGCGCTGCTTGCAAATGCTATTGATCGCATGGGATTTTCCGCGCGTGCACACGATCGTATCTTGCGCGTCGCTCGAACCATCGCGGATCTCGCGGGGGCTAGCGAAATCGATATTGCGCATATCGCTGAAGCGATTCAGTACAGAAGCTGCGATAGGCTTGCAATGGCGGCATAATTGGTGCTAGTTCAGCGTTCTGAAGATCAACGCGTGAGGTTTACGATGAGCGAGCAGTTGGTGCCAAAGGGCCTAGAGGGTGTTGTGGTCGACAAGACCGAAATGTCTATGGTAGACGGCGCGCGCGGTGTCCTGGTTTACCGCGGTTATAACATCGATGAAATCGCGAACTGCTCATTTGAAGAGATTTGCTACCTGTTTTTGGAAGGTGAACTTCCGAACCGTGGGCAACTTGCGGCACTCCAACGCCGACTGATCGAAAAACGAGAGGTCGATCAAAGCGTATTAAGCTACATTGAAAGGGCTCCTAAAAGCGAAGATCCAATGGCGACTCTGCGCACCGCAGTTTCGATGCTGTCTGGATCTATGCCCAAGGTAGACGATGTCTCGGCCGATGCCGTGAAAGAGAGCGCGGTGGCGCTGATTTCTCAAGTGGCCACCATTGCCGCGGCTATGCATCGCGTTCGCCATGGCATGAAAATTGTAGCGCCTCACAAGACCTTAGGTTTTTCTGCCAACTTCTTGTACATGATGCGCGGTGAAGATCCTCAAGACGTGGTCGCAAAGACGCTCAATACCGCTTTAGTGCTGCATGCCGACCATGGCTTTAACGCAAGTACTTTTAGTGCTCGCGTGGTAGTCTCGACACTAACCGATATTGTGTCCGCAGTTACAGCCGCGATTGGTTCACTCAAAGGGCCGCTTCATGGCGGTGCAAACGTTGCTGTCATGGAAATGCTGATGCAAATCGGCGAAATTGACAACGTTGAGCCCTGGATCGAAGACGCGCTTACGCAAAAAAAGAAAATTCCTGGCTTTGGGCATCGTGTCTATAAAGTTTTCGATCCGCGCGCCAAACACCTTAAGCAGATGTCTAAAGAATGGGGCGAGCGCGCAGACAACATCAAGTGGTTCAAGATGAGCGAGAAAATCGAAGACCTCATGATGAAGAAAAAAAGTTTGAACGCCAATGTCGATTTTTACTCTGCATCCACCTATTACGCGATGGGCATTCCTGCGGAAATGTTTACAGTCATTTTCGCCGTTGCGCGTACTTTAGGCTGGACAGCTCATATCATTGAGCAGTTGGCTGACAATCGCCTCATGCGGCCAGAGGCCCTCTATGTTGGAAGAACCGACAAAAAGTTTATCCCTATCGAAGCGCGCTAGCATAGCCATATTGTTTCTGTGTCTGAGCGGCGGTGTCCATGCCACGATAGTGCGCATCGATGCATTGCCGCGCATGTCACACAATGCAGACATCATTGCGCACGTGTTGGTTGGCGACAAAGAGATTCGAAAAGAGCCGAATGGCCGAGCCGTCGAACTGTCAAGACTCGAAGTCGTTGATGGCCTAAAAGGGGCAAAATCTGGCGACATCCTGACAGTTTTTCAGGTTGCAGGCGTGATAGGTCAAAGCCACTTTCGTTTTGGTGAGGAGCTGGTGCTCTTTGGCATGAAACACCGTGACATGGTCGTGGGTTACGGTGTGGGGCTTGGAAAATTCCGGGTCTTACGCGAAGGCAACAAGATTGCCGTGGTGGAAGATCTTCAGAACGTGATTGCGCTTGGATCCAATCTCAAAGCGCGCTCCTACCCATCTTTGTCACTATTTAAAAGTACGATTGAGGAATCTCTCAAGGCGCCCTGGCAGGTCGTACCAGTAGGGGCCCTCAGGAAAAAAGAAGCGAGAGTGCGATGATGCGAGTTTTCACTCTTCTTTTACCTCTCCTTTTGATTTCGCCTCCCACTTTGGCATTCAAACATTTGTGCAATGGAATGGATGCCGATGGAGCGGTCGAGCCAGATCAGTGCGGAGTATGTACAAATGAGACGGCTGCGCGATGGCTACCTTCGAGCGTTGATGTCTGGGTCGATTTGAAAACACTACCACCTCATCTAAGTGAAGCGCAGTGGACGCAAGAGGCCACCTCTGCGCTTGCAGCTTGGAACAGCATTCCTGGGACAGCCATTGATTTAAGGTACGCCGGGCATTCAGAGCACAGAGCTTTCGGCATTGATACGAACCTTCACGAAATCTTCTGGGTCCTCTCTAAGGATGAGTGGCGTGAAAAGGTAGGAAGTGGTGAGAACGGAACTTTAGGGGTCACAGTCGCCCCGTATCAGTGCCCAAGTTTAGGGCGAGCGAGTCGCGAAATCTATGACGCGGATCTCATCATGAACGGCACGGGGCGTTTTAGATGGAGGAGCGACTGCCAAAACCAACGCAATTGCGAGCCTATCAATGTGACACTGATACACGAATTGGGCCATTTTATTGGAATCGGACATCCTTGCACCGACTGTGATTGGTCGATTATGGCCGCCGCCGGTGGCAATCATATGGACGCGCCGTTGAAAGATGATCGCGATGCAGCAATCGCCTTGTATCCAAGTGATCAATCCGGCTTATTCGGCATGCGCTGCGAGAGTGATACTGAGTGTGCGTTGGGGCTTCAGTGCATCGAGCAAAACAACGCGCGCTTTTGCTCTCAGAAATGCACGAACGCCTGCCCTCAAGGGTTTGCGTGTGATTCAGGGATGTGTCGCTTTGCTGTGGGCCGTTTGGCGCCGCCTGCAGGGGTTCATGAAAGGTGTGAAACTAAGCCATGTAAAGATGGTCTACTCTGCGAAGAGACCTTCAGCGGCAACTCTTTTTGCATTAAAAGTTGCCTCTCAAATCACGATTGTCCGCAAAAGGAACAGTGTATTCTTTACGCAGATGGGGGTGGGGGAACCTGCCTTGAAATAGCCGGGCTCAACGAAGAATGTGGAGAATTTACCACTTGTAGTGAGAAGCTCATCTGCGTTGGAAAGCACGCGGCCACAGGCGACTGCAAGGAAGAATGCAATTCGAAGAAAAAGCGGTGCCGCTTTGGTGGGGTTTGCACCTTTATAGAAGAGGATGTTTGGGCCTGTCTTTAGACACCTTTGGCTGGATATTTGACTCGTTTTGGGCTATGCAAGCCAAGTCCATTTTCTTGCAAAGCGCGTGAAAGCAAGAACTTAAAGAAAACGCGCGGATGGTTTAAAACAGTGAATGAAGCAGTAAATGAACCCGAAATTCCGATATCAAAAATTGATATCAATGCCATTTGGGTAGTGCGCAGGTTGCGCGCTAAGGGCCACGAAGCCTATTTGACCGGCGGATGTGTTCGTGACCTTTTGTTAAATAAGCAACCGAAAGATTTTGACGTAGCAACGAACGCTAAACCCGATGAAATGAAGCGCATTTTTCGCAACTGCCGCCTTATTGGCCGTAGATTCTTGCTTGCGCATGTGTTCTTTCCAGGCGGTAAAATCATCGAAGTTGCGACCTTCAGAGCAAATCCAATCGATGTTCAAGAAGATTTGTCAGAAGATCTCCTGGTGACACACGACAATGTTTACGGAAATATTGAAGAAGACGCGCGCAGACGCGACCTCACCGTGAATGGTTTGTTCTACGATCCGGTCGAAGGCAAAGTCATTGACTATGTTGGTGGCAGAGCCGATCTTGAAACTAAAACCATACGAACTATTGGCGATCCAGAAATTCGATTCCGTGAAGATCCTGTTCGGATCTTGCGTGCCATCAAGTTTGCTTCACGTTTAGGTTTCGATATCGAAGCTGAAACCAAGAAGGCTATGCACTGCCACGCAGCCGAGATCATTCGCTGTGCGCCAGCGCGGGTCCAAGAAGAAATCATGAGACTTCTGACCTCCTCGCAGGCGAGCCAGGCGTTGGCATTGTGCCATGAAATCGGTGCTCTTGATGTGTTGATGCCCGAAATGACAGAAGTCATTGGGGCTACCCCAAACGCAGAAAGTTCGGAAAGCACCAAATCAGTGCACGACGCTTGGATGCAAATGCTAGGCGGGCTTGATAAAATCGCGGCCAAAGATTGCGAAATATCAACCGCTGTAGCAGTCGCGACCATGTTATTTCCGGCTTATGAAGCGCTTGAAAAATCCGAACACAATGAGCGCAATTGGATTGATAAGCTGTGTGTGAACTGGGCCGAGCGCATTCGATTTTCTAGACACGATCAAGATCGCGTACGCATTTTGCTGTCTGCGATCAACATGTTCTCGCCAGAGAAGGTCGTGCACAAGTCAGCACACTTCTTGGTCCGAAAGCCGTGGTTTAAGGAAGCCTTGCTTCTTTATATAATCTACCTGGTCTCTCGCAATGAAGACCTCGCGCAGATTGGTCCGTGGAAAGCACTCGCGGAAGAAGCTGACAAGCCTTACATTCAAGATCGCAAAGGTTTCAAACCCTTTAGACCTCGCTTTCAACGTAAGTGGCCAGCGCGCGGTGGGCGATTCAAAGGTCGCGGCAGAAACACCAAAGTAGAACAAGACGCCGGTTGATGCCATTTCGGTGGTGAGGCGTGATATGATGGCGCAATGCCAACCACCCATTTCTTGCAAGGCCCTCAGCGAAGACGCTCAGAGTTCTTCTGGATCTTTAGCGTTTTTTGGGAGATCTTGCGCGGCTTTAGGACCCTACACTTTGTAGGCCCCTGCGTTACCGTGTTTGGCTCTGCGCGGATCAAAGAGGATCAGCCTTATTACGGTCTCACGCGCGAACTTGGTTCAGAGCTCGCAAGGCAGGGTTTCACCGTAGTGAGCGGTGGTGGCCCTGGTCTCATGGAAGCGGCCAATCGGGGCGCTAAAGACGTGGGCGGCTTTTCGATAGGCTGTAACATCACCCTACCAAATGAGCAGAGCCCCAATCCCTACCTAGATGTGTTTTTGGAATTCCGACATTTTTTTGTGCGAAAGCTTATGCTCGCCAAATACTCTTACGCTTTTGTGGCGGCCCCCGGGGGTTTTGGAACTCTCGATGAGCTTTTTGAAATCGCCACACTCGTGCAAAACGGAAAGATAAAAAAGTTTCCGATTTATCTCATGGGCTCAGCCTACTGGGAGCCGCTCGAAGTGTACATTCGCGAAAAAATGACGGCCGCGGGAACTGTGTCGGTAATGGATGCAGCGCTTATCAAAGTGTGCGATGACCCAAAAGAAATAGCCCAGTTTGTTAGAGCTTCGGGACTTAAAGAATTTGGTTTAACTTATGGCCCTAAGGTCAAACGTCGCTGGTACTTTTTTGAGTCTTAGCAGCAAGTGCAGCAAGTATTTTCTGAGGTGTGAAGGGCAAATCGTAAAGACGAACTCCAACAGCATCGTAAATCGCATTCGCGATCGCAGGTATTGCGCTGTGTAACGGGCCTTCACCTGCTTCTTTGGCACCGTAAGGCCCATTCGGATCAGGTTTCTCTACGATGAGTGCTTCGATAAGTGGGGTGTCCATAGAAGTAGGGATGCGATAATCTAACAAACTTGGTCCAACAAGCATGCCCGCTCGCACACCCTCGCCATATACCATGTCTTCCATGAAGACTTCGCCAAAGCCCATGTAAGTGCTGCCCTCGATTTGGCCCGTCACAAGTCTGCGGTTCAACGCCTTGCCACAATCATGCGCCACCCAAATCTTTTCAACACGAATCTTTCCGGTTTCCACATCCACGAAAACTTCCGCCACATGAGCTGTGCAAGAGTAAGCCGGCGATGCCCCGATCGTGCCCCCGCGATAATCCCCGCCGCGTGGTGTGGTGCGATAGCTGCCTTGAAAGACAAGCGCGCCAAATGCGCTTTCTGCGATTTGAATCGCTTCATGAATAGGCATCTGCGCACTCGTATCGGTTGCTAGATAAACCGAGCCACCATCAAAAATAACTTCGCCTTCTTTTTGCCAGTGCTGGCGCAGCGCTTGCGAAACATGCGATCTCAGTTTTTGGCATGCTTCTTGAGCCGCCAAACCTGCCATTAGCGTGACGCGGCTCGAATAGGCGCCGAGATCGACGGGTGTTAAATCCGTATCACTGCTCACAACCTTCACTTGACCCAAAGAGACGCCAAGCTCCTCACAGGCGATGCTCGCGAGCATTGTGTCCGAGCCTTGACCGATGTCGGACGCTCCGCTGAATAAAGTGATGCGCCCTGATCTATCTGCTTTCACCATGACTGCAGACTGAGGCATGTCGTTTGGATAGACTGGGTAGTTTGTGCCGGAAATGTAGGTGCTTGAGGCAATGCCTAAGCCTCGGCCTAAAGGAAGTTTTCCGTGGCGATCTTTCCAGCCTGATGCATTTGCAACGGCGTCTAAGGTTTCTGCGACACCCATTGAGCCAATCATTTGGCCGTTCACGGTTCGCGCATATTCTTTAACCGCGTTGCGGCGTCTCAACTCAATAGGATCAAGGCTCAGTTTTTCAGCGATTTGATCAAGCTGCACTTCGAAAGCGAATCTTGGCTGTACGGACCCGTGCCCGCGTTTTGGTCCTGCTGCTGGCTTGTTTGTGTAATACCGCGTCGCTTCAAATTCGTAATTCTCAAATCCTGTAGGCGCAGTTAACAACTGCCCGGCGTAAAAAGCGGTTACCAATCCGAACGACGCGTAGGCGCCACCGTCTAGATCCAATGAGCTCTTCACGGCTCTGATAATGCCTTCTTTATCCGCGCCAACCTTAAAGCGCATGTCCATCGCGTGGCGGCCGCGATGCGAATAGAAAACCTCTTCGCGAGTATATAGACACTTTACCGGTTGTCCCGTGATCATCGAAAGTTTCGCGACCACGAACTCCAGATCGAAAGGCTCGCTCTTGCCTCCGAACGCGCCTCCTACTGCAGGTTGGATGACGCGTACTGCGCTTTCTGAAAGTTCGAGCACTTCTGCCAGAGCCCTGTGCAGATAGTGCGGAACTTGCGTGGAAGAGTGAACAACGAGCATGCCACGCGAATCAAAATCGCCGATGGCGCAATGTGGCTCTATGGGTGTGTGTGTAGTCGCGTGAAAGCGAAAGTCATTTTCGACAATCACAGCACTTTGCTCAAATCCCGCGACCACATCTCCGAAACTCAGATGAACATGCTTAGTGACGTTGCCTTTTTTTGCGCGTTCGTTCACTTTGCTTGATTCATCATCTCCACAATTTTTCGCGTGAGCAGGGCTCAGAACGGGCGTCAAATCCACGTACTCAATGCGAATCGCTTTAAGCGCACGATTAGCGGTCTCTTCATCGATTGCTGCAACAGCCGCAACGGCATCACCCACATAACGTACCTTGCCAACACACAAGGGATACTCGTCTTTGGTCCAAGGGATTACGCCATAAGTGTGTGGCATGTCAGCGCCGGTTACCACGGCTTTTACGCCAGGGATGGCGAGCGCATCTTCAACATGAATCGCTTTTATAGTGGCGTGAATTTTTGTGCTGCGTTTGATTTTCGCCATCAGCATGTTTGGCTTAATGATGTCATCTGCATACTGGATGCGGCCGGTAGCTTTGGCTTCACCATCAATTTTACGCTGGTCTTGGCCCAAGTAGCTCATGCGTCAGCCTTCAAACGAGCCGCCATCCGCACGGCCTCAATAATCTTGGTGTAGCCGGTGCAGCGACACAGGTTTCCACTTAAGCTTTCTTGGATGCGTTCAACACTTGGATCGGCGCAAGTTGACAGCAAAGCTTTGGCGGAGAGCATCATGCCTGGCTGGCAAAAACCGCATTGGAGCGCACCGCAGCGATCAAAAGCGTCCTGCACAGGGTCTAGTTTGCCGTCCTGTTTCAGGCCTTCTATGGTCGTGACATCGCAACTTTCACTCACACCTGCAGCAAGTGTAAGACACGAAAGAGTCGGCTGGCCGTCAATGAGTACAGTGCAAGCGCCACAATCACCCTTGTCGCAGCCTTGTTTGGTGCCATAAAGATTGAGTTTGTAACGCAAGACTTCGCATAAAGTCCAATGCGAGGGAGCTGCCACTTCATGGCATTCGCCATTGATGTGCAGCTTGAGAAGCAGGGCAGACATGAGTCACCTCACGCTTGAAAATCTCCCGCCTTCACACGAGAGAGAGTTGCTGGCGAAACATACTTTCGCAGCGCAGTTAAAACCATCTCAGGTGTAAGTTTTGAGATGGCATCAACGATTCCCTGATGGAACGCAAAAGTTCGACCATTTTCGATGTCACCGCTCAAAACTCTGACAACGAAGCGATCGTTTGCAAGCAGGTTATCAAAGCGCGACTTGTAGCTTCCGATGCCGTCTGTAAGCTCATCCAAGCTAACTCCCGACTCCAAGAATCGTACATATTCTTCGCCTAAAAGGCTCATGGCCTTATCTGCGTTTTGGGTCGCCGCCATCGCGTAGATGGTCATTTTGGTATTTGGTTCAAGGCTGTTTGGTGAAAGTGAAGACCCGGCGCCATAAGACAACCCTTCTTTCTCGCGAAGTCTGAGCATCACGCGAGATTTCATGCTCTCACCAAATACGTAGTTCGCAAAACGCAAAGCAGGATAATCTACGCTGTCGTCTTTGATTTCCAAGTTCGCTGCCATGGCCAAAATCGCCATCTGCTTATCTGGAATAGAGACCACTTCGAGTTTGGTGGTCGCGGGCCTAAAGGGTCTTGTGATGCGTTTGAAAGGTTCGGAGTTTTTGAATGAGGCGAAATTGGATGTAAGCGCACTCTGAACAGCTTGAACGTCAAAAGAGCCGACCACTGCAAGCTCTAGGTGGTTTGCACTGTAGAAAGTTTGATGCAGCTTCTTCAAGTCTTCAACAGATAAAGCCTTGGTGTTTTCGATGTGTTCATCCAGCGTTGATACGTAATGGATGCTCGATTTGGGCCAAGGTGACGTAAGGCGCTCTAGTTCGTGAAATCCGATGCGCTGCGGGTCAGATTTGGCTTCTTCAAGGTCGGCAATCTCTTTTTCGCGAACAATCTCAAACTCTGAAGCCGAAAAAGCCGGCGTCTTCATCATTTCGCCGACTAGATTGATAACTTCAATGAGATGCTCGCGGTCACTCGTGATATCCACATGCGTGCTGCCGCGGTGAGCGGAAATATTCACGGTAGATTGCAAGAGATCCAAAGTGTCATGAATGTCTTCATAGCTTTTGGTTTGAGTGCCGCGCATGAGCATGTGCGGAATCAGTTCAAACGCTTCACTATGCCCTTTGATCCTTTCTTCGGTCCCGTAACGGAAAATGAGGTTAGCGTGTACGCTGTCTCCGCGGGTTTTCTTGGGTAGAAAGGCCGCTTTGATGCCTCCACTGAGTTCTGTACGTATGACGTTTCTTTCAATGTTTTCAACGGTTGCTTCAAATGCTTCGCCTTGCGACACGCCATGGCTACCTTCGTAGTCCCGGATCATCGCGGCAACATCAGGTCTGCCTGGAATCTGAGCTCGTTTCGGAGCGGCGGTTGGTATGAAGACGCCTGCGGTGCGGTTGCTTTCAATCAGATAGGTCTCAGCAGCAATTTTCACTTCTTCCAAAGTGACTTCACGAACGCGGTCTCTGCTCATAAAGAAAAGTTCAAAACCGCCCTGAGCTATCGATTCACTCAGCTTGAGCGCGAGATCTTTGCTGTTGGCCATCGCGAGCTTGTAGCCCTTTAGCATCCTCGCTTTGGCGCGATTGAGGCTCGCTTCGCTGATGGCATCACCGCGGTCGTTCTCGGTCTTATCAATGAGCTCTTCTAATACGCGTTCGCCATCTTTAACTTCTTTGGCTTTCGCAAAAAACATGACCACGCCAGGCTCGTAAAGCGCGTAAGTCATGCCAAAAACTTCAGAAGCGATCCCTTTCTTTTCGACTAGCGTTTTATATAGGTGACCGCTCGGCTCGTTGGCCAACATATCAGCTAAAATTTTGATGACCACGTTGTCTTTGTGCGAGCCAGAAGGAACATGGTAAGCGGTAGCGGCAGTCGAAATTTCACCAGAACGCAACAGTTTGACGCGCCTTGCGCCATCTTGAACGGGCTCTTCCGTGTGCGTGCTATCAAGCTTTCGGTTAGGTCTTGGAATATTGCCGTAGTAGTTCTCAATCAAGGAAAGAGCCTTGCTACTGTCAAACTTGCCCGCAACAATCAGCACAGCATTATCAGGCTGATAGTAATTTTTATAAAAGGCGCGCAAGTTTTCGACTGGGACGCGTTCAATATCACTGCGATTGCCAATCGTAGATTTCCCATAGTTATGCCAGCGAAACGCAGCTGACATCACTTGGTCATGCAAAACGCCGATGGGATCGTTTTCGCCCATTTCGAACTCGTTGCGCACAACAGTCATTTCTGCATCCAGATCTTCTTTCTTGATCATGGCATTCAGCATGCGGTCGGCTTCAAAACGGAGTGCAAAGTCTAGATTTTCGAGAGTTGAAGGTAATGTTTCGAAGTAATTGGTGCGGTCGTACCAAGTAGTCGCGTTAAAGAACGCGCCTTTGTCTTGGAGAACACCTTTGGTGTCTGGAATCATCGGCGTGCCCTTGAACAGCATGTGCTCAAGCAAATGCGCCATACCAGCTTCGCCGCGGCCTTCGTGCCTTGAACCAACCAAATAAGTGAGGTTCACTGTGACCGTAGACTGGGATTCATCTGGAAACAACAAAACCTGAAGACCGTTGTCGAGCTGGTATTCGGTTATGCCTTCAATAGTGCGCTTAGGCTTAAGTTGTGATGTCATATCAGCTTCCACTGTAAATTTTGAGTACGTCGCCCACAGTCAAAAGAATCATTAAGCCAAGAATGACAACAATCCCGACTAAATGGATGATGAGTTGGGCCTTGGATGGAATTTTTCGCCGCGTAATCCCTTCAATGAGAAGGAAAAAAATCTTGCTGCCATCAAGGGCAGGAATGGGCAAAATATTAAAAAGGCCAAGCACTACGGAAAGCCCAGCCATCATGTTCAAGAAGTCTCCAAACCCGCGTGCTGACGCGTTCGAAAGCTCTCTGACGATTTGAACTGGGCCACCAAGGCCTGAGGCAGATGGGTTTGAGAAAATGCTCTTGCCTAAAAGCACTAAGATGCCCACGCTTTGTGTCCACAGATTGACTACGCTCTCTTTAAGCGCAGCTCCAAATGAGAGAGATATAGGTCTGTAGCCGCCCACACCAATTCGGTAAGTTTTGGTCGTTTCATCTAGCGCTGGCGTGACGCTTAAGTTCAAACGCTCTGCACCGCGTTGGATTTCAAAAGCGAGCGGTTGTCCTTGGCTTTGTTGAATGCGTCCGAGAAATTCTCCAGTCCCTTCAACCGCAGCTCCGTTGATACGCAGCAACTCGTCCCCATCTTTGAGGCCGGCTACGTGTGCGGGTGCGTCTTTGGTGATAACTCCAAGGAGCATGCGGGGCGCAGTCTGGGTAGACCAAGAAAAGAACACAATGAAAAAGAGAACGAAGGCCAAGAAGTAGTTAAACAGAGGTCCGGCTGCAATGGTCAGAATTTTCGGCCAGAATGGGCGATTGATGAAGGCTCTGGGATCGTCAGCCGCACCTTCTTCTAAATCACTCATACCAGCGATTTGCACGTAGCCGCCAATCGGTAAGAGGCCTATGCGGTACTCAATGCCGTTGCGCGTAAAACCAACGAGTTTCGGACCAAAGCCAATTGAGAACTGAAGCACGCGCATACCGGTGAGACGAGCAACGATATAGTGGCCAAATTCGTGCCACGCGATAAGCAGACTAAGAGCCAAGAGCGAAAGTAGGATTGAAATGGCAACACTAGGCATGAAAAAGGGCTACGCGATTTCTCATTTTTTTGCAAGCTCAATGACTATACGGCGGGCGTTTGCGGGTCCAAAACGTGAGCCCGGCGAATAGCATAATGATGAAAATCTCTGCTTCTTCCTCAAGCTTGCCGCTCAAAAGTCCTCTAGATGATACGCTCAAGAACCTGAGCGTAGAAGAAGCGCATGCTCTGGCCACCAATCCCGATTTCCAAGTCAAGGAATCACAAGCAAGAAAACTGGGCGTGCACACTTTTAAACAAGCGCGAAGGATACTGGCGCAACCTCTCCTTACAGACGAGAACATCGTCACTCTTTTTCGCATTGCGCGCACCCATCTGTTGTGGATACTCGGACCGAGCTCGCCTTTTCTTTCACAAGTTGCCGCCAAGCTTTGCAACGATCAACTGGCTCACCACAGCAATGGCGTGTCGGAGAGATATTTTCGCAGCCAAATGACTTTGCTCGTGCAATCCACTGCATCGCTTCTAAAGCCCACTGAGGCTGAGAAGCTTAACAACGAAGTTGCACAAATCGTATCGAACGCAACAAATGTACAAGAAGCGGCTGCGAATATCTTTAGGGTAATTTTTCCTGCCCTGATTCCCAAATGGGAGGAGAGAGCAACGCGTGACGTGCATGAACGCCAAGATCAATTTGCTGAAGGCGCAAGTAACAAAGAGCGCGCGCATCTAGCCCAAATGTCTTATGAACCATACCTTGAAGGAAGAATCGCGACATGGATCGATCAAGTTATTGCCACGCCGCACGAGCATGGTCTGAAGGGTTCGCCGTTTGAGAACTGCTATTTCTCATATTTGATTCAGGGTGCGTTACTCATGGATATTGCCAGTCATGAGAAAGATATCGACCCTGATCTTCTCCCCCTCTCGCTCACCTACGATAAAGCGCACCTCCTTGAGCTACAAAAGACCTTCAACAACCTGCTTAAGGCTCTTTGTATTGTGGATTTTTACGCAGTACTGCGACCAAAACTCAACAAGGATGAGGCAATTAAAAATGTCCTGATTGCACTAAAGGAAGGCGACCAAAGCTTGGGGTTAAGCCTCAGCGACACCGAGAGAGTCCGGTTAGGTGATTTGATGGCTCAGCGACCAAATGCTGTAGCCAATATTCATCGCAAACGATTGAAAGACTTGTTCGTTGAAAGCCTTGCCAAAACAAGTCTGCCTGCGGCTGATCTAGAAAAATGGCGGTACAAGGGCATTTCGGATGAGCTTACAAATCTGAGAAAGCACTTCGATGCAATCCTGAGAGTTCACAGCCGAGTATTTGGAGGCCTGTATCAGGCGCTTATCGAAAGCCATCTAGAAAAATCTGTGTGCTCCTCTCTCTTTTCAAATAACAACGATCGAGGATTTTTGAACTGGCTAAATGAGACCGAGCAACAACAGGCACTACAGCTGAAGTACGACATGAACGCCATCGTAGCGAGTCTTGCACCTGTCACCAAGCCCAATCAGCAGACTGCACTCAGAGATGCTCTCAAAGACTGGACTACTGGAGGCGCTTGGGATGATGTGAAGAATCTGCTTACACAGAACATTACGACTGCGCAGTGTGAGCAGCTGAACACTCTCGGAAAGAACTTGAACGCCTTTATTATGACGTTTCGCAAACGGAGGAATCAGACGCGCCAAGAGAGCAAAGATTACAGAGTGCCCCTTCGACTGCATTCGGGCCGGTAGCTTGACTTTAGACCCCGCTTCGATTTACGCCTTAAGCACTGGGTGGGGCAAATCGTGAAATTGACTTTTCTGGGAACCGGGTCGGCTTTTACGGTTGGCGGCAACTTTCAATCCAACATGTTGCTCGAGTCTGACTCGAAAAAGAAACTGCTCATTGATTGCGGTTCAGACGCACGACATTCTCTTGCCAAAGTAGGGCTCAGCTACGCTGACATCGATTCGGTGTACATCAGCCATCTTCATGCGGATCATTCTGGCGGACTCGAATGGCTGGCCTTTACCCGTTATTTCGACGCTGAATGCGTGCGCGCGAAGCTTTTTGTGCATGAAAGCATGTTGGAACCAATTTGGGAGCGCCAGCTCAGCGCAGGTTTGAGGCCCCTTGGAGCCATTAGCGGAACCATTGATTCCTATTTTGAAGTGCATGCCGTTAAAAAGCATTTCGATTGGGAAGGCGTCAAGTTTGAACTTGTTCAAAGCATGCACATTCAAGAGGCTGGCAAGTGGGTTCCAACCTTCGGGCTTGCTTTCGAAATGTCCGCAAAGCGTATTTACATCACCACCGATACGCAGTTTTTCCCAGCACATTTCATGGGTCACTATCACCAAGCCCAGGTCATATTTCACGATTGTGAAACGTCTTCAGGCGCATCAAGCGTACACGCAAGTTACGAACAACTCACCACGCTGCCACCAGACATTAAGGCAAAGATGTGGCTGTACCATTATCATCCCGGAACGCTGCCAGATGCGAAAAGCGATGGGTTTTTGGGATTTGTTCAGCCTGGACAGAGTTTTGAGTTTAACCCATGAAACGAAAGCTTTTTCCGATTGCGGTGGGCTTGCTTCTGGTTGCAGCTTTTGTCGCTCTCAAAATCTATCCAGTATCGTTCGTCGATAGCACTGCACTGAGCTTTGATGAGTTCTTGTATGACGGGGCACTCAAACTTAAGCTTGGCACAGATAAACCGCTCAAAGACATGTCTGTTGTCGTGGTTGATATTGATGAGCGCAGTATTCAAGAAGTGGGTCATTGGCCCTGGCCACGTGAAACCGTTGCGAAGCTTGTGGACGGCGTGCGTGGGCTTGGTGCTATTGTCATTGCTTTGGATATTTTCTTTAGCGACTCGATGCCAAATCCGGTGGACAGAATTCTAGCGAACGCGTCAGGTCCTTACGCCTTAGACGAAAAAGCCAAGGAAACCATTGCCACTATGAAGCCGCAATTTGATGCGGACGAAATCCTGCGAAAGAGTCTTACGAACGGTGACGTTGCGATGGGGTTCTTGCTGCACGATCAAGAAAATCGCGCCTCCATTGGCGCGCTTCCAGAGCCTCTTGCGCCGTTGAAGAATCAGGATGCCACTTCGCTGTACGTGCTGGGGCGCTTTCATGGCAATCTGCCCAAACTCCAAGAAAGCGCGGGCAATGGCGGATTTATCACGGTGATCCCTGATAGCGACGGCGTTTTTCGCAAGGCACCTCTCATTTTAGCGCATAACCAAGCGGCCTATCCATCGCTTGCGCTTGAAGCCGCCCGTCTTGCGCTTTTGCTCGAACGTAAAGAAGTCAAACTGCGCTTTGCAGACCTTGGTGGTGTGCAGGTTTTAGACGGCGTGAGCCTTGGTGCTAGCAGCTTTATACCCACCGATCCGGACGGGCGGGTACTGATTCCCTTTCGCGGCGCCAAATCGAAGTTCGTGCATGTGCCGGCCGTGGACATCGTAAATGGCAAAGTCAAAGAGCAATCGCTCAAAAATGCGATTGTATTCATCGGATCGTCGGCGTTGAGTCTGAGTGACTTTCTCGCGACACCAGTCGATCCAGAGTTTCCAGGTGTAGACGTTCACGCCTACATGACGGAAGGCGTACTGACACAGAACTTTGTCTACACGCCATATTTCGCACCGCTTGTTGAGCTCGGTCTCCTGATTGGGTTTGGAATCTTGTTGGCGCTCATGCTGCCGTTTTTGGAAGCGCTTTGGATGGTGCTTGCAGCGTTCATGTGTTTGATTGCGGTGGTGCTCACATATGGCGGTCTCTTTCACTATGGCAATCTTCTTATTTCGGTGAGCTTGTCCCTAGGGCTTGTCTCCTGTGAAATCGCTTTCAACCTAGTTTATGGGATGCTGTTTGAGTTCAGGCGTAGGTCTCAGCTGAAGAATCTGTTTGGGCAGTATGTACCAAAAGAGATAGTAGAGCGCATGAGTGAGCACCCAGAGCTTTACAATATGGATGGAAGCAGTGAAGTGCTCACGGTGTTATTTGCGGATGTGATGCACTTTACGACCATTTCTGAAGGTCTTACACCCAAGCGAATCCGCGAACTGCTCAATCGCTATTTCACCCCCATGACGCGCATTATCATGGAGACGAATGGCACCATCGATAAGTATGTAGGTGACATGATCATGGCGTTTTGGGGAGCTCCTCTGCCTGATGCAGACCACGCCAAACATGCGATAACAGCAGCACTGCTGATGCATCAAGAAACGCTCAAGCTCGCTAAAGAATTTGTCCAACTGGGTCTGCCCGAAGTGCACATAGGAATCGGTCTGAACACGGGTCATATGTCAGTTGGAGACATGGGCTCCGAGTACAGACGCGCATACACCGTGCTGGGCGATACCGTGAACACGGGTTCGCGTATTGAAGCGTTGACCAGGCTGTATGGAATCAACATCGCATGCGGCCCCGAAACCCGGGCAGGGCAAGACGATTTTGTCTTCCGGCTCATAGATAGAGTCAAAGTGAAAGGTAAAACTCACGCTGTAGAGCTTTTTGAGGTAGTCGCCTTCAAGAAAGACGCTACTCCTGAGCTTCTAAACGAAGTCGCGAGTCACGATGAAGCGATGCGATTGTATTTCGGGCAAAAGTTCAATGAAGCAGCCCTCCTTTTTGAACAGCTGAAGCCCGGCAACCAGACGATGTATCAACTCTACTTGTCGCGTATTAAGGCGTTTGAAACGCAGCCACCCCCTGCAAATTGGGATGGCGCTACACAGTACACAACCAAGTAATTCGAGGCCGGCCGTTAGGCCTTTACTATCAGGTCTGATGCGATAAAAGAGCAGGAATGCTCAAATACTCAATTACTACACTTGTGCTGCTAAACGTTCTCGCCAGCGGTTGCACGACAACTTCTTCTCTATACAAAGCTGCGACGCAACACGATGTTGTTCATATGCCATTGGGGCCGGCGCCGACCACGCTTAGCATGGATGCGGACCCGTCAGGAGAAAAAGACCTGATTAGCGCGATGCAATCTTTCCAGCACAGTGGGATCCGAAGCTTGGAATTCACGTGACTTGAAGTCGCGGC